>SXGS01052680.1_pt1 | contig 13931 bp, 9 predicted proteins | sample 3174681 | NCBI WGS metagenome assembly SXGS01 (sample SAMN11356861, study PRJNA531348) | freshwater metagenome | isolation source: freshwater sample F1-80 | place: China: Fuxian Lake, Yuxi | collected 2017-12-25
CGCGTTCGTAATCCCCAGCGCGAACTCTTGGACTTGCTCGTGGATGTCCGGCGGAATAGTGCTCATGGCGCACCGGGGCGATCCGCCCTATCTCCCCGCCAGTTCCGCCTTCGATACAACCGTGGCCGGCCCGCCGTCCGAAGATTCACGCGCTCTGTGGAGTTCCTGTTCCAGGGCAACGACTCTTCTGTTCAGGTAAGCGACTTGGCAGATGAGCGAGATGACGATTACCACCAAGCCGTTCTCCCGGCCGAGGAAGAACATCATCGCGAACATCGCCCCAATGGTCAAAGCGAGGTTGGCAATCAGCAGGAGCAGGGTTTTATCTGTCGATTTAAGTTTGCTCATAAATCACCTCGCGCACCGATGGGAGACTCTCGCTCATCTCCCCGCCAGTTCCGCCTTCTCGTCCTTGCGGGCGCGGCGGCGGGCGACGAGTTCAGCGATCATGTCGGGCAACGTCTCCAGGTGTTCGCGCGGCCATTCGCCCATCAGGCAGATCTGAATCCAGTTCCGCTGGAGCAGGTAGCCGCTGTTGTAGCTGAGGAGCGTGCCGCCTTTCTTGAGCAGCCCGCCAATGGTCTTGGAGGAAATCTCGCTGGGCAGCGCGATGGTGACGACGGCCGGCGCGGCGTGGCCTTCGGGCGCGAGGACTTGCAGGCCGACTTCGCGCAGGCGCGCGCGCAGCCACGCGCCGACTTCAGCGATCTCGGCGAACTTCTCCGTCCAGTCGATGCGCGTGAGCGCGGTCTGGAGCGCATAGACGAGGTTCGAGGATTGGGTGAAGGGCATGCCGCTCTGCGCGGCGTAGTAGCCGAGGTCCATGTAGCGCGGCAGGGCCTTGGGCGCGGGCGCGAGGTCGTGGTTGTAGAAGACCATCGAGAGGCCGGGGAAGGAGGCGAGGGCCTTGCCGCTGACGCAGGAGGCGAGGTAAACGTCCGTGAGATCGACGGGCACGGTGCCGATGGAGCTGATGCAGTCGAGGCAGAGCTTCACGCCGCGCTCGGTGCAGATGTTCTTCAGCGTGGCGAGGTCGTTGAGAATGCCGGTGGAGGTTTCGCAGTGCGGCGTCCAGACCCAGCGGAGTTTGGGGTTCGCATCGAGCCGCGCGCGAATCTCGGCGTAGTCGAGCGGGTCGCCCCAGCCGATTTGGTACACTTCGAAGTCGAGTCCCTGGCGCGTGGCGTGGTCGAGCAGGCGGTCGCCGAACTCGCCGTTGCTGAGGATGAGACCGGGCTGTTTCAGCAACGAGAGCTGCGCGCAGATGGCGTCGTTCGCGAGGCTGCCGGAGCCGAGGAGAATCTCGACGTTGCGGGACTTGGTGAGGTCGCAGAGCATCCGGCGCGTGGCGCGAAAGTCGGCCATGAAACCATCCGAGCGATGCGACACCGGGCCGCGCGCGAAGGCTTTGCGGACTTCTTCATGCACATCGACGGGACCGGGCAGGTAGCAGGCGAGAATCTTTTCGACAGCGCTGTTGGGCGGCGTGAGCGCCTTGGCCATCTGGAGGAATTTCTCGAGCGTGAGATACATCGGCTGGAACTGCGCTTCGCCGCTGCCGACAATCGGCCCGAACGGCACGAAGCCAAGATGCTTGTAGAGCCGGGCTTGGCGCGTGGTGCCGGAGATGATCGCGAGATCAAAGCCCATGTCCTTGAAGTGTTGCGCGAGGAGCCCGACGAGTTTCGAGAAGACGAAGCCGTTGCGGAAATCTTTCTCCACGGAGAGGAGGCGGACTTCGAGCACCTTGTGGCCGGCGGGCAGATGGGAGTCGAGGTCGGGAACTTTCTTGTCGAGCGAGAAGGGCCGCGCGCCGCGTCCGGTAACCATGCCGACAAGGCGGTCGCCCTGGAGGCAGATGGCGTAGGTGTTCTCGGCATGGAATTTGTCCACGAGCCGTTGCTCGGGGTTCTGCTCGTGCTGCGGGATTTCCTCGACGAAGGTTTTGTAGTTGAGGCGGTGGATGGCCTCGAACTCCCAGTCTTCGCTGGCGATTTTGAAGTTCAACGAGGTTTCAGGCTTCGTCATGGGAATTGTTCTGTATCCTGCCTCGGGCGGGATCTGTTGCGGCTTGGGTGCGACCCACGCGAACCATTTCGACGCGGATGTTGCGTCGATGGGTCAGAAGAATGAGCGCGGCGAGAATGGAGATGGCGGCGAGTTCAACCTTCGGCATGCCGGCAATGAGCATGAGCAATGGCGCGAGCGCAAAGGCGAGCATGCCGCTGAGAGTGAAGTTCCGCATTACGGCGATGACAGGGAGGAAGACGGCCGCCAACGCGAGCACTGCGAACGGCTGATACACGAGGAGCGCCCCGAGCGAGACGGCGATGCCTTTGCCGCCACAGAAGCGAAGTTGCGCGGGCCAGTTGTGTCCAGCGACGACGGCGAGGATTGCCGCGACGGTCGCTTCCGCATCCGCATCGAGCCATCTTGCGCCGGCGACGGCGAGCGCGCCCTTGGCGGCATCGAGCAACAGAGTGATGGCGAAGCCCGACCGACCGAGCGTCCGCCCGACGTTGCGGGCGCCGACGTTGCCGCTGCCGAGTTCACGGATGTCGCGGCCGGTGCGCCAGCGGGTCCAGTAATAGCCCGCAGTGAAACATCCGAGGATGTAGCTGAAGACAATCCAGGCGACTTCGCGTCCGGCGATGGATTCAATCAGCGTTGGAAAACTCATGGTCAACTCGACGGCGAATGTAGCAACCCGCCGGGGCTTGGCAACGCTGGACTCCGGGCGCGAGCACAGCGGTTCAGCGGCTCCTGAAGGCTTCGCGCAGGCTGCGGGTTTCCGTGAGGAGTTCGCGGGCGGCAACGAGCAGATCGGTGTTCGCCGCGGACTCGGTGAGCTGGGAGGCAGCAGGTTCGGCGGGGTGAACTTCGTCGGGGTCGCCCAGGCCAGTGTCGCGGTATTGGCGAAGCCGTTGGAGGATCAACTCGCGGACTTCAGAGGCGTTGGCGATGCCATGAAAGTAGCCTTCGTGCATCGATTGATGCTTCTCGCGGCCGGGGTGCGCACCGGCGCTCGCTCCGCCGCCAGCAGTGGTGACTTGAAGGTCGGAGATGCCGAGCAGGCGTTGCACGGGGCCTTGCAGCACGGTGATCTGCTGGATGTTCGCGAACGTGAGCGTCGCCTCGTGAACACGCAGGATGCCGGTGCGGATGCGCAGACTGCGGTCGGTGACGATGTACCAACGCATTTCCCAGTCGAGCCGCACGAGCATGAATGTGAACGGAAGCTGGATAAAGAACACGCCGATGCCGACCAGTTCGACGAGGTGAATGAACAGCTCGACGCCTTCCGGTGCGCGGCGGCCGGCGGTCTTATTCCAAAAGAAGAGGAAGAACACAATGCCCGCCAGCGCGGCGAACTGGCGAAGCGCCCACAGCGCGAGATGCAGCCGGTAGAAGTTCGGCGCAGCGCGGAAGACGCGCACCGAGTCGACCGAGCCCGCAGGCGGCTCAGGTTCGGCTGGAACCTTCAGCCATTCGAGGAAGAGTTTCTTGAAGATGTCGTGCATGGCGCGGGAAGTTGAGGCTTCAGGCGGCAGGTCCGTCCCGGCGTTCGATGGATTCCCGGAGAGCGCGGACTTCGACTGAGACCGCACGCAGCGTGGCGACAAGTTCATTCGCCGTGGCCGCGTCGAGCGCGCCGGCAGCGGGAGTGTGGGAAGTAGCGGCTGTGGCGGCGGGCTTCTCCTTCGCGCCGCGCATCCGGGCGTAGAGGAAGTCGCGCACTGCCTCGTATTCCAGCACGCCTTCGATGGTCATCTCGGCGTTCGAGCTGCCGCTGGCGGTCTGGATGAGCACGCGACCAAGGCCAAGCCAGCGTTCGACAACGTTCGATTGCAAGTGGATGTCCTGAATCCGCGAGTAGTTCAACAACACCTCGCGGCGGAAGAGAATACCCCAGCGCATCGACACACCCTCGGCGTCGAACTTGTAACGCATGGTCTGGTAACGGAAGTACTGCGGGAGGATCAGGATCGGAAAGAGCGGCACGGTCGCGACGCAGCACAGGAAGTAATACGTCATCAGTCGCGGGTGCGGACGTTCAATGGCGAGGATCGCCGAGTGATCCGTTGCGGAGGGAATGACCGGAGGTTTGTCGAGGTTCATGAGCCGACGATGGATAAAGAGGTTCGCGGCGGATTGAACCGGGTCGCCCTCGCGTTGGCGATGGGAAATTGCGAACGGAAAAGGCCGAAGCGGAAGCCTCCGCGAAGGAAGGCTTCCGCTCCGGGTTGAATGGAACGCCGCGTTACGGCGCGAGCGGCGGGATCTCCCGGAAGCGATAGTAACGTTGCGGCGCATCACCGGCGTCAACGTCCACGAATTCCTCAGGGTCTTCGGTCTGCCCAACCTCCTGCCACACCACGAAGTCGCTGGACGCCTCGACAGCCCACGCCTTCGCCACCACCGGTTCCGCGGGCAGCGTGGGGAGCGGAAGCACCGGCAGCGGAACGATCCGGTAGCGGCCCGGGAACCGCAGACGCCGCGCGCGCTCAAAGCGATTCAATGGACGGGTCAACGTCGGCGCATCCTCGCGAATGGTCGCGCCGGCGGAAGCGACGTTCAGGCCGGGACCGCCGAGCAGATACGGCGGCGGGAAGACGTCGGCCATCCACCGGCCTCACGGCCACATCGATGGAAGCAACGCCGGCCGGAATGAACACGCTGCCGGACAGAGCCGAATAATCCGCACCGGGGTTCGCACTGCCGCCCACGGAATACGCCACCGTCACTGCCACGTTCATGTCGCCGGCGCGCGTGAAACGAAACGCACCGGAAACCGGAGCACCGCTTCCTTCACCGGCGGAAATCAGCCTCGAGACACCGACGATCGCCGGAAGTGGCAGACTTTCGTTGTCGAGCAGATCGATCTCGGCGCGGTCGTAGGCACCGATGTCGTATGGAACCGGCAGGCTGTCCGCTGTTTCCTCCTCCAGATCGAACCGGATGATCTCATCGAGTTCGGTCGCCGCGTCATCCAGCACGTTCACAGGAATGTCGAGATGCGCGCTGCCCGCCATCAATCCGAACACGGCGCGGGTGCTGCATCGGCAGGGGCCATGCCCAAAGAACAGAGCGGCGTCCTCAATGGGACGCCGCTCGTGTCGGGCTGAAGAGCGGGCGGGAGACGTCCCGCCGTGTCACCTCACGGTGCCGAGGGCGTGACGATACGATAGACGCGGTTCGTCTTCGGGGCGGAGTCGATGAGGGTCTCGACGCGGCTGTTGGTGCGGGCCAGCACGTCGGCGAGCTTCTGCCACGCGGCGTTCAAGTCGTCGCTGAACTGCACGGAGTAGGTGCGATTCGAGACGGCCTGGAAGCTCACTTGCGCCGGGCTGCCCGCCGCACCGTGATCCACGCGGAGATAGCTGGCTGCATCGGCGGGATTGGTGCCGGCAAGATACTCGTCGCCATTGGTCATCGTGTCGCCGTCGCCGTCCAGCGCGGCATCAGCCGCAGAACCGGGATTCAGCCCGTTGGCAGTCTCCCAAAGGTCGGGAATGCCGTCGCCATCCACGTCCGGTAGAATGATGAGGTTGAAGGTACCGACGTTCAGGCCGGTGGTCGGGTTGGCGAGGTTCTTCACGACGAGACGCCAATTCTGGGTCACGGCGGTGTTGTTCGTCAGGAGCGGTGCGGTGAAGTTGTAGAATGCCGTGCGTTCACTGGAGACCACGATGTTGGTGAACAGCGGATTGACGGTGAGCCGACGCCATTCAAACGTGAAGGGTGCCGGGTTGCCACTGATCGCCGCGCTCCAGCTCACACGGCCGCCGGAGGGAACGATCTGCGTGATGGGAGACTGGACGATCGCCGGATTGACCAGCACGAAGACGTTTGCGACCGGGCTGACAGCAATACCGGAAAGATCCGTGACCGCCACCGTGTAGGCGGCTTCGTCCGCGATCTGGACGTTCGTGATAGTGAGTGAAGTGCCCGTGGCTCCGGGGATGTTCACTCCATTCTTTCGCCACTGATAGGCAAGTGTGCCAGTGCCGTAGGCGGAGACGAAGATGGTGACATTCGTCGCCGTGGCAGCGCTCGTGCCGGCGCGCACCGAGAAGGTGGTCGGGCCGAAGGTCACGATGGTCAACGGCGCAGCTCCAACCCAGTTTGCCGGATCATCCGCATATGCTGTGAGGCTGAGTCGTTGCAAAGCCGCGCCCGTGCCGTCCGGTGCCGGCGACCACGGCGCGGAATCCTTGTAGTCCACCGAATCGACGAGGACGTATGGCGTGCCGTTGGTGTCCGGCGCGTCGGGCTTGAGGAGCGAGACCGTGTCACTCGAATTATCCAGCCGGGCGCTGTATGGACCATACGTCGGCGTGCTCGAGAAGGTACCATACTTCGAGCGGAACGCGGCGAGGAGCGCCGGGTTCGCAGGATCGAAGTTGACGAACAACAGCGACTGGCCGGCAGGCAACGAGACGTTCTGCGGGAGGTTGAAATCCACGCCGCCGCGCAGATGCCAGGTGTTCGTCGGATGCACGGGATCGAATAGCGGAACCGTCGCGCCGCTAATGTTGCGCACCTCGACGTATTCCTCCGTCGTGTTGTCGATGCCGCCAGCGAGGTCCGGCGGGTGATACATGATTTCGCGAATAACCACCGGGCCGACGCGCGGACCTGAGTTCGTCGCACCGAGCGTCGTGGCGATCTGTGCGACGAACCGTTCGTCGCCCGTGCTGATGATATGCCGGCCGAAGGAAACGCCGTTCTCCGAGGCACCAAAGCTGAAGCCGTGGCTGTAGCCGGTGAGGTTCGTATTCGCATCGGCGGAGAAGATATAGACCTCCTCGCCCTGGGAACTGAGGTTGAAGTTGTTCGTCGCGCCTGGCACGGGGTTGAAGTCGGCCTCCGTGAAGACGACATAACCACCGGCTGGAATCGTCGTGTTATCCGGGATGCGGAACTTGGTCGGCACCTTGCCGTCGTCCGTCAGGAACCAGCCGCCGACGTTGACGTCCGCGCCTGTCGGATTGTGGAGTTCGATGCTGTCCACTGCCGGCAAATCGGTGTGCGTGAGCGCCTCGTTGATCAGAATCGCCGCGATGGTCGGCTCCGGATCATCCGCGCCCGGCGAGCCGTTGGGGTTCGTGCTGGCGCGCCAGTTGGAGGGGTTGCCGGGGTTCGGGTTGGAATTGCGCTGACGCGGGACAAGCGAGAAGCCGTAGCCGTCGGGAGTGAGCGGCCAGCGACCGCCGTCCTTGTATTCCACGTCCACGATCTTCGAGCCGAGCGCGTGGTTGATCGCGATGGCTTCGCCACCGTTGTCGAGGCGGCCGGTGTAGATACCATTGAGCACGAGCCCCGGGTAGCGCGATCCCATCGTGGTGACGTTGCGGCCTAGCACGAAGAACTGGCCGGGACCGATGCGTGTACCGTTGGTAAAGGCGAATGTGATACCGCTGAAGGATGCGCCGCTGAGATCGATGAGGGTCGTGCCGGCGTTCTTGAGCTCGATGAACTCGAACTCGTCGCCGCTGGTCGCGCCGACTCCGGGCGGGTTGTACATCAACTCAGTGACCAGCAGGTTCGCGAAGTCCTGCGCCGGGTAATACGTGCGCTGCATGATGGCGCTCCACGTGGTGCCATTGCGGACGCGGGCGCGGATGGTGATCGGGAAGTTGATGATGATGGGCGTACCGGGCGTGTAGGCCACGGCACCGGGCGCGACGCTGCCGCCTCGCAGGCGCGGGTCGGAGCCGTCCGTAGTGTAGAAGATCTGGCCGGCACCGTTGTTATTCGTCATGAAGAGCGAGACACCCGCCGGCACGGAGTTGCTACGGATGCTGAAGATGGGCGCGTTCAACGTCGGGAACAATCCGTCGGCGCGGAGCTGATTGATAAGCACCGGAGTGCGGCCGGCGATGAAGCCGGAAACCGTCGAACGCATCGCGCTCACCCACGTTTCGCGAGTGTAGGGTGTCGCGGTCTTGGCGTCGCCCCAGCGCGCGGACTCCGCGACGATCGCGCGGTTGATCTCGTTGCTGCGGGTGAGGAAGGCCTTCATCATGCCATCGAAGGAGAGCGGGCCGCCATCGAAGCAATGTTGCTGGATGCGATCCGCCGCGAGCATGCGGAACTCTGGGTTCTGGTGCATCCGGAACCAGATGTATTGCGGGGTGGAGCGCTGGATGGCAGCCGCCGCGCCTTGAGTGATGGGGTTGCCGCACAACCAGTCCGAGTTGATGACACCGTAGGTGTTGGCCGGCGAGGTGTTCGCAAGGTCAATGATGCCCGTGCGGTCCTCGTTCACGTTAAGCAAAGTATGCTCGGCATCGTGCGAGATGAAGCGGAAGCCGCCGAACTGCCCCGTACGATTGCGAACGCCATACCAGTTGTTCGGGGAATCGTTGCCGAGGAAGTTCGAGATCGGCGCGTCGAGATTGCCGCCGTAGAGGATGACGAGCATGTAGTCGATCATGTTGGGCACATCGACGAGGTTCTCAAGGGCAGGGTTCGGCGTGCCGTCTGGGTTCATTCCCTGCACGCGGAAATAGTCCGCGTCGCTGGTGAAGCCATTCGTCGCGGCCTGCCAGAGGCGGTACCAGGCGTCGGTGTTGCCATCGGTCGGACCGCTGATGTAGCCGTCGAGCTGCTTGATCGTGTCGTAATCCTCCTCGCGGCCGCCGATGTAGGACGAACCGAAGGCAGCCTCGGGACGTTCCTCGCTGTTGTAGAGGCCCCAATAAACGCCGTTGATGTAAAGGTGGTAGAAATTTCCCCGCGTGCTGATTCCGTTCATCGTCAACTGCGCGTCGCGGCTCATCACGTCCCGGACGCAAATCATGCGGCCGTCGTTCTGGAAGGCCCACGAGTAGTTCTGCATCGTGCGCAGGTCGAACTTGTCGAACTCCCGCGCGCCCGTCGGGCCGAAGACCGGGTAGTTCAGCTTGGACACGCCGTATTCCTGGCGGAAGAAGAGACGGAAGGCGTGCTTCGGGTTGTCCGTGCTGCGGCTGAAGCCGCCGCGAATGCGCAGGCCGCAGTTCGCCTGGAATCCTTCCGTGTCGTCGGGATACAGCAGTTCGATGGACGCTGCGCGTTCGTTCGCGATGCCGTCCGCTCCGGGATTGTCGTAGATCTGGACGAAGTTCGTGATGTTAAGCGTGATGGAGAATGTCGGGATCGCCTTGAGGTCATTCTTGATCGTCGCGGCGTAGAGCGGGTTCGTGACGATCTGCGGGTCCATGCCGTAGTCCCAGACTTGTCCGCCGCCGGCGCGAGGCGCGGGCCACCCGGGCCCAGGAGCCACGCCGTCGGCCTGGAGGATCACGTCATTGACAAAGATATACGTCTGCGCATCGACGTCCGAAGGCAAGAGTCCGCTCTTGAACGCCGCCGCACGCAGGATGGTCGTCCGGGTGATGTTCAGCGGCGTGGTGTAGATCAGTCCGCTGGTAGCCGTCGGCGGGGCGCCGTTCGTCGTGTAGCGGATGGTCACACCCGGCGTGGCCGTCGTGATCGAGAGTGAGAACGCGGAGTCGTAGAACCCGCGTTTGTGGCTAAACTTGGTGTCAGAGACGACGCCAGTGATCGTGCTGACGGCGTTGCTCGCGCCGGGCGTCGGCGGCTGGAAGTAGCGGAATTGATCGAGCGGATCGTAGCCCCACGAATAGTCCGTGCGCTGGTTTGGATACGGATCGAAGGACGACACGAGGACACGCGGCACCTCGGCATTGTAGAGCCCGAGGAATTCGCCGTCCGGATTCAGCCCGAAGTTGGAATGCAGCCGCGAGCCCGGAGCCACGGGCCGACGATCCTTGCCGGAGCAGAACACGATCAGATAACCGCGGCCGGGGATCGAGACCGGCGGGAAGACCCACTTCGCCGGATCGCTCTCGTCATCCGTAAGCGACCAACCTGCGAGACTGACCGCGCTGGCGCTGGTGTTGTGGAGTTCCACCCAGTCCTGCACTTCATTGTCTTCATCGCGCAGCCCCGTCACGTTCGCGGCGTGGATTTCATTGATGCGAACAGAATTCAACACCGCGTTCGGATCGAGAACATAGGACCAGCTCGCGCCGGCGAAAGCGTTCGGTGCGGCGGCGGCGTCCTGAATGCCGTGACCGGGAGCGAACGACACGTTCACCGTGCCGACAGCGGGCTGCGGGAAGGTGAAGACAAACTGCGTGCCGCCCAACGCGCTGAGGCCCGTGGCGGGTGCGCCGTTGACGAGGAGATCAGCGGCATCGACGCCCGTGACCGTCTCGCTGAAGTTCACTTCGATCTGCACCAGGCTGCGCACCGTGACGCCACCAAACGGGAGCTGGAACACAACCGTCGGCGCGACGTTGTCGAGCAACGTGTACTGCCAGGTCGCTCCAGCGCCCACGGCGTTGAAGGGATTCGGCGGCACACCGAAGTCGGCGATGCCGTGGTTCCCGGCCCACGTGATGTTCACCGTGCCGTACGCCGGCTGCGGGAAGCTGAACGTATAAGTGTCATTGCCGCCGGCTATTGAAGAAGCCGGCGAGCCATTGATGAGCAGGTCCGCCGCGTTCACGCCGCTCACCGGCTCATTGAACGTCACCGTGATCGAAGCCAGTGCGCTGACAATGCCCGGCGCGGGACTCTTGGCGATCACCGTGGGCGGAATCGGATCCGGCGCAGTCGTGCTCAGGGAACAATCGAACCCAAGGTCGCTGCTGCCGATGCCGGCGTTGAAGACCTGAACGGCGATGACGTTCGTGCCAACCACCAGATAGTTTGGGTTGAGCAGCGTGTACTCGGTTAGCGGCGGAGGCTCCGCGACCGCGCCCGAAGCAGAAGCACTGAACGCCAGCGCACCGGCGGGCACGTTGTAGCGCTGCACCTCCGTGCCGTTGATCCAGACGATGAAGCCGTCATCGCAGAACGCCGAGAGCTTCAGCCCGCTGATGTCAGTCAGGTCCGTCAGAACGAAACTCCGGCGCAGGAAGATCGTCGTATACTGACCCATCATGTCCGTCAGCTGCGTCCCGCCGGGATAGGTGTCGCCGTACCAGAACGGCGCCGGCGAATCCGCGAACGCCCCGTCGTTGAAATTAATTCCGCGCCACGCTGTAACGTCCGGGGTCGAAGCCTCGGCGCGGCCCTTGAAGAAGCGCCAGGAAGCTCCGGTGTTGAAGACGAGCGCAGCGTGGGTTTGCGCGACAAGGCTGACGCCCAGGACGAGCGCGGCCAGCAGGTTGCGAGGTTTCATCATAAATCAGTTGTCATCTTTATCGAACATTTGCGGCACTGCCCAAGCATGGAAATCCCGGCGGACAGGCCGGAACGCCATTCTGAGGCAGGCTGCACTCGTGGGAACTCTCATCCTCGAAGGTACGACAGTAGCCACGCCATCCGTTGGTCCTCGTCGCTACACAACAGCGCGAGCGCAATGGGACTTAGCGGGAATCAACAAGCGCAACGTGACAGAAACGTCACGTCACTTCAAACGAGCATTTCATTGCAGCCACTCCCCTGCCCCCGACCAGCCGCGAAAATCCCCGGAAACGAGGACTACTCACCGCCAGCCCCGGCCAGAAGGCGACCAAAATACCGTCACCTACGCAGGAGCCGCCGCCACCGGCCAATTCACACTACGCCGCAGCCTCCAGCGCCGCCGTCACCCGCACCGCCACACTCAATTGACTCTCCGCGCCATCACTCGTCGCGCTCACATACACCAGATACTCCTGGCCGGGCACGAGCGGCTCCGTGATCAGCAACGGCTCCGTCGCCGTGCCCACCGGCACCGGCACCGGATCAACGATCGGCCGTTGCACGTAGAACCGGTAACTCGTCGCCCCCACCGACGGGTCGCACGAGATCTGCAACCGCGCCGCCGGCAGCGCGAACACCGCCACACCCTGCGGCACCTCCGGCACCGTCGGCGCACCCGGCAGGTTGAACCCGAACCAACGCCAGCGCGGGTCCAGATCATCCAGCCGCTGCGAAAGCTCCTTGCACAAACCGCTCAGACGCTTGCGCGCCGCCACCGTCTTCTCATCCCGAAGATTGCGCTTCGTCATCGCCGACACCTCGCCATCCAGATACGCCGTGTTCGCACTCAACATCGCCGTCGCCAACGCCTGCGCATTCGCAGCCGTCACACCCAGCGCCGGCGTCTCCTTCGCCGGATTCAACGCCAGGAAATTCACCAGCCGGTTCACCAACGCGTACACCTCGTCGAACTGCTGCGGGATCGCCAGACTGTCCAGCCACCCCGCGGCCAGCCACGCATTGTCAAACTCGCGGCCGAAATAAAACGTCAGCACATCCCGCGTCGTGTAACAAAACTCCCACGCCGCATCGAACGCCCCCTTGCGCGCCGAGGACAACCCCACCAACGCCGCCCGCCCCGCCTGATACTCATCCTGCGCCATGATCAGCGCCAGCCGGTCCGCCCCGATCAACGTCCCCGTATTGATCAACAACGGAATGCTCGCACCATGATTCTCCGCGCCCTGAAAAGCTTCCGAGAGATGCAACAACAACGAAGGGAACGAACGAGGGATGGGATTTGAGGCCATAAGATTTCCTGGATTCAGCAGTGGTTAAGCAGTCGTTAGAATGTCCATCGAGCAAACTCCCGATGCGGTCCGGATCAAACGACCGCACGCGCCCCAGCACGACAACCGTGCAAGCTGACGCCACAACAAACATCGGCAACCTCCCGGGAGGAACTTTAGCCCGACCGTCGGAGTAAATCCGGAGAACCTCACGCAAAGGCGCGAAGGCGCGAAGAGTTCAAGAATACCAAGGAGGGACTGTTTTGCCCCCTGCTCCTCGGACACTTCTTATTCGGGCTTTGCGTGAGGTCAATTCCGGTTATCGGGTCTAGCGGGAACCGGAAAAGGTGGGACACATCAACTCGTACGCGCCGTTGGGCAACAATGGGTGGGGCGCGTCCCTCCGCGCGCGCCGTGGTGGAACGCAAGAACAACACCCTCCCCCCGTGCCGACCTGCGCACCAAGCGAACCCCCGCCATCCCGACCGCCCGGCGGCGCGCGCGGAGCGACGCGCCCTACCCCGCCGCAACGCCACCACAACCATCCCCTCGGCCCGCGAGAAAATCCCTCCCGCCAGCCGGTTACCCACGCCAACAGCCCACAATTCAGTCACGAAAAAACGCCCGACGAAAAATTCCAACCCATTCCAGTCACAGAAAACCGCACGACAGAAAATTCCAGCACCTTTCAGCCACGGAAAATCGTCCGTCCGAAAACTCCAACCCATTCCCGACACCGAAAATCGTCCGACGGAAAATCCCAGCGCCCTCCAGTCACAAAAAAACGTTCGCCGAAAAATTCCAACGCCTTTCCGTCACTGGAAAAACGGATGGCGAGAAAGCCGTCACCTCCTCAGCCGCCGAGGTGGCATCGTGCGGAAGATGTCGCCCCTACGGGGCTGGAGAGATCGGTGTGGTGAGCGGGTTCTACAACGATGCCGCGCCTCCGGCGCTCCGGAGTCGCGGAACATCCCCCGCCCCGCCCCGCCGTCATTGACTCCCCGCGCACAATTGTGAGACTGATTTCGTGAGAAGCACCCGGGAATGAGTGAACCAGTCGCCACTCGACGCGGGCGGTGGTCGACCCGGTGCATTCGATAGGGATTACAATATTATGAGCACACCAGACACATCACCATCCGGCAGGTCATCGCAGACGCTTCTCTTGGTTTGGGCAATGCTGGCGTCCGCTGCCGCCATTTTCTTCGCGGTCAGACCAGGCAAGAGTGATCCAGTCTGGGAGTATTGGGCACAGTATGGAGATCCGAAGGCATTCGTTGTGGGTACGGCCGAGCGGCTCGAGCAAGGCTGGGAGGTAGTGACGTTATCCGTTTCCGGTTCAAAGTTCGAGGCGGTCGGTGCCGTTGTTTTGCGCAGACCGAAGCCCTGAGATCATCACAGTGTCGCGTAACTCCGCGCCTCCGGCGCTCCGGAGCC
>SXGS01102087.1_pt1 | contig 13931 bp, 8 predicted proteins | sample 3174681 | NCBI WGS metagenome assembly SXGS01 (sample SAMN11356861, study PRJNA531348) | freshwater metagenome | isolation source: freshwater sample F1-80 | place: China: Fuxian Lake, Yuxi | collected 2017-12-25
CACGGATCCTCTCGTGGAACTCGGCACGGACAATCGCAACGAATTGTTCGTGAGCCTCCAGGACCAGATCCCGGGCGAATCGTCCGATGTCGAAACACTCCGCGTCCGCCTGCTCGGTTACGACGGCGGAAGCCAGGGCGTCTCGCTCCGCGCCACCGGCATCCCCGAAGTCACCGTGCTGACGCCCGAAGTGCAGACCGCGTTCCGCGAATCCCCCACGCGTCGCACGAAGGTCAGCTTCACCAGCACCGACGCTTCGGTGGCGTCCGTTTCTGGCGGCCAGGTTGTCGTCAACCCGCTCTACGAGGGAGGCAACACCATCTCCCTTAACGCACTCTTCGCGCCCGTCGAAGAATTCCGCGCTGTCACCCCGTCGCCCTTCGGCACCTTCAACCCGGTGCCCAGCAACGCCGTCGTTCGCAACATCGTGCGCGGCCTCATCGGTGGCGAGGAAGTGGACGTGGATCAAGTCGAGTTCATGCGCATCGAAACCGGCTGGGTCTGCGAATGGAGTTCGGCACGCGTCCATCCCGCGCGCCGCATCTACTGGGTCTATGGCCCGTCGGGCACGCGCCGGTTTGAAGTTTCCGGCACGGACCCGCTCCCCGTCGTTGTGGACGAACTGCCCACCATGATTGGCAAGCTCGGCGGCCGCACCCCGTGCCGCCGTCACACCTGGCCCAAGCCCACCACCCTGCGCATCGCGGGTGAAACGCTGGAAGCCGTGGAACTCCGCATCCTCGTCGAGGTGCAGAACTATCCCGTCACCGGCCTTACCGGCCTCCGCCTCGAAGCCACCGGCGCCGAAAGCCTGATGCTCTCCGGCCTCGGAACCGGCCCTGAAGTTCCTGTCCTCGACGCCCCTGAACTCGTGAAGGGCGACGCGGCAGACGAAGAAGGTATCTTCATCCGCTGGCACACCTTCGGCGGCATCCTTGAACAGGCGAACGAAGTCACCGGTCCGTGGATCACCAGCCCCGGTCAGTACGAACAGACCAGCGGCGAAGTGTTCCAGCGCATCCTCGGCCCGAAACGCTTCTTCCGTATCCGCAGCAGGGATTAAAGCGTCGAGCTACTCACACAAGGCCGGGCGAAAGCCCGGCCTTTTTTGTCTCCGTATCCAAAGCGGACAGCCCTCCTTCCGGTGTCCGACGAATCGAACGGCGCGCAGTTCGAGCTGCGACGCCGGCGCGGCCGCGAAACTTTTTTCCGAATCCGCAGTTCAACCAAGGTCGGCGCGAACGCGCCACCGGCGGGCTCCAAAATCAGCCGCCGCGCCATCACCAGCGACACCAGCACCATGAAGAAGCTCCACGGATTCACTCTTATCGAAATCATGATAGTCGTTGCCATCATTGGCATTCTCGCCGCCGTCGCGATTCCCAACGCGCGTCAATCGATCGAACGCGCCCGCACCCAGGCGTGCGCAGCCAACCAAAAGCAGATCGATGCCGCGAAGCTCGCGTGGGCGATGGATCAGAAGAAACCTTTGGATGCCACTCCGTCCGACACGGACCTGTTCGGTCAGAGCAATTACATCCAGCACAAGCCGGATTGCCCAGGCGGGGGCAGCTACGCACTAAATTCTGTTGGCGAGAAATGTACGTGCAGTGTCCCGAAGCACATCGCCACGCCGTGAAACCGAGCTTGGTTCACGCCGTTTTGGGTTCGAGATGCGGTTTCGGATTTGTCGGACGTTCTTGAGGCTTGATGCGATCGGCCTCGGCCCCGTGGAACGGTTCCAGTTCCTCGCCGTGACGGACGAGACGCGCGCTGTTGAAGACGACGAGGAGCGAGCCGGCGACGTGCATGATCGCAGCGACGATGGGATTGATGTAGTTCATCGCCGCGAGCACCAAGCCGCCGATGACGAAGAGCACACCAAAGAAGAAGTTCTGGTTGATGACGGTGCGCGTCTGGCGCGAGAGCCGCACCAGGACGGGCAGGCGGCGAAGATCGTTGTTCATGAGCGCGATGGTCGCGCTGTGAATGGCAACTTCGCTGCCAGCCGCGCCCATCGCAATGCCGAGATCTCCGGCGGCCAGCGCGGGCGCGTCGTTCACGCCGTCACCGACCACGGCCACGCGATAACCTTTCGCCTTCATCTTGCGGACGAACTCGACCTTGTTCTGCGGCAGGCAATCACCCACGACTTCTTCGCAGCCGATGTCCTTCGCCACTCGGATGGCGACGGGTTCGCGGTCGCCGCTGACCATCGCGATGCGGCGGACGCCGGTGTGCGTGAGGTCCGCGAGAGATTCGCGGGCTTCGGCGCGGGTTTGATCCTGCAATCCGACCCAGCCGATGCACTGGCCGTTGCGCGCGACGAAGATAAGGCTCCAGCCTTCGGTTTCGTTCAGGTCCACGGACTTGAGGAAATCTCCCGCGACGTTGTTGTCCTTCAGCCACGCGGCGCGGCCCACAAGAATCGTCGCGCCATCAACGCTCGCCGTGATGCCGCGACCGGCGGTCTCGGAGAAGTCCTTTGGTTCCGGGAGCGGCACTCCAGCTTCTTCGGCGAGCTGAGTGAGCGCCTTCGCCGTCGGGTGGTTGCTGTATTTCTCGGCTGACGCCGCGATGCGGAGCAGATCGGCCGGAGTCGTGTCGCCGATTGGAGCAAGACGGCTGACGGCGAGCTTGCCGGTCGTGAGCGTGCCGGTCTTGTCGAAGATGAAGGCGTTGATGCGAGCGGCGAGTTCGATGTCGGCGACGTTCTTAATCAAGATGCCGAGACGCGCGGCGGCAGAAAGCGCGGCGACCATCGCGGTGGGCGTGGCGAGAATGAACGCGCACGGGCAGGCCACGATGAAGACGGCGATCACTCGGTTGAGATCCTGCGTGAACGCCCAGACCAGCGCGCCGATGACGAGCACGAGCGGCGTGTAGAACCCCATGTATTGATCCACGATCTTCATCATGGGCAGCTTGGTCTTCTCGGCGGCGAGAATGAGATCGCGCACGCGGCCGAGCGTGGTGTCGGTGCCGGCACGACTGACTTTGACTTCGAGCACGCCGGTGAGGTTCTGCGTGCCGGCGAAGACGTCGTCGCCGGGCTTCTTGTCCACAGGCAGCGATTCGCCGGTAATGTTCGCCTGATTGAATGAACCCTGGCCGCTGAGAATGACGCCGTCGGCCGCGACGTTGTCGCCGGGACGAATGCGGATGACATCGCCGATGGAAAGGGCGGACACGGCGACTTCTTCCTCGTCCTTGCCCTTGATGCGACGCGCCTTCGTGGGCGTGAGCTTGATCAGCGATTCGATGGAGGCGCGCGCGCCTTCGGCGGTACGGGTCTCGATGATTTCGCCCATGAGCATGAAGAACGCGACAACGCCGGCTTCCTGATAATGACCGGAGGCGAAGGACGCGAGCACGGCGAGGCCAACCAGCTCCGTCGTGCTCAGGCGGCCCATGCGCAAGTCCTTGATCGCCGTCATCACGATGGGCGTGCCGAGGAGAATCGCGCCGATCATTCCACTGACTTCCGCAACACCGGGACCGAGCTGCATCCACTCAACGATGAACGAGTTGATGGTGAAGAGCAGACCCGCGAGCGTTTGTTTCAGGCGAATGGGCGTGTGGCTGTGGTCATGGCCGCAACTAGAGCAGGACTCACCGTCCTTGTGTTGGTGATGATCATGCCCGTGGTCATGCTTGGGTTCCTCGCGGCTGAGGAGGGAAGAGACATTCATGGCTTCAGCTTTCTTCGATTCGTGTGCTAGTCCAGCGCTGGGAGCTTGGCGGGCTTCACCACCTGCTCAATGGTTGTCTGCCTTCGGTTGGTCCAGCACCTTGGGCTTGGGCGGCTCGCGGTTGATTTGCAGGCGCAGCTCGCGTCCGGCACCCGCACCGCGCTGGGGTGCGACGACTTTTTCCTGCACGTTGGTGTAGATGATCCGCAGCACTTCCGACTGACGCTGCTGGGTGAACAGGTCGCGGTTGGCGCGCCAGGCCGGGAGGTTGTTTGTGAAACGCTCCACTTCAGCCGCAACGAACTCCACGAGCCGCGTGCGTTCGGCTTCGCCCAAGTTCTTGCGTGACTCGGCTTCCGCGCGGGCCCGGCTGATGGTCTGGTTCTCGTAGCTGCGCGCGTCGTTCAATTCCTTCGCGCGGCGAACTTCGGCCTCTGTTACACGGCTAAAAGCTTCCTTCAACTGGCGCGGCGGGATGACCTGCATGTTGTCGATCTGGATCTCCGTGATGCCGAGATTGTGTCGCACGACGAGCTGCTCGAAACGACTGCGCGCGGTTTCGCGGAAACCAGCCTGGTCACGGGTGAGCGCGTCATCGACCATGTAGCGCGCCGCGGCGAAGAGCAGCGCGTTGTTGAACGCGTTCTGCACGACGTTCGAGGCGTTCGCGAAATCGAGCGCGTAGCGCAGGCCTGGCTCGGCGATGCGATAACGTAGCGTGGCGCGGAGGTGAACAATGTTCTCGTCGCCAGTCAGGAGGTAACCATCCACGGCGGGGCGCAGAGATTCGCCGGGCTCGGGCTCCGTTCCTGCGGCTTCCATCGCGGCGGTGGTGGGATACCAGCCAATGGTCGAGTTCAGATTCAATACCTGGCCGACGGGAATCCGCACGACTTCGTCAATCGGAGGCGGGAAGGCCCAGTGCGGTCCGGGGCCGAGCAGCCTGCCATCGCCGCCGCCTGCTGGAACACCGAAGCGCAGGATAACAGCCTTCTCCTGTGGCCCGACAACGAAGAACCCTGAGAACAGGAACACTACGAGCAGGCCGGCCATGATGACCTTGACGATGGCGAAGCTGCTCTTGAGCGCGCCGGCCAGCGCCTGCGTTCCTGCATCCTCTCCTTCGAACGACGGTGCCGCCGGCTTCGCGTGATCATGATCGTGCGGATGATCATGAACGTGGTCGTGATGCGGATGATCGTGCTTGTCGCTCATGGCAGCATCATTTCTTCCCGGCGTTCTGCGACTTGAGCAAATCGAGCGGCGCGGTGCTGTCGTCGAGGATCAGCGTCGTGCGGTTCTGGAGGAACTGTTCGAGCGCCTTGAGCTTGAGCAGGAAGATCGCGAGATCCGGCTCTTGCTTGAACGTCTCAAACGAACGCGCGGCGATCTTCTCGCCTTCGCCTAACGTCTTCGTGGCCTGTGCGTCGGCTTCAGCCAGCAGCTTGGCGCTCTCGTAATCCGCGCGGGACTTCAGTTCGCTCGCCTGACGTTCGCCATCGCCCTTGATCTGGCTGACGAGCACTTCGCGCTCGGATTCCATGCGCTCGAAGACGAGCTTTGTCACGTTCTCGGGCAGGCCGAGGCGCTTGATGCCGAGGAACGCGATGTTTAGGCCGTTTGTCAGGGCGCGGCAATCGGTTTGGATGCGCGTCTGCATCTCCTGCTCGATTTCGCTAAACTTCAGCTCCTTCTCGTCGGTGGAGATGAAGTTCGAGAACGTGCGCCGTCCGACCACGCCGCTGTAAGCGTTGCGGATGAGGCCTTCGAGGCTCGCCTCGGCTTTGCGATTGTCGCCATTGAAGCGCGTGAGGAACGCGGTCGCGTCGCTGATGTTCCAGCCGACGTAGATCGAGATGAGGAGATTGTTGCCATCCGAGGTCAGCACCTGCTCGAACTTGCTCTCGAAGTTATGCACGCGCTTGTCGAATTTGTGGACGGACTGCACGGGCCACGGCCAGCGGAAATGCGGTCCAGGTCCGGCGGCGGGACCAGAGACGCGGCCAAACGTGGTGACGACGGCGGTTTCCGTGGTGCGCACCTGGAAGACGAACAGGAGCAGGACAAAGATGAGCAGCAGCAGCGCGCCGACGGCGAGGTTGATGGGCGAATGTTTCATGCGTTGAGGAAAAGAGTCTTAACCACGGATGGACACGAATGCACACGGATGACAGAAGCGCAGGGTAGCCGCCGACGTGAGGAGGCGGATGCCGCCTTCCTTCGACCCGTCCGCCTCCTCACGTCGGCGGCTACGTTCATATATCCGTGTCTATCCGTGTTCATCCGTGGTTGGTAATTACTTCGTCTTCGGCGGCGGCACCGCGATGTTCAGGAGGTCGTCGCGAATCTTGTCTTCCATGTTGAGCATGATGACTTCGTTCGCATTGCTGACGGCGACCACGAACTTCCGCGCGTCGGAACTGTTCTTCGCGAGCGTCTGGAGATACGAGCGCTGCGCGTACACTTCCGGCGACGCCTTGAAGGCCGCCATCTGGTTTGTGAACAGCGATTCAGTGGCGAGCGCGGCGGCGATCTTGTTCGTGCTGGCGGCGGACGCGGTGAGCTTGCGGCGCGTGGATTCGGCAATGGCCATCGCATTCGTGCGAATCGCGTAGGCGCGGGCCTTGAGGATGTTCGCCTCGCGCGTTTGCTTTGCGCCGACGGACTTCTCATATGCGCCACCGACAGCGACCGGCGGATGCACATCCTGCAAGCCAACGAAGAGCACCTGCACGCCGAGCTTGAGTTCATCAGCCTGCGCCTGGATGCGCTGGCGCAGTTGATCACCTGCGGCGAAGCGCGCCGTGGACATGATTTCATTCACATCGATGCCGACGAAGTAGCGGACCACTTCGCGCGTCGCGACCTGCTTCAGCAGCTCTCCCGCGTTGTTGTAATTGTAGGCCCACGCGCGCACGTCCTGAATCTGGTACTGAACCGGGATGGACACGCTGAGCAGGTTGACCGGCGGCGCCTTCTTGCCGGTGACGCTGTTGGTGGAACCGCCGTTGGGCTCGCGGCTGGCGACGAGGAGATTGAACTCTTCCTTGTAGTGGGAAACGGTCCAGAGAATCGCGGCCTCCGCGTGTTCCTTTTCCAAGTCGCGCTCGATCCCGATGTCGAAGCTCTGAATCTCCTGCGTGCGGAAACGCAGCGCGGCATCGATGGGCCAAGGCATCTTCGCGTGGAAACCGGGGCCGAGCACTTCGCGACCGGTGACGGGCTGGCCGAAGCGTTCGAGCAACGCCTCTTCGCCCGGCTGCACGTAAACGAGCGACGTCGAGGCGGCGAGGATGAGCAGGTAACTGAATACCAGCCACGCCATCGAGCGCTTCATGAACTGGTAGAACCAAGTGTCCGAAACTTTGAAGCCGAACTGGTAATCCAGCGTGTGCGCGACCGTTGTGAAGATGCCTTCTGGATGACTGACCAGACCGACAACACGGCTGTCGTAGAGCAGACGTCCGACCTTGCCCTTGATGCGCGGGCGATAAATTTCGAGCAGCAAGGTCAGGAGATTCTCAATTGCGAGCAAACCGAGCAGGACGATCAGCACTCGCGCAGCAATGAGGTCCGCCTTGTCGAAGCCGGATTGCACCGCGGCAATCGCTGCGACGACGAGCGCGAGCAGATACGCGCCGAGCAAGACCTGACTGGCACCCGGTTGCAGCAGGCGATGCTTCTCCAACCGCGCGAGGCCGGTGGAGAATTGCCCGAGCAGGAAGAGCACGAGGGCCAACATGCCGAAGATCGCCATGCCAACGAGCGGCTGATTGAGCGTCGGTGAAACGGGAAGTTTTCCGATCCAGCGCCACAGCCACCACGCGCCAAAACCCTGAACCAGCAGCAGCAGCACGGTGAAGCTGGGCACGAAGAACTTCTCGAACTGTTCGCGGGAGTGACGCGCCGGGAATCCCTCGGCGTCCTGCGTGTTGAAGAGCGTGGAGCTGGACGCTCCGCCCTTGGCCAGCTCGTCGAACTCAAGCTTCTCGATGCGCTCGCGTTCTTCCAGGCGCATCTGGAACCAGCTGATCAGCGCGACGAGCACGCCGAGGCCGAGGAAGCCGGCGGCAAGGTGGCCGGAGACGGACTTGGTGTAGAGCGCGACCGTGAACGCCGCGATGCCCGTGGCAAACAGGAGCAGCAGATTGGTCAGTCCGTTCTTCTGATGATTGCGTTCCATGTTCAGCTGAGTTCCCGATCTTCAAACAGGCAGAGCGCGACCGCGAGCGACGCGCCGACGTAAACCACCGCGTAGGTAAAGGCCGTGAACAGATACGACGGCGGAATGCTCCGCTCCGCTTCCAGGGCGTCGGCCATCCAGAACTGCTGCCAGTTCGGTAAAATCGCGTAGAGCGCCACCGCATACCACGGCCCGCCCGCGTCCGTGCCGCCGAGCTTGAGGTAGATGAAGTCCGACATGAGCCCGACGAGGAAGAACGCCGAGCAAATCGCCAGCGTGGCGACGAGTTCGAGCCGTGTGGAGCAGAGCAGCGCGAGCCCGGCGAGAATCCAGAGCGCGAAGAGAATCAGCGTTACCGCCGGAATCAACCGCCAGTCCACCTTTGCAAAGGCGCCGATGGTGACGTTGCGCGATGTGGGGTCCGCCTTTGCCATGCCAGCCGCGAGGACGAAGGCAATGGTGACGAAGAGGACGAGGGCGAGCGTTGCGTCCGATACGAACGGCCGGCGCAGGAAGAAATTGCTGAACCCACCCGCCGCAAACGCCAGCACCAGGCTGCCGAACCAGATGCCGAGGCTCGTGAGGTCCGCGTCGCCATAGGCATCGAACGCCATCCGGCTGGCGAGGAGGCAGGCGAGCAGGTTGACGTAGGTGAGCACCGTCAGGGCGAAGGCGATGCCGGCATACTTCGCGAGGAGAAATTGTGCGCGGCTCACGGGCTTCGACAGGACGGCGAGCGCGGTCCCGGAGCGGATTTCGCGGGCGAGCGAGTTGGAGGCGCTGAGAACTGCACCGAACAGCCCCGCCAGAAACGTCACAGCCAGCACGCCGTTCTTCGCCAGCTTCGGGTCATCGCCGAAGCCGAAATAAGGAACGCTGGCGAGAAAAACGCAGAACGCCGCTGAGCTGGTCGTGAGCAGCAGAAAGATCGGCTGCCGGATAAGCTCCATGAAAGCATTGACCGCAATGGTGACAAATTGCCGCATGTCCAAGTCGTAGTGCGCGAGACTTTACGAGTAGGACGGCGGGTTGCAACCGGTTATTCCGCGCGAGAATGCGCGGGTGCTCGGAAACGGTGAGAAGGGCGGGCTGACGAACTCAGCGCGGCTGTTCGATGACGGTCAGGCCGTCCAGCTTCGCGTTGGCAACCGTCTGCTTCCCGCCGCCGGGCCAGGTGATTTCGAGATCGTCGAATACCGTCGTCTTGCCAAGACCGATGGTCACCGGCAGCTCAGATTGCGAGAAGTAGCTGCGCGTCGGCATGACCTGGCGCGACAGCGTTTCCTTGCCGAGCCGAAGGCTGACCCATGCGCCGATGGCGTCGCGGTTTCCTTTCGTGCCGACGAGTTTCAGGCGCAGGAAATGATGGCCGAGGTTCTGGTCGTTGCGAAGCAGGAGTGGCGCGCCGTTGACCTGTGCGAGCACGACGTCGAGGTCGCCGTCGCCATCGATATCCGCGTAAGCTGAGCCGCGTCCCGCGATGGGCTTGAAGAGGTCCGTGCCTCCCTTGGCCGGCGGAACGACGGAGAAGCCGACGCCGTGATTCCAATAGAGCTGCGCGGGCTGGCGATACTTCTGGCTCGCCTGAATCTTCGCGATCTCTTCTTCGAGATGGCCGTTGGAGGTGAGCAGGTCGAGGCGGCCGTCGAGGTCGTAGTCAAAGAAGAACAGGCCGAACTTCAGCAGCAGGCGGCTCGCAGGGCCGACGCCTTCCTGAATCGCCTCATCGACGAAGCTGCACGGGTCGCGCTGCGAGACGTACATCGCGGTCATTTCGTTCGCGAAATTCCCGATGCCGATGCCGAGCGTGCCGTCGTTGCGATAGCGCGCGGTGTCGATCCCCATCGCGCCGCGCGTCTGGCCGTTCGCATCGAACGCCACGCCAGAGAGCGCACCGATCTCCTTGAACGTGCCGTCGTGCGCGTTGGTGAAGACGAAGTTCTGCACGGTGTCGTTCGCGACGACGAAGTCCATCCAGCCGTCGTTGTTCAAATCGACCGGGGCGACGCCGAGCGCCTTGGCCACCGGAACTCCGGTCGAAGTGTTCTTCACCTGCACGCCGCTCTTGGCGGAGACGTCGCTGAACTTTCCGCCGCCGTCGTTGTGATACAGAGCCGGGAACGCGCCTTGGAAACTCATCGGCTGACCGTAGGCGCGCGTGGTGCCGTCGATCTTGAAACCGACCTCGAAGTCGATCTCACGCGACCATTTCACGTAGTGGCCGACGAACAGGTCGAGCTTGCCGTCGTTGTCGTAGTCGAACCACGCCGCGCACGAACTCCAGTCGCTCGGCAGCCCGCCCACGCCGGAAGCAGATGTGACATCCGAGAACTTGCCTGCACCGAGATTGCGGAAGAGACGATTGCCGCCCACGCCGGTGACGAAGAGATCGACGAGGCCGTCGTTGTCGAAATCGCCGAGCGCCGGGGCCATGCCGAAGAAGCTCACGTCGAGACCCGAGCCCGCGGTGACATCCTCGAACTTGCCTTTCCCGTCATTGCGATAGAGCGCCATGGTAGGCGGCTTCGCGGATTTCTTCGTGGACCACGGCCAGTCGGAGCCGTTCATGAAGAGCAGGTCAGCATCGCCGTCATTGTCGAAATCGTAGAACGCCACGCCCCCGCCCATCGTTTCGGGCAGGAGCTTATCGCCGGCTGCACCACTGAAGTGGACGAAGTTGATTCCGGCTGCAGAGGTGATGTCAGTGAACGTCGCGTCCGGCACCTCGGGCGTCGTGCGCGTCGGCGCGGTCGGCGCGCTGATGCTGGTCATCTGCGTTGGCTTGGGCGTGGGTTTCTTCCGCAGGGCAAGGAACGCTCCGACGCCGAGGACTAGAATCACGATGAGCGCGAGCAGCGAACGGCGGAACGCGCGACCAATCGCGGCGTCATCGGTGTGAACCAGTTCCTCGTGGTCGTCCGGGCGCTGGCCCGGCGAGTTTTTGTCTGAAGCCATAAGTGGGTGATGCAGCTAAGCGTGTGGATTAGTCACGCGTGGACTATCTGGTGTTGTCGCCGACGAGTTCGCCGTTTGCAGCGGGCTTGGTGTCAGCGAGCCCGGGCGCGCCGGTGCGTTGGAGTGAATAGATCACAATCGCTTGCGCGGCGTGGTCGGCGGCGGGATTCGCGCGACGCGCGATGGTCACGGCGCGATCGCGGGCGTTGTCGTCCACGCGGTAACGCTCGTGCAAGGCGCGGTGTTCGGAGGCGAGCTTCGAGTCACCGAGTTGCTCGTAGATCAGCGCCAGGTTGTAGTGCGCCGGGACGTTCTCCGCGTCGATCGAAAGCGTCTTCTGGAAGCGCTCGATCGCCTGGCGCAGGAACCCTTCGCGTGCCACCTTGTTCGCCTCACCACGTTCCATCTTGGCGCGTTCGAAGAGCGTCTGGCCGAGTTCATTGATCACTTCGTAGTCGCGGCTGAAGTCGAATCCGCGCTGGTCGAGCTCAGGATAGCGATCCTCGAGGATGCTTCGGAACTCGGTGATGGCCTTGTCGAGGAAACCATTCTGTTTGTTCACAAGTCCGTTGAACCACGCGACCGTCCAGCGTGGCGCGGGCGGGTCGGATTTGGCGGCGCGCTGGAGGGCTTCCACCGCGTCATCCAGCCGACCTTCCTTGTAGTAAACGCGGGCGAGATTCACCGGGCCATCGAAGCGACCGAGCTTTTCGACCTGGGCGAACGCGTGGCTGGCCTGGATGAGTTCGCCCTTCTCGCTGCCCTTGTCGCCCTTGTTCAGCAGGCCGATGCCGTAGTCGTTCCAGCGTTGCCACGGCACGATGGGTGAAGGTGCGTTGCTCACGGTGGTGGTCACGCCCTCGATGGGGAAGGTGAGCTTGTCCTGCGCGATGAGGCGGATGGGCAGATCATTTGTCACGCGGAACGGCTGGCCGTTGCTCCAGCCCGGTGCGTAAACGTAGTTCATCATGATGGTGTCGAACTTCCGGTAGTTCAGCTTCACGTCGAAGGTGAGAGGGGCATCGATGTCTTCCGGCACGGTGAAAGAATAGTGAACAACGAAACCAGCGCCGGGCGGAATCTGGTTGTTGTAGAGCGGTGTGAAGATGTTCTGCGCGTTGCGGCGGTCGATGCGGTTGCCGTCCTTGTCGAGCATGTAAACATTCACGAAGTGCGACCACGGATCGACCTCCCTGAACTGGCCCATGCCGCCGCTGCGCGCCACGACGCGCCCGCCGCTCTTGCCCTCCACGTCCACCCAGATTTCGTTCGAGTCCACCGTGCCCTGCGAGAACGGATGCGCGACGCGCAGGGTGCGCAGGACGACTTCGAGCAGATACGTCTTGCCGCGCTTGAGCGTTGGGACGCTCGGACGCAACGGCGCGACGAGCGCGCTGTCGATCACACCACCTTCCTTTACGCCAAAGATGTCCACGCGGAGCGAGTTGGTGCTGAACTTCGCGTGCTCGGCCACGATGTCGTGATCGCCGCGCAGATGCGGGAGCGCATTGTTCGCCGATGGGAACAAGTGGTCGTGGATGAAGCGTTGCGATTTGTTCGTGGCATTGAAATATTGCGCGGCGAAATCTTCCGACGGCTTGAGCGGCATGTGGCAGTCGTTGCAGTTCTGCTCGGCCTTCGGCGGGTAGTAGAACGACCGCGCCCCGTGACCGGCACCGCTCAGTAGGAAGGTGTCGTAGTGATTCTGGCCACGCAGAAACTCCTTGTAGTGCGTCACCTCGAACGGCAGTCCGACCTTGTGACAGGTCGAGCAAAACTCCTCGGTCTTCATGAACGGCTTGAGGAACGTCTTCTTGTGGAAGTCCGGCTTCGCCTTCACGAGCTGGTTGTTGATCCACTGGAGGACGTTGTTCGAGCTGTAAGCGAAGGGATAATGAATCGGCTCGTCGATGGTGTAGGCAGCGTTCCCGGTGGTGTCGTTGACGTGCGTGATGGCGTGGCAGGCGGTGCATGTGATGCCGGCCTTGGCCGTGGGATGATTGTGAATGTCGTAGTTCGGATCATCGAACGCGCCGCTCAGGAACGGCACTACGTCGTGGCAGCCGGCGCACCAGCGGGAGGACTTTACGTGGCCGTCGCGCTTGAGCCCGGCCTGGCGCGTTTCGTTCACGCTGAAGAGGTAGATGGGATTGTTGAACGAGCTGAAATGATGCGAGCTATGGAACCAGCCTTTGTAGGCATCCTCGTGGCACTTCATGCAGTAGTCATCCATCATCAGAGTTTCTGCCGGGATGAACTTGCCGCTGGCCGTGCGGACCTTGGACGGATGGAAGTATTGTTCGCCTTCCTTCGATCCGACCTGATTCTTCTGCGGATGCGTCGAGTGGAGAATGACCGTCGCCAGCACCAGCGCCGCCATCGCGCCGCCCCAACGCACGCCAACGGCCCATTTGATCTTCGGGCCCGCCATGCGGTGAATCACATACAGCCACACAGCGAGGATCGGCGTGATGACGTGCGCCCAGTAGATCGGTTTGCGCAGCACGGGGTTCTTGATGCTGAAGAAGTCGAAACGCATCAGCGCCACGCCGGTGAAGAGCAGGATGATCGCGACGAAGAACAGGAGGTAGCCCACTCGCACGGCGCGTCGGTTCGGCCGGTCGTGCGAGTTCTTGATGTGGACGCAGCCGAAGAGGATGACCGGGACCACGAGCAGCAGCCCGAGCACGAGATGCCCGCCGAACATGACCATGTAGAAGTAATTCTGGTAGGTCGTGTTCGGATCGCCCTTGAGCCATTCGAGAAACGTGATCGCGCCGAGATAGACCGAGTTCGCGCTCAGGACCGCGAACAAGCCGAAGATGAAATACAACACCCAGCGCAGCTTGGGGCCGACGGCGCGGACGTATTTCTTGCGCTGCGGCGCGCTGGAACTGGATGACGATTCGTCGCTCATGGTGCTGGCTTCGTAGCCGGGAAGTCTATCGGACTAAAGGCTTGGTTCGTGACTGTATTTCCGGGCGGGCGCGTCTGAAATCGTTCAGTGACCGTCGAGACGTGCGGTGGGGTGAACTGCGGGTTTTCCGGGGTGAACTGCGTTCAGGCAGGGTCATTTTGCCGGAACAGCCTGCGCTTCGTTC
>SXGS01464812.1_pt1 | contig 13930 bp, 9 predicted proteins | sample 3174681 | NCBI WGS metagenome assembly SXGS01 (sample SAMN11356861, study PRJNA531348) | freshwater metagenome | isolation source: freshwater sample F1-80 | place: China: Fuxian Lake, Yuxi | collected 2017-12-25
CGGTGCTGGCCCGGCGGCTGAGCAATGCCGAATACGACTACACCATCCGCGATCTGACCGGGGCCGACCTCCGGCCGACCCGGGAGTTCCCGGTGGACCCGGCCAACCAGGAAGGGTTCGACAACTCGGGCGAATCTCTGGCTCTCTCGCCCGCGCTGATGAAGAAGTACCTGCAGGCGGCGCGGCAGGTAGCGGATCATCTCGTCCTGAAACCGACCGGTTTCGCCTTTGCCACCCATCCGGTGCTTGCCGAAACGGACCGGGATAAGTATTCGATCCTGCGCATTGTGGATTTCTACAAGCGCCAGCCGACCGATTACGCGGACTATTTCCTCGCCGCCTGGCGCTATCGTCACCGGGCGGCGCTCGGGAATGCGCCGGCCACCCTGGCAGCCGCGGCGGTACAGGCAAAGGTGAGCGCGCGCTACCTCGAGACCGTCTGGACCACCCTCACCGGCGCCGCCGAGCCGGTCGGCCCGATAGCAAAGCTGCAAGCGTCGTGGAACGCGCTCCCCGCGCCGGGCGCTGCGGGACCCGAAGCGGCCCGCGCGGGCTGCGTGGCCATGCGCGACTGGGTGTTGGGGCTGCGCAAGAAGCTCGCGTGGCGCTTCAACAACCTGGACCTGCGGGGATTCTCCGCCGGGGGGCAGTGCTTCATCCTGTGGAAGAACCGGCAGTACGCCACGCACCGCCGGCTGCTGGATCCGGACACCTTGCAGGTGGGAGGGGTGGTCAAGCCCCGGGCCACGCCGGCCCCGCGCCCCGGCAGGCCGATGCCACCCCCGCCTCCGCCTCCGCCGGATCCGGAGCTCTTCGTACCGGAAGACGAAGCCGCGCGCGCGCCCTATCTCACGTCGTTCCAGCGGTTTTGCACGGTCTTCCCGGATGCCTTCGCCATTTCGGAGCGGGGGCGCATGCACATTGAGGACCCCAACGACCGGGGGCGGCTCCTCAGCGCGGGCTTCCACAACATGATGGGCTACTTCCGCGACGACACTCCCCTCACCGAGTTGATCCTGGACGAACAGGGGCGTCGGGAACTCGACCGGCTCTGGCTGGAGTTCGACTTCATCGCCTTCGTTCCGGAGCGGATGCACCTGGAGTTCATCTTCTACGAACGCGCCGAATCAGGAACCATCAAGACCGCGGAGTTCGACTTCGCCCGTTCCGAGGACAAAGACGCCACGTCGGAAGCAAAGATGAAGCGCCTGGCCGACGTTTACCTGGCCAAGGCCCGCGCAAACCTCACGTCCACCGAACCGCGGCCGGTGGTGATCCAGGCGATCGAGGATCACTTCCGCCTCTCGTCGGCCAACATCCGGGCCATCGAGAAGGTCCGCATTGGGGCGGAGGCAACGCACCTGGACGCCCTCCTTAGTTTCGCCCAACGCGCCTACCGGCGCCCGTTGACGGCAGCGGAGAAGCAGAACCTGCTCGCGTTTTACCGCTCCCTGCGTGAGAAGGACGGCCTCAGCCATGAGGATGCGATCCGGGATGGGGTGGTCGCCGCGCTGATGTCGCCCAATTTCCTGTTTCGCGTGGACCTGGAAGCGGGTGTGGGAGCCGTACCCACCGCACGCCTCGTCTCCGCACCCGTGCCCTCGCCGGGAGACGTGGTCCGGCCGCTTCCGGACTATGCGCTCGCGAGCCGGTTGAGCTACTTCCTCTGGTCCAGCATGCCGGATGAGGAGCTGCTGTCCCACGCCGCAGCAGGAGACCTGCGCCGTCCGGAGGTGCTCACCGCTCAGGCCCGCCGGATGCTGCGAGACCCCCGCGTACGGGCACTGGCGCTGGAATTCGGCGGCAACTGGCTGGACTTTCGGCGCTTCGAAGAGCACAACGCGGTAGATCGCGAGCGGTTTCCAAGCTTCAACGACGCGCTCCGGTCCGCGATGTTCGAGGAGCCGGTCCGGTTTCTGGTGGACCTGATGCAGGGCGACCGGCCGGTGCTCGATCTCCTGTACGGCCGGCACACGTTCGTCAACGCCGCACTCGCCCGGCATTACCACATGGACGACGTACAGGTGCCGGAGCGGGAGTGGGTCCGTGTCGCAGATGCTGCCCGCTACGGGCGGGGGGGGCTCCTGCCGATGGCGGTGTTCCTGACGCGGAATTCCCCCGGCCTCCGCACCAGCCCGGTGAAGCGCGGCTACTGGGTAGTGCGCCGGGTGCTGGGGGAGCAGATTCCGCCGCCCCCTCCCACGGTGCCCGAACTCCCCAAGGACGAGACCAAACTCGGCGACCAGACCCTGCGCCAGGTGCTGGCCCACCATCGCGAGAACCCGGCCTGTGCGGGCTGCCACGCCCGCTTCGATTCCTTCGGGCTGGTGTTTGAAAATTACGGTCCGATCGGCGAGCAGCGCAAGACGGACCTGGGTGGAAAGCCGGTGGATACCCGCGCGCCGTTTCCCGGCGGCAGCGAGCGCACCGGGCTGGCAGGTCTCCAGGACTTTGTGCGCGCGCAACGGCAGAATGATTTCCTCGACACCCTGTGTCGCAAGCTGCTCAGCTACGCCCTGGGGCGGACCCTGCTCCCGTCGGATGACGCCACCGTCCGGCAGATGCGGGCGCGCCTGGCTGCCGGCGGAACCCGATTCGGTACGCTTGTAGACACCATCGTCACGAGCCGCCAATTTCGCACTCGAAGGAGCGCTCCCGCCCTCGCGCGGAACTGAGCTTCTGGCCATGCCCGCCGGAGTGCCGCCCCGTGCTTCTGTGGGCTCTGTACCCCGCGCCCACCGGGGCGGTAGCGCCGAATAGAATCGCGAGTGACAGCGAAGGAGGGGGGATGCGTCCCCAACCGCTCATTGCCGTGACTGATGTCGAAGCGAGCAGCCGTTGGTACCAGCGCCTGCTCGGCTGTACGAGCGCACATGGTGGTGCGGAATATGAACGACTGGTCGCAAACGGTGTGCTGATTCTCCAGTTACACCGCTTTCAGGTCGAACACCACCACGGACCGATTGGTGATCCGCAAGATAGGCCTTACGGCAACGGTGTTCTCCTCTGGTTTGAGACGGATGACTTTGACGCTACCCTCGACCGTGCCGCAGAAATGAAGGTCGAGACCATCAAGCCTCGCCACCGCAATCCTCCGACCGGTGACGGTGGCCCTAACCACTGGGAGTGCTGGCTGCGCGACCCGGACGGCTACACGATCGTGCTCGCGAGCCCGGACGGCTCCGCAGGCCGGATGAGCGGCAGTGGGCACATCCGACAACCCGGGTGAAACTGCGGCAGCCTATCGGTGTCCAATACGTATCAGAATCGCTCCTTTTCGCCGAGAACCGAATTCATGTCCACCCCCCACGAGAATGCCCCCCGACCGCTGACACGTCGCATCTTGCTCCGAGGCGCCGGAGTTGTGATGGCGCTGCCGTGGCTTGAATCCGTCCCCGTGTGGGGCGCCACCGCCGCGGATCCGAAAGCTGCGCCGGCGCTTCCCCAGCGTTTTGTCGTTCAGTTCATGGGGAACGGCATCAACCCGGATCACTGGTGGGCGAAGGGCGAAGGAGCGGCGATGGAGCTGAGCCGGTGCCTCACGCCCCTCGAGCCGTTCAAGGCACAGCTCAACGTGATCAACGGGCTCTTCAACAAGCCTTCCACCGGAGTCGGCATTCACCCGGGCATGACCGGCAACATCCTGTCCGGAATGCCGCTCACCCGGGGCGCCGTGCTGCACGGCGGGATCAGCGTGGATCAAGTGCTGGCCGGGCGCCTCGGGCAGGATACCGTCCAGCCGAGTCTGGTGCTGGCCTGCGAGCAGCCCCTCACGGGCTACCACGAGTCAAACTTCTCGATGGCCTACAGCTCGCACATCTCCTGGCAGAGCGCCGACTCGCCGGTCCCGACCGAGGTCTACCCCTCCCTCGCTTTCGACAGCCTCTTCGAGAACAGCGGCAGCCGGCGGAACCAGAGCATTCTGGATCGCGTCCGGGAGGAGGCCACCGGATTGCGCCGCCGGGTCAGCACCGGAGACCGCGCCAAGCTGGATGAGTATCTCGCCAGCGTGCGCGAAGTGGAGCAGCGCGTCGAGCGAATGCGCACCGACGTGAGCAAGGCTGCGGATCGCGCCGCCGACCGGGGCAAGCCGCTCGCCGCCGCAATGCGCCCGGACAACGGCCTGCCCGAGGACATTCGCGAGCACATGCGCCTGATGTGCGACATCGTGGCGCTCGCGATCCAGACCGACAAGACGCGCTTCGCCACGATGCTGATGTGCCGGGACCTCTCCGGGCTCTTCTATCCGTTCCTGGATGTGCGCGACGCCCACCACCCTGCCTCCCATTACGACCGGGGCGAAGGCTACGAGCGCGTCGCCCGCTTCTACGTCAGCCAGCTCGCCTACCTGGCCGGCCGCCTGCAGGCGATGCCGGAGGGCCAGGGCACGGTGCTGGACAACACCTGCCTCCTCTGGCTGTCGAACATGTGGTCCGGCTCGCAGCACGACAACACGAAGCTGCCGGTGCTCACCGTCGGGGGCCTCGGGGGCAAGCTCGCCACCGGCCGGGTCCTGGACTACCGCGACAAGGGCGACGCCAACCGCCGCCTCTGCAGCCTCTACCTCTCGCTCATGGATCGCATGGGCGTCCAACTGGACCGCTTCGGCGACGCCGACAACCGCCTCGCCGGGCTGTAGACATACACAACTGGTTGCAGCACGCCCACCGGTTCGGGAACGGCCCGCCGGTGGGCGCGTTGATTCCCGGGGCGGTGCCCTGGGCTGGATTGGGTAGCCCTTTCAGGGCGTGGGGGCCTGTTCCTGGGGCGGTGCCCAAGTGAGGGTGATTGACCCTCGGGGCAACGAAGTGATGCGCGTTCTCCGCCTGGAGGGGCGCCAAACCCAACGGCCAGAGGAGTGACCCTGCTCCGCTGCGGAGCAGCCCGCAGGCGGCCAGCACGATCGCGAGCGTGCCGAGCCAGAACAACGGGTCGGCCAGCAGGCGCTGCAGACGACTCCCCGTTCCCCCGGCCGGCTCCGGAACCACGTTGGCAATGCAGCCGACCACGGCCGGGATGGCAAACGCGAACCCGAGAAGGGTGAACAACACCGCTTCGGCTCCCGGCGTGGGAGGCCGGTACGGGAGCACGAACAGCGAGAGAAGGACACCCGTCGGCACCCCGTAACAGAGCCCCCGCCAGAAGGACGCCAGGTCCCCCATCCCTGTTGTCATGTAGTCGGAGTACCGGAAGGACCGGGGTGTCTCCAGCCACCAGTACACGTAGATGTATGCAGCGCTGACCAGAAATCCCCCCACGAGTCCGAGCAAGCCCCCGGTCACCAACACACCGATCACCCAGGTCCAGTCCATGACGGTCCCTCCCAAAATTGCCCTGGCGGAGTTGGTACAGGTATCCATAGCAGCATAGCCACTTCAGGCAGGATCTGCGCCTGGATGCGGACAACTGCCTTCCCGGAGGTCTCGCCTGTGCAACGGATTTGTGCGCTACTGAAGGACAGCAAGGAGCCGCTCACCTGGCTCTTTACCGGGGACAGCATCACCCACGGAGCGCTGCATACGTTCGGGTGGCGGTCGTACACGGAGCTTTTCGCGGAGCGGATTCGCTTCGAACTGCGCCGGCCCCGGGACATGGTCATCAACACGGGGATCAGCGGCGATCGAACCGGGGGCTTGCTGGCGGATTGGGAGTGGCGGGTGGCGCGGTTTCAGCCACATGTGGTGTCCGTGATGATGGGTATGAACGACTGCACCACCGGCGCGGGCGGACGTGAGGGCTACCGCAAGAACCTGAACGAGATCCTGGACCGGATTCAGGCCCTACCGCACGCCATCTCCCTCCTGCATACGATGAATCCGATCACCCGGCTGGAGCCGTCCCGGGCCGATCTGCCGGCCTACGTGGAGATCGTGCGCGACGTCGGGGCACGGCGCCACGTGCCGTTGGTGGATCACTACGACGAGTGGTCGAAGGCGAACTTCTATCAGTGGCTCGGCGACGGCACCATCCACCCGAACGAGTACGGGCACCGGGTGTTTGCCACTCGCATCTTTCGCGAGCTGGATATCTTCGATCCGAACAGTTTTACCTGCCGGCTGCTCGTCCCGTAGCCGCCACGCCCGCGCCCAGGGCGCACCCGGCGCGATTGCCAGGTGCATCTGGAGTCCGGCAACTCCGATTGCCGGTCCCCTTCGCACTTCCCGTCGGCGCCACCGACTTACGGGCAATCCCCCGTGGTTGCCCCCGCTGAAGCGCACCGCGAGGCCGCCGGGACGGGCGCGTGGCCCAGGGCGCCTCCGGTGGCGGCAACCCGCGCAATCGGAGTTGCGCGACTCCACATCGGGCCCGCGCGACTCCACATGGGGCTTGCGCAACGCCACGTGAGACGGGTTGCCTATGCTCCGTTGCCCGGTTCTGTGAAGTAGCGTGCCAGGGTTCGCGCCAGATCGCGGCCGAAGTTCCGGGCTACGGCGGGGGTCACCGTGACCGGCCCGACCCGCGCGTAAGGTACCTCCAGCGTACCGGCGCACTCTACGCCCGGCAGTGCTTCGACCCAGTGCATGAAGGAACGGCGCTGGCCATAGTAGGCGGCTGTGTTCCATCCCGTGTCGAAGGGCATCCAGTCTGCGGCGCGGGAGGGGAGAGAATCCGCCGATTCGGCTTCCAGCAGTCGGGCGAAGTGCGCCAGTTGGGCCGCAGCAGAGGCGCTGCGCGGCCCCGCCAGGTAGACCTTCTGGTCCAACCGGCTCGGACAATGCACATCAAGAGCCACGCAGCGTCCGCCCGCAACCCAGGCAGGCATGTGCTTGCGGAGCGCCTCCACTTCGGGGTAGAGGCTCCGGCCGCCGTAGTCCTCCCAGTGATCGTGGGGATGACGCTGCTTGCCCTGGTCACCGGTTTCGACGCCGTCAGGGTCCACGAACGGTACAATGGCGAATGCGACGTGCTCGCGCAGGGCGCCGCCGAGCGCATCTGGGGCCAACACTGCGTCCATCAGGCCCTCCAGCACAAAGTTCGCTGTCGTTTCGCAGGAGTGGTGGCGGGCCGTCAGCAAGACGCGGTGCGGAGCATTCCGACCGGAGTTTCCCAGCAGGATCTGTTCGACGCGCCGTCCTGCCGGGCTCCGGGCAAGCGTGCGCACCCGCACGTGCGGGGACGGGCGCACCCGGCGCAGGAAGCGGCGGAGATCAGCCCCGACGTAAGGGATGCAGAAAGCGAAGCGGACGTCGTCGGCATTCGCGGGGACCACGAACTGGAATGATCGCTGCACCGGCGCAGTGCGTCCGAGCCAGTTCCACTCCCGGCCACCGTCAGTGCTTGCCGCCGGTCCGAGCGGGCCGAACCAGTCCTGGGCGAACTCGACTGTCAGCGTCCTTCCGGCTGCGTGACGCACCCGAAAATGCCAGTGGAACCAGTCCCGATTCGTGTCGCGGAGGTCGGGCGCTGCACGAACGGTATCCGGACCGACCTGCAGCAATCGGATGTTTCCACCGGGAAAATCAGCGTCTACACGCTGTGCGTTGTCCATGCTGCGTCCTGCCGAAGGTACGACCAGCAGTCCGGTTGCACATCCGGAGAGCAGAGAACGACGGCTCAGTGCCGTACAATGGGAAGCAGACATGCAGTCCGAAATCAAAATAATAGGAAAAATCCGGAGAGTGCCTCCGGATTTTTCCTGGCTGTACAGCCGGGCTGCGTTCGTGTCAGGAATTGTTCGGCTTGCCGGGCTTCTTTGCGCCGGCAGCCCCGCGCTCGGCACGCGCTTTCTGCATCTCTTCCTGCAGCTTTTTCTGCTGTTCCGGCGTCAGGATGGTCTTCAACTTCGCCTGGAACGCATCGCGAGATGCTTTGGCTTTCTCCCTGCGCTGGTCCTGAGGCAGGTCACGCAGGCCGCGCCTGGACTCCTGCTGCTCTTTGAAAGCGGCCTGCAGTTTTGTCTGCTGATCCGGGGTGAGATTCAGTTTCTTGATCAGTTCCTGCATGCGGCCGCCGCGGCCGCGCGCTCCTGCCGCACCCGGCTTCGGCTTTGCATCGTTCTGTAATGCGGAAGCATCACGCGCTGCCAGTGTCGCCGGAATTACCACCGTAAGCGCCAGCATTCCGCTCGTGAGCGCCGCCATCCATCGTTTCATCCTGAAAGCTCCTCCCCACTCTGTGTGGACAACGTGCTCATAGACGATGCTTCCCGGCCACAGTTCACGAATGTTTCAGGGAGGCACGCGACGCTACAATACCTCGCGCACGGGCTCACGATTGATCTGACGGATTGCTGCGCGTGCCTGCGAGCTCAGGTTGGGGTCCAGGCCGGGCGCATGCACGATCTGCTCCAGCAGGTCCATCGCGCGGCGCAGCACGCGGACGACATCCCCCTCATCCAGATTGGTCTGGCCCATCACGTCGTGCCAGTCGGCTTCCTCCGCCCAGAGTTGTGCCAGTCCGGTGCTGTCGGAGAAGACACGGGTCGGGACGTCGATCCGGCAGCGGCGTTGTGTGTCACGGATGCCCCGTGCCAGGCGAATGATGTCCTGGATCGCGTCCCAGGTGCGGCTGTCGGGACGTGCATTGACCCAGGCGCTGGGGCGCAGTTCCTCAGAGACCAGGGCCGTGGCCACCGCGGCCATTTGCGACGGGCTCAGGCCGTCGAGCAGTCCCTCGAACAGGGCTTCTGCGATCAACAACTCGTGTTCGGCCCGGAACGAAGCGGCGGTGACCCCGGCGGGGGTTGGGTGGTTCTCGGCGACGTACTCGTAGTGCTCCAGCACCTGCTTGAGGGCGAGGAAGCGCCGCCAGTGGTGCGGGATCTGAAGACTGGCGTCCAGTCCCCGGTTCCGTCTGCGGCCCCGTCCGGTCCGCGCCGCCTGTCGCAGCGCGACTCGACGCTCTTCCAGAAACTGCCCAAAACTTCGGAGGATCAGATACTCACATTCCTCCAGTGTGTGGCGCTGGAGCAAGTTGAGGACCATTCCGTACGTGGGGGTGAACTGGCTGCCGAGTGGATCCGGGGGCGCGGACGCCAGGCGCTGGCCGTCTACCCGGCTCTGGCGCGGATTGGCCACCACGGTGACGTGGCCCACCCGGTCCATCCCCCGGCGCCCCGCGCGCCCGGACATCTGAAGAAATTCACTGGCGGTGAGCGTGCGCATCCCCGCGTCACCGCGCTTGGTGATGCTGGAGAGCACGGTGGAGCGCGCCGGCATGTTGATGCCCGCGGCCAGCGTCTCCGTTGCAAACACCACCTTCACGAGACCCATCTGGAACAGGCGCTCGACCAGCACCTTCCACGTGGGCAGCAGCCCGGCATGATGGACCGCCAGCCCGCGAAACAGGTAGGGTAGGTGCGGATGTTCCCCGGCCGAGGGATACTCCGCCACATAGCGGGTCACAAACGCCTCTACTGCATCCCATTCCTCTGCGGTGAGGAGCTGAAGGTGGCTGGATGAGAGCATCGCTTCATCACATCCGCGCCGGCTGAAGACGAAGTAGATGGCGGGCAGCATCTCCTGCTCGGCCAGGACCGCCACCAGGGCGTCCGGGTCCGGTTGCAGTTCGCCGCGGCGCAGGCGTCGCTCGGTGCCCCGGTCCACGCCGGGCCGGTGATCCTCTGTGGCCGTGCGGCGGAACAGTTGGGAGAGGTTGCGACCGTCGAAATAGTGGAAGCGCAGGGGTACGGGCCGATGCTCACTGGTGATGAGGCGGGTCGGACCATGCACGTGGGTCATCCAGGCGCTCATCTCGTCCGGATTGGCCACCGTCGCAGAGAGGGCGATGAGTTGCACGGAGTCCGGGCAATAGATGATCGACTCCTCCCAGACCGTCCCCCGCTGGGCGTCGTTCATGTAGTGGACTTCGTCCAGGATGACGCAGCGCACATCCTTCAGGTTCGTTTCGACCGCACCCAGGGTAGTTCCATACAACATGTTGCGGAACACTTCGGTGGTCATCACCACCACCGACGCATCGCGGTTCACGCTGATGTCGCCGGTGAGCAACCCGACGTGGTTCTCCCCCAACGTGCGGCCCAGATCCCGGAACTTCTGGTTGGAGAGCGCCTTGAGCGGCGTTGTGTAGAACACGCGCTGCCCGGCGGCGAGCGCGAGATGGATGGCGTACTCGGCGACCACCGTCTTGCCGGAGCCGGTGGGAGCGCAGACCAGCACGCTTTGCCCCTGTTCCAGTGCGGCCGTCGCCTCAAGCTGGAAGTCGTCCAGGGGAAAGGGAAAGAGATCTTGAAGGGAAAGTTTTCGCATGGGATTTTGTGTGCAATTATAGTTCCAAGACCCATGCGAAAGACGACGCGACAGCACGCAGGTGCAGCCCCGCAGGACGGCTCCCGACGAATCTGGCTCTTGGGATCGGTGCTCCTGCTGGCGGCGGCGATCGGACTCGCCGCGTGGATCCACGATCAGGATCCGGGGAAACCGCGTTGTCGCCTGCCGGATGGGACGGAATTGCGGTTGATGGCCGTACTGCGCGAGGGCGAGTCGTTCCCGCCGCCGGTGCCGTGGACTGATCGGGTGTTGTTTGCACTCCCACCGGCCCTGAGGCCCAGTCCGTCCGCGCTCGACCGGCTGTCGCTCAAGGCTACTTACGTAAATGCCGCGCCTCTGGCATTCGTGATTCGTCGCGTAGGGCATGGTGCGCTGGACAAAGCGGACCTGCAGGCGCGCATCTGTGATGCCCGGGGGCGACCTATCTGTATTGCTGGTTGTGAGACTGAACCCTTTTCGGCGGCACGGTACGTATCCCTGTCATTCAGCCCACCCAGTTGGTCCTGGTCTTTCGCCGAGGGTAGACAGCGAGTGGACCAGTGTGTAGTTCTGCAATGTCCTGCTGCGGCCCCGCAGAGCCCCCGCCTCCAGGTCCATTTCGAGCCAGGCGACGGCACCGGGGCTCCCCGCTCGCTCGCCGTTCTGGTAGCGCGCAACCCCCTGTGGTCCGGAGCATCGCGGTGGGGTGCCGACCGATTGCCGAAGCGAGCGGAGTGGAACGCCGGCGTCCGGTTGGCCAGCGTCCGCGTCTGGGAACTGGAGGGAGAAACTCGCAGCGCCCGGTACGAACTGGCCTGTCGAGAATTGGCGCGCCTGGGCCTCTCTGAGTTCCTGCCGATCCGCCCAGTCACGCGCCTATCGCTCCCATCGCTTTCCACGCTGTTCCATCTACGCTTGGCAGTGCCGATGGCTGGCGTTCCGCCCGCGGGCACGATGGAGATCGAAGACGTCGAGCTGGCTGATTCGAATGCGAACGTTGTCTATCCGGAACAGGGCTGGTATCTTTCCTCCGGTACCCGCGGAAGCCTGGACGCAGTGGCGTTGCTCCGCGGAGTCGCAATCCCCCGGGGGATTCTTCGAGTTCGAGCACGACTCGTGCGCTCGTCCCGCGCCGCGTTTCGGTCTGACGAAACCTGGACGGTCGCAAACATCCCCGTCCCACCGCGCGGAAACCGCATGGCGCTGGGTCGTGCGCACGACTTCCGCGGCACCCGGCTGCTGCTCCACTCAGTGGATGGGAATGACCCGAACCTGCCGTCTCGTCCCACGCGCCGGATCACCCTGGGTTTTTCCCTGGTACAGGGCACCGCACTGGAGGAAGCTCGACTTCGTGTTCTGGCGGGACCGGGAGTCAACCTCCGTCCGAACGCCGATCCCGGTTGGTACACCAACTCCTCCGGGCGCGAACCCAACATCACCGTTGAAGTCCCAGTCCGCGCGCGGACGATGAGTCTCACCCTGGCACTCGACCGCGCGCGGACCGCCGATTTCTACATTGATCCGGTGGCCGCTTCGAAATATCGAGCGCATCAGGGTACGGGCGCGCCCTCCGGCGGAGACGGACCTGGGGCGCGTTGATATTGAACTGGTCCCGGCAGTCGCACCACGCACCCAGGCTCGCCGGCGATGGCAACCTTCATCCCCGCCCGCTCCGGTTCGACCCGGCCGCGCAGTTGGTTGACACAAGTGCCCGCACCCAGGCACACGATGATCTCATCGGGCAGGTCACACGATCGGACGGCTGCGCGAGCAGGCATCGGCTAAATAGCTGTGCACATTCTACCCATTCGGCATGGGCCGGTAGGTGTCACGCGAAGAGCTCGCGGATGACCTCTCCGCCGGGCGCCAGCGGCTGCGGGCGGCCATCGCGGGCCGTGTAGGTCGCATCGGGGGCAAGACCGAAACGGTTGTACAGTGTGGCGAGCAGGTCCGGGGAGGGGATAGGGCGCTCGGCCGGGTACTGCCCGTAGGCATCGCTCGCGCCGATGACCTGGCCGCCCCGCACTCCCCCGCCGGCGGCCAGCACTGTGAAGCAGTGCGGCCAGTGTCCCCGGCCGGCCGCTCCCTCCAGCCCCGGACCCCGGCCGAACTCTCCCAGACACAGCACGAGGGTGGTATCCAGCAGCCCGCGGTCGTGGAGATCCAGCAGCAGCGAACTGAGCGCGGCGTCAAGGGTGGGCCCCAACCGGTCGCGGATCGCGTGGAAGTTGTCGTTGTGGGTGTCCCACCCACTCGTAAACCCCTGGAAGTTGACGGTGACGAAGCGGGAACCCGCCTCCACCAGCCGTCGGGCCACCAGCGACCCCAATCCCACGTAGTTTCGACCATAGCGATCCCGCAGAGCGGCTGACTCCCCGCTCAGGTCGAACGCCGCGCGCACCTGGGGAGAGGCAATCAACTCGAAGGCCTTCCTGCGGGCCGCGGTGGCCCCCGCAGCCCCCGGCCCCAGTTGAGCGTCTGCCCCGCGGTCCGCACAAGCGAGCAGCTCCTTCCGGCGGCGGAAGCGTGCCTCTTCGACACCCGGCGGCATGCCGAGATCCCGCACCCGATAGAGGATTTCTCCCTGCTGGAGCGCCTCGACCCCCTTCTCCGCCACGGGAGGCACCGACTCGGGCACCAGGGGATCGAAGGCACGGCCCATGGCTCCGGCGTCCTGGCCGAGTTGGCTGGTGCCGAAGGTGGTCAGCGTGAGCAGCCGGGGAAGCACAACAAACGGGGGCGCCAGCGCCACACCTCCGCGCAGCCGGGAGATGACCGCGCCGGGGTGTGGATAGGGAGCGTCCAGGCTGGCCTGGCCGCACAGCACGTGCTGGTGGGCCAGCACGTGATCCGGCTGAGTGTGATGGACGGAGCGCAGGAGCGCGTAGTGCGGCGCCAGCCGGGCCAGTTTCGGAAACGGTTCCGACACACGCATGCCCGCCACCGGCGTGTTCAGAACTCCAAACTCGCCCCGGATCTCCGCCGGGCCGTCCGGTTTGGGGTCGAAGGTATCCAGGTGACTCGGTCCGCCGGTCAACCAGAGCAGGATGCAGCTCGTTTCGCGGCGGGCGCCGGGGTCGCCACCCGCCGCAGCGGTCGCCCGCACCTGTGCGAGCGAGAGACCGAGCGGCCCCAGGAGACCGACCTGGAGCAGCGCGCGCCGCATATGTGCATTACGGCGGCGGTCCCCTACTCCCCGTGTGTACACGTTGAACATGTTGTTGTTGACACGGGTTTCGGGATTCGAGTTTCGCCTTTCCGAGATTGCCCTTCGCCTTCCCGGGGGCGGGTGGCGCGGTCCCCCACCGGCGCGAAACTGGTTCCGGTTCGGGTCAGGCTCGGCGGCGCCGAATTCCCCGTAGAATGCACCGGGGGTGCGCAGGGAATCGTCCCGCGCTGCAGGAGATAGGGGTAGGGCCATGCGCAAAGAGATTCTGGGAATTCACGGGGCGCCTGAGCCGCACTGGGTTGGCGACGGCTTCCACGTCCAAAGCCTGCTCCCGGTTCCTGGAGCCACGGCCGACACCAGCCGGTTCCTGCTGCTGGACTACGCAGCGCCGGAACAGATGCCTCCGTCCGACCTTCCTCGCGGTGTGGGAGAGCATCCGCACCGGGGCTTCGAGACCGTAACCCTGTTGTACCAGGGCGAATTGGAGCACCGCGACTCTGCTGGAAACCATGGCCGTCTGGAACCCGGCGATGTGCAGTGGATGACCGCCGCC
>SXGS01041922.1_pt1 | contig 13929 bp, 16 predicted proteins | sample 3174681 | NCBI WGS metagenome assembly SXGS01 (sample SAMN11356861, study PRJNA531348) | freshwater metagenome | isolation source: freshwater sample F1-80 | place: China: Fuxian Lake, Yuxi | collected 2017-12-25
ACCATGGCTCGATGTTGACTTCGTGCGCGAAATGGGCGGACGCACCGAGATGAGCGCATTTTTGACCGCCAAGAAGTTGCCATATCGCGATTCGGCGCAAAAGGCTTACAGCACCGATGCCAACATCTGGGGCGCAACGCACGAAGCCAAGTCGCTTGAAGAGTTGTCGACGAGCATGCATATCGTCGCGCCGATCATGGGCGTCGCTCATTACGACAGTTCAGTCAAGATCACGACCGAAGATGTCGTGCTCAAATTTGTAGATGGTTGGCCAGTTGCGATCAACGGCAAAGAGTTTGGCTCGCAAATTGAACTCGTGCTCACCGCCAACGAAATCGGTGGTCGTCACGGCTTGGGCATGAGCGACCACATTGAAAACCGAATTATCGAAGCTAAGAGTCGCGGCATTTATGAGGCGCCGGGCCTGGCTCTGCTACACATCGCTTATGAACGACTAATGACGGCGATTCACAATGAAAATACCCTCGAAAACTATCGCACGATGGGTCGCCAATTGGGTCGCTTGCTTTACGAAGGTCGATGGTTTGATCCGCAATCTTTGATGTTGCGCGAATCACTGACGCGATGGGTAGGTTCGCTCGTGACCGGCGAAGTCACCTTGCAGTTGCGTCGCGGTGACGACTACAGCATTCTCGACACGACTGGTGCAAACCTGACTTACTCTCCCGAGCGCCTGAGCATGGAGCGTGTCGAAGACGCGCCGTTCGGCCCACACGACCGCATCGGTCAATTGACAATGCGAAATCTAGACATTCAAGACACGCGCGAAAAACTCGAGATCTACCGCCAAGCCGGCACCCTCGACGCAAATACTCTCGCGTCGGGCACCCTCACCGAACTCGAATAGGTTCAACAAAGTGCTCAAACGACTACTGAACGTAGTTAAAGGTTTTAGGGTGCTGACAACTCTTGTCGAATTTATCGTGCGCTTCAGCACACGCCAGTGGCGGACCTCACGCGAAATACGAAACCTCATAGAAAAGATCGATTCCGAAACTTCAAACAATAAATTCATACTCCAAACACAGTGGGCAGCAGAACTGACAGGCGATCCGTTGATCTATGTAGATATCGGCTCGCGCGGTGGACCACAAAAAATTACCGATGGATTCTCGAAGATCATTCACTTTGTTATTTGTGAAGCCGATAAAGATGAGGTCAAAAACTTAGAGTCAACTTTTGCTGGATGTCGTTATTCGGTTATCAGCAATGCAATATCCGACAGCGACGCAACGCGAACACTTTATTTGACCGCATCAAGGGGTGCCTCGAGCCTTTTGAAGCCAACGGGCAATGCCATCGGTTTGTTTGGGGGCAATGAACGAAACCTCGACCGATTCAGAATTGAACAAGAGATACAGATCAGAACAATGTCATTGTCGGTGAGCATGCCAACCGGAATTAAAGCCCTCGATATTCTCAAAATTGACGTCCAAGGATTAGAGTTCGAAGTTTTGAGTGGCATGGGTGAATTTCGCCCATTTTTGATTTGCGCAGAATGCTCGACGGTTGAAATATATTCTGATCAAAAAACGCTATTTTCTGTTGGTCTGCTGCTCGAAAAATTGGGCTATATGCCGATCAAACTGATGGAAATCACAGTGATGCCGAAAACTCGTGCAAATTTTCAGTCATGCATCCAAATTCACGGTGATGTGATTTTCGTGCCTGACAATTCGGCAAATGGCCGAGCGATCATCGAACGAGACGTCGAAAAATGGTTCGCTTCCTTATGCATGCATGGCTACATGGACTTTGCCTTGTGGCAAATCGAAGAACTTAAAATCCCCAAACCACCGCTGGTGACCGAAACCGAAGAATTGCTTAAAAATAGTTAGCGGTTGACGACGGCGCGGGCGACGCCGGCAACAAGGGCGGCTCGCTCACCCATTGTCGAAATCAAAATATGCTCACTTACGGCGTGCGCTCCGGCCCCAACTGCGCCCATGCCATCAAGAGTTGGAATCCCAATCGCTGCGGTGAAATTGCCGTCCGAGCCACCGCCGACTGCAACACCCTGCAAGTTTTTGATCCCAAGATCTTTGGCGACAACTTCGGCCACACCAAAAAGTTTGCGACCCGCCGACTCGTGCATTGGCGGACGATTCACGCTTCCCGAAACTTTTATGGCCGCACCGTCGACAACAGGCTTCAACTGTGACATCTCAAGTTCGATGCGCTCTTTTTCCTCGGGCAACATGACTCGAACATCTACTTTGATCATCGCCGCGTCGGGCACAACATTCTCTGAGTTACCGGCGGTCGCCACGGTTGGCGTCACGGTCGTACCAACTTCAGGTCGGGCCATCGCCAATATGCGTTGCACTTGAGTCGCAAGTTCTACAAGCGCGTTGATTCCCTTTTCGGGTTCAAGCCCCGCGTGCGATGCACGACCGGTGATCTGAACGGTGAAAGTGCCGACACCTTTGCGCGCAATTTTCAACGCACCACCATCGGCGCTCGGTTCGAGCACGAGGACCGCACCCGTTGCGCGTGCGCGCTCTTCAATCAATTCGCGCGATGAATACGAACCAACCTCTTCGTCCGCAGTGATCAACATTTCAACATGACGCGCCTCGTGAATCGCGCTCAAACCATGAATCGCCTGCACAATGCCGGCTTTCATGTCAAATATTCCGGGGCCGCGCGCAATGTCGCCGTCAACTGAAAACGGTCGCGTCGCGGTCGTGCCAAGCGGAAACACCGTGTCGTGATGACCGACGATTAAAACTTTTGTGTCGTCGCCACCTTTCCAATGCACATGCGGACCATTTGTAGATGGGATAACTTCTGCCGCTATCCCCGTCACTCTCGCAAAAAGTTCGGCCAAATACATCGCGCTGACCTGCAAGTGTTCAACGTTCAAAGACGGCGACTCGAGATTCACGAACTCGCCAAGTTGCTCGACCATTTGTGGCACCCGTGATTGCATCCGCTCGCGAAGTTCAGTCGGCGAAGGTGATGCTGCGGTTGTCGATTTCATGTTTGCCACCTCTCCATCGTGCCATGCCGCTCGGCAAGAATCTCGCTGAGATTTCTGTGCTTTCTTGCACAGTTCTTGAAAAATTAGTGTGCCCGGGATCGGACTCGAACCGATACAGCGCTTTCGCACCAGGGGGGTTTAAGCCCCCCGCGTCTACCATTCCGCCACCTGGGCAACAGGATCAGGCTACGCGCGTTTGAGCCTCGTCGCTAACAAGAAGCGATTCAACACTTGCCCAAAGCACAGTTCTGGCGATTTCGGCTTCACGACCCGTGAGTTGATTCGCAGCAACAACACCTTGAACCATGTCACTGAGCACTGCCACAAATGGTCGATCGCGCAACAACACCGAAACGACAACGCCTCCGTTGACTCGACGCAAACTTCGATCTGCACCAACGATGCGTGGCGGGCTACGAAAACCAGGTGGCTTTAAGCCGTGACGATGCGCTCGGCTTGCCAATACCCGCGCCGCCACAGCAAACTCGGCATAGCGAGTGGTAGCGAGCGCGATATCCCGAGTGGTAGCGAGCGCGATATCCCGAGTGGTAGCGAGCGCGATATCCCGAGTGGTAGCGAGCGCGATATCCCGAGTGCTTGTCATGCGCGAAGTATTGCAGGTGGGTGTAGCACAATTAATCAAAAACACCCATTAAGTAATGTGAGTAATCACATCATGACAACTAATGAACTTAACCCGATGCAGCAAAACATCGTCGACGTTCTCGGAAAACCTTCGGGCTGGGTGCCATTGCCGATTTCCGTTGTCGACGCCGTGCGCGAACAAATTGAAACCGCACTCGCGCCTCTGGCAAAAAAACTTTCCCCAGATCGTCCACTTTTCATCAGCAAAAGCAGTTTGACGGCCGTGCATGGTTGTGAAGCAAACTATTTGGCCTCACTCGATACTTTCGAATGGACAATCCTCAATGTGCGTGGCACGGTCATGCACAAGGCAGTCGAGCTTTCAATCAACTGGCGTGGGCCGATCGAACCAGCGCTGCTCGTCGACGAGGCACTGGTGCGTTTAGAAGACGAAGAGAGTCGTGGCCCGAGTGAATTCATCGCCCAGTTGTCGCCAGGTGAACGCGCGCAACTGCGCAGTTACGCCGTCGATCTCTACACGAAATTTGAAGAAAGTTTTCCGCCACTCAAGGCCGCTTGGCGACCAGTCACCGAAAGCGCCGCGCGAGTCGAACTTTTTGGTGGATTAATCTTTTTGTCGACACGCGTTGATCTCACGCTTGGTGGCCCGGGCAGCAAAGTGATCATCGACCTCAAAAGTGGCCGCATTTATTCGAATCATCGCGAAGACTTGCGGTTTTATGCGCTCGTCGAGTCTTTGCGCTCGGGTCAGCCACCGCGACGACTGGCGACTTACTCACTCGAATCTGCACGCGCCGATGTCGAAGAAGTCAGTGAAGGTGTTTTACAAGCCGCTGTGCGTCGCGTCGTCGACGGTGCCAACGCAATTTTTGAACTTACGCGCGAAGATCGCGAACCCAAACTCAGCCCGGGTGCACACTGTCGCTGGTGCCCGTTGCAACAAACTTGCGAAACCGGCAAGCAATTTCTAGAGCGCGGGTTCGAAGAAGATTAAGTTGAGGGTTTAAAGATTTACTTAGCCGCGACCCATGTTCGGGCGCTTACCGTGATTGGCTTTTGATCGACGCATGCGGGCTTTTCTCTTTTTTGTTTTCTTTGACATGAGATAATCCTAGTTGGTCGCCTTGCGCCATCGGGCTCGCCCACCTGCATACGGCAAACCCTCAGCGTTTGTCTTCGAGCAAATGTAAGTCGTTCCTTTGTACGTGCCCAAGGCATCAACCGGTGCACAATAAGAACCTGGGTGAATATCTTTTGCGCCACTTGGCGCAACTGTTGTGGTTGCCGCGTTCGGGCCACTTGTTGTCACTGACGAGCCCGACCCAGAAGTGGGCGCGGTCGTCGAATTTGTCGCACTCGTTGTGCTCGTCGAATTAGCCCGCGTTGTCGGCGTTGCAACTGTTGTCGTCGCCGAAGTCGCGGTCGTTACGGTCGTCGCAGGCGCACTGACCGAAACTGGCGCGGCGCTCCAACCCGCGATAGTCAATCCAGAGCAATCACTGTTCAACAAGTTTTTAACTCGACCAAATTCGCTTTGGTCCATCGACAAACCCCAACGAGCCTTCACCGAAATCCAATCGCCAATAAATGTGCACCAGTAACTGCGCAAAGGCGGCATCCAATTAGAAGGGTCTCTTTCGCCCTTTGATCTGTTCACACGATCAGTAACTGCGATCAATGTGCGACTATCAGTCATGTCGTTGGCATACGCCTTGCGTTGCGACTCGGTCCACGACCATGCGCCAGAATCCCACGCTTCTTTCAACGCGACAACATGGTCGATGTCCACATCGCCACGGTCACTCAGATTCTTGCCGTCATACTTCGAATACCAATCGCCCGCCACGACGTAACAGCGATACGGGTCGACTTGCGGCTTGGAAATACTGTCGCGCTTGAGTACTTCCTCGCGGGTGTCGCACCCGTTGCCATCCAGGTCTGACCAATGGATGAACAAACTGCGCTTATAACCAGTTTTATACTCGTTTTCGACTTTTATCGACGCAAGCACAGACTTTGCGTCGTTGGCAACGAGCCTGGTGCTGATTTCGTGCGCTTGCGAATCTGCCGCAACCGTGTTTAACGCAGCGGCGCCCGAGATCACCACGACGAGCACCGCACCGTTGACTACGATGCGCCAATTCATATTTCCAGCGTAGTGCTAGAAGACTTGTGAAATATTCGTTGCCGTCATCTCGTCGCTGACATCAATAAAGATGCACTCACCCGGACAAACCTCGGCAGCACGCAAAACACTTTGTCGATCGCGTGGCGCGACATGAGCAAGGCTCCCCGCACCGCCTGGATCACTTAATGGCACACCCAACTCGGCGACATAAGCAATGCCGTCTTCGAGCAATTTAAAAGCATCGAAGCAATGGTCCTCGCACAAACCGTCGCCCGTGCACAAGTCTTGGTCAATCCAAACGCGCATGACCGACAGGCTACTTAGTGAGATAAGCCAAAATCAGCAAAGCGATCAAAATCACATTGCGCACGACATCGAGCCAACTCATCGGTCGCTGCGAAGTGGCACCGAAACATGAGCACGGCAACCTCTCAGGGTCACCCAGGCGCACGAGCAGAAGAATTGTGAAAGCCATAAGCAAAATCAGACTTGCCGCAACAGTCTGTTCAAACCGCCAGCCACCGACAAGTAGCACGGCCAAAGTAGTCTCAGCCAACGGCACTAGTACAACAAACGGGTCGGGCGCACCCAATGCTTGAGCCTGAATCGTCCAATTGTTAAAGGTCGCAAACTTGGCGACACCCGCATAAACAAATACCGCGGCAACGATTAACGCAAAAACAAAACTCACGACAAAGGTGAGGTCGTGACAACGGCTCCCTTTGAAAACACCATCGGGTTACCCGCCACTGCGGCAGCCATAAGACTTTGCACACGACCCACGACAAACAAATGATCGCCAATTTGTGAAACTGACTCGGTCTTGCAGTCGATAAAAGCTATGCAGCCATCGATCATCGGCGACTTCAGTTGGGAGTGCGACCACTTCACGCCTTCGTATCGATCTTCGCTTTCTTTTGCGAATCGCCAACACAACTCGCCCTGGGTTGCTGCAAGCACGTTCACGCAAAAAACTCCAGACTCGGCCATAGCGGGCCAAGATTTTGAATTACCACCCACGAAAAAACCGACAAGTGGCGGGTCAAGCGAGATCGAACTAAAGGATCCGATCGTCAACCCTTGAGGCTTGCCTGCGTTATCGAGGCCAGAGATAATCACAACTCCGGTCGGAAAGTGTCCGAGAACTGTTCGGAATTCTTTGCTGTCAAATTGCGAATTCATTGCTTTCAGACTACGCCACAAACCTCGACGGACATTCCTTCTGCGGCGGCAAAAACTTCGAATCCACGATTCTTGGCCACTGCGACAAGGCGCTGCGCAATTACATCGAGTGCATCGTCGGTGCGCGACGGGTCATGGTGAAACAGCGCCAAACGCCTAGATGATGTCGTCTCGGCCACCCACATTGCAAACTCGAGAGTCGAGTGCCCCCAATCAGACTTAAGTTCGAATTCGGCCGGGGTGTATTGCGAATCATGAATCAGCAAATCGGTTTTCTGACAAAGTTGACGAGCGCCATTTGTGATCGCAAAACCCGTGACTGGTTGTTGATGGTCGGGAAGATATGTCACCGTCGAATCGCCAGCCGTTATGCGAAAGCCAAGTGTTGGCCCCGTATGCGGCACGAAACGACTCATAACTGCGGTCTCACCGATCATGAAGTCGTCATCCCCGAGTTCATGAAAATTGATCGTGGCTTTGAACTCGTTCAAACTTATCGGAAAAATCGGCGGGCAAATCTTTTTCAATAGGATTTCACGCAAACTTCTGCCGTCTTCTTGTTTGGGTGCATAAATATCCAGCACAGTTTCTTCGCACAGCATTGAATCAAAAAATGGCAAACCTTGAATGTGATCCCAATGCAAGTGAGTCAACAGACATGTGCCGACAAACGGCCTCGGCTGTAGCCCGATCTCAGTCTCGGTCTGTGAAATGTTCATATAACGCAAGCCAGTGCCAAGATCAAAAATTATTGGAGCATCATTGGGCGACTTCACCGAAACACAAGAAGTGTTGCCGCCGTACCGATGCGTATGCGAGTCGTGGCACGCCGTTGAACCACGCACGCCATGGAACGTCACCGTTAAACCAGATTCCCCCACAGATGAAACGGTATTGGTATCTCAATTCAGATGTAAAGACCCAATGGGGTGACCTTCGTCGCAGACAACTAACTTTGAATTGATGGCTCAACCAAAAATCAAAATCGACTGCGTGTCGGCCAACAACACCGACTTCTCCTATCTCGAGTGTGGCTCTGGCAAAATGGCGCTTTTACTGCACGGCTTTCCCGACACGGCGCACACGTGGCGACACCTGATGCCCCAACTGGCTTCTGCTGGTTATCGCGCCGTCGCGCCGTTCATGCGTGGCTACGCACCTAGCGCGGTGCCGTCAGACGGCTGTTATCAAACTGCGATGCTGGCCCGCGACGCCAACGCGCTGCATGAAAAACTCGGTGGTGACAGTGATGCCGTAATCATTGGTCATGACTGGGGTGCGCCAAGTTGTTATGGCGCCGCAATTGACGCACCATCACGCTGGCGCAAAGTGGTCGGCATGGCGGTGCCACCGACTGCCGCGCTGGGCATGGCGTTCGTCCAGAATCTTGAACAAATCAAAAAAAGCTGGTACATATTTTTCTTTCAGCACGGACTGGCTGATCTAGTTGTCAGCGCAAATCACCACGCATTCATCGACATGCTGTGGCGCGATTGGTCGCCCGATTACGACGCCAACTTCGATCTCGAGATGGTCAGAAAATCGCTTAATGATCCCAAAAATCTGCAGGCAGCGCTTGGCTATTACCGCGCGACATTGGGTAGTGGCTATCGCGACCCAGCGCTAAAAGCTCTACAAGATCAAATTGGTGCGGGCGTACCGACACAACCATTGCTTTATCTGCACGGGGCCAATGATGGATGCATCGGTATCGATGTTGTCGAGTCTGCAAAATCTACAGCACCAGCAAATGTGAAATTCGAAATTGTTGCCTCAGCCGGACATTTCTTGCAACTCGAACAGCCCGCGATCGTCAACAAACTAATTTGTGAATTTCTAGCAAGTTAAGGCGAGTCATTCTCATGGCAGTTGCAAAAAATCCTCTGCGTGACGGTTGGACAAGAATTGTCAAACGTGAATGCGCCACATGCGTGATGATTGTGCCAGTCATTGCGCGACTCGTGCGCGAATTGCCGTCACTCACGGTTTACACGCAAGATGATCCGACATTTCCTGAAGGTGTCGCTTCTGTCAACGATCTTGATCTTGCTGCCAGTTGGCATGCCGATATTGACACCGTGCCAACACTTATTTTTCGTGAAAACGGTGTCGAAACGATGCGCACTGCAGGTTGGCAACGTGATGAGTGGCGTAAAATCACCGGCATCGCCGATCTTGGTGCAGAACTGCCAGAGTTTCGACCAGGTTGCGGCTCAATGAGTGTTGATCCTGACATCGTCGACAAACTTCGCGTGCGATTCGGTGGCGAAGTTCTTCACGCCAGACGCATTGACATCGCCGAAGCAGAAGACGAATTTGAAGCGTTGTTCAGTCGCGGATTTACCGATGGTCTGCCAGTTGTGCCGCCAACTCCCGAGCGTGTGATGCGCATGCTTGCTGGCACATCGCGAGCGCCGCAAGATGTCGTCGCGATTGCACCTCCAGATTTGGTTGAACTCACTGTTGAAAAAATCGCCATCAATGCGGTGATGGCGGGTTGCTTACCCGAATATTTACCGTGGGTGTTTGCTGCAATTGAAGCAGTCTGCACTGACGAGTTCAACATGCACGGCGTGCTTGCAACCACAATGCCGGTTGGCCCGGTGATCGTTTGTAATGGCCCCGGCACTCGTGCGATCGGCATGAACTCTGGTGTAAATGTTCTCGGTCAAGGCAATCGTGCGAATCTAACGATTGGCCGTGCAGTGCAACTGACGATTCGCAATGTCGGCGGCGGACGCCCTGGCGAAATCGACCGTGCGGCGCACGGCAACCCCGGCAAATTGAGTTTCTGCTTCGCCGAAGACGAACTTGGTTCGCCGTTTACTTCACTCGCAGTATCGCGTGGCTTCGACCCTTCGCAAAACACCGTCACAGTTTTCGCTGGCGAAGGCCCAAGATGTGTCGTCGATCAACTCGCGCGCGAACCACTACAACTCGCGCAAACTCTGGCTTCTTGTTTGCGCACGGTGCATCATCCAAAACTGCCGTTTGCATTTGATGCGATGTTGATTCTCGGCCCCGAACACGCTCGTGTATTCGCCCAGGCCAACTGGAATCGCGAGCGAGTACTGCAAGAAGTCAACGATCGATTGCAGTTGCCCGGCGCTGAGATCGTGCGCGGCGCAGGTGGCATGGCTGAAGGCGTGCAAGAGGCGTTCAAAGATGCGACCCTGCCAAAGTTTCGCCCGGGCGGATTACTTCTCGTGCACGCAGGTGGTAACGCTGGCCTGTTCAGTGCCATCGTCGGCGGCTGGGCCAACGGCACCCTCGGCAGCGACCCAGTGACTAAAGTTGTGAAATAATGGCTGTTTTAGTCTTCGGTGGGCGATCACCAATAGCACTTGCGCTTTGCAGGCAGTTGATTGAAAGTGGGCGCAAAGTTCATCTTGCTACTCGACAAGTTGATTCGGAGATCCAGAAAATTTCTGATCAGTTAGGAATCTTCGCTCTCCATCAGTGCAATCTTGTTGATTCACAATCAGCCATTGACCTAGTCAAAGAGATTGATCAACAATCAAATAGTTTGCGCGGAATTGCATTTCTCCACCGCTATCGAGAAAGTGAGCCAAATCCGTTTGATCAATATGCTGTAGAGGTACTTACGCCTTTTCGAATCATAGAGTCACTCGCTGAAGTCTCAAGAACTGAAGAGTTGGCGGTAGTTCTTACATCTTCACCTGCTGCAACAAAAGTCGTCTCTGAACAGGACTTTCAATATCATGCCTCAAAAGCAGCCATAGAGCAGATCGTAAGGTTTTCCTCTGTGAATTTCGCGGAGAAAAAACTAAGGACGAACGGTATCAATCCCGGATCATTTGTATACAAAGAGCGCGCAGCAGACTTTTATCGCGAGAATCCTGAAGTCTTAAAAATGGCTGAGAAACTAACTCCGCTCGGTCGAATAGCGACAGTTGATGAGATCGCCGCCGTAACGATGTTTTTGCTTGGAGAGCAGAGCTCATTCATAAATGGCACAATCATCACAGTCGACGGTGGCCACTCAAATCGCGTCGGCTAAAGAGCCGAGAAGTTAACCATAACTTTACCGAGCGAGTTGCCAACTTAGATTCGGAACTTCTTCGACAAATGGCCAAACGCGCAAAAAAGTAACGCTAGACATCAGAGCAGACGAATTGTTTTTCAAAATTTGATCTACGTACCTTGGTGCGAGCACCGCGCAGAATTGCGTTTCACGATTCTTTCCAAAAGCTTCTTCCTTGCTAAGTATTGGCAAAGCATGACCCGGGCTTTCAAGTCCTTGCCGATACGGATCATCATCAATCAACGCACTAAAGGCATTTCCTATCTCAAGCGAGTAGAGAATTGTGGTTGCTCCGATTGATGTTCCGTACCCAACCACTTCACTCTTTTTCTTGTCTTCAAAATATTTTTGCGATGCATTCTTCACATGCTCGACTGAATTCTTCATCGACTTCCAAACGGATGGGATGAAAAGGCCAAAATTTGATTCATGGGCAAGAGCGTTTATCACCGATTCTTGGACTTCAAATTTCCCACCTTTGTGCTGAATATAGCAACGCAATGCTCCACTTTTTGATGGCACTCGTCTAGCAAAAAAAATTTCTAAACCAAAGTGCGCCAAAAATTTTGCCAGCGATGACACTGAGAAATATGTAATATGCTCATGGTTTATGACTTCTAGTTGCAGGTTGTCAACTACATCAAGTGCATAGTTTGTTTCTAATGCATAAATTCCGTCCTGGGCAAGAAGCTTTTTTACACCAGCAATAAAATCCTTGAGGTCAGGCACATTTGCTACAACCATGTTTGAAACAATCAACTTTGCATTTCCATTTTGATTCATTACTTCATCGGCAACAGATGAGGTAAAAAATGTTGAAATCGTACGAACCCCACGCTCAAGTGCGATCTTTGACAGATTTTGTGCTGGATCAACACCTAGGCACTTAACTCCCTTTCCTGCGAAATGCGATGAGAAAAATCCATCATTGCTACCAATCTCAACAACTAAGTCACTGGCTGTTAACCCTAAAAGACCATCAAGGTGCTCTGCATAATCTCGGTAGATCAAACTCAAGGTTTGATTCACCGGTGCTGGCCTTGACAAATAATGTTCATACATACTCTTGACATTCACCACAACTGAAGTCTGAAAGTTATTACACACTGCACATTGAACAATCTCAAGTGGAATCAGATTGGCATGCGCTGCGCCCTGCCCAGGTGGCAAGTATCGATCACCAAATGGCGTATCAGGCAACTGAAGCACCACGAGGAGATCACCTGATCCACAGAGACGACACAACGAGACACGCACAAAATCAAGTTGATTTGGCAAAGTTCGGTTCGGCACGCTTTGAGCCTAATTCAATCGAAACTGCATACTTCACTAAGTCTCATTGTCTTGTCTACCCAATACGAAGAAGCAGCGACCCAGTGACTAGGTTGGTGATGGCATGACAAATCGAGTGGTTCTTGACCCCACAAGCGAAAAGAAACTTGTCTCGCGCGAATTGCTCGCAAGACCGGCGACCATTTCAGGCCAGACAATTGGGTTGCTCGACATTTCAAAAGCACGGGGTGATATGTTTTTGAATCAACTCGAATCGCGTCTGACAACGGCTGGGGCAAAAGTTTTGAGATTTCGCAAGCCGACATTCACCAAACCAGCGCCAGTCGACCTGCGCCACGAGATCGCAACAAAGTGCACGCTGGTTATTGAAGCCCTAGCCGATTGAGGCAGTTGTACGTCGTGCAGTGTGCACGACATCGTTGATCTTGAAACTCGCGGCGTGCCAGCAATGTTTATCGCCTCGGATGTTTTTGTGCAGGCCGCCGAATCGCAAGCCAACGCGCTCGGCTTTGGCACTGTGCAACGCGTGTTCGTGCCCCACCCGATTCAAGATCGCACCGACGACGAAATGCGCGCGCTAGCCGACTCGGCATACGACGCGATTGTTGCAGCGATTACAACGAAACACTAGCTACCTATTCGGTGGGCTGATCTCCATGGTCATGCCACTTCCAAGCAATCACCCAGATTGCGATCAAACAGGCGACTTCGACAAATGCCACAAACACGTAATGAGGTTTTACGGAATCATTGCCAATTTCTGGACCGACGACAAACAAAATCGTAATTGTGCTTGCGACAATATTTAACCAACGATTGATCGAATACCGAAAGATTCGCGAAAAAATAATCATCAGAATCGGGATTTCAATCATGATCGCCCCAAAAAGCATCAAGCGACTGACCGAAATATCGGTCTCGGCTGCAATCTCTAAAACCTCATCTATTGCTCCAGGAATAAACAAACTGAGAATATCCGCCGTCAACATATTCAGCGTCACGACAATCCATAACACGGACAATAAATTTTTTGTTTCGATTTTCTCAGCCATATGTCGTTATTTCCTATCGTGAAAGTTCCGTTAATCCCAGGCTTCGTCTTGGTTATAAGGTCGCGCACGAGTTGGGGCGCTGTCGCGCCTCCAAACCAGAACTCTTCGCCTGAAATAACAAACTTCTTTGCCTGCCTGATTAAAACCTTTGCTCTCGACAGTCACGACACCGCGATCAGGTTTCGAAGACGAAGGCTTGACATCCAACACACGAGTCTCGGCGTGAATCGTGTCGCCATGAAAAGTTGGGTGCTTATGTTGCAATGTTTCGACTTCAAGATTGGCGATTGCTGAGCCGCTCACGTCGGGCACGCTCATGCCAAGGACGAGTGAATAGACCAAGTTGCCGACAACAACATTGCGACCTTGCACACTTTGTTGAGCGAACCAGTCGTTGGTATGTAACGGGTGATGATTCATCGTGATCATGCAAAACAAATGATCGTCAGCCTCAGTGATCGTTTTGCCGGGCCAATGACGATAGATATCGCCCACCACGAAGTCTTCGAGATATCTTCCGAACGGTCTTTCGTGAGTAGTCACGAATTACACGCTAATTGCCACGACGGCGTTCTTCACGAATCTTGCCCGACACTGGTATCTCGTCGGTTTCGGCAAG
>SXGS01054882.1_pt1 | contig 13921 bp, 12 predicted proteins | sample 3174681 | NCBI WGS metagenome assembly SXGS01 (sample SAMN11356861, study PRJNA531348) | freshwater metagenome | isolation source: freshwater sample F1-80 | place: China: Fuxian Lake, Yuxi | collected 2017-12-25
CGCCACTGGAAGAGACCCTTGCCAGCGTTGAAGTTGCCGCCGTGCTCGAGCCAGAGGTCGCTCTTGTGGCACTGCATGCATCCTGCAGTGGTGTTTTCCTTCTCGTACATCGGCCACAGCCAGTGCTTGTAGTGGCCGTGTGCTGTATCGACGGACATCGTCGCGATGCCGTTGCCGCCGTGGCAGGGACTGCATCCGAAGCGTTCCGGGGAGTGGGTCTTCAGAAGCTCCATGTCCGGGTGGCTCGTGAAGACCTGCTTGCCGTTCACATCGGCGAGACTGAGCGGCACCGGCGACTGAATGCCTGCATGGCAGGTCTCGCAGCGCTCGATGAGTTCACCGCCATCCACACGAATGTGGATCTGCTTGATGTCGTGCTCGAAGTTGGCAACGCCATCAAGGAGGCCCTGGAGCGCGGCCGGCGAGGCGGAGCGCAGGTGCGCCTCGCGCCACGAATTCATCTCTGCGCGCGCCGCGTCTGCGTTGCGCCGCACCTTCGCCGTGAGCCCCTGGATCTCGCCCTGGCGCACCTTCAGTGCATTGAACTCCGCGACCATCTTCGCAAAATCCCACTTGACCACCTCACCATTCGGCAGATGGATCTCGGAGACGCGGCTCTTCACCGCCGCGAGTTCCGCAGCGTAGTGACGCTCTTCGTCCTCGTGCTTGAGGGTGCGCGCGTGTTCGAGGCGATACGTGAGGGCGGCAGCTTCCGAGCGGGCGACCTTCACGGTCTGCGCGAGGGCCGCAATGCGCGGCAACACTTCCCTGTTCATCTCATCGGCGAGCTTTTGCACCTCCGGAGCGGCAGCAGCATCCGCAGCCTTGGCGGCATCCGCGAGACGCGTGAACTCCGGATCAGCGTTGACGCGCTTCCACTCTGCTTCGGATGCGGCGAGCTTGCCGCCGTAGGCCTTGGCTGCAATCTCGACCCACTCGTTCTGGACGTCCTTGTAGGGGCGGCGCGTGATGAACTCGTCCCACACGGACCACGCCGCACTCGCCACGAGCGCGATCATGGAGAGCGTGACAGGCCAGAGGATGGACTTGCCGACGACCGGATCACCGGCCTCGGTTGCGGGAGCGTTGACTGGGGCTTCTTCTGCCATGGTGTCTCGATTCCGTTTCCAAAGACCTCAGATGTTGAACCAGGGCGTGACCCAGAAGTTCTTCACGGTGAAGGCGAGGCGCGCGATGATCTTCGCGACCACGATCATCATCAGGATCCACAAATGCAGCATGTTGGCGTACTGGATGAGCGACATGCGCTTCCGCATGGCCGGCATGCACTTCACGATCCACAGGTGCGTCAGTCCGCCGACGACAGCGGAGAAAGCGCCGAGGAACGCGAGCCCGAAGAAGAACACAGGCCACGTGCCCGTGACCCCAAAGAGCTCATGCAAGTCGTAGTTGACCTGGTGATCCACGCGGTGGTGGTCCCACGTCTCGCCAAGGTTGAACCAGAGCCAGCCCGGTCCGCGAATGAAGGTGCCGATGATGACGAGCAGCACCCACAGCACGAGGAATCCGAAGAGGAAGGTGCCGATAGCGAACTTCCGCTGCTTCCATGTGTAGTAGCCGTTGCCGAGAGGGTTCACGTCGATGTAGGGGATGGCCATGAGGCCGAGCAGAATGATGCTCGGAAGCACCACGCCGGCGATCCACGGATCGAAGTAGACCAGCAATTCCTGCAGGCCGAGGAAGTACCACGGCGCCTTCGACGGATTCATCGTCAAGCTCGGATTGGCCGGCTCTTCGAGGGGCGCATCAAGGCAGATGGACCACACGATCATCACCGCAGTGACGATGATGGCCGCGAGGAACTCGCGCTTCAGAAGATGCGGCCACACGTGCACCGTCTTCGGCCAACCCGGCTTCCACGGATAGGGCACGCGATGGTGCGACTTCCGCAGGTCCGGATCGCGCTCGAGTTCCGCGATGAGACGGTCGTTCTTCGCCGCCTCGCGGAACGCGAGCACGGTGTAGAACGGCACCATCAGCAGCAACAGCACAATGGGGACGTTGTCGGGCAGCGACACCAGCGTCCAGACTTGATTCCAGTCCATCACCGTCTCCCGTCAGTCGTCCTTGATTTCGCTTTCGAGCATCACCGGCGCGGGGCCGCTGATCGCGCCGTCCTTCCGGATGCGCCAGAAGTGCACGATCATCAGCACTGAGGCGATGATCGGAATCGAGATGCAGTGCCAGATGTAGGCGCGCAGAAGCGCGTTCGCATCCACCACCGAACCGCCGAGCAATGCAAAGCGCACGTCATTGAAGGCGCTCATGCCGAGTTCGGGCCCGAATGGACCTTCGTGGCCGAGCAGCGGCGTCGCGCGCGCCATATTGGTGCCTACCGTCACGGCCCAGAAACCGAGCTGGTCGTCGGGCAGGAGATAGCCGGTGAAGCTGAGCAGCATGGTGAACAGCAGCAGCAGCACACCGATGTTCCAGTTGAACTCGCGCGGCGGCTTGTAAGAGCCGGTCATGAACACGCGCATCATGTGCAGCCAGGTGGTGATCACCATGGCGTGCGCACACCAGCGGTGCATGTTGCGCAGCAGATTGCCGAAGGGCACGTCATGCTGCAGGAACATGATGTCCCTGTACGCCTCCGCCTTGCTGGGGTGGAAGTAGTACATCAATAGCGTGCCGGTGAGCGTCAACAGCACGAAGAGATAGAAGGTGATCCCTCCCATGCCCCAAGTGAAGTTGTAGCGGACCGCGTCGCGATTGATGCGTGCCGGGTGCAAGTGCAGGAAGACGTTCGACAGCACCGCCAGGGAACGGTTGCGGTGAGAGTCATCCAGCTTGTGCCGGAAAATCGAGGTCCAGACCTGCGTTTTCTTGAACTCCTCGCCCATTTCCGCAGGCGATTTGGCCTTGGCGCGGAGTTTCGTCAGCAGCCCGCCGGGATTGCCTTCGCCCTGTGGCGTCTCGGGCTCCGCGGGCGTGTGTTCATCGTGTCCGTGGGACATGTCTCGCTCCTCTTCCCGCGCTCACACCACCAGCAACGGGCCGCTCGTGCCCGGCTGAAGGTCCTTGAACTGCTTGGTGCCCGTGTCGAAATCGTAGAGATTCAACGTGTCCACGAGGATCTGACCGGTGGGGTCGATCTCGAGGTGACAGCGCAGCATGGGCTTCGGTGCCGGTCCTTCGTAATTCATGCCCTCCGAGTCAAAGCCGGAGCCATGACAGGGGCACTTGAACTTGTTCTCGGCCGGCTTCCAGTCCGGCGTGCAACCGAGGTGCGTGCAGCGTGCGTAGATGACGAACAGCCCCGACGCATTGCGGCAGACCCAGATCCTGAACTTCTGCTGCCACTTGGTATCGACGCCGAAGCCGTAGTCACCCGGATAGCCGATGGTGAAGCGGGTCTTGGGCTCGAACAGTGTGCGCGGAAAGAAGAAACGCGCAAAACAGACGAGCAGCAGCGTGATGAACGCCGCCATGGAGTGGAACACGAAACGACGCCGGCCTTTGTCGCCTAGCGTGTCGGCAGTCTTGCCGGGATTCGGTTCCTTCTGGCGTGGAGGCCTCGGCTGCAAAGCGGCCGCGCTGGCGGGCGCCGCCGGCTCTTTGTTTTCATCTGCCATGGGCTGGTTGGATGGCACGTAGCCATCCCCTCGAAAACGGGAATCCCCCCGGGATGCCCGCAGAAAACAATCACCGCACACACTCCGCCGCCGGATGACGACAACGGGGACCTGCCGCTCGGATGGCGGACATGCCCTTGACGGGACGGATGGTAGGCCCGAGCGCGCGAGAGCTCAAGCAACGCAGCTGCGCAGAAACTCATGCGGCAATGTGCCGCATAGTGCTGCCCCGGCTCGCCGCAATTGCGCGTGCACCTGACGCAGCGCAATATCACGCCGCCACGAGATTCGATGGTGCTGTGCGGGGCTGGCTCTCTCACACACCGTCGGGAATCATGGGGCCACGGAGAGAGGCATGGTGCCTCCGAACCGTGTTCTCGCGAAGAAAGGCGCGCCACGCGCGCCGATGGAGAAATCGAACATGTCGCTGCGCACACTCAGCATCCTCGTGGTTCTCGCGGGGCTTGTCACCGCTCAGGCCGGTTCTGCCAAGGGCACGATCACGTGGGAGGGCAAGGAGCCCAAGAACCTCCTGATCCAGATGGACTCTGATCCCGTCTGCAAGGCCGAAAGTGCAGGCAAGGAAGTGCGGAAGCAGACCACCATGGTGGCCGATGGCAAGCTCGCCAACGTCATCGTTTATGTGAGCAAGGGACCGGCGGGCTGGGAGAAGACCGGCACTGCGAAGACCGGCGCTGTCAGCATCGACCAGAAGGGCTGCAGCTACACGCCCCACGTTCTCGCCATCCAACTTGGCCAGAAAATCGAGATCAAGAACTCGGACAAGACCACGCACAACGTGCACTTTCAGTCCAAGCTGAACGGCGACTGGAACTTGACCCAGAGCAATGAAGGCGTCGTTCCTGCTGCGCAGGAGATGAAGCGCGCCGAGATCGGCACCTCGTCCTTCAAGTGCGACATCCACGCCTGGATGGAAGCGCGCGTCGCGATCTTCGAGCATCCCTTCTTCGCAGTGAGTGCAACCGACGGCACTTTCTCGATTGACGGTCTCGCGCCCGGCGCCTATACCCTCACCGCGTGGCACGAAAAGGAGAAGTCGCAGGATCTCGAAATCACCGTCGCTGCTGGTGCGGCCGCGGACGCGAACTTCACCTTCGGCAAGAAGAAGTGAGCTTGCTCACGACGACTTCGCCAGTGTGCAGTGTCTGATTGAACACCGGCCGGGGGCTCTTCCCCGGCCGACTTGATACGGAACATGGAACGATGCGGTCGGCGGGCCGGCAACACCCGCCACTGCAATGGAGAATGCAATGACCCAGAGCATTGCGACGCCCACGAGCCGCCCTGTGCTGTTCGTGCTCGCGCTCGTTTTGGTGATCGCGCTGGTATTCGGCCTCCGGGCCGCCTTCGAGAAACCCTCGACGGAATTGAAGACGGCCCTCACTGCGGACAAGACCGCAGGGAGCGTCATTGAAGTCGTCGATGGCAGACGGCTACCGGGCACGGGGAACATCCAGATCGAGGATGAACTCGTCGCCATCCAGCGTGTCACGAAGGACGGTTCGCCGGTCAATAGCGGCATCCTCCTTCTCGGCAATCCCGATCGCTTCAAGATCGTGGAGCGCGGAGCGGCGGGATCGTCCGCCGTGGCGCATGCAGCCGGCGCGGCAGTCAAGGAACCGGGCACGCTCTTCTTTCCCGAGAACTTTGCGAGCTTCGGGGATGCCGTGGACGGGCTCTTCTATCTCATCCTCTGGATCACGGGCATCGCGTTCATTCTCACAGAGGCCTTCTGGCTCTACTGCTTGTTCGCGTTCTGGCAAAAGCCGGGAGTGCGCGCGCATCACAGTGATGGCAATCACAAGCTCGAGATCATCTGGACCCTGATTCCAGCTGCAATCCTCGTGCTCATCGCGCTCCTGCAGGCCGGCATGTGGCGCGAGATGAAAATGGAGATCCCGCCCGCGGGCTCCCCGGACGTGTTCGAGGCCGAGACGGCGGCGCAACAGTTCCAGTGGAACTTCCGCCTCGCTGGCAAGGACGGCAAGTTCGGCACCGTGGATGACGTGCCCACCGTCGGCGAACTGCACGTGCCGGTCGGCAAGAAGATCCGCATGACCCAGCGTTCCGTGGATGTGATCCATTCGTTCTTCCTGCCCAACTTCCGCGTGAAGCAGGACGTCGTTCCGGGGCTCGCGATACCGGTCTGGTTCGACTGCTCGAAGCCCGGCCGCTACCCCATCATGTGCGCCGAGCTCTGCGGGCTCGGTCACACGAAGATGGGCGCCACACTGGTGGTTCACGAAGTCGCCGAGTTCGACAAGTGGCTCGCCGCGGAATCGGACAAGTGGCAGGGTGAAAACGAGGGACAGGATCGCCCGGACTGGTCGGGTGGCTCTGCAAAGATCTGGTGGTGGTGGGACTCCAACCCCATGGCAACCAAGTACCAGGGCGACAGCAAGACGCGCTGAAGGACGAGGAGAACTGCAATGCACCTGATGGAAGCAACAGATTTCAACGTCACGACGACGCCTTGGCTCGTCGTGCTCGGCCTCGCGGTGGTGATGGCGGCCATCCGCCTCGTCGCTCCGAAGTTCTACAGCCACTTCATCTGGTCCCAGGACCACAAGATGATCGGCAAACAGTTCCTCGTCAGCTCGCTGCTGTGGGGACTCGTGGGTGGCATGCTTGCCATCGGCGTGCGTTGGCAACTCGCGTGGCCGGGAACGAAAGTCCCCGGTTTCGAGCAGCTCTTCGGCTGGACGGACGGTGGTGCTGCGCCAGAGCACTACAACATCATGTTCACCATGCATGCGTCCGTGATGATCTTCTTCGTGATCATCCCGCTGCTCGTCGGCGCATTCGGCAACTTCGTCGTGCCCTTGCAGCTCGGCGCACAGGACATGGCCTTCCCCTTCCTGAACGCCCTCAGCTACTGGCTCATGTGGCCCGCCTTCATCTTCATGGCCTTCAGCTTCTACGTGCCCGGTGACGGCGCGGGCGCAGGCTGGACGAGCTATCCCCCGCTCTCGGAGACGATGCTCGGCGACGGCCAGACCCTCTGGTGCATGGGTGTGTGGTTTGTGGGCTGGTCCTCCATCTGCGGAGCGGTCAACTACATCACCACCATCGTGAAGATGCGCGCGAAGGGCATCACCCTCTTCAGGATGCCGCTCACGGCTTGGTCGATCTTCATCACCAGCATCCTCGTCCTGTGCGCGACACCGGTGCTCGGATCAGCCGTCACCATGTTGCTCATGGATCGCGAGTTCGGGTCGAGCTTCTTTGTACCCGCGGCGCGCGTGGTCTCCGAAAGTGCACAAGTCACCGGCACCGGGCAGGTGATCCTCTGGCAGCATCTGTTCTGGTTCTACAGCCACCCGGCTGTATACATCCTCGTGCTGCCCGCCATGGGCATGGTCTCTGACATGCTCGCGAACGCCTGCCAGAAGCCCATCTTCGGCTACCGCCCGATGGTCTACTCCATGGCCGGCATCGCCTTCCTCGGCTTCATCGTGTGGGGCCACCACATGTTCCAGTCGGGCATGAACCCGGCCCTCGGCCGCACGTTCATGATCGCGACCATGATGATCGCGTTGCCTTCGGCGGTGAAGACCTTCAACTGGCTGGCGACCATCTATCGCTCACAGATGAAGATGGAGGTACACACTCTCGCGGCGCTCGCCTTCGTGAGCATGTGGATCATCGGCGGCCTCTCGGGCATCTTCATGGCGGCCACGCCGGTGGACATCCAGATCCACGACACCTACGCCATCGTGGCTCACATCCACTACGTCGTGTTCGGCTCGACCTTGTTCGCAGTCTTCGGTTCCATCTACTACTGGTTCCCGAAGATGTTCGGTCGCTTCATGAACAAGCCGCTCGCCTACACGCACATGATCGTGACCTTCATCGCTTTCCAGTTCACCTTCTTCCCCATGCACGTCGTGGGCTCGCGCGGCATGCTGCGCCGCACCGCGGACCCGTACTACTACGGCAATCTGCAGGGCATGCTGCCGGTGAATCAGTTGATGACACAGGCCCTGCTGGTGCTCGCCGCTGCGCAGGTGATTCTCGCCATCAACTTCTTCTGGAGCATGTACGCGGGCAAGCGTTGCACAGAACGCAACCCGTGGAATGCCACCACGATGGAGTGGAACACGCCCACGCCGCCCGTCGGCCACGGCAATTTCGACTTGGTCCCGGAAGCGCACCGTGGCCCCTACGGGTACGCGGACCCCGCTGCAGGCGGCGATGTGACGACGCAGTTCGCTCCTCCCAGCGGCAAACCGCCAACGAAGGGCATTCACGCCTGAACTCGACGACAGAACCATGACCGGGAACGAGGACATGCAGACGCGGGAAAGAACGCTGCGAAAGCTCCATCGCTGGGCTTTCGCGCTTCTTCTCGCCACGCTGCTGCTCCTCTTCGCCGGTGGTCAAGTCACGAGCACGGACAGCGGCGACGCGGTGGATTCATGGCCGCTGCCGCTGCGTGTCGAGATGCCGGCTTTCACTGGGGGTGTGCTGTGGGAACTCGGGCACCGTCAGGTGGCGGGTTTCACCGGTTTGCTCACGGGAATCTTCGCGTTCCTCGTGTGGAGGGCATCACGTCGCGGCCTTGGCCCTGCGCCTTGGGTCTCGCGCCTCGCCTATGCCGCGTTCGTGCTCGTGCTCGCACAGGCTGCTCTCGGCGGAGTGCGCGTGCTGGTGGGCATGCAATATCCGGGCCTTGCAAGCACGCCAGATGAGCCGTTCATCATCCGTGCCATCGCCATGACCCACGCATTGGTGGCGCAGAGCTTCCTCATGGTGGTGACGACACTCTTCGTGGCCACGCGCCCGGAGTGGCTGGCAGCACCGGAGCGCGATATTCCCGCGGTGCGAAGCGCGGCGAAGGTCGCCCTCGTCGCACTGGTCCTGCAAATTGCATTCGGTGCTTGGCTGCGCCACACCATGAGCGGCCTCGGCATCGTGCTGCATGGTGCTGGCGCGCTGGCTGCATTGGTCTTCCTCGCGCGCCTCACCGGAGTCGTGCATCAAGTCACAGTCAGCGCCGACACGGACCTGCGCGGGCCTGTGCGCTGGATCGGGCTGGCTCTGACCCTCCAGTTCCTCCTCGGCATGACGGCGTTCTTCCTCGTCGAGGATCTTGGAGGCCGCGGGCCTGCCTTCAACCTCCGCGCAGCGGTACCGAGCCTGCACCTCGTGGGTGGTGGCGTGCTGGTCATGCTCTGTCAGATGATCCTCGTGCGTTCCTGGCGTGGCGACGCGCTCGTTGCTGCCAGTGAATCGGCCCCCGTCCTCGCGGAGGCGCGCGCATGAACTCCGTCACACTCACCAATGCGCGTTCCTTCTCGCGCCCACTCGCATTCATCGAACTCCTGAAGCTCCGCCTCAACGCGCTGGTGATCCTTGCAGCCTTGGGCGGCTTCTTTCTTGCACTGCCTGCCGGAAACGCAGCGGACATGCTGACGCTGGTGGCGCTGGGCGGAGGCGTGCTCCTTTCCGCGGGCGGTGCGAGTGCCATCAACATGGCGCTCGAAGCGCATCTCGACCTCGTGATGGAACGCACACGCACGCGGCCCATCCCGTCCGGGCGCGTCACCAAGGATGAATCCATCCTCTTCGGTGCGTTCTCGGTCCTCGCTGGCGTTCTGATGCTGTGGGCTGCTTGCGGTGCTGTTGCGGCCTCCATCTCCGCGGCCACCGTCCTCATCTATGCGGCCATCTACACGCCGCTGAAGACGCGCCACAACGTGAACACCATCGTGGGTGCGATTCCCGGCGCTCTGCCGGTGCTGGTGGGCTGGGCAGCTGCTGGTGCCGCCTTCAACGCCGCGGCCTGGAGCCTCTTCACGCTCATCTTCGTCTGGCAGTTCCCGCACTTCCTCGCCATCGCGACGCTCTATCGCGAGGACTATGCGCGCGCGGGGTTCCGCATGCTGCCGGTGGAAGATGCAACGGGGCTGCGCACCGCGCATCGCGCGCTGCTGCACGGACTCATCTACATTCCGGTGAGCTTGCTGCCCTCGGCCCTCGGCCTCGGTGGCGAACTCTCCTTCTACGGCAACCTGGTGGTGGCCGTGCTGTTCCTTGGATGCACGCTGCGCGCCGCCTTCCGGCGCAGCGAGGAATCATGGCGCCTGCTCTTCCGCGCCTCGCTCCTCGTGCTGCCGGTGCAGTTCGCCCTGCTTCTCATCGATCACATGACAGGAAAATGACACAAGCGGAGGCTCTCAAGGCCTCCGGAGGAATGCCAAGCATGTCTTCAGACCATCACGCGCTCCCCCACATCGAGACCGAAGGAAACTTCGAGTTCACCAATGGCAAGTTCGCCATGTGGTTGCTCATCGTGTCCGATGCCATGGCCTTCATCGGATTCCTCGGCGGCTACATGGTGCTGCGCATCGCCTCGCAGGGCACCGTGGCGCCGCTCGGCGGCGATTGGCAGCCCGCGTGGATGCTGCCCATGGATCTGATCCTCACGGGCCTGAACACCTTCGTGCTGATCTGCTCCTCGGTGACCATGGTGAAGGCGCTCGCCGCGCTGCAAGACGGCAACCTCGGAGGCCTGAAGAAGTACCTCCTCCTCACCATGCTCGGCGGCACCTTCTTCGTGAGCTTCCAGTACTACGAATGGACGCACTTCGTTCACGAAGGCATCACCATTCAGGGACTGAAGGTGACGGACCTCGCCACGGGAGAGGAGCGCGCGAAAGAAGCCGGCCGCTTCACCTCCAAGCTCGCTCTCGCCGAGGATCTCTACGGCAAGCGTCGCTTCGAGGGCGGCACACCGGATGCTCCCGTCGCCCTGCCCGCGGGAAAAACAGCAGCCGATTTCACGAACGGCAACTTCACCGATGGCGACTACCTCTTCCTCGAACTCGAAGTCACCAATCTCGACGGGGTTGATCTCCGCCCAGTGAAGGCTGGTGCGATTCAGCATGCCGCGTACGGCGTCCCCGGAACCACGGCGCTGCCCAAGGGCCGCACGGGTGCGGAACTGCGTGAGGAACTGGAAAGCGCCGAGCCCGCGGCTCGTGGCGCCATCATGGAGAATCACAGGAAAGAAGGCGCGCGTATCGCCAACAACTTCTGCTCCACCTTCTTCGTGCTCACAGGCTTCCACGGCCTGCACGTCCTCGTCGGCGTGATCTACCTCGGCATCACCCTCATCCGCGCCATGCAGGGTGCTTATCACCGCGGGAACTCCAGCATCATCGAAGTGGCAGGGCTCTACTGGCACTTCGTGGACCTTGTCTGGGTGCTGCTGTTCTTGCTCATCTATCTGCTCTGACCACGGGAGACTGACGACCATGTCCCACAACGACGCTCATGTTTCTGCTCACGCGACATCGCCGGCAGCGGCGCACGCACATCCCCCCTACATGAAGGTCTTCTTCTTCCTGGTCTTTTTGACCATCGTGGAAGTGGCTATTCCCTTCACGATGACCGGCAGCAAGGGCCTCGCGACGACGCTGCTGCTTGTCATCTCGGTGGTGAAGATCCTCACCATCGCGAGGTACTTCATGCACCTCAAGTTCGACGCAAAGATCCTCGGGCTGATCGCCTGCGCACCGCTCGTGTGCGCGAGCATCATGTCCTTCGTGCTGCTGTGGGATAATGCCATCATCTGATGACTTGGAATCGGCGGGGATGATGCGCTCATCCCCGCGTTGCCACATGCGCCAGGTCTCGACATTCCTCCTCGCACTCCTGATCCTGCCGCTCATCCAGGCGACGGGCTACGCCTGACCGAACTGCAAGGCGGCGGTCGCTGCCAACGACACCAACGACTTCCTCGCGGCGGCATGGAACTACAGCATCCTGTTCATGATCGGCGGGGTGATGTCGCTCGGCCTCTGGGTGGTGCATCTCATCCGCAAGGCGGATCGCGCCAGCAACCCGCCGCAGGTCTGAGGCGTAACGGGCTGATGCTCCGTTGCGCACACGCGCCGGCGCGCGCTGCGGCTACATTGAATCCGGCCAAGCGCCTCGAATGCCCATGAACATGTTCCGCTGTACGCTCCTTCTCTTCGCCTCGCTCTCTGCCGTGCTGCCGGCGCAGGACGCCACGCATCCACGACTCGGGATCCAGTTGCCGCCCTTTGATGTCGAGCGCGAGGATGGCACGCGGCTCACCTCGACGGATCTGAAGGACGCGGTCTGGGTGGCTGATTTCATCTACACCTATTGCAGCGGACCGTGCCCGGCCATGACATCCGCTCTGGCGGCGCTGCAAAGCGATCTGATCGCAGGCTTGCCCGTGCGTCTCGTGACCTTCACCGTCGATCCCGTGCGCGACACCCGCGAGGCGCTGGCAACTTACGCACGCCAGCATGGCGCCGACCCCGCGCACTGGGCCTTCGTGCGGGCAACACCAGAAGACACCGCGAACCTCGTGCGCAACGGGTTCAAGCTCGGTGACCCGGGCGATCCTGTGAATCACAGCACCCGCTTCGTGCTGGTGGACCGCGGACTCGTGATGCACGGCATCTACGACCATGCGGACCCTGCGGACATGGCGCGCTTGCGTGCAGACCTTGCAACGTTGACGGGACCGTCGCGCGGCACAGGTACCGGGACCTTCGCATTTTTCCCGCCCATCAATGCATCGCTCAACGCCGCAGCCGCGTTGCTGCTCCTCGTCGGATTCGTGCGCATCAAGCGCCGCAATATCGACGGCCACCGCCGCGCGATGCTCGCGGCCTTCGCCACCTCCGCAGCATTCCTCGTCTGCTACCTCACCTACCACGCACTGCGCGGCGGCGAAGTGACGCGCTTCCCTGAATCCCACCCGACCGCGCGCACCGTCTACTACGCCATCCTCATCTCGCACACGATTCTCGCTGTCGCCGTGCTGCCCTTCATCATCCTCACCATCCGCCACGGCCTGCGTGACAACCGCCCGAAGCACATGCGCGTTGCGCGCATCGCGTTGCCGGTGTGGTTCTATGTCTCCGTGACCGGCGTCATCATCTACTTCATGCTCTACCAGTGGTTCCCGGGCTGAGTACTCACTGCGGTGCGAAGCGTCCGGTGCGCGGCTATGATCGACATCCCGCGAGCGGGCACGGAGAGTGCATGAGCGACCTGCGATTCAATGTGGATGTGACGAAGGCTTCGAAGGCTGCTGAATGCGTCGTGCTGTTGGCGCCGCGGAAGACCTGGAACGGCGGTTGGCCGGGTTCGGCGCTGCCGAAGGATGTCGCGGAAGCGGCGCGCGCGGCGGCTGCAGGCCTGGAGAGCGGGACAGGCGGCGCATCAGCCGAGACGCGCGTCGATGGACGGCGCGTCGTCAGCATTGTTCTGCCCGACCGCGTGTCGCGACACAACGGCCCTGCCCGCCACGAAACTGTGCTGGGCATGCTGCGCGGCGTGAGAGCGAAGGGCCGCGTGCTCATCGTCAGCGCGCTTGACGTCCCTGCGCACGATGAAGCGGTCGCGGTCGCCATCGGGCGTGCTTTCCCGGAGTTTGATCGCAAGACCGGCAACGCGAAGCCGACGGAAGTTGATATTGCTGCGACAGACCCGAAGGGCCGCGCGCTCGCCTTCGATGAGAGAACCCAAGCCATCGTGCGCGGCAGTCGCTGGGCTGCCGAACTGGTGGACACACCCACGGCTGAATTGCACACAGACACCTTCGTGGCCCGTGCGCGCACACTGCTGAAGGATCTGAAGGGTGTGAAGATCACGGTGATCGAAGGCGAGGCTCTCCTCAAGAAAGGGCTTGGGGGCATTCACGCCGTCGGCCGCGCGGCCATCACGCCGCCGCGCATGCTCATCCTCGAACACTCGCCGAAGAAGGCGCGCCGGAAGGTGGCGCTGGTCGGCAAAGGTGTGGTCTATGACACGGGCGGCCTGTCGCTCAAGCCCACCGCCAACATGTGCAGCATGAAGGGTGACATGGGTGGCGCAGCTGCAGTCGTGGCTGCCTTCGACGTACTGGTGCGGAGCGGCTGCAAGGAGCATCTCTTCGCGCTCGCACCGCTTGCAGAGAATGCCATCGGCTCGCGCAGCTACAGGAACGACGACATCCTGACGATGCACTCAGGCCACACCGTGGAAATCAACAACACGGATGCCGAAGGGCGCCTCTTGCTCGCTGACGGAGTGAGCTGGGCTGCGCGGGAACTCGAAGCCGACGTCATCATCGATGTCGCCACGCTCACCGGTGCGCAACTCGTCGCCACGGGGCTGCGCCACGCGGCGGTGGTCTCGAATCGCGCGGGCCTCGAAGCCCTCGCGGTCACCTGCGGACGCGACACCGGCGATCTCGTGCATCCGCTGCCCTTCGCGCCGGAGTTCTATCAGGCGGAGTTCAACTCGCCTGTGGCGGACATGCGCAATTCCGTCAAGGA
>SXGS01422207.1_pt1 | contig 13918 bp, 13 predicted proteins | sample 3174681 | NCBI WGS metagenome assembly SXGS01 (sample SAMN11356861, study PRJNA531348) | freshwater metagenome | isolation source: freshwater sample F1-80 | place: China: Fuxian Lake, Yuxi | collected 2017-12-25
AGCAGCAGCGCGTCGCGCTCGCCCGTGCTCTCGTGAATCATCCGCCGCTGCTTTTCGCCGACGAACCGACGGGAAATCTCGATTCGCGCACGAGCCAGGAGATCTTGCTCATCTTGCAGGAATTCAACCGCACCGACGGCGTCACCATCGTCCTGGTCACTCACGATGCCGAGATCGCCCGCTACGCGCAGCGCGTGATCCGGTTGAAAGACGGCCTGGTCGAAACTGGCGTGATGCATGACACGGATGTGACGGTGTAGATTCTTCCTCCCCTCTCCCCTGTACTCAGGGGGAGGGGGCAACGCCTCCCACGGTCCATTGCCCGCCCGCAAATTGCTGGACGATCTCCGCCAGCACTTCCGGATGCGTGAGGTGGGGCAGATGGCCGCACTGCTCGAGTTCGGCACGGGCGACCTGCACCAGACCGCGTTGGAGGTCGGCCTCGCACGTCTTGCCGATAAGTGGATCGCGATCGCCGCACACCAGCAGCACTGGTTGAGTGATGCCGGGCAGCTTGGGCCTCAAATCGAGACGATGGACCATCATGACGCGCGACGCGAACGCCGCCAACGGCACGCGTTGATGCTCCGTGACGAAGTAATCCCACACTTCCGGCTCGCGCGCGCGAAAAGGCTCGCGATGATTTCTTTCGAGAATGCGCCGCACCATCGGCACGTGTCCCAGGCGTCCTGGTAGGAACCGTGCCCAGGTCGCGCAGAAGACCTCGGCGCGCGACAGTTCTCGATGAGCAAACCCGCTTTGCAAGATGCCGCGCCAGAAGCGGCGCGGCTCGCGCTGCATGGCCGCCAGCGCGATCGTGGCGCCGAACGAGAAACCGAGCACCGTGCATTCGTGGATGTGCAAATGATCGAGCACGGCGAACAGGTCGCTAGCGAGGTCCTCGTGCCGATACGAGCGAAGGCAGGCGCCGTCATCAACGCCGTCCGGAAGATCGAAACTCACGCAGCGGAAATGTTCTTGCAGGCGGGAGATCAGCAGGGAGAACGTCGACGCCGCACAGGCGATGCCGGGTATCAGAACGAGCGTCGGCCCTCGGCCCCAGACGACATAGCGACAGCGATAGCGACCGGTGTCGAGGACGCCGTGGGAAGCCTCGCGCCGCCAACGGTCGAGGGCATCACGCAAAACGAGTGGCCTGGCACAATCGGGTTCGCTGGAAGTGCCGAGAGGGCAGGAGGGGTGAAGCGTGGTGCTCATGTTGCCATCTGCCGCTTGCCGTTTCGCGCGGCTGGAACGCTGGTGGAAACCCACAAGCGACGACTTGGGAAAGTCAAAGTTCCATAGTTCCCTAGCAACTTGTTACGGAGTCGCAACGCGGAAGAGTAGGTCGGGACGATAATTCTGCAGTTCGGGCATGGCGAGAACGCGTTCGGCGACCGGCGTGATGTCTTTCTCCGCGCGTAGCTCGATGCTGATGCGAACCTCGGTCATGGTTACGAAATCGAGTTCCACGCTCTTCGCTTCGGGGCAAACCGCCCGAATGCGTTTTTGCAGGCCCAGAGCCGCAGGCGTGAGCGGCAGCTTTTCGGGCCTGCCGGGCGATTCCACCTTGATTACCTCGGGCGGATTCTTCAACGGGCCGACATTCGGTATCAAGACCGGCCCGGCTACCTTCAATTCGGGCTGCACCGGCTCCGGCAGCGGACGCGGCGGATTCTGCACGACCGTCGGCAACTTGTCCCTGGGCGTCTGCGCGATTTCGCCCGGCAGCGACGTCAAATTCTGCACGCTCGTGCAGCCGTGCAGCCGGCGTAGTGAATGGCTGACCGCGATCTTTTCCTCGTAAGTGCTCACGGGACCGGACACGTAGACCTTGCCATCCTTGCCGCATTCGACCTTGAGCTGCTGATGCTGTTTCGGCAATGAAACTTTTAGCGAAGTCAAGACGCTGGTCTGCAATTGCTGGCTCGACATGGCGCCGGGCCGCACCATGAGGCTCGGATGTTCCTTCATCGCGTCGGCCACCGGCATCGACGAGTAAACCTGGGCCATGCGCAGGGCGTGTTCGCGCACTGTCTTGTCGGGCACGTAGCCGCGCACTTCGAGCGTGGCGCCGTTAACGCGCGCTTGGAGATAATAGGGAAACGTGATGGGGTCCGCGAGCCAGGCGAGTTCGACGTTGATCTCGGCCACGCGGCGCACATCCGGAGCGGACGCCTTCGCGGGGGCACTCTTGTCATTGGTCTTCGGACCGAACCAGCGAAACGGGAGCTGCGCATCGGCGCTTGCTGTCAAGGAAAGGGCGCTGGCGAGCACCAGTCCCAAGAACCAAGGTCGGCTGGAGGTCATGGCGGATTCTCTTTACGGTATGCAAACGGCAATCCAACCTTCGCGGGGCACGTTGGCAACGTACCGTTCGGCCCAGCGGCAGGTTGGTAACGATTCCCACCAACACGATCTAATTCCCGGTCCGGATCGAGGACATGTGCTGGAACGTCTCCTTTTGCGCGTCGAAGCCGTTCACGCACAGATGCAAGTGATCCTTGTCGATGTACACCACCTCCGCGTGGCGCCGCTTGATGCGCGCCGGGAAGGGATACGACGACTCGATGGTTTCCGTGTAATACACCGTGCACTTCCAATGACAATGATGCAACTGCGCAGGCCCCAAGAGCGGGAAAAAGCGCGGCGGATCCACCCGATCGACTAGCTTCTCCACGGTAAATTCGATATCGTCGCGGAATTCTTCATAAATGTAAGGAATGCCGCGCGTCACTCTCGAATAAGACCGCATAATCTCCGCCCGGTCCGGCGGGTCCTCGCAGTACGGCCGATGCCCCGGCGGGATAGGCGGCATCACCACCACGCGATGATCGTTCTTGCTGTCGATCCGCTCGGCAATGTTCTCCGCGACCCACGGCTGAATCGGAATCGGCGTCAAGATTCCCATTGAGAAGGGCGAACACCCTGTGACCAACATTGGTAAGAGGAGGCACGCGCCTAGCAATCGGATTTGCAGATGTTCCATGTGCCGCTCCTTCCGTGTTCCATCAAAGCCCGCCCACAGGCCTAATCCTGGCGTTGGGGAGAACATCGGCACATCGAGCAGGCAAACTTTAACGAAGATTGCGCCTACATCGATTATGCGGGGATTGCGTATTCCTCTATCGGCACGGATTCCCCAATTATGCTATCCTCCTCAAGCCCCGCCATGAGCGCGACGAATGGCGGGGGTACGCCGCCCGAATCTAGCCGCGTCAAGGAAGGAATCCGCATGACCGAGACCCTCACGCGCGACGAACTACACGACCCCGTCGCCAAACACATGCACACCGACTTCGTGCAAATCCGCGCCGATCACACCGTCGGCCAGGCACTGGACGGTATTGTCGCGCGGCAGCCGACGGGCCGCATCCTCTACTTCTACGTCACCGACGCCGCCGGTCGACTCCTGGGCGTGGTGCCGACGCGGCGTTTGCTCCTGAGCCCACGCGAACAACCAATCTCGGCCATCATGGTGAAGCACGTCATCACCATCCCGCATCAGGCGACGGTGCTCGAAGCCTGCGAGTTCTTCATCCTGCACAAGCTGCTGGCGTTTCCCGTCGTCGATGATGAACGCCGCATCATCGGCCTGGTGGATGTCGATCTCTACACGCGTGAATTGAGCGACCTCGACCGCCGCGAGGACAGCGACAACCTGTTCCAACTCATCGGCGTACACCTGACCGACGCGCAACAACGTTCGCCGTGGACCTCGTTTCGGCTGCGTTTCCCGTGGCTGGCGACGAACATCGTGGCCGGCATCGCGGCAGCGTTCCTGGCCGGGTTTTACGAAGATCAACTGGAGAAGGTCGTCGCCTTGGCTTTGTTCATTCCGGTCGTGCTGGCGCTGGCGGAGAGCGTCAGCATCCAGTCGGTCAGCCTGGTTTTGCAGACGCAAGAAGGACGCCGACCGACTTGGAGCACTCTGGCGCCTCGGCTTGGCCGCGAATTCCTCACCGGCACGTTCCTCGGCGGCGCGTGCGGGGCGCTGGTCGGACTGGTCGCGTTGTGGTGGATCGGCCGAAGTGATGTGGCGCTGTGCGTTGCGGGAGGCATCGGCGCGGGAGTCGCCTGCGCGGCCTTCCTGGGGCAGGCGATTCCCGTGGGGCTGCGTCTCTTGAGCTGGGATCCGCGTGTCGCCGCCGGGCCGATTGCGCTGGCGTTGACCGACATGGTCACGCTGCTGGTCTATTTCAACCTCGCGCGCTGGCTGACGGGGTGAGTCGCGGCAAGCCCAGGGGTTCGGAGTACCCCACCCCTGGGCTTCTCCTGACCTCATTTCGGCAGCACGTTGGCCAGGGCCGCGATGATGGCATCGCTCGTCGACTCGTCGAACTGGCATTCCCGCAGAGCAAAGTTGGCTTGCACGACGTTCCGACCAGGCCGGCCGGGGGTGTAAATCACGACCGTCACATCGGCAGTAGGGTTCACTTCGTAGCGCGGCGGCGCGGCGCCGATACAAAGGTTTACATGCCGGAGCGAATCGTTTTTCGCCATGCCCCGGAGCTGATCAGCAAGGCCGGGCGCGTCGGGCATGATGATGAAGGAACCGAGTCGTCGGCCGCCAGGATATTTGCCGGACGCTGTATGGATAGTGTCATCGATCTGCTTGACCAGACTGGCCAAGGGGTCGTTCATCTCGCGTGCGAAGACGAGAACGACCAGGTCAGTGTCGGACGTTCAGACGGGGCAACGGCGTTCGCCGGCGCCGGGCCCCGTCACGAGGTTCGGATAGAACGCGCCGCGATTGTTGCGGGCGCCGACCGGGGGACCGGATTTCAGCATGTCGTCGGCCAGCCCGTTGCTGGCGATGAGCAGGGCGGCGAGAGCGGCGCTGGCGATGATTCGTGGCGTCATGGTTCGATTCCTCCTCGCAAGGGGAGGCGAAGAGAACCGCCCGCGGACTTCCGCGAGTTGTGTCGGACTCCCTTTTGCCTCTACCTATTCAAGCGAGAGGCGCTGGGGGGAGCCGCCAAAGAATTTCGACAATTTCGGTAATCGCTGGCCCAAGAGCTTGCTACTTGACGTAGATAAACTCATTCGCCGACACTACCACCTGACAAACGCTCGCCCATGCCGTCAAGCGGCGCCGCTCGAGATTCTGTTCCTTGCCTTGTAGCGCGCGCTCGATGTCGCGAATCAACGCCAGCGCTTTGGCTGATTCCTGCGCGGTCGTTTCACGGCCATACGCTTTGAGATAGACACGGCGCACTCGGCTGGCGTCGTCAAGATCCGCGTCCTTGAGCAGCGACTCGGCCATCTGCTCGCACAGCCGTTGCGTGAAATCGCTGTTGAGAAAGAACAGGGCCTGCGGCGCGGTCGTGGTCGTGGCGCGATCGCCGTTAGGGACGGCAGGGTCTGGATAATCGAACAGCTGGAAGACATCGTAGAGGTTGTTGCGGATGATCGGCAAATACAGCGAACGCCGGCGGCTGTCGTAGCTCGTCGTGTCCTTCGACGTGTGATCGAACAGAAACGCGCGGTTCTTGACATGTAGTTGCGACCCCCCCATGCGCGTGTCGAGCTCGCCGCTGACCGCCAGGAGCGCGTCGCGAATCGCTTCGGCTTCCAGCCGGCGGACGGCGACTCGGCCGTGCAGGCGATTGTCGGGATCGACCTCGGTAGCCTTGGGGTCGCCTACCGCGCTCAGCTGATACGTGCTCGATAGCATTATCAGGCGATGCATGGCCTTAAGCGACCAGCCCCCTTCAACGAATCGCTTGCCTAGCCAATCGAGCAACTCCGGGTTGTCCGGCACTTCGCCGAGGATGCCGAAGTTGTCCGGCGTCCTGACGATGCCTTGGCCGAAGTGCCAGCGCCAGATGCGATTGGCCATGACACGCCCCGTGAGCGGATGTTCTGGACGAACCAGCCAGCGCGCCAGCTCCAAGCGGCCGCTGCTCTTGGCATCGAACGACGGCGCCTGTCCGCCGGCCAAAACCTGAGGCACACGGCGCGGCACGACATTGCCCAGTTTCAAATGGCTGCCACGCACGTGGATCGGCACATCGACTACCGGCCCGTCGACGACGCCCAACGCGCTCGCCACGTCGGGCGCCTTTTTCTCCAGGCGGACAAGCTCCTCGCGCAGCCGTTTCAGCTCGGCTTTCGATGGATCGTCAACTTTGGGCGTCAACTCCTTGATCGCGACCTTGAGCCGGGCGACTTCTTTCTTGTGTTCAGCCTCAAGGGCGACGACGTTCTCGGCGGCGAGCGGGTTTTCATACCAGCGCGCGATCTTCTTGAAGTTCTCCATCGTCTTGGTGCTCTTGAAGATGCCGGCCAGGCCGTAGTAATCGCCCAGCGTCAATGGGTCGAACTTGTGGTCATGGCAACGTGCACAACCCAGCGTCAACGCCAGGATCGAACGGCCCACCGTGTCGATTTGCTCGTCCACGATGTCCATTTCCATCTTCCGCTCGTCTACCTCGGCAAGAACCTTCGGCCCCAATGACAAGAAGCCCGTGGCGATCAGACGACGCTCACGCGTTGGTGGATCGCTGGTCGGCAGCAAGTCGCCGGCGATCTGCTCCAGCAGGAATTGATCGTACGGCATGTCGCTGTTGAACGCGGCGACTACGTAATCGCGATAGCGCCAGGCGTTGCCATAGGCGACGTTTTCGTCCAGACCATTGGAGTCGGCATAGCGGGCGATATCAAGCCAATGGCGGCCCCAGCGTTCACCATAGTGCGGCGACGCCAGCAGCCGATCGACGACCTTGGCGAAGGCATGCGCTGACTTGTCGTTGACGAACGCGTCGATTTCCTCGGGCGTGGGAGGCAGACCGATCAGACCGTAAGTCGCGCGGCGAATCAGCGTGCGGCGATCGGCACGGACCGCCGGCCTGAGGCCTTTGGCCTCTAGCTTTGTCAGGATGAAGTGATCGAGCCCGGACTGCGGCCACGACGCATCCTTGACTTTCGGCAGCGGTGGATCGCCCGGCGGCTTGAGCGCCCACCAATCTTTCGCATTGGAGGCAACCGTTTGGGCGGCCGCTGGGTAGTGCGGAAATGGGGCGCCCATCTGCACCCAGCGCGTCAGGTCAGCGATTTCACGATCGGAGAGCTTCTTGGCGTCGTCGGGCATGCGCAGATTCTTGTTGACATGCCGAACCGCCTGGATCAACAGGCTCTTGTCCGGTTGCCCCGCGATGATGGCCGGTCCGCTCGCGCCACCCTTGAGAACATGCGCGCGCGCATCGAGCCGCAGGTTCCCCTCTTGCTTCTTGTCGCCGTGACATTTCTGGCAATGAGCGGCGAGCAGAGGCCGAATCGTCGTCTCGAAGAAACGAACTTGCTCTGGCGGCGGCGACTTCTCACCAGCACACCCTCTCTCGGCAGGCAAACCGAGACCGAGTTCGACCAGCAATGCGATGAACACGTTTATTCGACGCATGGGTGCATCCACCGAGATTTACGGGATGGTTATCCGCGGGAACAGGATTATCATACCGTAGAGGGCGCGGTTGTGCCAAGGATGCAAATCGAGTGTTGCGCGCGAAAATCAGCCTGGGAAGAAGGTCGACGTGAACGATGAAATCCAACCCTATGTCGTTTATCGCATCGTCGGCGACCAGATGGAGTGCGCCCTCTGGCAATTCAAGGACGGACCGAAGGCCCTCGCCCTTTTCTTGTCCGGCGATGCCGCCACGTCCTACCAAACGTGCGCGAATCTCGGCGCCGAATGGAAGATCTTTTGCCCCGCCAAGGAAGCCCTGCTGCAATTGTTGAAGAGCTGTCACGAGTCCGGGATTGGCTACGCCGTGCTGGACCCTGATCTTGACAAGGCGAAACGCATTTTCAACATCCACGACATTCTGAGCGCTGTCGGCGAGTCGAACTGATTGCTGCGAGATGCCTTATTTTTTCTGCGGCTCTTGCGCCTTCTTGACGTATTCCCCGAAATCGCGGGCTTCTTCGCCGAACGAGACGATCCAATGTCGGATCATCGCCTCGCTGACGCCGGCCTCGCAGTCGAGGTTGCACTCCAGCGCCGTGTAGTCGCTTTCCTTGCCGCGGTAATTGACGACGCGCACGAACTTGCGGTCGAGATTGTACTGATTGGCCTGCTCCAGCGAAATCTTCTTGTAATGCACGTCGATCATGAGGTCCTTGCCGCCAAAGTTATACATGCGCAGCCGGTGGCCTCCCAGTTCGAAGTCGAACATCATGATGCCGGCCGAGTTGACCTTTGTTTTGTGGTCAATCCCCTGAGTCTTGAGAATGTTCTCGAGCTTGTCGTTGGTGACCGCCGCAAGAATGACATCGCCGGCGGCATTGCCGATGAACTTGTCGAATTTCTTCAACTCGTCATCGAAGCGTGAGATGAATTGCTTGATGGCCCCCGCGGTGACGCCGCCGGAGGTGTCGAGGCCGTATTCGAGGATCGTGAATTCCCCCGTGGGATCCTTGTGATAGCTGGCCCGGCACACGCGCGTGAAGGTGTTCCACTGGTTGACTTTTTCGATCGGGGCGCCGCGAAAGACACAGTCGAGCATCAGCTCGTCGCGCGAGTAATGCGCCAGGCGGATGCGGTAGCTGTTGCGCGTGAAGTCGAAATAGTGTTCATCGCCCTTCTTGGAGGACGAACTCTTGAACTCGACCTTGAGCTCTTTCAGCAAAAACTCGGCCTCCGCCGGGGACAGTCCGCGGTAGATCTTGTCGTTTTGGGCCTGGGCGCAGGGCACCAGCACGAGGAAAATGAACAGGGTGGCCAGGATCAGCCTTGATGAATGGAGCATGCGTGACCTCTTTTCCGGATGGCGGCGTCCGGCATGCACGCCGTGGCGCGAACGCCAAACGGGAACCGGGATTATTTGGCGAACTTGACGAATTTCCGCATCTCGTCGTCGAAGCGGATCAGGTACTGCCGGATCATCACGTCGGTGACGCCGCCCAGACAATCAAGCTGCGATTCGAGCGACAGCGTCGTCTTGTCTTTTTGCTTCATGAGCACCAGGCGGCTGAATTTGGCCTCGGCGTTCCAACGATTGACATCCTCCGCCTTCATCGCTTTGTCGGAGGTGCATTCGATCCACAGGTCGTTGCCGTAATTGATGAGCCGATACGTGTGCTCGCCGCGTTTGAACTCGAAGAATGCGATGCTGTTGCCTTCCTTCTCCTTGCGTTCGGCTTTTTCGTACTTGAGTTGAAGGCCTTGCAAGATCTTCTCGAGTCCTTCATTGGTGACGCTACGGTACACTTTGCCCTGCGAGGAGACATCGGGCGCGACAAAGAGTCCGATGGCAAGACACGCGATGAAGATCGACAGGCGTTTCATGGTCGTCCTTTCGACTATACGATTAACGGTTTACATCCCTCACTCAGACGCCGACGCGCACGTCGAGATGGCGCAGCGTCTGCGCGATGCGTGCCTGCGCCGTCGCGGCATCGTCAGCGCGCATGTCCTTGCACAAGTCGCCGAGCGTGGCGAACAAACGCGCCTGATGCGCGTCGCCGGACCACCACGCGGCCAGGCGGCGCACGCCGGCCTCGGTCGCGATGATGCGCGTCAAGAGGCGGAACTGCCAGTCCGGCCAATGCTTGGCGGCGTAAGTCATCAACGAATGCCGCGTCACCATCCGCAGCGCCGCCGGCACGGCGCGCTGGTGCAGCGGATGATGATGTACGACGGCGAGATTCGGCTCGTACCACACTGTCCAGCCGCGTTCCTGGGCTCGACGGCAGAAATCAACGTCTTCATAGTACAGGAAATAATCCTCATCCAGCCCGCCCAGATCGCGCAGGCAGTCGCGCCGAACGAGCATACAGCAACCCGTCACCCACGCGACGCGGCAACGTTTCGCGGTCCGCAGCGCATGATACTTGCGTCGGCTGCGCGGCAGGACCATTCGTGCTAGTGTCGAGGTCAACGTCGGGAACGGCCCCACGGAAAGCTGCCGGGCGCCGTCGCTATCGCGCAGATGAAACCCCACGATGCCGGCGTTAGGTTCGAGTTCGTCGAGCAAGGCGACCACGCCGTCGAGAAATCCGTCGCTTGGCGTCATGTCGGGATTGAGCAGCAGGAACCAGTCTCCCTGACTGAGCCGACAGCCTTCATTGACCGCGCACGCGAATCCGCGATTCTGCTGCCAGCGCCGCAGCGACACGTTGGGCTGGCGGCGCAAGCGTTTGACGAGCGGATGCCGGGGCGAGTGGTTATCGACGATGACGATCTCGGCGTCGCCGCGTTGCAGGCTCGCCGAGTCTTGCAGGTGCCGCGCGAGTGTCTCGGTTTCTTGCCATTGCCGATAATTGACGACAACCACGGAGAGTCGGGGCATGCCGAGCCGCGGGCGCACGGGAGTTGCTGACGGCGCAGCGAGGGAACGTGCGAGGATGGTCGGCACGACAGACAAAGCAGGCTCCTTCCTTGGATCCTGATCGGGCGCCCCGTCCAACGCCGGAGGATTGGGGCCAAAGGCGACGAAGAGAGATTGTAAGCGTTCTCCACGATTCGACGCAATGCCGGTTCATGAGGATGCTCCCTTTAATGTTGGCAGAGAAAAGTTATAGGACGCCAAGCGAAGTACGATAAAAGACAACAATTTCTTTCGTCCTTCGCTCTCGCTCTTCGTCCTTTTCGTTCTTTTGTTGCCTCGCTCAAAAGTCTCAGGCATTCAGCTCCGGGTTTGGTCTGACAGGCATCATGTTCAGCCCAGGTCTTCCAGTTTCCTCGTTTTTCCAGGTCAACCGTGCCGTCTTTGCCGAATTTACGTAACCTACGTGATGAAGCCTCTAATCCTGCGCGCGTTGGCGCCGCGCGCCGCTCAGTCCCTCAACTCGATCGGGCGATGATTGGATGCAGAGACCGATCTCTTCGCACAAAAGGCAAGGTCGTTAGCCGTGAAAAAGTGGATCATCTTGACCGTGCTGGCCGCGGCGGTCGGCGCCGGGCTTTACGCCTGGCTCGGCACGCGCGGCGAACAAACGTTGTCCGAGAAGGCACTGACGTTCGCGGAGGTGCGCCGGGCCACGCTGCGCGATATCGTCAGCGCCACCGGCGTCGTCGAACCGCGCGAGATCGTCGTCGTCAGCAGCAAGACGCCCGGCACGGTGACGCGCATTTTGGCGCGCGTCGGCGACACGGTGACGCCGGGCAGCGAGCTGGTGCACCTCGATGATCGCGACATCAATCTCAAGATCGACGAAGTCAACAACGGCATCCGCATGGCCAACGCCGCACTGATGCAGGCGAAGTCCGCCGTATTGCAAGCGAACGCCGGCCGCGAGGGCGCCGAGCGGAACCTGCGTTTGCAGCGCGAGCTCGCCGACAAGGGCGGCTTCCGCGCCGAACGCGAACAGGCCGAATCACAATACAAGGCGGCGCTGGCCGGAGTCGCCGCGGCCAAGGCGGGAGTCGATGCCGCCAACGCCAAACGACTCGCGGCCCAATCCGCCAAGAAGGAAGCTGAATTCGTGCGCGACATGCTCCGCATCAAGGTCCCCGGTATGTCCTTGCTTGCCCCCGGCGACGCCAAGCGATCGTTCGTCATCCTTGATCGCAAAGTCCATGAAGGGCAGCAGGTTGGCCCCCAGGCCGGGCCTCTCTTCACGCTCGCGGGGAGCCTGGACGTTGTTGAAGTACACGCACTCGTTGCCGAGGGGGACATCAACAAGGTCAAGGGGAGCCTGGCCGTCTACTTCAAGATCTCCAACTATGCCGACAAGGAGATCGAGTTCACGGGGGTCGTCAAGGAAAAGCGTCTGCAAGCCACGAGCGTCAAAGGGGCGGTCTACTATGACACGGTCATCGAAGTGACCAACTTCACGGACACGGACACCGGCGAATGGCAATTACGCCCCGGCATGACCATGTCCATCGACATCGTCCGCTTCGAGCGCAAGAATGCCTGGCGCGTGCCGAGCGCCGCTCTCAACTTTTTGCTCGAAGACGCGTATCTGACCGCAGCCGCCCGGACACGCGTCGCCGAATGGAAGAAACGGGCCGATTGGACGCACTGGCATACGCTGTGGATCTGGGACGATGTCGCGCGCCGCCCCGCGCCCGTCTTCGTTCGCATCGGCGCCAAGAAGGGGGACGCGCTCGGCATCAAGGACGCCGAGGGCATCGAGATCCTCGAGTGGGAGTCCGGCCGCGAGCCGACCGAATCGTTGCGCGTCATCATCGGGGCTCCGCCGGCGCGCGCGCCGGGGTTCTTCGATCAACCCGCGAACGTGAAGATCTAACATCCCGGCCGCTTGCGGCCTAGCGCTCGCGAGGCGCCACGCGAGCACTAAGCCGCAAGCGGCGAGAAAGTAACATGCGCATCGTTATCGACCTCGACAACATCGTCAAAATCTACGATCAAGGCGCCGCCGAGGTGCGCGCCCTGAACGGCGTAACGCTCTCGATTGAGGCGGGTGAATTCGTCACGATCCGCGGCTCGTCGGGCTCCGGCACATCCACGCTCATGAATATCCTCGGTTGCCTCGATCGGCCGACCGAAGGAATGTACCGCCTCGACGGCGACGACGTGCAGACGCTGAGCAAGGCGTCCCTCGCCCAGCTGCGCAATCGCAAGCTCGGCTTCGTCTTCCAGGGTTTCAACTTGTTGAAACGGATGAGCGCCGTCGAAAACGTCGAGATGCCGCTGGTCTACTCCGGCATGTCGCCCGAGCAGCGCATGGAAAAATCGCTCCATATGCTGGAGCTGGTCGATCTCAAGCATCGCGCGCATCACATGCCCAATCAGATGTCGGGCGGCCAGCAACAGCGCGTCGCTATTGCCCGCGCTCTGGTCAACGATCCGCAGATCTTGTTCGCCGACGAGCCGACGGGAAACCTCGACTCGAAGACCGGGGAAGAAATCCTCACCGAGTTTGAGCGCCTGAATCGCGAACTGGGCCAGACGATCGTGCTGGTGACGCACGACCCCGCGGTTGCCGAACGTGCCCCGCGTCAGATCACCGTGCGCGACGGTCGGATCGCCGCCGACATACGCAGATTGCCGCTAGCGGCTTAGCGTTCGCATGGCGCCGCGCGAACGCTTAGCCTCAAGCGGCTGGAGCGAACCATGAACCTCTTCACCGCTTTGCACATCGCCCTCAACGCGCTCGTCATTCACAAGGGGCGCTCCGCGCTAACGAGCCTCGGCATTATCATCGGTACCGGCGCGGTCATCTCGATGGTCTCCGCGGCCGGCGGCGCGCGGCAAAAGCTCGACGAACGGCTCGACAACGTCGGCAAGACGCTGATCGTCATCCGCGCCGGCTCGCGCACGCAGAACGGCACGCTCGCCGACACCAAGCCGCTCACCAACGACGACGCCGCCCTGCTGCGCCGTTTGCTCAAAGCCCAGACGACCGGACTCGCCGAGGTTCAGGCCACCGTTCGCCCCGTGTCCACGCGCACGCGCAATTGCATCACCATGCTCGTCGGCACCAGCCCCGACATGAAAAAAGTCCGCCTCTGGGCCGTCAAGGAAGGACGCTTCATCAGCGACGAGGACTTGAAGAAGCAGGCCGCCGTTTGCGTGCTTGGCCAAACCGTGCGCGACAAGCTCTTTCCGGACAACGCGCCGGCGGTCGGGCAGGTCATCCGCATCGATCAACTGCAGCTGCGAGTCATCGGCGTCCTCGAAGCGAAAGGCCGTTCCCCCATCGGCGGCGATCAGGACGATCAGCTCTTCGTCCCCTTGAATACGCTGCAACGCAAGATCGCGGGCGACGAGACGCTCAGCATGCTCCTCACGTCGGTCGATAGCGTGGACAAGCTGGAAAAAACCAAGGAGGACATCAATCGCATCCTGCGCGAGAAGCGCCGCGTCAAGAAGGGCCTCGAGGACTTCGACGTCTCCAGCGTGCAAGAAATGGCCGAGATCGCCGTCGTCATGACGCGCACCATGCAGTTCCTGATCGGCATCATCGCGTCGATTTCGCTCGTCGTCGGCGGCATCGGCATCATGAACAT
>SXGS01241602.1_pt1 | contig 13915 bp, 15 predicted proteins | sample 3174681 | NCBI WGS metagenome assembly SXGS01 (sample SAMN11356861, study PRJNA531348) | freshwater metagenome | isolation source: freshwater sample F1-80 | place: China: Fuxian Lake, Yuxi | collected 2017-12-25
AGAGTCACCTGTTTCAAATTGCGGCATTGCTGAGCATGCGCCTCTGCAGCGAGGTGAAAGAGATGAAGGCAGCGAGGCTTGATGCCATCAGACAGTTGTACCTTCCTCCTGCTGCAGATCTCTCGGAGGTGGTGATGCAGGCCCAGTACGGCCTAGGAGAGGTTGCAGGGAAGAAGTTATCTGCGTACATCGACGAAGATGGAGTAGAGAAATCGTCTCGTACACCCACATTCGTTGCGATGCGGCTTCTGTCACGATCCCCTTCACTGGATGGAGTGCCGATCTTCCTTCATTCAGGGAAGAGGCTGAAGACAAAGGAGACGAGAATTGCGATCGAATTTCAGGAATCCCCAACATTGGCTGGAAAGAGCGGAGACCGAAATAGGCTTGATATCATTCTGCAGGGAGAAGCGGGGATGAAGCTCTATCTCCAGACAAAACTCGGGGGCAGCGAGCCCAAATTTCGACCACTCGTGATGGAAGATCCGCTGGTGTGCATGGGCGACTGCTTGGTCGAGCACAGCTTGCTGCTTCTGGAAGCGATTGCAGGGAATCAGCAATGGTTCCTAGATCCGGAAGAAGTGCGTGCGTGTTGGCGGATCACCGATCCGTTGCAGAAGTATCTCGATAGCAAGAAAACACCTCTTTTCCCCTATGAGTCCGGTTCCAGTGGACCGAAGGAAGCGGATGCGTTTATCGGGAGGTTTGGGGAGAGGTGGCTTTGAACGGTCCTCATCCTCGTTCCTTCTCCAGCGATCTGGAGAAGGACGCGTCGTTTCTCTGGTTACGGATATTCCTCTCTCCGGAGTGCCGGAGAGAGGTGCCCATCAGGGCGGAGTGAGGGCTGTTTGCGCATGAAGCTGCTATCATCTCCTCATGGAAATCCTTAGAACTTCAACCCTAGCAGAATTCATCACTACCGCAGTGCAATGTTTGACTGATGCAATTCTTAAGGCACAGCAGGGCGGCAAAACCGGGACCATTGGTCTTTCCGGCGGTTCCACACCGAAGCCGGTGTATGAAAAACTTTCACACGAGAAAAAAATAGACTGGAAGCGTGTGAAGTTTTTCCTTCTTGATGAGCGGTATGTTCCGACCGATCATCAAGACAGCAATGCGAAGATGATCCGTGAGGCGCTTCTCAGAAATGAAGCGGCCAGTGTGTCGTTTATTGTTCCGGACACCACTCTTCCGCTTCAGGATTGCATCGCACAGTACAACAAAAAAGTTTCCTCACTTCATCCGGATCTTCTCGTCCTCGGCATGGGTCCGGATGGCCATATCGCATCGCTTTTTCCTCCGGTTCCCGCCGAAGCATTCGGCCCAGCGTCCGTCATACATACGACAACCGATCATTTTGCCGTTCACGATCGGATCAGCGTGACGTTTCCGGTACTCGAGGCGGCAGCAAAGAGAATATTTTTGATTACAGGAGAAGAGAAATCTTCATTGCTTCAAAAAATGCAGGAGGGAAATCAGGATGCGAGTCTTTTTCCAGCTTCTGCCCTGATGGATGAGAGAGCCACATGGGTAATAGGGCCATAGATTTTTTGCTTGGACATCGTTTGCGAAATAAAGAAGTTGCGCGAAGCAATGGGTCTCGCGGGCCCCATTGCTGGAGCGCTCGATTGAAAGAAAGGAGAGCTCATGAGAGGAAAACTTTGTTTTCCTTTCATGAATTTACTGTTGCAAGTACATCATCGGATTCTTTTTCACACCGTTCACGTGTACTTCAAGGTGCAGGTGGATGCCTGTCGGTCCGTGAACACGCCCGGTATTGCCCATGAAGGCGATGGGCTGGCCACGGGTCACAGCGTCTCCTTTTGCAACATAGATTTTCTTGTTGTGTGCATAGAGCGTCTTGACGCCACCACCATGGTCGATCTCGATGACATTGCCATACCCTCCGTTCCATCCGTAATCGGCTCGAGTAACCGTACCCGCTTCCGCAGCAAAAATAGGACTACCTCCACGGTGTTGCATGTCGACTCCGAAGTGCGATCGCCCGAAATATTGCGTGAAGAAGCAGTCGCATGGATTCTGGAAAATTCCGTAACTCGGCTGAATCGAGAAATTTTTGATTTCAGGGAAGCTGATGGGCGCCCCTCCGGTTGGAACCTGAATCGTCGGCTTTCCGGGCTTCTTCACCGGTGCGGCAATCGTGACGATGGGTTTTCCATTCGGAATAATAAGCTCCTGTCCCGCGAGCAGATAGCCGCCTCGGATCTTATTTTGCCGCGAAATGGCAGCGGTATCGCTTCCGTAGAGTTCGGCGATCATTTGAAGATTCTGACCACGTTTCACCGTATGAAGAACGCCATCGACAGGAAGGATCAAAAGCTTTTGGCTTGGTTTCACCTGATCACTTTCCTTCAGACCGTTCGCCCATCGAATGGTGTCCGGTTTCAGGAAGTTCATTTTGGCAATACTTCCGATACTCTCTCCCGGCTCCACGGTGTGGAGGATGCCCTGACTGAAAGCACTTCTGGTGCCTTGCTCGGTAAGAGCGGATGTTTTCATGAGAAATCCGTCCTCCGCAAGCAGGAAGCCGTAAGGACCTTCATCGACTGTCTCTGGACTCGCGAGGATGGTCTCCGGCGAGTACACGGGCATGAAGAGCGATACAAAGAGAACTCCAGCGCAGAGGACGCGGATTCGAATGGAGAGCCACGAGTGGGCGGGTGAACGGGAGGATCGCATGAGCTCGATGATCACGAAGACAGAGCATCGCGCACCGCCTTGAGAACGGAGAGGCTGTCAGTATAGCGATTATTTGAGCCGAGCAGGACAAGGAGATACTCGCGCTTTTTTTCTTCAAATAGAACGATCAGACATTCCCCCGCCCCCGATGTGGTACCGGTTTTCACGCCGAAGACACGATCGTCTTTCTGTAGCAGTTCATTCGTATTTCGCAGATCGAATTGTGCACCTGAGTTCGTTGCGATACTTGCGGATTTTGTACTTACGATTCTGCGAAAATCCTTGTTCTTCAATGCCGCGATCGTCAGGCGGGAGAGGTCGCGGGCGGTAGAAAACTGTGCCTCACTGTCAAGACCCGCTGGATTGGAGAAGTGGGTGTTTTTGAGTCCCAGACTTTTTGCACGCATGTTCATACGTTCGACGAAGCCAGATACGCTGCCGGCGTCCTCGATGGCGAGGGCGTATGCAGCATCATTGGCGGAGGGGATGAGCAATGCTTTCAGTAGATCTTCGATGGTGAAGATTTCGCCGGTCTTGACGCCGATGGTACTGCCTCGGACATCGGCGACGATTTTCGGGACGGATGCGATTTCTCGGAGATCATGGCGTTCGAGGATCAGGAGCGCAGTCATGATCTTCGTTAAACTTGCCATAGGGCGTTTTACATCAGCTTGCTTGGAGAGGAGCACTTGTCCGCTTTGCAGATCGACCAGCAGCATGCCTGATGCGGAGAGGTGACGAGGCATCTCCGGAGTCTTGGGTGGAGCAGTAGGCACTGTGATTTTCAGCACTTCAATTCCGGGTAGAGCTTGCATCGCCGTACGAGGAATCGCAGGTGGAACGCTGCCGAGCAGGAGCAGTGATGTCAGTGCGGAGAACATGGGTGATGGAGCATAGCGTAGAACCGATTATCGGAAGATGATCTTGTCTTGAATTCGTACGTCGATGTACGACTTTGCGACATCGAAGGAAAGTGTTTTCAGGAATTGCCTGAAGCGCTGGAATTGTACTTGGAGAGGATTTTTCAAATCAAACCAGATGGTTGTCTTATTCGTACGAATATGAAATTCTTGCGCTCGCACGTAGACGATGATGTCCAGAGTGACCAAGCCGAATTCTGTTCGAAGAATGTCACGCGCTGTGAAAATCTGTTCAATGAATTCCGGTAAAATGACGTGCGTGCCATTCTGCGGGCGGATCCCCCAATCAGTGAAACGCAAGATCGGTATGGGTGTCGCACCGGAGAGCTTTATGGGAGACTGGACGTAGTATCCGCTTCGCGTGATGTACGAGAACGAATCTGTATCAAGGATCGCTCCGCTCCCACTGAGTTCGGATGCATCACTGTCATCGATCACCACGCGTGCGACGACCGGCTCGAGTGCGATCGAAACGGAGAGCGTTGAGGGGTAATCTTTCACGACCTCGATCGTATCGATGTCCGGATACTCAGCCTCTAACAAGGATCCGATTTGCCCCTTCGTGACGAGGAGGAGGCGTTCTCGGAAGAGCGGCGCGAGGATGTGTTGCACATCGGCGGGGTCGATTCTTGGATCTTGTCTGCGTAGGTTGATCTGGCGGACATTGAAGAATGGAGAGAAAAGAAGCGCCAGGAGAATGCTGGTAGCAACGGTGCCGATGCCAATGATGATCCATGCTCTCAGTTCCGATGTGAGAGAAGAGAGAAAACGTGAACATTGTTTCAAAAATCGCATGCGACGCTCCTTCCTTCGTCTTGCTCTGCGGTCGTCAGTGCTGCAGGTAGTCCTCGCCAGTAGTCGTGAGGTGACGCTGACCGGTCGATTGAATGATTTCGGAAGTTTCCGGGGTTTGCTGAGAGCCATCCTGTATAGTGTAGACCATTGATGAAACTCGCAATTGTTGCAGATTGGCTCCCGACTTACGGAGGCGCCGAACATGTCATTGCCGCGCTTCATAGGGTTTGGCAAAGCGCACCGATTTTCACAAGCGTCGCACGCAGAAATGCCCTTGGCCCATTGCGGGATGCCGATATTCGTACCGACGCAATGTTGCAGCGTATTTTTCAGCTGACATCCAAGCATCAGTATCTGCTGCCGTGGATGCCGCAGAGTTTCGAGTCCATCGATCTCAGTGGCTACGACATCGTTCTCTCCTCTTCTCACGCCATTGCCAAAGGCTTTATTCCTACGGGCCGTACCGTCCACGTCTGCTACTGCCATACGCCGATGCGCTACGCATGGGAAATGGAGGATGGGTATTTGTCAGATTTCAAGGTGCGTGGAATGCTGAAATGGCTTGCGAGACGGGAGTTGAAGAAGTTACGACGCTTCGATCTTTCCACGGCGAAGCGGGTGGACCATTTCATTGCCAACTCAAGCGAAACACAGGAGAGAATTCGACGCATTTACGGTCGGGAGAGCATGGTGGTCTATCCGCCGGTTGACGCACGTTTTTTTGACACGCCTCTTTCCGCCACTTCGAACTCCGATCCTTACTTTCTCGCCCTCGGTCGCCTTGTCCCGTACAAGCGTTTCGATCTGCTGATCGATCTTGCTAATCAATTACGATTGCCGCTCAAAATTGCAGGAACAGGTGACGATTTTTCTCGCCTCCGATTACTTGCAGGTCCAACGGTCGAATTACTTGGACATGTTTCCGATGACGCTCTTCCAGCTCTCTATTCGAATGCTACCTGTCTTCTTTTTCCTCAAGTGGAAGATGCGGGGATCGTTCCTCTCGAGGCTCAGGCGAGCGGAATCCCCGTCATTGCATATGAAAAAGGCGGAGTGCGGGACGTTGTCGTCGACGGGGTAACCGGACTTCTCGTAGACGATCAAACCGTGGAGGCTTTCCGTGCAGGTATCGCAAAATTTCAGGCTTTGGCGTGGGACAAAGAGAGGATTCGTTCCCATGCGAAACGATTTCATATCGATGTCTTCACTCAGAGAATGAAGGATGAGGTGATGAATGCTGCTAGTCGGTATGGAGTACACTTGCGGTGAAGTTATGCGTTCGCCCACCTCCCATAAAGGCGAGAACGGCTCCGTTGCCATCGTTGGCGGTTCAAGGTATCAGCATGGCGCTCCCCTGTTTTCCGCTCTTGCAGCTGAGGCATCCGGCGTCGATTTGATCTTCGTATTCGTACCGGTCTGTCACATCGAAGTTGCAAAACATACATCGCTGAATTTTCAGGTTCATTCCTTCGGCTCGGGGGCGAGTGATGAGGTTTCTTCTAAGGATCGCACGAGGATCATCGAGCATTTGGCGACGATGGACAGTGTTGTTATCGGCCCTGGTCTTTCCCGCAGTACGGAAAATCTTTCGTCGTTGATGACGCTTCTCGAAGAGTGCCCTTGCCCGCTAGTTGCGGATGCATCTGCACTGCAGTCGACCACGCTTGCTGCGTTACGGGGCAAGCATGCGGTTGTCACCCCTCATCTCGGCGAGCTCGAGCGCATGCGTCTGACACCGGAGGAGGTGTCGGGTATGGCGAAAAAACATTCCTGCACATTTCTCGTGAAGAGCTCCGATGACATCGTTTTTTCGGAAGACGGGTCGAGGCAGACCGTATCCGGAGGGAACGCAGGGCTTACCGTTGGCGGTACGGGTGATGCACTTGCAGGGCTTACCGCAGGGCTGATGGCTCAGGGCCATTTGCAGCCTGAAGCGTGTCGCATTGCGAGCATGACCATCAAGAAGGCTGGAGAAATGTTGTACACAACACAGGGGTATGCATACACGACACGTCAGGTGATCGGCTTGATTCCGACGGTGTTGCGAGATCTGTTGTAAATAACATTCTCTATGCTTTTGCATCCTTTCAAAATTTTCGAACCGTACAAGCATCTACTTGATGTTCGCATGCTCACACGTGAAGATGATGTCGTCACGGATACGGATATCGCAAATGCAAGCGAAATGTCTTCGATTGCGAGTCTCAGCCAAGTGCATGGCAATCGCTGCGTTGTGTTTCGTAAAGCGTCAGGTCGCATCGAAGAGGCGGATTCTCTCGCAACGGATCGGAAAGGCCTCACACTTACGATCCGCTTTGCGGATTGCCAGAATTTCATCGTCTTCGATCCTGTCAAAAAAATTCTCTGCCTGATTCATGCAGGCTGGAAAGGTGTTCAGGTCGGCGCTATTGCGAAGGCGTTCTCTTGCCTGCAAACCGAGTGGGGCAGCGATCCTCGCGATGTGCTTGTGGGAGCTGGGCCTTCGCTCTGCATGAAGTGCGCTGAATTTACCGATCCCAGTAAGGAAATTCCGGAGCTCTCTTCGTATACGCACGGTCGATGTATCGATTTGAATCGTGCGGCTGACGACCAATTATTCTCCCTTGGCGTCTCACACGATCATTTCGAGCGCATGCATGAATGCACACTCTGTCACCCCGAAAAGTATTGGACGTATCGGGGAGGGGAAGATGCAGTCGTAATAAATACGAAAAGGAATTGCTTGGCGGCGACATTGCTCTAAGCCTATTCTTCTCTTGTCTCGACGATTCGTCAGTCCGCTCAACGCTTTTTTCCTAATCTACGTTACGGGAGGCCTGAATCTCTGTGCTCCGTGGGGTACGGATGCGGTCACCCACCTAGCATTGCTAGGGACGAGCGACAGCGGATAACGGTCGTCTTGATGTGACAATGAATAGTGATGATTCCTTTTTTATTTGGGCCTGTCTTGACCATGCTCGTTGTACCAGTTTGGATCATCCCCCCGAGGGGAGCGATTCGGTAACGGGGCTTGATTTGAGGGAGGCAAACCTTCCTGTCGCTGACGGAGGATGAAGAGTAACGACGAATCGTAATTGACGGGGTTATTTGCCGACGACGCATGCGGCGGGTTTGCCGATGGAGAGCCCGATCCGGCCATGGCTCTCTGCAGACCGTCGCGTGCAAGCAGACTGAGGAGCAGTTCATCGGGAATTTCTTTTCCCATTCCACCTCCTCCTTCTGCTTCATGCAGGTCGATGGGGGCCGTCATGTGCGCTGGTCTTTGAATCATCGAAAAGACTGTAGCAAGAACAATCCGCCCGTCAATTTTTGCGCTCATTCCCCCTCCTCTGTAGGCTTTGCCATACCCTATGAAGCCCCTTTCCGAACGGATTGCTCAGGCGAATACTCTCCTCGCGCCCTATGCCGTGCCGCAGGGCGGAGGCCTTGGTCGTATATTCCCTGAGCCTGAGGATGAAACACGCTTCCCTCTGCAGCGAGACAGAGACAGGATCATTCATACGCAGGCGTTCCGAAGACTGAAGCATAAGACGCAGGTTTTTCTTTCTGGTCACGGAGATCATTATCGTACGCGCATCACGCATACGCTCGAGGTTGCGCAGATCAGTCGCGACATTGCAAGGTCGCTGTCTTTGAATGAAGATCTTGCCGAGGCAATCGCGCTCGCGCACGACCTCGGCCATACGCCGTTCGGGCATGCAGGCGAAGAAGCGATGAGGGAGTGCATGGAGAAGTGTGGGAAAAGTTTCGAACACAACGAGCAGTCACTCCGCATCGTGACGGTGCTTGAGGACCGGACATCGAAGTACCAAGGGTTAAATCTCTCTCGGGAGATTCTGGAAGGGTTGATGAAACACAGAACGCCTCACGATTCCCCTTCGAAGGATACCGTGGTGCGAAGCCCTTCGCTCGAGGCCCAAGTGGTCAATCTCGCTGATGAGATCGCCTACACGGCACACGATACGGATGACGGCCTCCGGGCAGGACTGTTCACACTCGAGGAGACGTGCAAGACCGCACTGGGCGCGTTTGGATCGAAGAAGGCGAAGGAGCGCAGAACCGAGCTGCGGGGGGCCATTGTGGATCTTCTGGTGAGCGACTTGTATGTGGAGACGGCTTCCAGGATAACAGGTTCTTCCGTGCTGACTCTCGAAGACGTCTATCGTGCATCGAGTCCTCTCGTCGCATTCTCTTCCGCAATGACAGAGAAGCTTTCCGAACTTCGCACCTTCCTTTGGGATCATCTCTATAAAAGCGATGCAGTGCAGACGCAAGCACGGCACGGCCAGAACGTCATCGTCGACCTCTTTTCGGCGTACATGAAGAAGCCTCCTGCGAAGGTATTAGAGCTCCGGAAGAAAACAGGAGGAGCCATGGAGGAAGCCGTAAAAGACTACATCGCAGGGATGACAGATCCGTTTGCGCTGCAGATGTACGAAAGGTTATAGGGGATAGGACGAGATCGAAGGCAAATACTCCATTGGATCGACAAGCGCACCGTCTTTTCGTATCGCGAAGTGCAGATGGGCACCCGTTGTAAGAGGCCCCGCACCCATCGTTCCCGGCTCACCTCCGGAGTGTCCGATGATCTGGCCGACTCCGACCCTATCTCCGATCTGCACAGTTGCATCGATGATGTGTCCGAAGACGCTCTGCAGACCATTCTCATGTTCAAGAACGACAAAGCTGTATCCGAGACCGTTCAGTGCGACCTTCAGTACGGTTCCACCTGCAGGCGCTTTGATAGCGGTTCCCTGTGGCACGGGAATGTCGATCGCATGGTGCGGGAATCCGAAGCGTTCCTCATATCCCGCATCCTCGAACGTCGCGGAGAGTCCGAGCGAAGGTTCTACGGGCCACAGAAGCACGCGATCGCCGATGGCTGCTTCCGTCCGGTAGGCCGTACCTTCGGCGTCCCAAAGTTGCTGGAGTGACAGCAGGAGAAGTTTTTCCGATTGGTCTCGTTCCCGGATGATATTGAGGAGTACCGATCTCGCATTCTTGAGTTTCTCGATGTCCTCGGGCGTTTTGGTTTCAAGGGCAGAGCGCTCCAATACCTCCACGTTGTATCGATAAATCTCTTCTCTCTGAGAAAGTACCGCTTGCGTCACCTGCTGCCGATTGATGTCCCTGCGCGCATCCGCAATTGCCGATGCAGGTCTTTCTCCCCCGACAAGTTCTCCTCGCAGCGACTGCCCCGGCCAATGAATTTCGATGATGCCCGTACCCCAGAGGACGAGAGCAGCGACGATCGTCATCCAGAACATCGGCCGCGGGATATGGACGCGTATCTCCATCGTTGTCTCCGATCATAGCATGAAGCACGTTTCTACGATTGACGGAGTGCACATTTCAGCTCCGTGGAGGACACTATTTTCTTCTGGAGGAGGAGACTCAGGACTCTTCTTCCGAATCCGTTGATCAGTGCAGTTGCAGCTTTTGCATTGTCACCTTCCCAGAATGCCTGATGAATGTCTTCCGAAGCCCTTGGACAGGATTCGTGAAGAATATTCCATACCTCTCTGCCATTTGTTTCTCCGTAGAATGTAGTTGCACCGGAGACAACTGAATGTACGCGGCTTGCGAAGATCTCATCCGTATTCGTTTCCGTGATTCCCTCGTCGAGAGTCATTAAGAGTGTCAAGCCATTTCCTGATCCATGATGAATGAGCTCATGTGTCATCACTTTGCCTGTTTCCCTGATTCCGCGCTCAAACTGCCCGATGTGACGGAAGTGAGGATCCATATGATTCCTTACGAATGACTTTGGGATCTGCATGACATGGAAACCAAGCGTGTCCTTCATCCCATGAGAACGCTCAAATTTTTCCCAGTTGTATCCCGGTACGATTTCCACATGGTCATGCCTGAATTCCATCGGTTCCAGGCCGAGCTTTCGCCTGATTTGATTGATGCCATTCGTTGCTTCTTCGAAGATTTTTGGAAGGCGTGGATGGTCATCGAGGCAATGTGAGTCCGGCCGCAGGTATTGGAGACGATAGTTCATGCTTAATTAATATAATTTATTCTTGATAAGTCAATTTTTATCATTGTGCGTACACCTCTTCCAAATACTCATCAAATTTTTTTATCAACTCCCGTAGCGCCTCCGGAATGTGAATGTTCTTGTCATCGATTTTATTGATCGGCAGAATTTTCGACGAGGTGCTGGTGAGGAAGAATCCGTCGAATGCATCGATGCTCTTCAGCGGGATCGCTTCCTCATGAAATTCGTATCCGTATTTCTTCGCGACGGCGAGAACATTCGCACGCATCACGCCTTCGAGAATATCTTTGTTCGGAGGAGAAATGATCGTACGGTCTTTGATTGCAAGTATGTTCGTACGGGTCCCCTCGGTGATGCATTCGTTGCGATCGACGAGGAGTGCGTCATAACATTTTGCCTCCTTCGCTTTTCTGTAGAACAGGTAACTTGGAAGCATATTGAGCGTCTTGGCGTGCGGGAGGAATCGTTCATGTTCCACCGTGATCACCGATACTCCGTCGCGGAAGAGTTTTTTGTCTGGGAAGAGTGGTGCCAGTGGGAGGATGATGAGCGACGCTTCTTCCGGTGATTTTCCGCCGACCAAAAGCAGTTTCAGGTTACAGGTATCGGCGTTTATTTTTTTGAGAAGCGACGCAATCCAGTCAGCGATCCTGACGATTGTCAGTGTGTGCTGAAGGCCGATTGCTTCCGCCGATTTCAGAAGCCTCTCGAGATGTTCTTCAAGGAAGATGCTTTTCCCATGCACGACGCGGATCGTTTCGTACACGCCGAAGCCATAGGCATATTCGATATTGGAAAGCGGTACCGTTGCTTCCGTCATCGAAACAATTGAGCCGTTTCTCGAGAAGTATTCGAATTGCATATCTCTACAGTAACGTACAGCAAGTCATCGAGGGAATACGCAGACACCCCATCAATCAATGCCGAGCGCTTTTATCGCTTCCGCACGGAGTGAACCGGAAGCCATGCAGTTCATGACGACGCCGACAACTCTATCTCTTGTGAATCTTCTACTGAGATCTTCCACCACTCTCTTTACGTCAACGTTCTTCGTCGGATCCGCGTGTACGCTCTGCGCTATTTCTTGCACGATCGTTCGCTCATCTTCAGTGAGAGCTTTTACCATAGGCTCTTTATTATTATCCTCTTTTCACTCAAGTCAATTTTTCCACTGTGGTAGGATAAAAATACCTTTCCCACTTCCCCTCATGAATATTCGTGCTTACTCGGCAGAACTCCTTGGGACATTCTTACTGGCCCTTCTGGTTCATCTCTCCATCGGTGCGAATTTCCCGATTGCCACGCCTCTCGTCGCAGGCTTAACCCTTGGTCTGATCGTCTATCTGTTCGGTGCGATCAGCGGCGCACACGTCAATCCGGCCGTCACGATCGCCCTTGCGAGCATCGATAAAATTTCATGGAAGGAAGCAGGGTTCTATATCCTCTCTCAGTGCATCGGCGCAGGAGCTGCATTCCTCTTTGCAAGAGGTTTACTTGGGAATTCAGTCTCACTGACTGTCGGAACATCCATGCCGATTCTCGCTGCGGAAGCAATCGGAGCGGGGATCCTCGTTCTTGGAGTTTCTTCCGTTGTCCATAGCAAAGCATCGTGCGATGCTTCCGGTCTTACGATAGGAACCGCCCTCGCCCTCGGTGCGCTTGCCGCTTCCGTGCAGAGCAATGGCGTTCTGAATCCTGCTGTTGCTCTCGGCATCGGTTCGCTCTCCATCGCGTACGTCATCGGCCCCATCGTCGGCGGTGTCATTGCCGCACAGATGTATCGGGCGATTGCGAAGTAGAACGATGTTATTGTGATCGGAGCTCGTCGTGCGTGCTTTCATTCGGTATCATCCGTACGGTTTGTTCTTTGCGTACCATACGACATAGAGGCGCTTAGCTCAGTCGGTAGAGCGTCGGTCTCCAAAACCGAAGGTCGTAGGTTCGATCCCTACAGCGCCTGCCACTCTCTTCAGCTTTTCTTATTCCACCCTCCCCTCCCCTTCCACTTGCTAGGGGGGGCGGCCCGTTTCTTCTTGAGGATCTCGACTGCCTCTTCGTGTGTCAGCGTCGCTGCATCGTACTTCTTGCCGACGGAAGCATTCGTTTTGCCGTCGGTGATGTACGGCCCGAAGCGTCCTTCTTTCAGGAAGATCTCACAGTTGAAATCCGGATCGATGCCGAGTGAGCGTGCCGATGCCGCTTTCTGCGCCTTATTCGCGATGAGGCCGAGTGCCATCTCGAGGTCCACGCTCAGCGGGGAAATATCCTTCGGGATGGAGACGCTCCCTGTTTCCATTTTCAGGTACGGTCCGAAGCGTCCAAGGTGAAGTTCGATCACCGCGCCCGATGCATCTTTTCCGAGCGTCCTTGGGAATGACAGTAGCGCTTTGGCTTCTTCCAATGTGACAGTGTCGACTGTCATGCCTTTCAGGAGAGAAGCCGCTTTCAGTTTCCCTTTCTGCTCTTCTTTATCTTTCTTACTTTTCTTTTCTTTATCCCAGAGTCCCAGTTGCACGTAGGCGCCGAAGCGACCCGTTCGCACCACGATGGGAAGCCCCGTTTCATCATCCGTGCCGAGCGAACGATCCTTCATTACGTCCTCCTTCTTGATGTCTTTCGTCTTCTTCGCGACGAGCTCCTCAAAAGGTTTCCAGAAACTCTTCATAAACGGCACCCACTTCTCCGTTCCCTCCGCGATGTCATCGAGTCTGCCTTCCATGTGCGCCGTGAATTTTAGATCCACGATGTCCGGGAAGTGTGCGACGAGAAGATCCGTCACCGTGAATGCAACATCTTCCGGGATCAGTTGCTTCCCCTCTTTCCGGACGTAGCCGCGCTGCTGGATGGTCGAGATCGTCGGCGAGTAGGTGCTCGGTCTGCCGATACCCTCCTCCTCCAACTTTTTTACAAGACTGGCTTCGGTGTATCTGGCAGGAGGCTTTGTGAAGTGTTGTTCGGGGAGAATCTCGGAGCACTGAAGCGCTTCACCCTCCTTCAGTTCCGGCAGGAATTTCTCGCCGTCCCCCGTCTCCCCTGCCTGTCTCTCCTTCTCGAGCTGGTCTTCATCCTTGTCTTCGAAGTAGACCCGGAGGAATCCGTCGAAGAGAATCGTTTGTCCCGTTGCACGAAAAACGTACGCATCCTTCTTCCCCTGCACGGCGATATCGGCACCGACGCGCTTCAGCTCGGCTGCCGCCATCTGTGTTGCCATGGTACGGTTCCAGATGAGGGTGTAGAGCTTCAGTTGCTGCTGGTCCAGCACGTCTGCAAGAGAGTCCGGAGTACGGCTTACTTCCGTCGGACGAATGGCTTCGTGGGCTTCCTGCGCGCCTTTGCTCTTGGTCTTGTAGGTTCGCGGTGCGGCAAGAACGTATTCGCGACCATAGAGTTTCTGGATGGTTTCTTTCGTATCTGAGAGTGCTTTCTCACTCAGATTCACCGAGTCCGTACGCATGTAGGTGATGAGACCCGAAGATCCGGCTCCCTTGCCAAG
>SXGS01620465.1_pt1 | contig 13906 bp, 13 predicted proteins | sample 3174681 | NCBI WGS metagenome assembly SXGS01 (sample SAMN11356861, study PRJNA531348) | freshwater metagenome | isolation source: freshwater sample F1-80 | place: China: Fuxian Lake, Yuxi | collected 2017-12-25
GTCGGTCCCGTGCGCAGGGAAAGCAGCTCGAACCGTGCGTATTCCTTGCCGGTGAGGTGGACGCGCTCGCCGTCGACTTCGACGGTCTTGGCATCCAGGTTCACCAGAATGTCGCCAGTGCGGATAACGCTTTCGGCGTGGCCTTTGGAGCGGCGCACGATGGCCGTGATCCGGGCAATCAGCTCGTCCTTGTTGAACGGCTTGGTGAGGTAATCGTCAGCGCCGTAGCCGAGGGTTTTCACCTTCGCTTCGATGTCCGGATTGCCCGAGAGGATCATCACAGGCGTGTTCACGCGGCTCATGCGGAGCTGCTTGAGCACCTCAAAACCGGTGATGTCCGGGAGCGACAGATCCAGTAGGATCATGTCAAACTCATAGACTTTGCCGATATCAACGCCGTCTTCACCGAGGTCGGTGAGATAGACGTTGAAGCCAGCGGCTTTGAGCATCAGCTCGATCGAGCGGGCCAGTGCCCGATCATCTTCAATTAGCAGGACGCGCATCGCTCGTCTCCCGAATCATCCTAAGGTCAGTCGTAGCTGTTTTGGTTAACATTGTGAATCCTAACGTACCTTTATTAACAGGTATTAAAAAAGCGTTGGAACACAGACGAATTGATTCACTTTCTCTGAACGGATCAGTTGCCAATCTCCGCGGAAGCCTGTCCCATCATGACCTGCGCCACCGCAATGACATCCTGAACAGGCTGGGCCTGTGGATCGATTGACATCAGCGTCTTCTGACAACGGATGGCATCGCGCACCTTGGGATCGCGCATGACGGTCCCTGCAAGGCGCGGCCGGAAACCGAGGAAAGTCTGGCAGGCCCGCGCAATGGCTTCATAGGTGCGCTGTCCGGCGGCGCGCGTGTCTGCCTGATTGATGCAGACGAGCGGTTCGACCGACGGCGCATAGCCCCGCAGAACCTTGATGAAGGCGTAGGCATCCGTCATCGAGGACGGATCATCGGTAATGACGATCAGCGCCTTGTCGCCCGAGCGGGCCAGACGCATGCAGTTGGCTTCAATGCCCGCGCCAAGGTCGATCACGACATGATCATACTGAAGCGCGAGGGCTGACAGGCCCGCAGCGAGGCGGGCCACTTCTTCGGTCGGCAGTTCGGCCAGCGCGCCCGAGCCCGAGCGTCCGGGCAAAACATCAAAGCCGCCATGGCCAGCGCCGCCATCAATCGGCGTCACGGCATCTTCCAGCTCAACCCAGCCAGCGACGACAGCCGCAAGATCGGTCTCCGGCGCGATGCCCAGCTGGACGTCAACATTGGCCAAACCAAGGTCGCCATCGACGAGCAGCACGCGGCGGCCGGACTGGGCCAGCGACGAAGCCAGCGAAATGGATACGAACGTCTTGCCAACGCCGCCCTTGCCACTGGCAACGGTGATGACGGAAGCAGGCGTAACCCGCGGGGGCGGGCGAACGGGGGGACGGTCCTGGGATCTGCGAACGGCAAAGCTCATGGGATCATGCAGCTCCTCTGAGGGCAATCACGTCGCCGCGGGCGTCTTCCATGAGAAGCGCAGCAAGACGTGACGGGGCAGCCGGAACAAGTCCGCCGCCAATGAAGGGCGTGATTGCCAGATGTGAAAAAGCGATTCCGGAAGATGTCAGGGCCGCGATGGCCCCGCCCCGGCGGCGCACAACATCAAGTTTCGTAAGGATCGCGCGGCGGACGCCGGCGCGGTGGAACGCCCGGGCCGATTCAGCCAGGTCGTCCGGATGCCCCTCCGCGGACAGCACGAGAACCGGCTCCGCGCGGATTGCCGCCACCAGATCGCCAAGGCTGGCAAGATCATCGCCCTCGAAGGGATTGATGGCCGGAAGGTCGATTACGCAGCGGCGCCCTTCATTGCGCAGGGCGCGCAATTCGCTGAACAGCGCATCGGGCGTCTGGGCGACGCGGATTTGGTCCCGCTCGCGTTCCAGATAAGCGGCGAGCTGTTCGCCCGCAGCAGACCCATCAAGGTCTGCAGCAAGCGGCGTGATTTCTGTGCGGGCAACAGAGGCGCGGCGCGTCAGCTTGGCAGCCGTGGACGTGCGGCCATGCCCGGGCGGGCCGACAAGCAGGATGTCGCGGTCCATGCGCGCCGGGATCGGATCGCAGGTCACGAGGCGCGAGAGGCCTTCTGCCATCGCTTCCTCAGGCGCGGAGAATTCTCCGGGGCGGCGCCCGGCGCCCTCGCTGGCCACGCGCTCGGCAAACCGTTGCGGCGCGCCGTGCCAGAGCAGGGCATCGCGGACCCGGGCAAAGATCGGATTATCGACCCCGCGCCCATGGCCCAGATTGCGGGCATCCCGCAGGAAGACAGGTTCATTGCTGGCAGCCGCAGCCCCGGCGCGATCGGTTGCTGCGCGCACTTCGACGCCGCCATCGACTTCCCGTTCGGACAGGATCACGGCATCGGCGCCCATTTCCGCAAAGATCATCGCCTTGGCAGCTTCCATCGATTCTGCAGCGAACATCTTCATGCGCATGGGCGTCTGGTCCTCGGATCACGCTTGTGCGGCAAGAGGAGTGTGATTCTCCAAAGCGCCGCGAACTCGTGTTCATAGAAGCCGCCCAAAGGTTAATTTTGTCCGAAATTCCGTTAGGGTTTACAGGAAATTCAGAAAACTCCGGCCTTTAAGTGCAGGCAGGACACAAGGCTGGTCCCGCCATCCCGGCGGCCTATCCTGACAGTGAGAAACGATAGGATCAGGCATGCAAATTACAGAAATCCTGGCAGTTGTTGGCCTCGGGCTCGGAGCGGCCATGGGCCTTGGCGCCCTTCTCGTGCCGGAATGGGCCTCCGGGGTCGTCCGCCTGAAGGCTGACCCGGCCAAAGGCGGGGGCTATTCGGAGTTCCGCGCCACCTATGGCGGACTGCTTTTGATGGTTCACGGCGTTGCGCTGGTCATCGTCCTGATGACACCGGCAGCCGGCTCGGTCCTGGTCGTCATGCCGATCGCGGCCGGGTGGCTGGGGGCAGCCTTAGGGCGCATCGTGGCACTGACCTTCGACCGCGCAAAGCTCGGCAACGCGAAGATCATCCCGATCTGGATGGCAACCGAGGTGGGCCTCGCCCTTGCTATTGGCGCCCCGGTCCTGCAATTCCTCAGCTGAAACCAGACCTGAGCCATATCAAAGAAAGACATTGCCATGACGGAGCGTCGCGAGACGGGCCGCCCGGCCCGGAAACCTTCCGGCCCAAAGCGGTCCCCCCAGCCCAGAAAACCTGCAGCAGTCCCTGCCGACTGGAGCGCGGGCGAACGGATCGCCAAATACCTCGCCCGGGCCGGCGTCGCCTCGCGCCGCGAGGTCGAACGCCTCATCGAGGCGGGCGAAGTGACCGTAAATGGCCAGAAACTGTCCTCTCCCGCGTTCAAGGTGACCGGCAAGGAGCTGATCAAGGTCGGCCGGAAGACGATTGAGGCGCCTGACGCCAGCCGTCTCTGGCGCTATCACAAGCCCTCTGGCCTCATCACAACGACCAACGATCCCGCGGGCCGGCGGACAATCTTTGACGAGCTTCCAAAATCCCTTCCCCGCACCGTGACCGTCGGCCGGCTTGACCTTACGACCGAGGGCCTGCTGCTGCTGACCAATGACGGTGAGCTTGCACGTTTCCTGGAGCTGCCGAAATCGGCTCTCGAGCGGACTTACCGTGTGCGCGCCAAGGGCACTGTCACCCAGCTCAAGATCGATGAACTGGCGAGTGGCATCACGGTCGAAGGCGTCAAATACCAGCCAATCAAGGCTGTCTTTGATCGTGAGATGGGCGCCAATTCCTGGCTGACCGTCACCCTGACCGAAGGCAAGAACCGGGAAGTACGCAAGGCCCTGGAATCGGTCGGCCTGACCGTGAACCGGCTGATCCGGATCAGCTACGGCCCCTTCCTGCTGGCAGACCTCAAACCCGGGCAGGTCGATGAAGTCCCGCCCGACCTGCTGGAGACCGCCCTGGCCCAACTGGGGCACACGGTAGATTCTGCGCCGTCCAAGCCTGCGCCTGCCGCTAAGTCACGCCTTGGCAGGCGAGGCCCTTCCGCTAGAGTAAAGGGGAAGCGGTCCTAGACGCCGCAAACCCGCTCTGGAGGAAAATCCGATGTCCAATACCGATGTGCTGGCGGTTCCGCCGGACACAAAGAAAGATCCTGCGCGCCGCATGAGCGAAGCGGCGGCGGCAACCTGCGAGCAGATCGTGACGCCGGCCGTCTATGCGGACCAGCCTGTCCTTGACGCGGCCTTCAAACGCCTGCGGGCCGAAGACCCGCTCGCCTGGTGTGAGCCGAAGGATTTCCGCCCTTTCTGGGCGGTCACCAAACATGCCGACATCATGGAAGTCTCGCGCCAGAACCAGCTGTTTACGAACGGCCAGCGCGAGATGCTGTCCTATCATGAGGCCGAGAAGGGCGTGTACGCCAAGTTCGGCCAGCCCCACCTCCTCAAGACGCTCGTCCAGCTGGACGACCCGCTGCACTTCAAACTGCGCCACCTGACCCAGGAATGGTTCATGCCGCAGAACGTCAAGAAGCGCGACGACGCCATCCGCAGCATCGCCAAGCAATATGTCGACCGGATGGAAGACCTGGGCGGAGAATGCGACTTCCAGCGCGACGTTGCGCTATACTATCCGCTGCGCGTGATCATGCAGATCCTCGGTGTTCCGGAGTCGGATGAACCGATGATGCTCAAGTTGACGCAGGAGATTTTCGGCGCGCAGGACGAAGACCTGATGCGCGACAAATCCCTCGCCGAAGAGCGCGATGTCGAGAAGGGGCTTGCCTCCATTCAGGCAACGCTCGCCGAGTTCTTCATGTACTTCACTTCGATCACGGCAGACCGCCGGGCAAACCCGAAGGATGATGTCTCCACGGTCATCGCCAACGGAATGGTCGACGGCGAACCGATCGGCCAGCTCGAAGCGATGAGCTACTACATCATCACGGCGGCCGCGGGCCACGACACGACCAGCGCCTCGACCGGAGGCGGCGTGCTTGCCATGCTGCAGAGCCCGTCGGAACTGAAGAAGATGATGGATGACCCCAAAGGCATGTCGCGCACCGCCGTAGACGAGGCCATCCGCTGGACGACACCGGTGAAGCATTTCATGCGCACCGCGCAGGAAGACTACACCCTCCGTGGCAAGAACATCCTCAAGGGCGAAAGCCTTCTGCTCTGCTATCCGTCCGGAAACCGCGACGAAGAAGTCTTCGACGACCCGTTCAGCTTCAAGGCTGACCGCTCGCCCAACAAGCTGATCTCGTTCGGCTATGGCGGACACATGTGCCTCGGCATGCACCTCGCACGCCTCGAAATGCAGGCAATCTATGAAGAGCTTTTCAGCCGCGTGAAATCCATCGAACTTGCCGGCGAGCCGAGCTTTATCAAGGCCAACTTTGTCGGCGGCCCGAAGTCCATCCCGGTGCGGTACAAGTTCTGATGCTTGGGGGCGCTTCCGGGCGCCCCGCCCGGCCCTGCCCTACCTTTCCGAACAAACACCGAGAGCCACGCCCATGACTTTTACGAATGTCACTGAAACCTATCAGGTCGAGAGCCCTCCGAAAGAACCGAAATTCGGCAAGGCCTACGCCCTGACCCCGCCGCTGGACCTGACCCAGCCGACGGTTTTCTCCGATCATGGCGGTTACACACACGAAGCCTTCGCCACCATGCGGAGCAAGGCCCCGGTCATGTGGCACCCTGAACAATACGGCGCAGGGTTCTGGGCAGTCACCTCCTACGATCTCGTCAAGAAGGTCGAACTGGCCCCTGAGACGTTCTCGTCTCAGAAAGGCGGTATCCTGATGAATTACGGCATGGAGGGGACACCCCGCCATCCGCTGCTTCATTCATCTTCCCTCAACTCGCTTATCAATCTCGACCGGCCATATCACACGCCCCTTCGTATGGAGCACATGGCCTATTTCCGGGCAGACTTCGTTGCAGAACTCCGGAAGCGGGTGGACGTGGAAGTCAACCGCCTCCTCGACACGATGGAAGCGCAAGGTCCGGTCGTCGACATGGTGGAGATGTTCTCGGCCGAACTTCCCCTCTTCACGCTCTGTGAAATCCTTGGCGTTCCGCCGGCAGACCGCCCGAAGCTGGTCCACTGGATGCACTTCCTGGAAACCTCGCAATACCAGGCCCAGCAGGAAGGCCTTGGCAATGTCTCGCCCGAGCAGATCATGACCTTCATGACCGAAATCCAGGCGATGTTTGAATATGGCCGCTACCTGCTGGAAGAGCGCCGGAAAAATCCGCAGCCGGATCTTCTCTCGGCAATCGCGAACGTACAGATCGATGGCAAGCCGCTGTCGCCCGAATTCCTTGATGGCTCGTGGTTGCTGATCGTTTTTGCCGGCAACGACACGACCCGCAATTCCCTCTCGGGCACGATGCGCCTGCTGACGGAAAATCCGGAACTGCGCGAGCAGCTGAAGGAAAAGCCTGAGCGTTTCCCCAACTTCGTCCACGAAGCGATCCGCATGGTGACCCCGGTGACCTATATGCGCCGCACCGCCACGCAGGATACAGAGCTCGGCGACCAGAAGATTGCCGAAGGCGAGAAGATCGTCATGTATTATGCAGCGGCCAACCGCGACCCGGCAAAGTTTGAAAATCCTGACCGGTTCGACATCGACCGCGCGAATGCCAGGGAGCACCTCGCCTTTGGTCACGGGCCGCACGTTTGCCTTGGTCAGCGTGTCGCCAACATGCAGCTGGAGTCGGCTTACCGGCATATTCTCTCGCGCTTTCCGAATGTCCGCTGGACCGGGCAGCAGACGATCGCGCCCAACAACTTCGTACACGCCATTTCTTCCCTCATGGTGGATCTCGGCAAATGACCACTGTCCTACGCGAAGACCGGGACGGCCTTGCCCTCCTGACGCTTAACCGGCCGGACAAGCTGAACTCCCTCACCGTGGGCATGTTTGAAGAGCTGCGCGATCACGTGACGGCGCTCTACAAGGATGACACCATCGGCTGCGTTGTTCTGCGCGGCGCAGGAAAGTGCTTCTCGGCAGGCCATGACCTCGCCGATATTGCCGAAGGCGAAAAAGTGCCCTCGCGCGGCTGGCATTCGGAAACCCTGCGCTTGCTGGAGCGCCTGCCCAAGCCGGTGATCGCGGCGGTGCATGGCCATTGCTATACTGGCGCGCTGGAAGTGGCGCTCGCGGCCGATTTCATCATCGCCGCGGAAAGCGCAAAGTTTGGCGACACCCATGCCAAATGGGCGCTCACCCCGATCTGGGGCATGAGCCAGCGCCTGCCCCGGCGCGTCGGCATCGCCACCGCCAAACGCCTGATGTTGACCGCAGAAATGATCAAGGCGGACGAAGCCTACCGCATCGGCCTTGCGGAAAAGGTTGTTCCGGACGCTGATTTCGATGCCGAGATTGACAAACTTGCCCGGCAGATCCTCGCCAACTCGCCCTTCAGCCACGCCGCCAACAAGCGCCTGCTGGAAGCAACGGACGCGCGGGATATGGACAGCGGCCTGCAATGGGAAATACTTAACAATGAGGGCGTAGGCCCTGACATGCAGGCTCGCATCGGCGCATTCATGGGGAAAGGCCGAAGCTGAGCCCACAAAAGGGGACTGAACTTGGCTGACTTTCTGATCCGGCGCAGCAATCTGCGTGACACTTCCTGGACAAACACGCCGCCGCCGCCACTGGCGGAGGGACAGGCGCGGCTGAAGGTCGATGCCTTCGCGCTGACGGCAAACAACGTCACCTATGCCAGCTTCGGCGAGGCGATGGGCTACTGGAACTTTTTCCCGGCCGCTGACCCGGCCTTTGGCCGCGTCCCGGTCTGGGGCTTTGCCACCGTCACGGAGTCAAAGGCGGAAGGCGTAGCGCCCGGCGCGCGCGTCTATGGCTATCTGCCGATATCGAATGAATTTGACGTTCAGCCTGTCCGCGCAAGCGCCGGCAGCTTCATGGACGGCGCCGCGCACCGGCAGGGCCTCGCGCCGATCTACAATACCTACATCTTCAACGCGGCTGACCCGTCTTACGATCCTGCGTTTGAAGCCCAGCAGATGTTGTTCCGCCCGCTGTTTACCACAGGCTGGATGATCGACGATTGCCTGATGGAAACGGGCACGGACATTCCCGAAACGGTGGTGATTTCCTCTGCCTCTTCCAAGACAGCGCTGGCGCTTGCCCATTGCCTGAAACAACGCGGCGCGGTGGAGGCCATCGGCCTGACTTCGCCCGCCAACAAGGCCTATGTCGAAGCCTCCGGCCTCTATGCCCGCACGGTCACGTATGACGAGGTTGACCGGCTCCATGCGCGCGGCCTCACTGCCTATGTGGATTTTGTCGGGCGCCCTGCGCTGACGGCGGACATTCATCATGCCCTCAAGGACAGGTTGGTGCGCAGCCTGGTTATCGGCGTCACCGACTGGGAAGGCAACCGCGCGCCGGTGGAGGCACCCGGGCCAAAGCCGGAATTCTTCTTCGTTCCGACCTATGCCGCCGAGCGGGCAAAAGCTCTTGGGGCTGATGAGCTCAATGCGCGCACGTCAAAGGCGCTTTCCGGGTTTTATGCCGCTTCGGCAAAATACCTGACGCCTAGCCATCTGCAGGGCCAAAGCGCCATCGAGACGGCCTGGCAGGATACTCTGGCCGCCAGGGTTGCCCCGTCGACTGGCCTGATCCTGAGCCTCTAAGCCGTCAGCGTGGCGTCACCTTGATCTCGGTCCGGCGGTTGCGGGCATGCGCCTCAGCCGTCGAACCGGTATCGATGGGCTGTGTCTCGCCATATCCGACGGCCTTGAGCGTCTCTTCCGCAAGGCCCTTGCCAACAAGATAGTTGCGCAGGGCATCGGCGCGCTCCTGGGAGGTCCGAAGGTTGTAGTCGTCCGCGCCGCGTGTATCCGAATGGACACCGATTTCAATCTCAAAGGCACGGCACAGCATGGCAATGCCGCCCAGAGTGTCGACCAGCGGCAGACTGACAGGAGAGATTTCTCCCCGGACATTTCCGAACTGAATTGTGCGCCCGCTGAGCGTGGCATCAAAAGCCGCCTTGCAGCTCTCCGCTGTGGTCAGTTGACCCGCCAATGATGCGAGCGGAACGCCCAGCCCTTGCTCGCCGCCTTCCACCGAGATGCCGTCCACAATGATCAGGTCTGCAACGCCTGCGCGGGGGTGGCCTTCGATGGCCGCAAGACCGGCAGAAAGACCATAAGCCTTTGCATCTGCGTCAGGCGCCGTGCCGGTGACAATGGCAACCTGATCGCGGATCGTTACGCCCAGCCATTCGATGCCGGCTGCGTTCAGCCCGGTCTCGATTTCCTGAGCCCAGAAGGCCGGATTGCTCGCGGCAAGCTCCGGCGGCGTCTCGCTGACCATGAGCCGGCCGTCGCGCATTTCATACATGCCGTCCGCAATCGGCACACATTCGTCGCCATTTACCATCGGCAGCGCTGCCGCCGTTTGCGGCTGGGACGGCGCCTCACCACAGGCGGCCAATGCAAGAATTGCGGTTGCCGGAAGCAAAAGGGAGCGGATAGCCATGACTTTCCTCATACTGGCAACACCTGAGAGCCAGGATTTGCCAACTTGAACTGAATAAGCTGCGCAGCCGCCGCCGTCAAAACGGCGCCTGCCCTGCCCCCGCCCCTGCAATTTACCTGCCGGACTTGTAGACCTCGCCGCCCTTCATCACGAAGGCGACCGTTTCCAGCGCCCGGATATCCTTCAGCGGGTCGGTGGTGACAGCGATGAGGTCGGCGTATTTGCCGGTTTCCAGAGTGCCGATTTCATCGGTCATCTCGAGATGCTCTGCCGCAACAACCGTTGCCGAGCGGATCGCTTCTTCCGGCGTGAACCCGGCTTCGACCATCAGGGCAAACTCCTGGGCGTTGTCGCCATGGCGGGAGACACCAGTGTCGGTTCCAAAGGCAACATTGACGCCGCCCTCATGCGCCCTGCGCAGCATTTCGAGCATCAGGGGCCCGACTTCAGCCGCCTTGGCCCGCGAAGCGGCCGGCAACCAGGGCTCGTTCGTCCAGCCGGTAACGGTGGCGCCGGCAAGAACCGTCGGCACAAGCGTTGCGCCATTGTCCCTGAACAGGGCGATAGACTCTGCATCGAGATACGTGCCGTGCTCGATCGAATCGACGCCCGCGCGCAGGGCCGCATCGACACCGCTCTTGCCATGAGCATGCGCGGTCACCTTGCGGCCCATGGAGTGAGCTGCGTCGACAATGGCGACAAGCTCTTCATCCGTGAACTGCTGTTCGAGGCCGGCCGATGTATTGGAAAGCACCCCGCCGGTGGCCGTTATCTTGATGAAGTCAGCCCCCTCCTTGATCTGCTGACGCACCGCGCGGCGGCAATCATCTGCGCCATTGCAGATGTTGGCGCCGGTGAAAGCTGCCATCACGCGCGCCGAGTAGCCGTTGATGTCGCCATGCCCGCCGGTGACAGCGACGCTGCCGCCAGACGCGCGGAGCCGGGGCCCGGCAACTGCGCCGCGGGCGATGGCATCGCGCAATCCGAAAATGGAATCGTTTGGCGCGCCGACATCCTGAACTGTCGTGAACCCGGCTTTCAGCGTAACGAGCGCGAAAGCGGCGCCGTCAAAGGCGGTATCCACATCGGAATTCTCGAACTCCTTGATGCGGCCGTCCGGGCCGTTTTCGCCGGTGATGTGAACATGGCTGTCGATGAGGCCTGGCAGCACATAAGCGTCGCGCAGGTTGATCACTGTATAGTCTTTCGGCTTGGAATAGCCTGCCGTGATGGAAACGATGCGTCCGTCCTCCACCAGAATAGTCTGACGTGTCAGATAGCCCTCGCCGGGCTTTGCCAGAACGTACCCCGCATGGATGACAGCGTCCTCAGCAGCAGCAGACGCCGCAAGCGTGAGCGCGCCAAGCGCAGCAGTCATGAATTTTTTCAAAGGTTTATCCTCCCCTTACATCTCTGCACCGTAGCGTTTCCCGCCACACTTTCAACGCCTTAGGCGGGCGATCCGCCGTCAAACGGGGGAAGCGCAGCCTGCAGCTTCTTGGTCAGTTTGGAGCGGACGATCGCATAGGCCTGCGTGATCCGCTGGCGCAGCTCGTCCTCCGGCAGGTCATCGGGACCAACCTCCACCCATTTTGCCCGCGCCAGATAGGGCGCTGGCCGGCCGGTGCCGGTCTCCACCAGGACATGAAAGGCTTCATCGCTGCATTTGAAAGAGATGCGGCGGCAGGCATTGTCCGTGGCCGCAAACATCTTTCCGGCGACCTTGTAGATCTGGTCATCACCCCACTGAACCATGCATTCTGCCCCGGGCAGGGACAGGCAATGCTTGCGCAACCGGGCGGGCGTCATGCGAGCCGTTCCTTCGGATAGGCCGGATAGCTCGCCTTCATCACGCCGTGATTGAGCAGCATCTCGGCGACCTGCTTCTGGCCGGAGGCGTCAAAGATACGTGTACGGATCCAGTAATTCTCCGCGCGGCGGGATTCTGACAGCGCAACGACTTCCCGGCGAAGGACATACTCCTCACCCACCAGCAGCGGCCCCTCGATCATCCGTATCTCGAGATCAGCAAACAGGCCGATGCTTGGATGCTTCACCGGAAAGCGCGCGCCATGGCTGGAATAATTTGCCAGTACACTGACCATCTCCAGCGGGACAACCGCTCTGCCCCACGGGGAGGCCGCCGCTTCAGAATAGATCGGGCTGTCTTCAGTGATTACCTTCAGTTTCTCGGCCAGTGAAAAGGGATAGAGATCGCCCATATTCTGATCCGGCCCCATCCGCACGCGCTCTTCGGAGGCGCCCTGCATGCCGACCTTCATGTCTGCAAGGATCACCAGGTCATTGGCTGGCCGCAGGGTTTTCATCCGGCCTTCCAGCAGCGTCTCGCCATGATCGGGCCCAAGCGTCGCGCTTGCCTCCAGCACAGGCGTGCCGTCCTCCTTGAAAGCGCGCGCCAGAGTGCGCGTGGCCCCCGGCGCAGGGCGGTCGATCTCGGCGTGCACCTGCTCGCCGTCAAAAACCATGTTCAGGAAGTGGCAGGAAAAACACCCCCGCTCGAACCAGGCATTTCCCCAGACTTCGGCAAGCAGCGGCACGAATTGCTGGAAATGCGTCGGGCCTTCAATCGGGCCCGCCTTGATGCCCAGCCGCGCGGCCTCGGCATCATCGTGAAGCGATTTGTGGCCGCCATATTTCTGCTCGGTCAGCATGTTGACGGGGCTTCTCAGGGGGCCTTTGAGAATATCGGTCATGATTGCTCCTGCGCTTTTAAGGACTGTGCCACTTTCAATCTTCTCCGTCACGCCTTTGCGCGCCCGCTTTCGGTGCCAAACAGGCGCAACGCGAGATAGCTGAGCGCGACCAGGATGGCCGAAAGGATCAGCGCCAGCATGGCCGTACCGTTCCAGCCCGCATGGTCATACACAAAGGTAGCGCCCCAACTGGCGATACCGCCGCCGATGAACATCAGGCCGATATACGCCGTCATCAGCCGCGTGCGCACGTCCGGTGGCAAGCCGAGAAACGTCATCCGTCCCGTCACGTCGATCAGCGGGCCAACGACATTCATGAGTGTCAGCGGAATGATCAGAAGCCACAGGCTGTGCCCAAACACGCCGAGCAGGCACACGCCGGAAAACTGGACCAGCGAGATGATGAAGCGCGCTTTCCTCGCGCCGATCCGGTCGGCCCAGGCGCCAAGCGGGGCCGTGGTCATGAGGTTCAGGAGGGCAAGGGCTGCCAGATAGCCCACCGTGTCGGTGCCATATCCCATCTGGGGCGATGTCAGGTGCAGGCCAAGGGTCAGCCAGACCGACAGGAAGATGCCAAAGCCGACGCCCTGAATGGTTCCCGACAACAACACCTCAGGATACCGGCGCACAATGGGAATGACAGACAGGACCAGGCCGAAATAACTGCTCGCTTTTTCCCTGTCGCTGCGTTCGGACTTCTCCCGCCCATCCATGATCCGTGGAAGGAGCAGCGTGATCGCCAGCATCACACCTGCTGCGATGTAGTAAACGGTGCGCCAGCCGAGATGTTCCCCGATCCAGCCCGCCCCGACCCGCGCCAGAAGGATACCGGCAATCACGCCGGTCGTCAGCGTGGCGGTCACCTGCCCCAGCCGCTGCGGCTCGACCCGTTTGGACGCATAGGCTGGCAGAAGGTAAGGCGTGATGGTCGAAAATCCGAGGAAGGTCGATCCCGCCACGAACAGCCAGAAGCTGGTGGCAAACGCCATCATGACCAGCCCGAGGAACTGGCCGGCGGCAAAGACGGTGGCCAGCTGCCGGTTGCTGAACCGGTCTCCGAGCGGCAGGAGAAAGAAGATGCCGAGCGCGAGCGCAATCTGGTTCAGCGCCGGAACAAGTCCGATGCCGGAGGCGGTCACCCCGAAATCCTTCGCGACCAACGCGATGATCGGATGAATGTAATAGGCGTTTGCCGTGACCACCGCGCTTGCCAGCGCCAGAAGCAACAGGTCGCGCCGGCTCAGCAGCCGCCGGGCATTTTCAGGGCCCGGCGGACTGGATGGCTCTGCGCTCACCCCGGCATGCCGGCGCGGCGGGCATACTCATAGGCAAACCTTGCCAGCGGCACGACGCGGGCCGCGTTCGACTCGGCGTTTGCGCTATTGGCCGTGCCATCGCGCACGCGGCCGATGATCCCCTGAAGGATGCCGGCCAGGCGGAAGGCGTTGTAGGAGAAGTAATAGTCGAGCTCCGGAAGGCCCTTGCGGCCGGTATGCTCGCAATAGAGGCCCACATATTCTTCCATCGACGGAATACCCCATGCCTTGAGGTCCGGGATCGCCATGATCGATCCGCGTGCGGAGTCTCCTGGCGGCATCACCCAGTTCATGAGGTGGTAGGAGAAGTCCGCAATCGGATCACCGAGCGTCGAGAGCTCCCAGTCGAGCA
>SXGS01126852.1_pt1 | contig 13902 bp, 15 predicted proteins | sample 3174681 | NCBI WGS metagenome assembly SXGS01 (sample SAMN11356861, study PRJNA531348) | freshwater metagenome | isolation source: freshwater sample F1-80 | place: China: Fuxian Lake, Yuxi | collected 2017-12-25
CGACGATCGAGTCCGAAGCCCCGATACCGCCATTTCTTTTCCCTCAATGACCTCCGCCAAGCGAGATGCGTTCGCCCGAAGGGCGATGGCGGTGAGTACATGGAGGTACGTGTCGATTGAGGGAAAAGAAATGGCGGAGAGAAGTACTCAATCTTCGAACTGAGGCTATTGCGTGGGCCAGCGCGTAAGTGCCTTTAAGTACTCCAAAAATAGGGAACCAGGAAGGTGTTTAATGTGGTTCCCTTTGCACTATTAGAGCGCTTTTGGGCGGCCATTCTGGTTCCTAGTTCCTTTTCTAGTTCCCACTCTTGGCTTTCTGGTTCCCACTGTTGATGGTCCATTATTAAGTGATTGTTGGAAGGCTTATTACCCACTGCTGTTATTTAATGCCGCTCATATCGACAGAGACTATTGAAGCCTGGATTTGGATAATTTGAGTGTCTTCGGGATTTTCAGACAGACCTGTGACTCGGCAGCTGTAGACCGGCGCACCAGGCGGCATTACTAGCTGGATTTGTTCGCCAAGCGCAAAATTTGCCATAGGGCGCGCAACATCGAAATAGAAAAGCGATCCTTTGGCGTTATTGGCAGGGACAGCGACATTGTCGATCACTAAGCGTAAGATACCATTCTGGTAGATCTTCCATTTCGTAAGGTTTAGACCATCTATCATTCGTACTCCGAATCCCGATTTTAATCCTTTAAGCCGCCATTGTACACGTTCAAATTCTGAGTCCTATCGTCATTAATCAATTCCTGTTTGCTACTATGGCTCAAAAGTTAGCCTCAACTCATCGAGATGCCGCTTTTGAGAGTCTGGAAGAGACACCACTAGGCTGAGCATTTGCTCAAGCTCTCGGGATGACATTCCAACAAAGTATTTCAAGTCAGTATAGTGCTGCCTGACCGAAAGCGCCTGTTGATATTGTTGCGTGAAAGGAACCGCAAAGAGTACAAGTATCAAGAGCTCCGAAGCGAGCACGTTTAAGTCTCTTAATAACCCAAGTGCGAAGTCTCATTAGCGAGATGTGTACAAAATGTCTTCGATTCTGCGCTCGATCAACAAGTACTCGATCCGGCAGGACTCCTATCATCGTAGCTGACTAGATCAACCGATCAAATTCGCATCGAACAATAGGGGTCCAAGAGTGAAAGCAGTAACGTGGCAGGCGCCAAGAACAATGTCGGTAGAAAACGTTCCGGATCCGAAGATTATCGATCCAGGCGACGTCATCTTGCGAGTGACCTCGACGGCCATTTGCGGATCTGATCTTCATCTATACGGCGGCTTTGTTCCAGCGATGAAAAAGGGCGACATCATGGGACACGAGTTCATGGGTGAAGTTGTCGAAGTTGGACGAGACGTCAAAAATCTAAGGAGCGGCGACAAGGTCGTCGTGCCGTTTACAATTTCTTGCGGAAGCTGCCACCACTGTAATGTCGAAGAATTTTCCCTTTGCGATAACACCAATCCAGATGCTGAGGCATGTGAAGCAGCCTACGGTGCTGCAACAGCAGGACTTTTCGGTTTCTCGCATTTGTATGGCGGCTACGCAGGTGGACAAGCAGAGTATGTACGCGTCCCGTACGCGGAAGTTGGCGCTTTAAAAGTTCCTCGCGACATCGAAGACGATAAAGTCCTCTTCCTCAGCGATATTTTTCCGACTGGTTACATGGCAGCGGAGAATTGCAAGATCAAGCCAGGTGATGTGGTTGCAGTTTGGGGATGTGGTCCAGTCGGACTCATGGCAATTAAGAGTGCTTACATGCTTGGTGCAGAGCGAGTGATTGCGATCGATAGATTTCCCGAGCGACTAGCCATGGCGAAAGATCAATGCGGCGCTGACGTTATCAATTACGAAGAATTGAGCGTTCTTGAGGAACTCAAAAAACGAACTGGTGGTAAAGGCCCGGATGCTTGTATCGACGCGGTCGGTATGGAAGCTCACGGCACTGGGCTTCAGTATGCTTACGATAAAACGAAGACGGTGCTAATGCTAGAAACCGACCGTCCGATTGCACTCAGGGAAGCAATGATGGCATGTCGTAAAGGAGGAACGATTTCAGTTCCTGGTGTTTACGGTGGGCTCTTAGATAAACTTCCTTTCGGCGCTGCTTTTGCGAAAGGACTGACTTTCAGAATGGGTCAGACCCATATGCAGAAATACATGAAGCCACTTCTGGCGAAAATCCTAGAAGGTGAGATAGATCCGTCTTTCATCATCACACACAGAATTAAAATTGATGAAGCTGCGGATGCTTATGAAAAGTGGCAGAAGAAAAAAGATGCCTGTGTGAAGTTTGTGATCAAGAACTGAATAGATGGTTCAGTTGTCTGGCTGAGTGAATTCGGGATTAAACTTTTAGTGAAAACACGAGGTGCGTTTCGCGCCTCGATTGCAAAATCGCTTCAACGTTGGTTAATCTTAAAGACATGCGTTTACTAGTCGTCGAGGATTCCGATGATGCTTTTATGTTGGTTCGGAGGGCGCTTGAGCCAAAATTCGAGCTTTTGCGCGCACGTAATCTTTTTGAGGCTGAGGGAGTACTGGATCGCTTCCCATTCGATCTCATACTTCTCGATTTGACGTTACCCGACGGCGATGGATTGAACCTGCTCGCAGCTCTGCAATCACAGGCTGTGCATCAGGGCTTCCAGTCATCATCTTGAGCAGCCGGACGAATGTCCGTGAGCAGATTATGGCTTTCGCAGTTGGTGCAGATGACATCGCCCATCCTTCTCAGAGACGTACGGCTCGATCAACCGTGAGAACCCGAACCGTCGTTCGGCTGTTTTGGTTAACCTGCGAGGACGTGACACTGAGAGTTTCGTCGAAGAAGCGAAGGCAAAAGTAGAAGCGGCTATCAAGTTACCGCAGGGTTACCACATCGAATGGGGCGGGAACTTTAAAAATCTTCAGGAAGCTCGTTCGCGCCTATTGATTTTGGCACCCTTAGCTATATTGCAAGCCGCTGTGATGAATCTTCTTGGGAGGCTTGGAGTGCGGGGGGTGCTTGAGGAAGCGCGACAAATAGTTTCCAGTTACGCTTTTTGGTGCCTGGGCGACCTCGTCAGGTCTTCCTTGCGCGACGATCTTTCCGCCATCTTCACCGGCTCCCGGCCCCATATCGATGACCCAGTCACTCTCAGAGACCACACGCATATCGTGTTCAACGGCGATAACAGTGTTTCCGACATCAACAAGTTTTTGAAGTTGAGTCATAAGTCTTTCAACGTCTGACGGATGAAGGCCCGTCGTTGGTTCATCCAGAATATAAAGGGTATCTCCGCGCGATGGTCGCTGAAGTTCGGTCGCAAGCTTAATTCTCTGCGCCTCACCACCGGATAGCTCGGTCGCCGGTTGCCCGAGACGAATGTATCCGAGGCCCACGTCCTGAAGAACCCGAAGGGACTTCATAACGGTTTCGTCTTCGTGGAAAAATTCTGCCGCCTCGTCAACGGTAAGCTTTAAGACCTCGGCTACGTTTTTTCCTTTATACTTCACTTCTAACGTCTGCTCGTTAAAGCGAGCGCCTTGGCAAACTGGGCACGGCGCATACACACTCGGAAGGAACAATAGCTCGACCATGACGAAGCCTTCGCCTTCGCAGTTCTCGCAACGTCCTTTGCCGACATTGAAAGAGAACCTTCCCGCGTCGTATCGACGGGATTTAGCAAGCTTCGTTTGCGAAAATAATTTCCTCACATGATCGAAAAGCCCGGTATAGGTCGCAAGATTTGAGCGAGGTGTTCGGCCAATTGATTTTTGATCCACCTGAATCACACGAGTCACGCCCGGCGACCCGACGATTTGTCCCTTCGTAACGGCTATGGTTTCGCTCTCTAAGTCCACGGGAACTTCTTCGTTCACCACATTCTGGCCGAGATTTCCGGTGAGCAACTCAACAAGTGATTGCACTAAAGACGATTTCCCAGAGCCAGATATACCAGTGACGCTAGTTAGCGCATGAAGCGGAAGATCGACTGAGAGATTTTCGAGGTTGTGTCTCGTCACACCCTTAAGCTTTAAAAAGTCTCGAATCTCGCGCTCTTTCGAAGGGTGAACCAGCTTTTGATTAAAAACAAAGTGGGCGGTTTGCGATTGAGGTACTTTCTTGAGCCCGGCGAGCGGGCCGCTATAAAGGATTTCACCGCCTTTTTCGCCAGCTTTCGGTCCTACATCGACGATCCAATCGGCTTTTTGAATGACTTCGATTTCGTGCTCGACGATGAACAGAGAATTTCCAGAAGATTTAAGAGTTTCAAACGCGCGCAGCAGTGCTTCGGTATCGGCTGGATGAAGTCCTGCCGACGGCTCATCGAGAACGTAGACGACGCCAAATAGGTTGGATCGCACTTGCGTTGCAAGTCTCATTCGTTGAAGTTCGCCGGGTGATAACGACGGTGTCCGCCGCTCAAGAGAGAGATGTCCTAGCCCCAAATCCAAAAGAACTTTCAGGCGAGCCACCACATCTTCTGCAATCGTTTGAGCCACCATGACTTGCTCAGGATGCTTTTCCCGCATTTTTTTAAGCTGGGGCGCGGAGCCTAGGGCATAAGGCGCGAAAACTTGAACGAGCTTCTTCATGGGGAGCTCGGACATCTCGCCAATATCAAGTCCTTCAAACTTAATAGAGAGAGCTTCTTTTTTTAATCTCTTGCCATTGCACTCAGGGCAAAGAGAGCTCACGATGTATTTTGAAACTCGATTTTTCATCAGAGCACTTTGAGACGTTCGGAAAGTAGAAAGAACGTATTCACGCGCTGACGTGAAAGTTCCCATGTAGCTCGGAGAAGCTTTTCTCTTAAGTGCTGCCTTAACTTCCCTCAAATCCCAACCTGCATAAACGGGAACCGTTGGTTTTTCTTTCGAGTAAAGAATGAAGTCGCGGTCTTTTTTCGGAAGCTTCTTCCACGGCACGTCGATGTCAATGCCCATCGTCGTTAGAATGTCCCTTAAATTTTGACCTTGCCAAGCTGTCGGCCAAGCCGTCACCGCTTTCTCTCGAATGGTGAGGTTAGGATCAACAACCATCGACTTTTCAGTCGCATCTAAAATACGTCCGAGACCCTGACAGTGAGGACAAGCACCTTCAGGAGTATTTGGCGAAAACCCTTCGGCATAGATAATCGACTGATTCGGCGGATAGACTCCGGCTCTTGAGTAAAGCATCCGAAGAAGATTTGAAAGAGTTGTCACGCTACCCACTGACGAGCGCGTGGACGGCGATCCTCTTTGCTGTTGAAGAGCAACAGCTGGAGGAAGTCCTTCAATCTCATCAACTTCAGGGACTGACATTTGATTGAATAACCGACGCGCATACGGCGAAACAGATTCTAAATACCGTCTTTGCGCTTCGGCATAGAGAGTGCCGAAAGCTAGAGAGGACTTTCCCGATCCCGATACGCCAGTGAACACCACGAGGGAATCTCGTGGAATATCAACTTTAACGTCTTTGAGGTTATTCTCTCTAGCGCCCCTAACTCTTACGAAGTTGTTCTTTTCTTCCATAAAACCTCTCGGCGCATAGGCCCAAGCCAAAATATCAGTGTACTGATATACCATCAGTGTGCTGATATTATCAAGCCTATGCTGATTTATGGTGGTGGTGAAACATGAGATTTATCGACACATTGGGCATTAGTCACAAGCTAAAGGTTGTTGAGCATGAGCTATGTCAACGTATCGAAGCGGAGCTCGCGAAACTAGGTCTCACTTATCCCCAGTATGCGGCACTTTCGTACTTAGAAGAAAAGACCATGGCCACCAATGCCGAACTTGCACGGAATTCCGCTGTTACACCGCAAACAATGAATAAAATAACGCAAAACCTAGAAAGAGACGGTTTCATTACGAGGCTGAAAAATTCGGAACACGGTCTGAAGCAGGACTTTAGGATGAAACCGAAAGCCGAGCGAATTCTCTGCGACGCTCATGCTCTGGTAAACGAAATCGAGCTAAAGACGGCCAGCCGCATTTCAAAAAAAGACATTAAGAAGCTCGAACAGCTTCTAGATAAATGCCTTCAAAATTTGAACTCCTTCTAAGACGATAAGTAAGTCGATGGAGCTGCTTAGCGTATTTGACTTGATGCAGATTGGGATGACCAATCGGTATAGCGAAGCTTAAAATCAGTATATTGAGCGGAGGAGTTTCGCATTCCAGATGAAGTTTTTGTTTTACATTCCAAATATATCCCGTCAGGCTATCAAACCGAAGCTATCGCGCGGCTTGTTTCCGGCATTGAATCTGGAGTGCATCACCAGACGCTAAAGGGAATCACAGGGTCCGGCAAAACATTCACCATGGCGAATGTCATCCAGCGGATGAAAAGACCCACTCTCATTCTTGCACCGAATAAGACGCTCACGGCACAGCTCTACGACGAGATGAAACATTTCTTTCCTGAGAACGCGGTCGAATATTTCGTTTCGTATTACGACTATTTTCAGCCAGAGGTTTATCTGGACGGAGCTGATCGTTTTATCCAAAAAGATTCGGCAATCAATGCACAGCTTGAGCGACTTCGTCTCTCAACAACAAAATCCTTGATCGAGCGTCCCGATACGATCGTGGTAGCTTCTGTCTCTTCAATTTACGGCTTGGGTGATCTCAATGATTATCGCGCTATGCAACTTCCGCTCTCTGTGGGTGCTGCACATAAATCGCATCACGAACTCGAATGACGTAAAACACGCGCTACTCATCGGCGCGGCCCGAAAGCCTCAGCTCGTGAAGACCTTTTGCAATCGACGGCAGCGGTTGCGAAATCGGCATGCTCAGACGCTTACCTTCCATCAAGTCGTCGCGGTTCTCTAACGACGATTCTATTCCTAAAGAATTCAGACATTTACCGGCTCGTAGTGCAGGAGAAACGCGGTTCGAAGATCGCGCTCCGGCGCCCGATCGGGCTGGCCGCTAGCAAATTCCACCCGGTGCTCGTAGTGGCGCCGGAGAGTGTTCGCAGCAGCGGAGCGCCCGCTCCTTGATCAGTGCCGGCTCGGTCAAGATAGCTGCAGGGCGCCTCAGACCTCTTTCGACCTATTTCGACAAAGCATTTGCCTTGCCCCATTCCAAAAGCGCTTTAAGAACGGGCTCCAATGACCGGCCTTTTGCCGTTAACGAATACTCAACGCGCGGTGGGACCTCGGCAAAGACTTTACGTAAAACGAGCTTATCTTGCTCGAGTTCCCGTAACTGAGTCGTCAGCATTCGTTGCGTGATCCGCGGAATTTTTCGCTTGATCTCGTTGAAACGCTGAGTTTCCTCCATGAGGCGATTTAGAATCACGCCCTTCCACTTGCCCCCGATAAGGTCTAAACAAGCTTCTACCGGGCAATTTTCGTAGTCGATGTGTTTTTGCTTTCGTGCCATTTAGCTTGTCCATTCCGCCAATAGTATACAATTAGTACGTATGTGCTTTATTAGTGCGTACTTACATTATCCCGCCCGATCAAGTACTTTATTCTAAGTTAGTGGATCTATCGTCCACTGAATACATAAGGAGACACCAAATGACGAAGCTCGCATTGTTTGTTCGACTCGAAGCAAAAACTGGCAAAGAAACTCAAGTGGCGGAATTTCTTCGTACGGGGCTAGAAATGGCGCAACAGGAAAGCGGAACGCTACTCTGGTTTGCTTTGCGAATTGGTCCGTCGACCTTTGGGATCTTCGATGCGTTTGCGAACGAAGCTGACCGTCAGGCGCATTTAAACGGCGACATTGCCAAAGCGCTCATGGCGAAAGCGTCAGAGCTTTTAGCTCAACCGCCGGTCATTGAGAAAATCGACATTTTGCACGCCAAGATTTGAACGCCTGGATAATTGATCTTCCCCCCGTTTGTTGGACACGACCAACCGATAGGGAAAAGTTATGGCAAAGAGAGCGAACCAGAAATATGATGACGCCTTTAAAACTCAAGCGGTACGTCTAGCCCAGGAACTGGGACCGAGTCGCGCAGCTACGCAGCTCGCAATAACGCCCGCGATCTTGAACTATTGGCGGAAGGTTCATCAAGTGAAGAAGAAGATTTCAAAAGAAGAACAAGCAAGGCTCGATCACGAAGAGCTTCTCCGATTGCGCAAAGAAAATCATGAACAGAAGCAAGTTATTTTAGTCTTGAAGAAGGCTGCTGCTTTTTTCTCGAACGCCCAGCTGAAGTAAAATACCCGCTGGTCGAAGAAGCGAACCCTAATAAGAAAACACTCTTAATCATCCGCCGAAGTGGCTACGGTCAAAAAGAAAATACGTCGGGAGAAACGCAGCTGCGCGAACTCCTCGAATACGCAAACGTCACGCACTCGACGTCGTTCATCAAGAGTCGATTATTGAGACCGCGTTTAAGAGAAAAGAGCGTAAGAAATTTCGTGCTCTGATTCAGCGTGCGCTGAAAGAAAATATTCAACACGTTCTCTTTTTCTGGAGCTCGCGAGAGGCAAGAAACCTTACGGACCTTGAGGAGAACGATGAACTCATTAAAAGCGGCAAGCTCATCATTCATCATGTTGCAGAAGGAAAGGTTTACTGGAAAGGTACACCTGACTCAGAGTTTACATTCCGAGAGCTAAACGCCGTCATAAATAAGAGCGAGTCACGAAGCAAGAGCACCATGCTCAAAGCTGCTCTAAAGACCAAGGCACTGGCCGGCCACGTGCCCTTCAGACACCTACCCCTTGCGTACCTCCATAGCAAAGATAAAGACAAGTTCGGGAATCCAATAAAGGGCACAGCTAAAGTGATTGTGCATCCCGATCCTCAGCGCGTGCGAACTGTGCAACGTGAGTTCGAGCTGCGCGCTCGCGGCTATTCATATGACGAAATTAGGAAGAGAAATTTGGCAGAGCCAGGACTTGTTCCTGATGAGATCCGTCGTACATATAGCCGTCACGCAATTGAAGTCCGACTGAAGAATCCAATTTATTGGGGCTACTTCTATCTGAAAGACGATCCAAAGCGCTATGAGGGCAAACACGAACTTATTATCCCGGCTCACATTTTAAAAGCTGTCGAACAGATTAATAACGGCGACTTTAAAGGCCGCAGCAATATCGGTGTCGGCGAAGACATTTTCCGAGGATGGCTTACGTGTGATGACCCAGAATGCGGCCGATTAATAACATACGAGCGCAAGGAGAAGACTTTGAAGTCTACTGGAGCTGCTAAGGTGTACCATCTCTATCGGTGTACGAATTCGAGGAAGGTTCACGACAAAAAAGTTTATATCGGCGAAGAGGCTATCTTTGAGCAATTCGAATCCGTAGTGCAGCGATTTTCGATTACAAAGGAGTTTGCGACCGACATCACCGAAGCCCTAGCTGAGGCCATGGAGACGCAACGGAAGGCGATTAAGAGGCAAATGGAGGGCTTCCGAGTAGCGCTCAAAGAACTCGAAGGCAAAGAGGATATTATCTACGAACACTTTGTCTCAGGGGTCTTAGATAAAGAAGCTTACCAGCGCCAAGTTAATAAAGTTCGGGCCGAGCGGACTGATTATACGCACCAGTTAGAACAACTAACTCTCGAAATAAACGATGCAAGCAACAGCGCACTAGCTAAAGTGTTCGAACTAGCTGTCGACGCGGAATTACAGTGGAATTTGAAAAACAGAGAAGAACGTGCGGAATACCTCAAACGGGTACTTTCGAACCCGCGTCTCAAAATGAGATCCTTGCGATATGACTTGGAAAAACCGTTCGAAAGACTCGCGAAAATGAAGGGAACTAGTAATTGGCGGAGAGAAGTCCTCAATCTTCGAACTGAGGCTATCGAGTGGGCCACCGCGTAAGTGCCTGTAAAACGTCTGGAACTAGGGAACTACTAATTTTAGAGTTTCTGGTTCCTCAGCTGTATTTCCAGAGGTTTTACGCCGCCTTTCTCGTTCCTAGTTCCTTTTCTGGTTCCCACTTATGGGTTTCTAGTTCCCCCTGCAGTTTAATTATTCGGTTGATTGCTACTTAATATTGCCCAGGAGTTCGATACCTATAAGAAAAGTCGCGTGCGGAATGCTACCGAAAGCCATTCCGCCTGCCTTGCAAAAGAATTTTCGGAGCCTACGCCTTTACAGCTTGAGCGACGGCGGCTGACAAAGTCACAGTTGGCCGTTTAATTAAATTGCTCAAGTCCTTTGAGTCGCTATAAAGCTCGCCCTTTGCGGCACCCCGGTCAGAGTCAGCAAGCATGCTGGCAATAGGGCCAGGCAAGCCGAATCCGAGAAGAGCTTTTTCATAATCGCTCACCGGCATGTCCTGATATTTGACTTCTCTTTTTGAGCGACGGCCAACTTCAGCTGCAAGTTCAGATAAAGTGAATGCGTTGTCTCCTGCAAGTTCATAAACTTTATTTTCGTGCCCTTCATTTATGAGCACTGCTGCTGCCGCTGCGGCGTAATCGGATCGCGAGGCTGAGGAGAAGCGCCCGTTCCCAGCCGCTCCGAGAATCACTCCATGTTCGAGTGCTGCCCCTAGATTCTCCGTATGGTTTTCTAAGTACCAGCCGTTCCGAAGGAAGACGAATGGAATTCCGCTTTTTCGAATTTGTTCCTCCGTGTCCTGGTGCTCAGATGCGAGTGAAAGTGAAGAAGTGTCGGCACGCAGAATGCTCGTGTAAGCGAAAAGCTTTACGCCCGCTTTTTTTGCTGCATTAACGACAGTGCTATGTTGCTGTGCTCGTTTACCAATCTCACTTGACGAAATGAGGAGAACTTTTTGAACGCCAGCTAGTGCGCTATCCCAATCCTCCGCATTTTCGTAGTCAGCTTTTTTCACGACTACGCCTAGCGCTGCGAGATCTTTTGCTTTAGCCGGGTTTCTAACGGCAGCCACAATCTGACTGGCTGGGATGCTTTTGATGAGTTCTTCGATGACGAGCCTTCCTAAATTTCCTGTGGCTCCAGTGACGACGATCATATTTTTCTCCTATTGATGTAATCGATGAATTATTAAATCGGGAAATCAACACTCACTTTACTTTGTTCCGACCAGATCAAAAGTAAGGTCGAACGTGTCGTTGATAATTTTATCAGCCGTGAGTGATTTGAAGATGCTGCCCGAACCATATCTGAGGTTCCATTTGAGCCGCTCGATTTTCAAACCTCCTTTACCCTTAATTGTGTTCCCCTCTTTGCTGACTGTTGCCGGGAACGAGACGGGGTGAGTTTGCCCGTTCATCGTGAACTTACCTTTAATAACAGCTTCTGAAGTGGAGCCTTTTTTGAAAGCAAAGTTTGTCATTTCAAACCTCGACTCCGGGTATTTACTCACATTGAAAAAGTCCTCACTTGAAAGATGCTGGACGAGCTTTGTTTGATATTCGGGGCTGTCTTTCAAATCTTCGTTCGAGATGGTCTTCATATCGACGATCACGTTTAATTTTTTAAGGGCACCATTATCGTCTGTTTCAACTTCGCCTCCCTTGACGTTAATTCCACCATTGTGAAATGAACCGACTTTTTTGCCGGCTTTCCATTCAATGCGACTGGCGTTTGAATCAACCTTATAGGTTTCGGCAAAGGCTGAGGGACTTAAAAGTGTCAGGGCTACGAGAACTGCTTTCATGATTATTTCTCCTTGTGTTTGCTTAAGTTAATTGATGAATCCGTATCGTTTCCAAATCGAAAGCTTGAGACCGCGATACCACCGAAGAAGTCATCTTCATGGTAGATACGTGTTGCGGGCTCGTCTTCAGCCGCGCCAACGGCGACCATGAGAGGAATTAAATGATCCTCTTGCGGATGAGCAAGCCGAGCAGAAGGTGCACTTTCCCACTCAAGCAGTCTCTGCCTGCGCTCTTCTGGAGAGTTTTCGATGAGTGTTTCGCTGAGCCAAGAATCGAATTCATGCGACGGTTTTTCGGCTCTCGCGTCGAAATTGCGAAGATTGTGATAGCTCAGGCCGCTGCCGATAATTAGAATGCCTTCGTCACGCAGCGGAGCCAGTGCTCGGCCCAAGTTTATGTGAGCACCTGGATCATAGTCATTTCGGATCGAAAGTTGAACCACTGGCACATCCGCGTTTGGATAGGAAACCGCCAGCGGCGAAAACGTACCGTGGTCAAAACCTCGCACCGGATCTAATAGTGAATCAATTCCCGCGTGGCTCAGCAGTTCATGAACACGCGTCGCCAACTCCGGAGAGCCGGGAGCTGGGTATTTAATTTGATAGGTGTAAGCCGGAAAGCCGCCGTAGTCATAAAGCATTCCTGGATTCGGGCTGGACATGATCGCAAAGCCTTCTTCTTCCCAGTGGCCAGAGATCATCAAGATCGCTTTCGGCTTTTCAGGAAGCTCTTGCGGTAGGGCCTCAAGTGAGAGCCTCAAGTTCTTCATAGCTTCGCGCATCGACCCCTCAAGCCATGGCCACGGGCCGCCGCCATGTGAAATAAAATATGTCGGTAAGCGCGTTGCTTGTTGCATTCTCTGTTTCATGAGGCCGCCTCCTTTCCGCTGTTCGATTACTTAGTTACCTTACGGTTTTTTCGGCTATGTGATTAAATGGATAATTCTGGAAACATCTCGCAATTTATTGCATAATCAAGAAATGGATTTAGATACGATTCCCGTCTTTATCAAAGTGGTTCAGTCCGGAAGCTTCAGCCAAGCTGCACGGGAGCTTGGGATTCCGAATACAACAGTGAGCGCACAAATAGCGCGGCTTGAGCGTTCTCTGGGGATGACTCTTATTCAACGTACGACCCGACAGCTAATTATCACTCAAGCTGGTCAAACATTTTATGAGGGTTGCGTTCGAGCTATGGGTGAACTCCAGGCAACCCAATCGGAGCTAGAAAGCGCAACCAAGGAACCGACTGGAACCCTTCGCATTTCGGTGGCCTCGGACGTCGCGCATTCGATTCTGCCCCCGATAATCAAAACATACTTGGAAAAATACCCTAAAGCCCAAGTCGATGTCGTGGTGACAAATCGCATGGTCGATATGGTCAAAGAAGGTATCGATGTCGTCATCCGTGCAGGAGAGCTCAATGACTCAGGATTGGTTGCAAAAAAGCTTATCGAAATCGCGGGAGGGTTCTGGGCGACCGAGGCGTACCTCCGCAAAGCCGGCGCATTGAAGCACCCTCGGGATTTAAAAGACCATCAATGCTTGGTTCTGACGCCACTGTCTCGCAAGGAAATGAAACTGACTAATGGCAGTGAGGAAGTGAAGGTAATGCCGCCAAGCCGCCTCGTCGCCGATGAACTCGAAGCGTTACGCGAGTTCGCCCTTCTTCATATTGGAATAGCCTTCCTTCCGGACTTCATGGCCGAGGACAGACAAAGCAATCCAAAGCTCATTCGGGTTCTACCTAAATGGAGATGGACCGAAACGAAACTGAGCTTGGTTTATCCTTCTCAGAAATACGTCCCCCCGCGCTTAAGGGCGTTCATCGAAATCGCAAGCCAGTGATGAAGCTGTGGAATCGATTTATAAGCTTGTCGGGCCTTAAGGCTCTAGATGTGAGATCGATGCGGTAGCTAAGTCAATGAAGGCTCTAAGCTTTGGTGTGACGAATGCTTGTTCTGGAAAGATCAAACTTAAGCGTGTGGTGCTTAACCCTTCAAATCAATGATGCGAGCAACAGCGCACTTGCGAAGGTGTTCGAACTAGCTGTCGATGCGGAATTACAGTGGAAATTGAAAAACAGAGAGGAACGAGCCGAATACCTCAAAAAGGTACTTTCGAACCCGCGTCTCAAAATGAGATCTCTGCGATATGACTTGGAAAAACCGTTCGAAAGACTCGCGAAAATGAAGGGAACTAGTAATTGGCGGAGAGGGAGAGATTCGAACTCTCGTTACGGTATTAGCGTAAACACGATTTCGAGTCGTGCGCCTTCAGCCACTCGGCCACCTCTCCGTGCATGGGGATGCTAAAGGAATCAAGGGTATAGTGCCTTAGCCTAGTGC
>SXGS01274800.1_pt1 | contig 13902 bp, 13 predicted proteins | sample 3174681 | NCBI WGS metagenome assembly SXGS01 (sample SAMN11356861, study PRJNA531348) | freshwater metagenome | isolation source: freshwater sample F1-80 | place: China: Fuxian Lake, Yuxi | collected 2017-12-25
AGGGTAGTCGTTAACCGCACTGTAGTTGTTAACTGCAATGTACAAGCGGAGTATTGTAATGAGCTGCTGCGTTGCTCTCAAGGTTTCGTTCTCACGCATCAGACAATGACCTTAAAAGTCGATCTTCCATCGCTCAGCCCACACTAAGTGGCATTTTGCTTTTGCCCAACTAATGCGCCGCAATAACGTGCGAATCCTAACTCCAGTTCTGCGATGGCAAAGTTCGCGGCGTGATGCCCTTGAGCTGCCTTGGGGGCATATACAATGGTGATGACATTACTATCGTTTGCTTCGATTTTGCCGGCCATGGAGTCTTTGATTGGGCTGCCGATGGGCCGCGAGGGTGTAGTTAACGCGTCGCATGTTACCACCAGATCTGCAACATCGAGAGTTTGACCGGCATGATTAAATACGTAATTCTCACCGGATTGTCCACGACGAATATGCAGTTCACGTGAACATTTCGCAAGCGATAGCAGGGAAATTGGCAAGCCGATTTTCAAGCTAACTGCGTTCAGAATATCCACCGGTGCGTTGATCGTGGGCAACTGGCCTGTTTCCGTCACACAGCGCAGGAGATATTCCTGGGACGGTTTGCTACGTCCGGACGCTTTGAACTTGCCGTATCGCAACATCGCGCGTATTGCCTGACGCAGAGTTTCGTCCTCATCCGAACCAGTTCGCGCGACCACTTCAGCGGCGATTCGATTGCACCATGTGCGTAATTCGGCTGATGATTCGGTCACCGCAACACGAGTGAATTCGATGGCTGCAATTGCCAGTACTTCCAGCGCCGGATCGACGGTCAGGTGGAACGCCATAGATCACGCTGGGAAATTGAGTTTGAGTTGGTGGCTATCGTGGGAGCGGCCGAATTCTTGATAGAGCAAGCTCGGCTGGATATCGGTATTGTCCTGATACTTGCTGCGATACTCCAAGGCTTCTCCATCGAGCGCATGATAAAAGATCTGGCAGATTTGTACGCCGGGATAAATGCGAATCGGTTGAACAGCGAACATTTCCAACGTCCAAAACCCGCGAAAACCAACATCACCAAAACCCGCAGTCACGTGCACAAACAGACCCAGCCTACCGATTGATGACCGTCCTTCGATCATCGGTACCAAGTTATGCGTTTCGGTATGCTCGACGGTTCTGGCCAAGTAAACTTGATTCGGGCTGAGCACCAAACCTTGGGGCGGGATCTCAATACGGCGAAATCGATTCGGCTCTTTCAGATCTAATACGACTTCCTCGTAAACCAGCAGTTCATTGTGGAGAGTCAAGTTGTAACTGTTCGGATTAAGTTGCTCGTTGCGAAACGGCTCAATCTTAATATCACCGCCAAGACGGCGGCGAATTTCCTCGCCTGAGAGAATCATAGCGGTCCAGTTTTTCCGTTGGGCATAAATGAAACTCCGCATCCGGTGGTGGAGAAACAGTGTACGCGATTTGCCACCAGCGAGCGAGTCTCCGGCGTGGTGCAGAACTGTGAATTTGGATATGATCCTGAATTGAAATAGAAGCTGTATGGATCTGATTGTGCACTTTGTGTTTGCGCACCTGGCGAAAATCGGGGGGAAGGCAGAAGGTGAGCTTAATTCCTTGCCGATCCAAGTTGCGGATGAGTTTTGAATAAATGTAGGAAACGATGGGCTCTATGCACAGTGAAGCGAAATGGCCGGAACATTTTACCGGGCTCGTGAATCTGTTTCCGTTACCAAATCTGGTGTTGTTTCCCCACGTTGTGCAACCGATCCATATCTTTGAACCGCGATATTGTGAAATGCTGGCCGATTCGTTGGCACGCGATGGCTTGATTGCTATGGCACTTTTGGAACCTGGATGGGAACAATCGTACCTACAGCGCCCTGCAATTTCCTCGATCGTATGCATGGCCAAGATCATCAACCATTCACCGACCGATGACGGCCAACACAATATTTTACTGGCTGGGATGAAACGCGCACGCATTATTCGCGAACTCAATAACGGGCGCGAGTTTCGTCAAGCCGAGGTGGAATTGTTGGACGATCACTATCCCTCAGGACTAGCCAATGCAAGAGTAGAATTGTACGGCGAATTGTTAGATGTTTTTTCGCAGGCGGTGCCGGAGGAATTGAAATCGCTCGACAGTTTTTTGCAGATCACCGACCAGCAATTGCCGCTAGGAATGCTTGCTGATATCATCACTTTTTCACTCCGCCTGCCGTTGCCAATCAAACAACAAGTACTAGCGGAAGCGAACGTGGATGTTCGCACCCGTTTGTTGATTCGATGTTTGCATCAATTGGTCCAGACCCAAGGTACCGGGGACCGCGCGAACGCTCCTGCGAAATTTCCTCCGGATTTTTCAGTTAATTAGACCTTTTCACCCTCATAGTAAAGCGATTCGATGACCGAGAGCAAGCACCAGGTTGGTCATCCACGTCCGGTCGATCTCGCGCGAATCGAACGCGCTGTCTGTGAGATACTCCTTGCAGTCGGTGAAGACCCAGAGCGCGAGGGGTTGAAGGAGACTCCAGCGCGTGTCGCGCGCATGTACGCCGAGATGTTTTCAGGTTTGTTTCGCGACCCGAGCTTGCATCTGAAAAAGGTGTTCACCGAAAAATATGATGAAGTAGTTTTGATTCGCGACATTGATTTTTGCAGTATGTGCGAACACCATCTATTGCCCTTTACCGGCAAAGCCCACGTGGGCTATCTTCCCAATGGCAAGGTCGTGGGACTGAGCAAATTGGCTCGCGTGGTTGAGGATGTTTCGCGCCGTCCTCAGGTGCAGGAACGCATGACCGAAGAAATTGCCGAACTGCTCGAATCGCAGCTTCACGCTCGGGGCGTAGCCGTAGTACTAGAGGCCTCCCACTCCTGCATGACCATTCGCGGGATCCGTCGGCCAGGCAGCCTATGCATGACGTCGGCGATGCGCGGCATTTTCAGAGATGATCAGTCATCGCGAACCGAGATCCTTGGGCTGATCATTGGGAACAGACGGTAGATAGTCACCAAGAGCGATGGGGTTTGCTGGAGAAAATCAATGCACCTAGGACTTATTCAAGGCCTAATTCTCGCATCGCTGTTGGTTAAGTTGGCGGCTGCGGACGAACCTGTCGCTGGCAAGCAAGTAGAGCAATTGTTCACGGCTAAAGATACCGGCCACGTACCATACTTGCTGTACCTGCCCAAAGATTTCCAGTCTGGGAAAGCAGCCGTTCCACTCATGTTATTCCTGCATGGCCGCGGTGAAAGCAACGGGCCATTGAGCAACGTCGCCCAATTGGGCCCACCGTTGCTGGCCAGTCGCGGCGAGTCGTTCCCGTTTATCATCGTTTCGCCTCAATGTCCTACGACCGACAATTGGAGCAGCCCCATTCAACAAGCTCGAATCATCGAGTTGCTCGATACACTCATGACGAAGTACGGTGCGGATAAGAGCCGCATCTATTTAACAGGGCTGAGCATGGGTGGGTCCGGTTCGTGGCGTTTGGCGGCGGATCAGCCTCAGCGCTTTGCCGCAGTAGTTCCTATTTGCGGTCGCGGCACAATGGTCGATCCAGCAGAGCTGGCCAAGTTGCCCATTTGGGTCTTTTGCGGAGATCAAGACGGCGTTTTCCAAAACAACACAGAACTCGTCGACGCGATCCGCAAAGCTGGCGGACACGCGATCCGTTATACAACGCTCGAAAACATTGGCCACAACTCTTGGTCGGCGGCATACGCTTCTCCTGATCTTTACACTTGGCTAGCCAATCCGACCAATAAGTAACTATCGGTACTGTAAATCGCTGAAAACGCCCATCTCGTTGCGGTGATTTTAAGATTAGTTCTTATTACTAACCGTGGATGGACATACCGCACGTAAGTGGGGTAATGAGGACGATGTATTGAGCCGGGTTTATCTCCACGACAATGCGGCTGGGCATATTGACCTGCCAATTGTGCCTTAGAGGTCAGCAAAAAAATCGCAAAAGAGTTCGCGGAATTGGGAATTCGCTTTACTCTAATTAGAATGGCGATGTCAAGTTTTCGGCTCTTCCACCTCGACGACGATTCCTAAACGCGAAATCACATGCGAACTCTGCCTGGATTCCTATCAACTATCACTTGCATATTTATGTTGCAAGTTCCTGCATTTTGTGCCTTAACGGTTCAGGCTCCCGATCCCAACCGTCACGATCGCTTTAACAATAGTCCATCGTTCATTGGTAACCCACATATTTGGGCCGGAGTTGGTCAGAACGCCGGCAGCTTTTGGGGAACTTTGGTTAGTCCCAATTTCATGTTGACGACAACACACGGACCGATTGGCGGAACCGTTCGGTTTTATCAAACCAACAACGCCAATGGCGCGTTCATTGAAAGAACAGTGATTTCTGGGATGCAAGTTGCTGGAACAGATTTGCATTTGGTGCGTCTGAACGCGCCTGCCACCGGGATCAATCCGTTCCCGATTGCCGTCGCGCTGAGTTCGGCAGAATTTCTTGGGCACACTCTGTTTACATTTGGGACTGCAGCGAATGCCCCAGCCCAACAGGCAAATCAACGCCTTGGCCGCAATGTTCTTGATCGACTGGAGCCAGGTTTTTCGAACGCAAATCTGGGCTCTACGTTGGGCGATGTTTTCTTATACGATTTCGATAATCCAGGGGGAGTAGGCGCGGATGAATCCAGAATTGAAAGTGGCGATTCTGGAGCACCGACTTTTATCTTAATCAATGGCCAGCCAAGCCTAATCGGCATCCATTGGTTTCAATTCTCGGAAGGCAGTTTTGGTTTTCCCAATATCGGTTCCGGCGATACTCTTGTATCTTCTTATGTAACGCAAATCAACAATGGTATTTCTACGCTAGGCGGATCGGATCAGGTAACAACTTTGTCCATCTCTCCGGTACCAGAACCCTCTTCATTGGTATTGGCAGCTTTTGTTGGATCGGCATCATGGGTTGCGGCGCGGCGTAGACGTGTGCGAAAATAGCTGCGAGTTTTTCCGCAGCTCATTCCACGTTAACGGCACCTCGACCATGCGAACGATTCTCTACTTGGTTTGTTTGATTTTTCTGTCAGTTGTTCCACAATTGCAATCGGCTGAGCCAGTTGATGTTGACCTGCTGCTGCGCGGTGGTTCTTTAATCGATGGAACCGGCAAACCGGTTTTCGTAGGCGACGTCGGAATTCAGCGCGGGAAGATTGTCGCAGTTGGTCAATTTGAAGTAGGTCAGGTCGGCAAGTCGCTCGATTGCAGTGGCTTGACAATAGTGCCGGGGTTCATCGATCTTCACAATCACAGCGATTTCGAAATCATCGCCGCAAGAACCCGTGCCTGCATCAACTACTTGACTCAAGGTTGCACCACGATCGTAACAGGCAATTGCGGTTCCGGGCCAGTCGACACCGGTGCATACTACAAGCAAATGGATCAGCTTGGGATGGGCGTCAATGTCGCTCACCTTTTACCACAGGGATCGTTGCGACGCGAGGTCATGGGGCTCGACCAGCGCGAGGCAAGCAACGATGAAATCGAGCGGATGCGGACGCTTGCGGAAAAAGCCATGCAAGATGGAGCTGGGGGGATGTCGAGCGGATTGATTTACGTGCCCAGCTCCTATGCCGACACAAATGAACTAGCGGAAATTGCCAAGGTAGTCGGCAAGTACGGTGGCATTTACGCTAGTCACATTCGCAACGAGAATTTGGAGTTGCTCACTGCGATCAACGAAGCAATCCAAATTGGTCAGAGAAGTGGATGTCCCGTGCACGTCTCGCACTTTAAGGCTTCCGGTCAGGACGCTTGGGGCATGGTCCGAGCCGCTTCTGAAATCATCGAAGCAGCCCGAAAAAATGGCCACAGGGTAACGGCAGATCAGTATCCGTATGCGGCGTCCAGCACATCGCTCGAAGCCAGTGTAATCCCAACTTGGGCACGGGCTGGCGGCGAACAGAAACTGCTCGAGCGGTTGGCCAATCCCGATCAAAACACACGGATTCACCACGAGATTGAAAAGAAACTCAAACTCGCCGATGGTGGCGAACGCTTCAAGATTGCTCGCTATGCCAAGAACCCTGCATGGGCCGGCAGGGACATCGCAGCTATTGCCAGCCAGCGCCAAGTTCCACCGCTGGATATCGTATTGGAAATCACCAAGAACGGAGGAGCATCGATCGTCAATTTTGGTATGAACGAGCAAGATGTTCGATTTGTGATGACGTTGCCTTGGGTGGCCACCGCATCGGACGGTCGGGCCTATGTGCCGGGTGCCGATGTGCCCCATCCGCGCAGCTACGGGACGTTCTCTCGCAAGATCGGCTACTATGCGATTCGCGAAAAACAATTGTCGCTTGAACAAGCGATCCATTCGGCGAGCGGGTTGCCAGCGGAAATCTTGGGTCTGACCGATCGAGGGAAATTAGAAGCTGGGCTGGCCGCAGACATTGTTGTATTTGATTCAGCGAGCTTCATCGATACTGCAACTTATGAATCGCCGCATCGCTATTCAACTGGAGTTCGGCACGTCATTATCAACGGCGATTTCGCAATTCTTGACGGCACTCCAACTGGGACACTGTCAGGTAAAGTGCTGCGCAAACGATAGTCGAACCAAATACGAGCCCGACGCGCGAGCGAGTGCGTCGACCCGGACGCTAGCACGCGACTGTGTCAATCCTGGCGCTTGCACGCACTCGCTTGCGCATCGGGCTTGTATTGGTAACTAGTGAACACGCTGGCCGGGTTTCGCGCCAGTATCGACACCCAACAAGAATACTTCTTCGCCTCCAGGGCCAGCGGCAGTCACCATTCCTTCGCTGAGTCCGAATTTCATTTGTCGCGGCGCTAGGTTCGCGACGCACACGACCAAACGACCAACCAACTGATCAGGCTGATAGGCAGCCTTGATTCCCGCGAATACGGTTTTCTGAACGTCGCCGCCCAAACTGAGCGTCAGCTTCAACAGTTTGCGAGCCTCAGGAACTTGTTCAGCAGCTATGACTCGCGCGACTCGCAAATCAACCTTTGCGAAATCATCGATCGTGCAGATTTCCGCCAGCGGTTCCGCTGTCAGGCCCTCGGCAGTATCGTTCCATTGAGGACTGGAGGTGGCTGGTTCAGAAACGGAATCTTTGCTGTTCTCAATCATCGCGGTAATATCCTCTTGTTTAACGCGTTGGAGCATGTGTTCAAAGGCGCTAACCTTCGTACCCAGGAGTGGCTGTTGGCTCTGCTGCCAATTGGTAATCGGTTCATTCAACAATCGACCGCATTGTTCGGCGAGCTTTGGCAATACAGGTGCCAGATAGACAACCAACTGCCTAAACAAATTCAGAGCGACCGTACAAACCGCTTGCAATTCGTCGCGTTTTGTTGGGTCCTTTGCCAATACCCAAGGCTGAGAATTCTCGACGTACGGATTGGCTTGGTCGGCCAATTCCATAATCAGTCGCATTGCTTTGGCGTAGTCGCATGACTCGTAAGCATCGGAAACGGCTGTCCCCGCTTGCGCGGCGCGCACAAACAAGCCACCATCGTCAGGATAGTTTGGAGCCAGTCCGATCGACTCAACGAATCGCGCGCTGCGGCTGGCCAGGTTCACAACTTTGCCGACCAAGTCAGCGTTCACTTTGGCAACTAATTCGTCCGTATTGAGATCGAGGTCGTCCACTCGCGGACCGAGTTTGCTCGCGAAATAATATCGCAAGTAGGCTGGATCGAGATGCGCTAAGTACGTTTCGGCTTTGATAAACGTCCCTTTTGACTTGGACATTTTTTCTGCACCGACTGTCAAAAATCCGTGAATATGCACTTTGGTCGGTAAATTGAAACCAGCCGATTTCAACATCCCTGGCCAGAACAGTGTATGAAAGTAAGTAATGTCTTTGCCGATAAAGTGGTGAATCTCCGTGTGTGGGTCATTCCACCAAGTTTCGAGGCGATCGCCAGTACGTTGACACCACTGCGCCGTACTTGCGATGTAGCCAATCGGTGCGTCGAACCAAACGTACCAGTAATTTCCGGGCGCGTCTGGAATCTCGAAACCGAAATAGGGCGTCGGCCGAGAGATATCCCAATCGCGCAAAGGTTCGCCCAAGAAATGACCTTTGAGGTAGTTGGCAACTTCGGGCTGCAAATGATCGCCACTTTGCGTCCACTGCTGGAGGAACGGATGTAGTTTCTCTAGCTCAACGAACAGGTGCATCGACGATCGCAGCTCAGGCCTGGCCCCCGACAAAGTACTCAACGGATCGATGAGATCTGTCGGCGAGTACGTTGCACCGCACTTATCGCAGTTATCTCCATACTGATTCTGTGCCTGGCACTTCGGGCACGATCCCTTGACAAAACGATCCGCTAAAAAAGTCCCGGCTTGCGGGTCAAATAACTGGCTGACGTCGCGCTGCGCAATGAGTCCCTGAGCGCGCAGCGCAGCCCAGAATTCTTTGCACAAAGCGTAATTCTCGGGCGAATTGGTACTACCGTAATTGTCGAACTGGATCTGAAAGGCCCCAAAATCTCGCTGATGAGCTTGGCTCATCTGGTCGATCAATTCCGTCTCCGAGCGACCTTCTTGTCGAGCCCGAATCATGATCGCAGTGCCATGAGTATCATCGGCACAGATGTACAAACATCGATTGCCAACCAACTTTTGGAACCGAACCCAAATGTCCGTCTGAATGTACTCCAACAGATGCCCGATATGAATCGGGCCATTGGCATAAGGCAATGCTGCGGTTACTAAAATTCTTCGCGGGCTCATCGAGTCTCCATCCAACCACTCAACCGAAAAACGAGATTGTAACAAACTGTGTGCAAGGCGCTAGCGCTAAACCGCCGCAAATTGGAGTTCAGTCGGCAGGGACAGGCAAATCCGTTGGGTTGGTTCGCAAGTTGGAACAAATTGTTTATGCAAATTCTCGCGAATTGTGCACATCTACCACGTGCTGATCAACTTGACCAGAGTATTCACTAGACATCCAGTTCCGCCGGCATCTTGATGGGACTTGGGTTTGTCATTGAATGCGGGGCCGGCAATGTCCAAGTGGACCCAAGGTGTATTACCCACAAATTGCTCCAAGAATTTGGCTGCGGTGATCGCACCTCCCCAGCGTCCATCTCCGATATTCTTGATGTCGGCCACTTGGCTCTGTATTTGCTCATCAAAGTGCGCGAACATCGGCAACGGCCAGACCAATTCACCACAGGCTTTGGCTGCGCCGAGAACTCGATTCTGCAATTCTTCATTGTTGGTCATTGCGCCAGCTACGTCGGTCCCGAGCGCGACGACGCAAGCACCTGTCAACGTCGCCAAGTCAATGATTGCGGCTGGCTGATCTTGGCAGGCTACGTCGAGGACGTCAGCCAATACTAATCGTCCTTCCGCATCCGTATTCAGAACTTCGATCGTTTTGCCGCTACGGGCCGTCAGTACGTCTCCCAATTTGTAAGCTCCTCCGCCGAGCATGTTCTCGACTAGTCCCACCAATCCAATAACAGGGTTGTCCAACTCTAGAGTCGCGACCGCCTGCATAGTTGCCAGGACTGTTGCGGCACCAGCCATGTCGCATTTCATCGTGACCATGCTCTCGGTCGGCTTGATCGACAGGCCCCCAGAATCAAACGTCACTCCTTTGCCAACGATCGCCAGAGGTCGCGATTGCTTTTTGCCACGATAGCGCAGCACGACCAGGCGAGGTGGTCGCGTCGAACCAGCAGCGACCGACAGCAGCGAATCGCATCGTTCTCGACGCAATCGTAACTCGTCCCAGATCTCCAATTCCAAGCCACTGGATAGTGCCACTTCCGCAGCGCGGCGCGCGAACGTTTCTGGGTAGATGTAGTTGGGTGGCAAGTTCACCAATTCGCGCGCCAGCAGCATGCTGTTCCCAACCGCGGAACCGATACGCAATGCAACGGGATTCTGATCCAGCCACAACAGTTCACCAAACGGATTGATATTTTTTTCAGAGCGAAAAAGGTCCTGACCACTGGCGCCATTGATCGCTGCCGCAATTGCGCTCACCAGGACATCTGTGTCTTGGCAGCCAATCGAGAACGCGACAGTTGCTCGTTTGCGATCCGACAGTCGCTTGGCGGCCGAGCCGGCGATTCGAGATACTACACCGGGCTTCTCGTTTCCTCCGTCACCGCCGCCCGCCACGACAACACATTTTGCTGCCACGCCGGGCAAGTGGTACAGCAAAGTTGACTTGCCGACCTTGGTAGAAATCTCACCATTGGCAAGTAAACGCTGGATGCTGCCACCACTGGCCGCGTCCACTTCCTGGCCAGCCCCAACCAATTTCCCACCCTCGCCCGCCACGACGACCAGCGCATCGACATCCATCCGCGAGGCATTACCAACAACCGTAGAGATCTTCATAAAACTTCCTCATAAGTGGATAAATCAAGTTCGGTTGGCTCGCGCGCTTCTGCAAAGACAGACCACCGACGATTAGTTACCAGGCACTTTACCGATTCAGTTGTAGATTGCAACTTCACTTTCGTTGCAAATGTTTCTAGTTTCGTTGTTTTATCGGGCTCGCTGACCATCAGATTCTCTCAAGACTTCTCGAATCCGAGTCACTGTTGCTTAGCCAAGAATGAAGTCATATCCGCAATTTGCTCTAGCAGTCTATGGCTCAGTACGCAACGATGATGATAATAGGTTATCGTCTTGTAAAGTGGCCAACGTACATTGGCTTTCTACAAATAAGAGGAGCCAAAAGCCTCGCGCGTGGAGGCTGCGTATCCACTTGCCTGCGGGTTTTTGGCATTTCATTGTTTCTCCTGGATAGCTATTCCCCATGACAAAGAAACTGAAGCTAGGTTTCACGCTGGTAGAGTTGTTGGTTGTGATCGCGTGCTGGTTGGTTTGCTGCTTCCTGCGGTTCAAGCAGCGCGCGAGGCTGCCAGACGAATGCAGTGCTCGAACAACCTCAAGCAATCTGCTTTGGCGATGCACAACTATCACAACACCTTCAATCGACTTCCTCCGTTCGCGGTTCAGGATGTCGACAACCGTTGGGCTTGGTCAGCGCTGATCTTACCCTTCATCGAACAGCAATCGTTGTACGACGCGTTGGACTCCTTACACCGAGGCGCAACAGTCGAGAATTGCTAGTGAATTACCAGCGCTCGAGATGCAAATCCTCGATGGCGTCGTCACGGTCGAGCACCGCAACGTGGAGAGAATACAAGTCAACTACCTCCCCGTCACGCTTTCGCACCCGCAACTTTAACTCATCAGCAAGGAGTTTCGAATGAATCGATTGACGTCGGAACTATTGATCAACGATATCACATGCCCTCCTTGCACAGTTACATCGGGTGAAGTGAATCGAACAGGTAATATTCTATCCTGCTGGCCATGAATCTGGCGGATGGGGCAAGCCAATTCCATGGGCTGCCTCCAACGCAATAGCTGAGCCAGCGACCAACGCAACGTGGATGGGTCCGAGTAGACGAATTGGCGTGCTAGGCCAGATAAATGTGGCCAGCGTTTGTGCGAGCATTGGAAAGTCAACGGCATGGCGCATATTTGCAAGAGCTTGACAGGGATCAGCGGCACCAGATGGTGCAAAAGTCGAGCACCACGTATCCATGGTGAGAGCTCTTGCGGCGATCGGACACTGCCAATCAATATTATCAGCGACGGATGTAGATACTGTGCAACATGGAGGGCGACGATTCCACCGAATGACGCGCCGCCAATCACCGGATTCTCCAAGTGCTCGAATTCTTCTGCAAAACGCCTAGCATAAGAGTCGAGAGTATCGCTTCGTGTTGGAGTTCGCCAACTTGGGACGATCAACTGCGGAAACTCGGCCTTCTGCGGGGCGAAAATCGTTGAGTCCGCTGCAAGTCCTGAAAATAGAATTAGAGGCGTTGTTTCTGGATCTGCCATGTAAAGTTATTTCGAACCGCCGTCCTTCAAACCAAGATTCTAGCGCGATTTTTGTCGAACCCGTGGACGGCGCGGCCGAGTTGATGGATAGCTTTGGCAAGTTTGAATTGCGTTTAGGAAACTAGTTGAGATATGGGTTGACCAGCAGTAATCGCGCGGACGATTTCGGTGGGCAGACCGCTGGCCAAACGCAATTCGCCGATATCGAACAGCGTGTGGAATATCGTCGCCAAAACGCTTTCACTTGAGATTGGGTCGCTGATGGGCTGTCCACCGTGTCGATCCGATTGACCGATCACTTGCCCCATAGGCAATCCACCCCCTGCAAATACTAACGGGCATAGGTCGCCCCAGTGATCACGCCCCAATAGTTTGTTGATCTTCGGTGTTCTGCCAAACTCGCCGGTAATCACGAGCAGGATTTTTTCGCTCAATCCCCGTTGCTCGATATCGTCGAGAAATGCGCTGACCGACTTGTCGACGGCAGGACCCAGTACTGGCATTCCATCGGCAATTTCAAATTCGTGGTCGCCATGCATGTCCCAGCCAGCGCATGCGACTGTGACAAATCCGCAACCGGCCTCCACCAATCGTCTAGCCAACAGCATTTGCTTGCCCAGCGCGACCGGCGAGTGCCCCTGGATGAGTTCCTTGCGAGCTCGTTTGGCAACCGATTCTGGATGAACGTCGAACATACTGGTATCGTATTGTGCGACTAATCGACGATCTTCTTTGGATATGTCAAATGCCTCGCTGACACCACCCAGGATCACGTCGAATGCTTGGCGCTGAAAAGTATCAGCTCCACCAATTGCGTCCGAACCATCCAGTCGCCGTTTGAAGTCATCGAGCGAAGTCAGCAAACCGCGCCGGTCGTCCAAGCGCGAGCCAGTAATGTTGAGCTTCATATTGTCCAGGATCTGCCCACCTGAGCTGGGATCGAAAGCCTTGTAGGCAGCAGGCAGATGGCCAAGCTGTGTGACGCGTGACGGCACCGCATTAAAACTCTTGTACTGAGTGCTGACAGCCGCCGGTATGACCAGAGTATGGTTCGGAATGCCCGTGACGTTGTTAGTGATCCCTGCGACATGCGAGTACAACGAACCCATGCATGCACCGGTAGCGTTGCCGCCAGCCGCGACGTGCCAAGCCGCCGGTTCGTGGCTGGACATTCCGTGTCGATAAGAACGCACGATCGCCAATTGCCGCGCACGTTTGGCAAGTTCCGGGAAATGCGATCCAAAGCAAATGCCTGGCAGAGACGTGCGAACTTCGCCAAACATCGAACGGATTTCCTGCGGAGCCTCCATCTTTGGGTCAAACGTTTCGAACTGAGTCGGTCCACCTTGCAAGTTCAACATCACGACCGCTTTATCGCGTATGAACTTGTGTCGGCTCCCCGCATGCAAGTTGGCCGCTAACATGTGCGCCAAGGAAATGCTGCCAAAGCCCAGCATGCCCACTCGCAGCAATTCACGGCGCGAGCACCGCTTGCCAGTCCGATCATGTCCCGTTGTGCAAATCGACAGCATCTTCAAACTCCGCAAGTATTCAGTCTCACCTCAATAGCAGTATAACCGCACTGGCTGAAGGACAGGTTTGACTGAAGGTAATTTCTCTGACCTAACGAATACCCATCGTCACGACCTTCCGTGTGGTGTCCGTGTTTTTCTGTGGCCGAAGTTTGCCGAATACTCAGTAATCGAGCTCAAACGCGTTGGCTATACGATGCGCTTTGCTGGTGGAGCCACGGAAGCACACAGAATGAACACGGAATCAATAACATTCGCAATATCACTGTTAACTGAAGAACAGGTTTGACTGAAGGTAATTTCTCTGACCTAACGAATACCCATCGTCACGACTTTCCGTGTGGAGTCCGTGTTTTTCTGTGGCCGAAGTTTGCCGAATACTCAGTAATTGAACTCAAACGCATTGGCTATTCGATGCGCTTTGCCGGTGGAGCCACAGAAGCACACAGAATGAACACGGAATCAATATCATTCGC
>SXGS01036049.1_pt1 | contig 13901 bp, 4 predicted proteins | sample 3174681 | NCBI WGS metagenome assembly SXGS01 (sample SAMN11356861, study PRJNA531348) | freshwater metagenome | isolation source: freshwater sample F1-80 | place: China: Fuxian Lake, Yuxi | collected 2017-12-25
AACCAAAGCCATTTCCCCAAAATCGTGATGGTGACCGTAGCTCTCCATGTCTGTGGCCACGATCACGCACGATGACGTGACCGCCTCGACTTCAATCGCATTTGCGAAATGCACGCCGTCGTTGAGAGCCCCGCCGAACGCAACCGAGCTCGAAAGTGGTCCGTGATACGGCACAACGATGATGCACCGACCCTCGCCGAGCGAGATTCGTAGAGGATCGCCCTTTGCCTCGGGCGCGCTCCACTTGCCGTTCGTATCAGATTGCGCCATCACTTGGGCCGGCGCCGCCATCGTAAAACGAATCCCCGCATCGCGCATCGCTCTCAACGTCGCAAGGTCCATTGCGGTTTCCGGCAACCACATACCTTCGGGATACCGCCCAAAACGGTGCTCAAACTCCGCGATACCCCAATGAATAAGGGTCATTTTGTCAGCGTCAGAACACAGCGGCAAAATCGCATGCACCCACGGATGCGCGACTGCCGGACCATGCGCAGTGCTCGCGTGGTTCAAACGATCGGCGGCAACCAGACCGTCGAGCACATCGGGCGCATGGTTGTGCATCCATGCCGTCAAAGTGGGGCCGATGTCGAAGTTGATTCGTTGATAGTTGTTGCGCCGTTCGTCACCGAACTGCGCTTGCATATTCGGCCGATAGCACTCGTCGGTAATTCGTTCGTTCCAATCATGAAACGGCGCCGCTGAGGGCTCCACCGGCACGGCTGCAGTCCAAGGATCCTCGCGCGGAGGCTGGTACAGATGGCCATGGATTGCCACGAGCGTCGGCTTTAATGATGACTCGCTCACGGTTGTCCGACCTCCGGCTCCAACTTGTCACGCACCGCACCATCACGCGCCAACATGATCGCCGACAATGGCGGAAGCACTATGGGCGCCGAATACGGCTGGCCGTGCCACACGATGGCATCGCCGTACACGACATCGGAGGTGGGAAAATCGCTACCTCCGTATTCAGCATCGTCGCTATTCGCGACAAGATGCCACGGCCCCACGTGGGGTAGCCCGATCCGGTGATTCTCACGCGGCGTCGGCGTGCAGTTCACCACGACGACGACTGCCTCGGACTCGACATCGGTGCAACGTAGCCAGGCCAAGACCGACTGCTCTCGATTATCGGCGTCGAGCCACACGAAACCTTCAGTCGTATTGTCGTATCGGTGCAAAGCCGGTGTCGAACCCAACACGTTGTTCAATCTCGCACTCCATCGAGCGATGCCGCGATGCCGTTCATCATCGAGCAGATGCCAATCGAGGCTCGCGTCGTGATTCCACTCCCGATGCTGCCCGAATTCACCGCCCATGAAGATCAACTTCTTTCCGGGAGTCGTGCACTGCAGCGCAAGCAACACTCGGAGGTTCGCCCGCTGCTGCCAATCATCTCCGGCCATCTTGGTGAGTAAGGAACCTTTGCCGTGCACCACCTCAGCGTGTGAAAGCGGCAGCATGAACCGTTCCGACTGCGAGTACATAGCTCGGAACGTCAACTCGTTGTGATGCCAACGTCGGTGAATGGGGTCCCGTTGTAAATACTCAAGCGTGTCGTGCATCCATCCAAGATCCCACTTCGACGTGAATCCGAGCCCGCCCCATTCCGTCGGGGCCGTGACTCCTGGCCACGACGTCGATTCCTCGGCGATGAACATTGCATCGGGAAATCGACTGGCGACGGCATCTGAGCACCGCCGCAACAATGCGATCGCTTCGAGGTTTTCGCGGCCACCGAAACGATTAGGGATCCACGCACCCGCCTCGCGTGAATAGTCGCGGTACAACATCGATGCGACCGCATCCACTCGCAAACCATCGATATGAAACTCATCAATCCAATACAAAGCATTGGAGATCAGGAACGACACCACTTCGTTGCGGCCGTAATTGAATATCAAGCTCCCCCAATCGGGGTGGCGCCCTTCGCGCGGGTCGGCGTGTTCGTACAACGCGTCACCATTGAAATTTGCCAACCCGTGAGCATCGTCGGGAAAGTGTCCGGGCACCCAATCGAGCAGCACACCAATACCTGCTTGATGCAGGTAATCCACGAAGTATCTGAAGTCGTCGGGATCGCCGTATCTCGCCGTCGGAGCAAAAAATCCTGTGACTTGGTAGCCCCACGAACCAGTAAAAGGATGTTCCATCACCGGCATGCACTCGATGTGGGAGTAACCCATTTCGCAGCAGTACTGCGCAAGCAACGGTGCAAGCTCCCGATAGGTCAGTACGCGGTCGCCATGCGCACCGCCGCGCCGCCACGAGCCGAGGTGCACTTCGTATATCGAAATCGGCGCCGATTCATGCTGTCGATCGGCCCGTGACGAGATCCAGCTTGCGTCATTCCATACGTGCTTCGATACCGTGACAATCGAAGCATTGCCTGGCGGCAGCTCGCTTGCGCGCGCCATCGGATCAGCCTTTTCAAGATCGCGTCCATCGCGGGTGCCAATGCGGAACTTGTAGCGAGTTCCTCCCATGGCACCGGCCACGAACGTTTCCCACACGCCCGACACACCAAGCGGATACATGGAATCTTGAGTTGATGACCATCCATTCCAATCGCCTGACACCGACACCGATTTCGCACCCGGCGCCCACACAGTGAACACCACACCCGCCACGCCGCCATGCACGACTGCGTGCGCACCGAGCTTTTGATGCAAGTCGAAATGGCCACCTTCTCCAAGCAGGTGCAGATCCACCTCTGTGATCTGGATGCCGCGCTGCCGTGACGCCTCGGCCGACGGCGCCATACGTCGACTTTGGTCAAGACACACAAGCGCGTTGTCGCGAACATCAATGTCTTGGATCGCAACCGGATATCGACGCGACCAGTTGTCGCCCCCCGAAGTTCCTGGCACGTTGTAGGGATCAACTTCCTCCCAGAGATCGGCAACGTCGAGCATCACCAGCTTCGCGTCGCTTGCTCCCAACGTCGTAAGCAACGTCGCACGGGCGTCCGCTGTGGGTACGAGTTCGTCGCCGCCGCTTGACCAGAAGGTCGCGAATCGTTCAAGGTCGTGGGTGTTCAAGCAAGCCAGCGATCCACCCGGCACCGAGCGGCGCAAGGCCGTCGTACCGGCCAGGTGTTCAAACTGCACGACAAACATTCGAGCAGCACCGTGATCATCAACGGCATCGTTGACTGCAACCGGCACAGTCCCAAGGTTCTCCCCCACGATCGCGGTGCCGTGCCGGTGGGAAACGGTTGTGACTGCGGCCCACGCGACATCGGCATCATGACGCACGTAGGCGCCCTGTGCCGCTTCAAAACCATCCGGTACCCACCATTGGCGATGAAACCCCATGACGTGGTCGATACGCAACACGCCTGCGTATCGAGCGTTGTGATGTAACGCAGCGCTCAACATTTCATACATCGCGCCAGGATGCTGTGGATGTGTTGCCGGCAGGCCCCAGCATTGACCACCCGCGAAGAAGTCGTCGGGCGGTGCACCGAGTGAAACTCCATCCACGAAAGCTTCACGGTACTTCCAGGTGTCGTACCCGTCAGGGTGAGCTCCGACTGGAAGATCAAGGTACAAATACTGTCCACGCGACCCGAGATGGCCCTGCAGCTCGCGCATCTGTGTATCCATCAGGTACTGAGCGAGACAGTGCCGGGTAATCACGTTGTTGTCAGTTTCGGCGTGATTGGTGACGTGGTGCCACCCCCTCCAATCACGCCCGAATCGATCTTGCGTGGCACGAAAGCGCGCATAGTCGAGCACTTCAGGGTGCACCTTCAGGTACGCATCGAGGTCTTGCCCGACGACACGCAACGATTGGACGGTGTCCAATACTGCCTCGACCCGCCGCATTTCTATAGCGAAGTCGACGTGCGTCGCATTCGCATCGCCGGATGTGGGCAGCATGGCGCGATCGAGACCGAACGCAGTGACAATCGCGTCGATATCGAGATGAACTTCATTCCAGAATTGGCGGCTCACCGGTCGGTAGGGGCTGGCCTCGACGGGGAATTCTCCGAACATCGCGAGTATCGGCAATGTGCCGATAGCAGCCGCGCCAACTTCGCAAAACACATTTGCGAGCTGGCGCAATGATCCAAGATCACCAATGGTGCGCGAGTCTGCAACACCGCGGAGCGCGGCGGTGGGCGCGAACACACCCCAGCTTCGTTGGGCATCCGGTGGCCCGGCGTGAGCCCGCCGCGGCGCGCTGTACACGGTCGTCAATTCATCCACACGATGCGCTCCGAATGGATACCGACCGGTAGCGACCGATCCTTCGATCGCCACTCCATCCCACGCCACCACGGCGCGTTCCGGCGTAACCGGTTCTGCGCCGAGCGCGTCCAGCAATGCTTCGATGGTTGCGGTTGCGACAGCGTGCTCCACGCCCCCAATGTCGGTCCAGTGAGTTTCGATTCCCCGACGTTGAGCACGGGCGGCCAGCGAATCGCTCATTGAAGCAACGTTAGGTTGCGGTCCTTTTCGATCACAACGACTCCGTTGTCGCTCACCGTAAAGTTGGCACGATCAAACTCTGCATCGAAGCCAATGCGCATCCCTGCCGGCACCACCACGTTCTTGTCAACGATGCAACGCCGTAGGCGCGCTCCGGGTTCGACGCGCACCTGGGGAAACAAAATGGATTCGATGACGTGAGCATCGTGATCAACGTAAGCCTGAGTGCCAAGAACCGATTGCTCAACATGACCACCCGAAATAATCGAGCCTTGGCACAACAAGCTCGCGTGCACGGTGGCCATCTCGCCCGCCGCACCGCGCGACACTTTGGCAGGCGGCAGCGGTGGATGGTTGCTATACACCGGCCATTCCTGGTTGTACAGGTTGAACTGTGGAACCGGCATGATCAGATCCATATTTGCGTCGTAATAGGTATCGATCGACCCAACATCTCGCCAATAACCGCGGTTGTGCTCTTCGTCTCCCGGCACAATGTTCGTGCTGAAGTCGTACACGTACGCGACTCCAGCGGCGGTCAGTGCGGGGATCACATCACCACCGATATCCGACAACGCGTCGCCGTTATCACTGTGCGGAGTAACCACATCGACCAACGTCTTGGTGTCGAAGATGTAGTTGCCCATCGACGCCAGGCAGAACCCCGGCCGATCGGGCATCGTCGGCGGGTTCTCAACCTTTTCATGGAACGCGACAATGCGACCGTCAACGTCGGCTTCAATAACCCCGAATTCTCGGGCTTGATCAGCCGGGACAGGAATCGCGGCAACGGTCACACCCGCACGCGTGTCGAGATGTTGCTGCACTAATTGGCGAGGATCCATCCGATAGATGTGATCAGCGCCGAAGACACATACGACATCGGGGTGTTCGTCACTGATCAAATTCAGATTCTGATAAATCGCGTCGGCCGACCCGGAAAACCAATACGGACCTCGTCGCATTTGCGCGGGCACCGGAGCGACGTAGTTACCCATCATCGTTGAAAAACGCCATGTTTGGGAGATGTGCCGATCGAGGCTATGGCTCTTGTACTGCGTGAGTACCACGATCTTCAGATATCCCGCATTGGCAAAATTCGACAGCGCAAAATCGATCACGCGGTACGAACCGCCGAACGGCACTGCGGGTTTCGCGCGATCGTTGGTCAGCGGCAACAGCCGATTGCCCTTGCCGCCGGCGAGTACGACTACGAGTATTTTGGGAGCTGAGGCCATGATGGCCCAACGGTAGTCACCCCAACGACCTCATTCGGGCGTCCGTAGCCAGATCTTTGTCAATTCATGCATTCGCAGGGCATTGCTCGTAGAGCGCTATATGCGCTAGCGCCGGCACTCGCCACGACCAGTCGGCAGTCATGCCTCGTCGTTGCATTGCAGAACGCCGCGCCGCGTTCAGCCAAGCGCGTTGGGCTCGGTGCCACGCGTCGAGCAAGGACGCAACATTTGCGGGGCCGTGGGTAACGAAACCTGTGCCTCGGGCTCGATCGGCGTCGGCGTCGATCACCGTGTCGACCAACCCACCGACGCCGCTGACAATTGGAATCGTTCCGTAGCGCATTGCCTGCATCTGTGTGAGACCGCACGGCTCAAAGCGGCTCGGCATGAGCAAAAAGTCGCCTCCGGCGAGCAATCGGTGCCCCAGTGCACTTTCGTAGCCTTCGACAAACGCAATACGGTCAGGGTGATCCGCCGCCGCCGATCGCAACCCATCAGCGAGTGCTGCATCGCCAGCCCCCAACACAGCGACCTGCGATGGCAACTCCGCAACCGAATGCGCCAACTCCACGATGAGCCCGATGCCTTTTTGATCCACCAATCGAGATAGCACCACTGCGAGCGAGTCGGATTTCGTACCGGGGGCCAAGCCAAGTTCGTCGCGCAACAAGCTACGCAAGCCCACTTTCACATCGAGTGAATGCTTGTTGTAGTTGTGGGGAATCAGCGGGTCGGATTCCGGATTCCAGACGTCGGTCTCCACCCCATTTCGGATGCCCACCAACGCGTCAACGCGCGCCGCCAGAACATCGTGCAAGCCAAAGGCGTGTTCGGGCATCAAAATTTCAGTGCGGTACTGCTCACTGACTACCACCACAGAACGCGCCAAACGGAGACCACCCGCCAACGGATTGCACACGCCGTCACGGATAAAGGCCGTCGCCCGGTCGCCAAAGTGATCAACCCAACCAAGATTCGCGGCACCCTGATATGCCAGATTATGAATCGACAGCACAGTTGCGATCGTCGGATCGATCCATGCCAACGCCGCGCTCGTATGCCAATCGTTCACGTGCACCACATCGGGCTGCTGCTCATTTGCCAACGCAGCCACCGCAGCCGAAAACGAAAAAAAGCGCAGATCGTTATCGGGCCAACCGTCGCCGTGCACATCGACATAGGGATGCGGGCGCGCAATCGCGGCACTGCCGATCAAAGACACGAGGCCCGCAGACTCGTGACGTCCGCGGCGCAGAGTCATCGACCCTGTCCACGACGGAGTCGAAATGGATCCTCTAATTTCCTGTTCGAGCATCACATCGCCATAATCGGGCATGACGACTTCAACGTCGTGACCTAACGCCCGTAGCTCTTGTACCAACCCACTCGATGCGGAACCCAGGCCGCCGACGATCGCGAGGGGCGCGAATTCAGCAGTGGCAAACAGAATGCGCATCGCAGTGCCTCACCGTGGTCATGAATACAGTCTCGCATCCGCACACCCTCCACCACGGCATTCACCCCGTGCCGCGACGACCTACGACGCGCGGCTGCGGTGCCTCGATTTCGGCACCAGGCCCGCACCGGTGAGTAGTCGCAACGTCCGCTGCTCTTCGACATCGATCACAATCGCATCACCCGGTTCGCGGTTCACAATGAAACTCACGATGCAATCGCTACACGCGACCGTGTGGGCCATCACACAATCGCCACAGTCGATCGATATCGGGATCGGTTCGCTCGCACTCATCAGTTAACACTCCTCAGCTCAAACTCCGCTGAAATCAAGATGCCATAGGGGTACGACACTTGGTGAACCACTTCGTACCCGCGCAGGTCGAGCCCTCCGGGCCAGCGCTGATCACCGATGCATCCATCTACGCATTCTCTCACCAGCAGCGAGGATTCGTGCTACGACCTCGTTCGAGCAGTCGCAGAACATCAGTCGGAGCTGAACTCGTCGTAGCGGGCTAGGGCTTCGTCAAGTTGGCTGATGTCAAACGCTTCGATCGCCTGTATGCGCTCGTCGACGAACCGGGTGACGAACACGACGTGCGTCTGCGCGAGTTCGTCGACGGCGGTCTCCAGGCGTTCGAACACCCCTCCCGCGTCGGACATCCGGTGAAACCGCGGGATGGTGAACACGACGTCGTGTTCCATCGACGCGATGTTCGATCGTGCGACCTCCGCGTTGCCGCTCGGGAACATCAGCGGGCGGTGGTCGACGTATTCGAAATCCGGCGTGAGGAAGTCGAACATCGCGTCGGGATGCGGGTCATAGAGAAGGTGCCAGACCGACACGAACCAGTGCCCTGTCCGTCCGGTCGATTCGAGCCAGCGCCGATCGAGTTCCAGCTGAGCCTCGATCAGCTGGTCTTCATCGAACCACGCCACCGAGACGATGCGCTCGTCGTCGGTCTCGATGACCGCAAGCGTTCGCAGGTTGTCTTCGTCGTACCAGCTGTCGACATCGACGAGGCAGAAACGCTCGTCGCGAACCGCAACCGTTCCGAGGTCGATCCGTCCGGTACTCACCTCGGAGCGTGACGACATGATGAAGTCGATGTTGTCCTTGATAGTCGACGTCTCTATTACGCGAAACTGGATGTGGAAGGTCGCTGGACCTTCGGGGTCGAACAGGTGCTGGACGGTCCGAGAGTCGCCGTGTTCGAAACCGGCCTTAAACGCCGCGGCAATCTCCGACGCCCGGTTCGTGAGGGGCGCCGCTAAGCGACGCGCGGCGAAAGCATCCTCGATCCCGATGGTCTCGTCGGCGGGCGTCTCCGCGGCGAGGCGATCGAAACAGGCAATCGCGGCTTCCTCGTCGTCGATATCAAAGATCTCCATGTGCGAGATCCGGCCGTCGGCACCGAGCACGCTGACATGGAGGCCGGGCATCTGATCCGCGCCGCCGACGGTCTGCTCGATGCGCTCAGCGAGAACGACTCGGTCTGTCAGCCGCGGATAGCGAGGAACGATGACTTCGAGGTCCTCGAATTGCGTTCCCGCGTTGACGAGGATCTGGGAGCGGTCACCGTCGGGGAAGCTCAATCGACGGTGTTCGACGTAGCTGAACGCCTCGGAGAACGCGGCGGCAAAGACGATCGGGTCGACGGCGTAGGACAGCGCCGTCAACACGAACCACGGGTGGTTCTCGGCGAAGCCGAGCAAGGTCAACCCGCGGCGGTCGAGCGCGATCTGTGCGTCGCGGAGCTGGTCGTGCGGGAAAGCATCGATCCGCACCATGAGGCTGTCGCGCATTTCGGCCACCATCAGCCGCTCGTAAAGCAGATCCCCTTCCGGTGTGGTCGTCCGGGTTCGAAAGAGGCAGAGATCGTCGCCACGAACCGCAATGAGGTCGAGCGCGGTCGTGAACGACGGCCCGAATACCAACGGATCGAACAACGCATCGAGGAACTGCACCTTGTCGTACGCGCCACGGTCGTCGGCGAACGCCTGCATGATCGGATCGTGGGTGATGGCGACGAAGTCGGCCGCGAGCAGCGCCCGGTACTCATCCCGGTCGCCACGGCGCCGGATAGGCTCACTGCGCTGGACGAGTTCCCAGGCATCGTTCGTCAACGCCTGATGCGTGGCGCCGACGATCTCGTCGTACCGAGCTAGCGCCGCCGGGAGATCGTCGACCGAGTAGCTGTCGGTACGACGTATCGCGTTGTCGAGGATGTGGGTGACGATGATCTGGTGGTCCTCGCCGAGTACGTCGCCAACCGCCCGCTCGATCCGCTCGGCCACCCCACCCGAGCGGGAGATGCGGTGAATCCGCGGGATGAGTACGTCGACCTCGTGGCGCACGGATCCCATCGTGTCGGCGAGCGAGGCGGCGTCACCGCTCGGGAAGTGCAGTGGTCGGTGGTCGAAGTATTCGAAGTCGGGGTGGAGCATCGGGCCGAGGTCGTCGAAGACCATGCTGTACGCGGGGTCCCAGTGGCGGACGAACCAGTCGTCGTCGTCGAAGCCGAGCGTTGCGAACCACCGCTGGTCGAGCGCGATCTGCGCCGCCCGGAGCTGGTCGTGGGGGAAGGCATCGATCCGCACCATGAGGCTGGCACGCATTTCGGCCACCATCAGCCGCTCGTGCGTCAGGTCCCCTTCCGGTGTGGTCGTCCGGGTTCGCAAGAGGCAGAGATCGTCGCCACGAACCGCAATGAGGTCGAGCGCGGTCGTGAACGACGGCCCGAACACCAACGGATCGAACAACGCATCGAGGTACTGCACCTTGTCGTAGGCGCCACGGTCGTCGTCGATCGCCTTCATGATCGGGTCGTAGGTGATGGCGAGAAAGTCGTCCGTGAGCAGCGCCGCGTACCCGTTTCGGTCGCCGCGCTGCCGGATCACCTCGGAACGCCGCACGAGCTCCCAGGCGCGGTTCGTCAACGCCTGATGTGTGGCGCCGCCGATCTCGTCGTACCGGGCGAATGCGGCGTCGAGATCGTCCGGCTCGTAGACGTCGACCCGATTGATGACTCCATCGCCGAATTCGATCACCACCAGCGCCCGGGTGTCGCCGGTGTCGTTGGCCCAGGTCTCCAGCCGCTCGAAGATGATGCCGCGGTCACTGAGTCGGTGGATCACCGGCATCGACCACCGCGTCGAGGGCGGGGTGGCTCGGACCCACTCGATGATCGTCTCCCGGTCGGTGACGGCGAAGCGAGCCGGCCGATAGTCGAAGCCTTGGAAGTCGGGGGCGAGGATCTCGTCGTACAGATCGGCATCCGGCGACGTCAGCGACCGCCATTTACGCGCAACCCAGTGGTCGTCGTCGATGCCGCACGACAGCCGGTAGCGGCGATCGAGCTCAGCAATCGCGTCGTCGAACTGAGACTCTTCGTAGAACGTGCTGCTTCGCAACTGGGTGTCGTCGGACTCGCTCACAACGATGTAGACCGCTTCGTTACCGCCGACAGTGGCGAGTGTCGAGGTTGACAGGCAGAGATAGTCGCCTCGCGTCGCCAACAGCGCTCGAGCCTGCGATCCGAGCCGGTCTTCGTCGTAGCGAGTGAGTAGGGCATCGACCGTGTCGACCCGCGTCCTCGGGGCCGACAACCCGAGGGCCACGAAACCTGCAAGCTTTGGGACGGATCTGTAGTCGTCAGCGAGGACCGCGAGCATGGCGTCTCGGTCGCGGCCGACGGTCGCACGGCCGAGCTCGTCGGAGATGCGGTACGCGCGGTTGGGAGCGGGCAGGCTCCCAAGCGACACCGGCTGAAAGACCCCGGATTGGCGGCCGTCGAAGAGCGCGAGCGCGGCGTCGAGGTCGTCGGGATCGAAGAGATCGAGTCGGCGCAAGGCACCGTCGGCCTCCTCGACGACCATGACGATGCAGATCTCGTCGTCCCGGTTGCGTTCGAACCGCGTGAAGACGGTGCCCGACTCGTCGAAGCGGTGCACCTCGGCGACGAGGGCCCAGGTGTCGGCCTCGGCCCAGCCCCTGCGCACGAACTCGTCGAAGGACACGCCGTCGGTGTCGATGTGGAGCGAGCGATGGTCGGTGAACTCGAAGTCGGCGTGGACGATGTCGGCGAGGTCTCCCGCGTGCACCGTGTTGACTATCGACCACGCTGCGACGACGAACGCGTCGGCCGGGAGCCCGCAGCGGGTGAGCCAACGGCGATCGAACTCCGCGATCGCCTCGGTGAGCTGGTGATCGTCGAAGCGGTCGAGGCGCGTCAGCCGCTGATCGTCGGACTCCAAGATCACATAGGCGACGGTGCGCGCCACCGAGTAGACGTTGGTGGCACGAACGAGCGCGAGTCGTTCGCCGCGGATCGCCAGGAGCTCGGTCGAGCGATCAACCAGGTCTTCCCCACCGACGTTTGCACTGACATCCAGAAAGTCGGCACGGGTCACCTCGACGGCCCCGCCATCCGCGAGGTCGTGATGCCAGACGGCAACGAAATCCTGCGCCAACAGTTCCAACGGGTCCGCCCCGCCGGCCTGGAAGAACGCGTTGTCGGCCAGCACACCGAGCTCCCAGGCCCGGTTCGTGAATCGTCGACCGGGTTCGTTGCGCCCGGTGCCATCACGCGCTTTCAGGTCGGAGGGGGCGGACCATTCGGCGGCGGCAACGAGTGGTCTCGCCGCTCCGATCGCCGCGTCGACTCCCTTGGCGTCAAGGAGCTCGGCCGCCTCGGCGGCGCGGCGGCGCGACGTCGTCAAGTCACTCGCAGCCTCGGCGACGCGTGCGCCGGCGAGGAGGGCGAAGGCGTGGTCAAGGGTGACGTCGGTGGGCGACGCGATGGAGATCGCTTGGTCGACGAGTCTGCGGGCGTCGTCGTGGCGGCCCTGCGCGGCGCGGACTTCGGCGAGCGCCGCCGCGGCGGTGATCGCCGTCTGCAGGTTTTGGCCCGCGGCGTCGAGCGCGCTGGTTGCGAGTTGGTCGGCCTCGGCGACTCGACCCTGGAGCAGTACCGAGCGGGCGAGCAGCGCGGATGCCTGGCCGGCGTCGGCGCCGATTCCGAGTCGTCCCAGCCCGTCTCGCGCGGCCTGGAGGTGCGGCTCGGCGGCGGCCGCGTCGCCGGCGAACAGCTCGACGAGCCCGGCGAACAACTCAGTTTCGTAGAGACCGTGCCGCAAGCCGAGCTCGCGTGCGGTGGCGCGTGACGTCTCGAGCTTGGATCGGGCAGAGTCGAAACGTCCGCGAAGAGCTTCGAGCATGCCCTGGCACCGGATCGAGGTGGCCTCGACGGCGGGCGAAGCCGACGTGATGCGCAAGAGCCGGAGCACATCGAGGCATCGGCCACCCGCTCGCGCGACAGGGCTCGGGCCCCACAGCGCCGCGAGCGGAGCGGCACCCAACACGGCAACGGTGCGGCGACGGTCCCCAGCGGAGCGCGCCGCGCCGAGGGCGAGGTCGAGCTCGGCTTCGCAATCGCCGACTCGGCCGAGGCGCGCCAGGCACGAGGCGCGCACGAGGCGGGCCTTGGCCACACCGGCGTCGTCGCCGATCTCCGCGAGACGCTCCGCGGCGCGGGCAGTGACCTCGGCCGCTTCGGTCACGCGCTCGGTCTCGGTCAGCGCCCATATCTGCGCGCGGAAGCAGTCGGCCCACGCCGCCAGTCGTTCATCGGAGGAACGCCCGTGCAGCTCGTCGACCAGCGCCGCAGCCTGGGCCGCATCACCGGTCGACAGCAGCGCCTCGCAACCGAGAAGCAGCAGATCGTTGCGGTCAGCACCGGCGTCGATCGCGAGCAGGTCCAGCGCCCGGATCGCCGCGTTGCCTGCGGCCGACAGGTCCTCGCGATCGAGGGCCAGCGCGGCTGCGGATCGCAGGCGCGTAGCAGCAGTGGTCGCGAGCGCGCGGGTCTGATCATCGAGCGCGCCGAGCTCCGACCGGTATCGGTACACCTGCTCGAAATGGTGCGCCACGATGACGTCGACCTCGTCATCCGCGGCCTGCGACGCTTCGACATGGCGACCGACCAACTCGTGAAGCGCGGCCCGGTGCGCCTTCAGCAGTCGCCGGTAGGCGGCATCACGGATGAGCACATGGCGGAACCGGTAGACCGGGTGATCTCCGGCCCACTGCCCCGATGGTTCGAGCAGATCCTTGCGGCGCAGACGGTCGATGACCGCGCCGAGCCGGCCGACGACCGCGGGATCCGCGATCGCGTTCAACGTCCCACGATCGAATTCGGTGCCGATCACCGAGGCCAACTCCACGACTTGGCGTTCGTCGTCCGGCAGTCGCTCGACGCGGCTGGCGAGCAAGGACAGGATCGTCGGCGGCACCTCGATCGCGTCGGCGTCGATCGTCAGCCGCCAGCGCCCGCCCTCGGGGGCGAGCACACCGTCGTCGACGAGCATCTGCACGAGCTCGCAGACGAACAGCGGGTTGCCGTCGGTCGACTCGGGGAGCCGGTCAGACAGCGCGGCCGGGACCTGGTCGATGCCGAGCAGGCGCGCCGCGAGCTCGCGCGTGGTGTCTGGGTCGAGTCCCTCCAGTGCCACGGTGGACGCGACGCGGCGGCCGGGCTGGGTCAACTCGGGGCGCAGTTCGCGCAGCTCCGGGCGGGCCAATGCCAGCAGCAGAACTGGCGCGGCGGTCCACTCCACGAGGTGTTCGAGGAGATCCCAGAACAGCGGCTCGGCCCACTGAATGTCGTCGACGACCACGATCACCGGGCCGTCGCCCGCGAGCAACTCCAGCAGCCGCCGCACCGCCCAGAACGACTCCTCGATGGTGCGCGCCTCGCCATGACCGAGG
>SXGS01503921.1_pt1 | contig 13899 bp, 8 predicted proteins | sample 3174681 | NCBI WGS metagenome assembly SXGS01 (sample SAMN11356861, study PRJNA531348) | freshwater metagenome | isolation source: freshwater sample F1-80 | place: China: Fuxian Lake, Yuxi | collected 2017-12-25
CGCCTATTTCGTGAACTGCATCGCCTCTGGCGAAAAGCCCGCCGTCATCACGGCTGAAGATTCCCGCGAGGCAGTTCGCGCCTGCCTTGCCGCCGAAGAATCCGCGCGCACCGGGCAAGTGGTTCGCATTTGAAAAATCCTGACTCCAAAAAAACATGAATCCAACCCGACTTTTTCTTGTCATCCCGGCGATGACCACGGCCGTGTGCAGCCTATTGTTTTCCATCGTGGCGGCGCACGCCGATGAGCCGGCAAAGGGCGCCTCAAAGCAAACCGACCTCGGAGGCGGCGTGAAGCTGGAGGTTGTTCACCTCCCGCCGGGAGAGTTTATGATGGGCAGCACGGCGGAAGAAAAGGCGTGGGCCACAGGAATTGAAGGAGGCGCGCAGCCGGGAACGTCCCGCGAGTCGTTCGAGGGTGAAAAACCACGACTGACGCGCGTGAAGCACGGTTTTTGGATGGGCCGCACGGAGGTGAGCGTGGGCCAGTTCCGTCGTTTCGTGGAGGAAACCGGTTTTGTGACCGAGGCCGAAAAGCCAGGTGGCAGGACACAGGTCTTCGATTCGGAATGGGATGGGTATCATTTCACGACGAAGGTGGTGCATCCGTGGAAGCCGGTGCCAGGCAAGAGCTGGCGCGATCCGAACTGGGGATTCCCAAACCGCGATGTCTTTCCGGTCGTGTGTGTGAGCTACAACGATATGAAGGCCTTTTGCCAATGGCTCACCGGGCGGGAGCGCAAAGCGGGCCGTTTGCCCGAGGGGATGGAATACCGCCTGCCCACGGAGGCGGAGTGGGAATACGCCTGCCGCGGCGGCAGCAAGGACAGCGGCTATTTCTGGTGGGGTAACGAAATCGAGAAAGGCCAGGGCAGGCTGAACATTTCCGCCATTGATTTTCTGCCGGGCCGGACGAAGACATGGCCGCTCGCGAAGGCGCCGTGGAGTGACGGGTTTCCATTTGTCTCGCCCGTGGATCACTACGGTGAAAAGGGCCGCAATGGTTTCGGCCTAGCCGACATGTGCGGCGGCGTGTGGGAGTTTGTTTTGGATCACTTCGATCCGAAGGGCGGGCACGAGGAGATCCACTATGAAAACGCGGAGCAGCGCTCCGTGACGCGCCCCGTGTGCAAGGGGGGAAACTATTTCGATGTCCCTGGAAACGCGCGTTGCGCCGTCCGGCTTGGAATCGGCAGCGTGACCTACTCCGATTCGCGCGACGGCTTCCGCATCTGCCTGGGACCACCGCGCGGCGGCCAGCAATGATTCCAGACGGGATCAAAACGATACTCGCGGAAGAAATGCGCAGAGCAGCCAACCCATTGAGAATCCAATGAAACCAACGACAGCGCTGTTCCTCTTCGCCGTGTATCTTTTGTTCAGGCCTGCGACTGCAGTCGCGGAATTGAAGGCGGGTGCGGCGTTGGTGGATGTAACGCCGGTTCAGTTTCCGGTGTTCGTGAACGGCGGCATGCTGAGCGGCAGCGCGAGCAAAGCCACCTCGCGGCTCTACGCCCGGGCGATCGTGCTCGATGACGGCCGGGAACGGCTGGCGATCATGGTCGCTGACAGTTGCATGATGCCGCGTGAGCTGCTGGATGAAGCCAAACAATTGGCGTCCCAGCGCACGAAAATCCGGCCGGATCGGATACTCATCTCGGCCACGCACACGCACACCGCGCCGGCGTCGATGGGGGCTTTGGGAACGGAAGCCGAACCGACGTATGTGCCGTTTCTCCGCGAGAAACTCGCGGCAGCGGTGGCCGCAGCGGCAGCGAATCTCGAGCCGGCGCGTGTCGGCTGGGCGGTCAAGAACGCTGCGGAGTTCACCGCGTTGCGGCGGTGGATCATTCGTCCGGACCGGATCGGGACCGACCCCTTCGGCAACCCGACGCTCCGGGCCAACATGCACGCAGGGGCCAATTGGGACAATGTCACTGGCGAATCGGGTCCGGAAGATCCCGATTTATCGCTCATTTCGTTTCAATCACTGCAGGGCCGGCCCATCGCGGTGCTGGCCAACTTTTCGATGCACTACTACTCCGGCGTCGAGCCGTTGAACTTCGACTACTTCGGACTGTTCTGCGAAGGACTCCAGACGCGGATCGGCGGCGGCAGTCGTGGCAATGATCATGGAAAACGGGGGGATGCGGACCACCGTCCGTTCGTCGTCCTCATGTCGCACGGTTGCAGCGGCGATATTTGGAGGCGCGATTACACGAAGCCGGCGTCCGCCCCGGACCAGCAGGGGACAATCGAGGATTACACGCGCGGGCTGCTCGACCTCGCGGCCTCGGCCTACAGCACGATCGCGTACGGGGCCGACGCCGGCCTGGCGATGGCCGAGTCGCGGATGGAGTTGAAGTACCGGGTTCCGGACAAGCAGCGATTGCAGTGGGCGCAGCAAATCGTTGCCGCGATGGGAGACCGTCCGCCCAAGACCACCGAGGAGGTGTACGCCCGAGAGCAGATCCTCCTGCACGAGCGGCAGTCAACCAGCATCGTCGTGCAGGCGCTCCGCATCGGCGACATCGCCATCGCCACCACGCCCACCGAAACGTACGCGCTGACCGGCTTGAAACTCAAGCTGCAAAGCCCGTTGCCGCGGACGATGGTGATCGAACTGGCCAACGGCGGCGACGGCTACATCCCGCCGCCCGAGCAGCATTTTCTCGGCGGCTACACCACCTGGGCGGCCCGCTCCGCCGGTTTGGAGTTGAACGCGGAACCGAAAATCACGGAATCGGCGCTCGCTCTTTTGGAGCAGGTCGCCGGCCAGCCGCGCCGCAAGTTCCAGCAAAGCCGCGGACCGGCCGCGACCGCGATTCTGAGGGCCAGGCCGGCGGCTTATTGGCGTCTGGACGAATTCGCCGGCCAGCGGGCCAGCGACTCGTCCGGCAACGACCGTGCCGCGTTTTATGAGCCGGGCGTCGTCTTCTTCCTCGCAGGTCCACGCTCCGACGTCTTCTGCCAGGCGGGCGAGACGAACCGGGCAGCCCATTTTGCTGGCGGCCGCCTCGAATCGCGCCTGGCCGGCTTGGGCGACCGGTATTCCGTTTCCCTCTGGTTCTGGAACGGAATGCCCAACGACGGGCGCGAGACCGCCGGCTGGCTGTTCTCGCGCGGTCGCAATCACGGGCTCGGCCCCCACGGCGATCACGTCGGCGTCGGCGGAACCGCCAGCGAACCCGGCAAGCTGATCTTCCTGCACGGCGACGGCCGCCACGGTGCCAAGCCGGTCGCCGGCCACACCGTGATCGGACGCTGGACTTGGAACCACGTCCTCTTCGTTCGCGACGGCGGGCGGGTACGGCTGTACCTGAACGGGAATCCGCAACCCGAACTGGACCTCGAATCGCCAGCCGGTTTCCCGCCGTCGTTCGACCAGATCTTCTTCGGCGGCCGGAGCGATAACATCGCCAACTGGGAAGGCCGTCTGGACGAGATCGCCGTCTTCGATCAGGCTTTGTCGGCGCAGGATTTAGAAAAACTGGCCGCCCCCTAGCCTGCAATTGCCCATCCACCTTATGAAAACCCTGCTCGACCGCCGCTCGTTTGTTTCCCATTCCGCCACCGCGCTCGCCGCGATGGCCGGCGCACCACTGTTCGCCCAATCAGCGCCGCTCAAGCTCGGCATCCTCTCGGCGGCGACTTATGCGCCCACTTACAATGACCCGGCCACTCCGCGCATGCCCGGCTCGAATCACGGCAGCGCCTTTGCCACCACGTTCAACGGTTGGGACGAAGAAAAGGCGAAACTGTTCAAGGGCACTTTCGTCAGATCCGCCCGCAGGCTCGAAGGCGCGCGTGTAGTGAAGATCTGGGATTCCGACAAAGCCGCCGCCCGCGCGCTGGCAGAGGTTTGCGGCATCGCGACCGTGACCGACACCCCGGAGCAATGCAGCGACGGCGTGGATGCCGTGCTCATCATTGATGACGGCAGCGGCGCGCAGTGGAAATACGCGGAGCGTCCGCTGCGCAAAGGCGTGCCCACCTTTTGCGACAAACCGCTCGCCATGACCGCCCGCGAGGCCGCCGCCGTGGCAAGGCTCGTGCGCGAGACGAAGACGCGCTTCATGTCCGCCAGCAGCCTGCGCTTCGTGCCCGACATCATCAAGCTGCGCACCGAACTGCCGCAGCTTGGCGAGGTGCATCTGGCCAGCGTCGTCTGCGGCAATGAACTCGTCTATTACGGCATCCACGCGCTCTCGATGGCCTATGCCGTGCTCGGCAAGGGAGCCGTGAGCGCCATCAACGTCGGCAAGCCCGGCGCGAACATTGCGCGCATCCGTTTCGGTGGGAAACGCGATGTCGTGCTCATCGTCGGCGAAAAGGAAACCACCAGGGCGGGCTACCAGATCAATCTCTACGGCGAGAAAGGCTGGCGCAGCGTCACACCTGATCTGACGAACCTTTACGCCTACTTGCTGGAGGCATTCCTCGATCTCGTCATCACAGGAGAAGAGACCGTGCCCATCGAGGAGGAAGTCGAACTCATCGCCGCGCTGGAGGCGGCGAAACCCTCGCTCGAACTCGGACGCGAGGTGAAACTCAGCGAGGTGATGAAGGACGCATGATCTGATTTTCAACCGCCGAACACAAAGCCGAATCCGCCAATCCATGATCGCAGCATCCATACTCAGCCGTCGTGATTTCCTCCAGCAAAGCGGCAAAGCTGTCGCCGCCTCCTCGCTTGCCGGCATCACTCTACCCCATGTCCATGCCGCAAACAGTGAAACCATCCAGCATGCCACCATCGGCTGCGGCGGGCGCGGGAGCGGCGCCATCGTCAATGCCATGGAAGCCCCCGGCAGCACCACAAAGCTCGTCGCTATGGCCGTTCTCTATGACGACCGGCTGCAATCGGCCCACCGGGCGCTGCACAACAAATTCGAGCAGCGCATGGATGTACCCTCGGAGCGCCAATTCTTCGGCTTTGATGCCTTCAACGTCGAGTGGACCTTCCCCACCGGCACCCGCGCCACGCACACCGTGCGCTACGTCGCGAACACGCAGAGCCACTTTGCCACCTATGTGCATGGCAGCAAGAAAGCCGCGCAATTCTGCGGCAACACCCACGCCGTCGATGTGGAGATTTACAAAGATCAAAACACTACGCGGACGAATATCGAATGGCGCGCACCTCAGGAAAAGCACACCGTATGGCAGAACCAGTGGAACGACTTTCTGGAGGCCATCCGCCCGAACAAATCCTTCAATCAGGCGACGCGCGCCGCACATTCCAACCTCGCCGCCATCATGGGCCGCGCCGCCATGCACATGGGCCGCACCGTGAGATGGGACGAGGCGCTCGCGTCCAATTCTCAATGGTTCCCCGCCATCGATCAACTCACGCACAAAAGCGATCCGCCGGTGAGGTCGGATGCCACAAGCCGCTACCCTGTGCCCGTGCCCGGCCAGTGGACGGAGCTTTAATACAAAACCACACCCATGATCATCGACTGCCACAACCACGTCGGCGTGGACCTGCTCTTCTACCTGCACGGCGATTTCCCCTACGCCCAGCACCTTGTCGCCATGCACGATGAAGGGCGCGCGCTCGGCGTGGATCGCTGGATCGTGTTCCCCTTCGTCAGCCATCTGGCGCTGGATGTCACCCGCTTCATGGACAATGAAATCAAGGACGACAAAGGCCGCCTGCATGACGTGCCGTATGCCTTTGAGAACCGCCGGCTGCTGAACGAGATCAACGTGATTTTCCCCGAGGAAGGGAAACGCATGCTGCCCTTCGTCATGGTTGACCCCATGCGCAACGTGGCCGCGCAGGCCAGGGAACTGCGCCATCTGCGCGCCAACCACCGCTTCCACGGCATCAAGCTGCAAACCACGATCCTGCAAGCCGACATCAAGCACTTAAAGGATCGCGGCAAAGTCTTCCTCGAACTCGCGGCGGAGTGGGATCTGCCGTTCTTGCGCAGAAGTTAAGTAAAGAGACCGTTTTCTATCAAGGGTGCAGCCTCTTGATTTCCGGGAGTTATTGAACCCAAGTTTCCTGCTTTCAGAAAGGATTCGTGAAATATCCCAGGGAACTTCGGCCGGTGTGCTGATTTGAAAATGGAGTGCGGATTGTCCCCAATCCGCAGCGGGAGAGGCTGCGAGTTGGGACGACTCGCGTTCCGTCTCGACTCTTTTACCTTCACTCCCATCGCACCTGCGGCATCCATTCATCCAACTCAAATGAATCTTTGTCGAGGCTCAAACTCACTTACCGACCCCCTTGCCCCACTCATGTTACTTTCCTGATCTTGCTCGTAATCATAATTAGGCCACTGCCGAGCTTAGCGGGAAATTGACATGTCATACTTGCAGGATAAGACTGCGTTCTGAACCAGATCGGAAGCAGGTGACCAGAAATTCACGTCATTCACCGGAGCCGGGATTGCCTGCGACTGGGTTTGCGAGCGCGTTGCCGGTACGTGTTCAGGGACCACGAGCCCGAACGATGATGGGTGGCTTTACCCTGGTCGAATTACTGGTGGTGATCGCGATTATCGCGATACTTGCGGCATTGCTCCTTCCCTCTCTCTCCCGATCGAAGGCCAAGGCTCGGGGGATTCAATGCCTAAACAACCAGCGCCAGTTGTGCCTGGCGTGGCGGATGTACGTCGAAGACAACAACGACATACTGCCGTTCGCGAGTGAGGATCCGTCAAATCCTGCCACCTTCGGCTTTTCCTGGGTGGTGGGCACGATGGATTTCAATCCCAACAATCGCGCGAACTGGGATCCGGATGTCGGCGTCAAGAAGAGCCCGCTTTGGCGATACTGCGGGGAGAATCTCGCGATTTGGAAATGCCCGACCGACCACTCCACAGTGACCGTCAACCGGGTGAGCAAGCCGCGTGTACGAAGCATGTCGATGAATCTTTATCTCGGCGGTTGGGGCGGGACGGACGGAGGATGGGGACCAGCTGTCCGTAACTACCAAATCTTCCGGCGCTACTCCGACCTGATCGAGCCTGGACCGGTCAAGACTTTTGTCTTAACGGACATGCGCGAGGACAGCATCGATATGGGAAACTTTGGCGTCAACATGGCTGGCTGGCCCGACAAACCGGCCACTTACGGTTTTTGGGACATGCCTGGGTTCTACCACAGCGGCTCCGGGAGTTTCGCCTTTGCAGACGGGCATTCCGAATTCAAACGCTGGCTGGATCCGCGCACGACTCCTCCTGTCAAACCCGGCATAGGTTATCCCGACCGTTTTAACTCGCCCAACAACCGGGACATCGGCTGGCTCCAAGATCGCGCCACCCGGCCGAGGGTGCGCTAAACCATACGGTTATTTAATTCATTTTGGCCGAGTCATCTCAACCAATTCAAGAATCGTTATGAAATTATCAGGCGGATTATTTAGGTTAAAATTGGGCGCGATCGAAACGGTCCTTTGGGTTTGTTGTGCCGGCCTCACCAGCAACGCCGATTATCCAGCCACTGTACTTTCCCAAGGGCCGGTGGGCTACTGGCGTTTGAACGAAACTGTCCAGCCATCCTTGCCGCGGCAGGCGGCGAACATCGGCAGCCTCGGGACTGCGGGTGAAGGCAGGTATTTATTCGCCCCCAGGCGGGGAGAACCCGGGGCGTTGACCGGGAGTTCAGCCACTTCCGTGAGGTTCTTCAATCCGAACCAGGACCCGGCGTTCGGCGGATCGAAGATTGAGGTGCCGTTCAAAACCAACCTGAATCCCAATGGCCCGTTCTCGGTGGAATTCTGGGCCAAGCCCACATCGATCGTGAGTAATCTTTTTTGCACGGTGGCGTCATTGAATTCCGATCCAGCCATCGGGCTTTCGACCAATTCCATTCCGCGCGCCGGATGGCTGTTCTATCAATCCACCAATGCCACGGCTGGCAACGAGTGGCAGTTCCGGCTTGGCAACGCCAGCGACTATCTCGACAACGACTTGATCCGTGGAGGAACTGTCACGACTGGAGTCTGGCACCACATCGTAGGGACCTATGATGGGGCCACGGCGTCGCTCTACGTGAATGGCGCGCAAGTAGCCTCCCGAGCCATCAACGGCTATCGAGCGAACGACGCTCGTCCGTTTCGTATCGGAACCACTAGTTTCGAAGGCATCTTGGGCGATACCGGTTCTTACGCGGGAAACCGGGGATTCGACGGCTGGCTGCAAGAAGTTGCATTTTACGGCACCGCGCTCAACGCCAGTGAAGTAGCCGCGCACTACAACACCGCCAGGACGAATAGCGCCGATTACGCATCGTTGATTCTGGCGAACAACCCCATTGGTTACTGGCGCCTTGGTGAACCAGGGAACCCGCCGGCGGCAAATCTGGGAAATCTTGGAGCGGACGGGAACGGTCGCTACATCTATTCAGCCCACCCCGGCCAGGCCGGACCGCAACCACCGGAATACGCCGGCTTCGAGAATGGTAACCAGGCTTGCGCCTTTGCCAGCACAAACGGTTTCGTGGGCCTTCCGGCTCTGAAATTGAACACCAACACGGTGACCATGACCGCCTGGATTCTTGCCGCTGGAACCCAGGAAAACAACGCGGGCATTGTGTTTTGCCGCGCGGGAACCACAGTGGCCGGCCTCAAGTTTGATGTGAATGATCCCAATGGCCTTTCCTACAACTGGAATGACGACGACGCTGCCTTCAACTTCAAGAGCAGCCTGGCCGTTCCAGTCTTTCGTTGGTGCTTCATCGCCCTGATCGTTCAACCGGACCAGGCCACGCTTTGCCTGCAAAACGGCGCGCAGTTTTTGACCGCGGTCAATTATGCGGTTCATCCCGACCAGGCATTCGAGGGTGATACGTTGATCGGCACAGACCTCCAGGATCCTCACCTCACATTCAACGGCTCCATCGATGAAGTGGCGATCTTCAACCGCGCACTTTCGGTGGGCGAGGTTTACACGCAGTACGGTTCTGCCGTCGGTGGACTCAAACCTTCTGTCTTCGGCGATTTGCAGCTTCCCGCAGGAACCGTCTATGTTGGCGACAAGCTGACCTTGAGCGTGGATGCCGGCGGAACTCCGCCCCTGAGCTATCAGTGGCGCAGAGACGGCCAGTCGATCTCCGGGGCCACGGCGAGCACCTTCACCAAAACCAATTCGGACACGGCCGATTCCGGAAAATACGACGTCATCATCTCAAACGATCAAGGATCGGTGACGAGCCAGCAGATCACGGTGGTTGTGCAGCCGATTTCTCAACTTGAAATCAGCCAGGGGCCGCAAAGCCGCGCACTCTACAAAGGAGGGTTGTTGAACCTCAATGTGCAAGCTTCAGGCGGAGGACTTGCCTATCAGTGGCGGAAGGACAGCACCGATCTGGCTGGCGCAACCAGCGCCATTTATCGCGTGTCCAACGCTTCGGACAGTGACTCCGGGGCTTACCAGGTGATTGTCTCAAACGGCCTTGGCACGGCCAGAAGCGAAGTGGCCACTGTGACCGTCATTGTTCCTCCCGCCGACAGTTACGAGAGCGTGATTGTCAACGATGCTCCGGAATCGTGGTGGCGGCTGGATGATCCTGCCGGCAGCTCCACTCTGACCGATGCGATGGGTCGTCACGATGGCGTTTACAAAGGCGGAGTGTCTCTCGCCGTCGCAGGTGTGGTCACCGGCAGCACCAATACTGCGGCGACCTTCGACGGGTCATCGGGATACGCCGAGGTTCCGTTCTCAAAGGCCCTGAATACTCCTAACTTCACCATCGAGTGTTGGGTGAAGGCCGGCCCTGCGGCTTCCGCCCTCAGCCCTGTGGCCTCTTTCACGCAGCCTCCAGGGCGCGGTTACTTGATCTACAAATCGAACGACGGCCTATGGTATTACATGTTCGGTGACGGCTTCAGCCCTGCCGTGTTTGTCGTTGACGGGAGCGACGCCATTTACGGCAAATGGACGCACCTGGCGATCACGTACAACGGAATCGACTTCAGCGCCTACTTGAACGGAAGCCTGGATGCCATCGTGAGTCCACCGGTCGTGCCCAACAATGTCGCTCCTTTGCGGATTGGATACGACCAGCCGGGCGAAGGCTGGAATGACTTTTGGAAGGGGGATATTGACGAGGTGGCCTTTTATCAGAGGGCCCTCACTCCAGACCAGATTGCCGCCCATTACTCGGCGGCACTTCATGGCGCCTTCAGCAAGCCTGTCTTTGGCACGCAACCGGAACCTTCGACATCGGTCGTGGGCTCACAGTTCTTCTTCGCTCCGGCCATCGAGGGGACTCCACCCATCGATTTGCAATGGACTAAAAACGGCACACCGCTCGCAGGCGAAACGAATTACTTTCTCTTCTTCGATCGGACGACTTTCGCGGATACAGGCATCTACCAGTTGACAGCCACCAATCGGATAGGCAAATCCACCAGCGAAGCCGCGACACTGTCAGTCCTTCCGACGCCCGCTTTCGCCAATGTGACAAACGGTTTGGTTTTGCATCTGAGCTTCGACGGAAATTATCTGGATTCTTCAAGCCGGAGCAATGACGCCCAGCCGATGGGTTCTCCGCAGTTCGTGGCTGGCATTGTGGGCGAACAAGCGTTGCGCGTCAGCACCAGCGTGGACGACAGCGACCCCACGGACCCGCTCGTCTCGTCCGCCAGCTACGTCACACTGGGCAAGCCGCCGGATCTGCAATTCGGTTCCACCGAGAACTTCTCGGTCTCGTGCTGGGTGCGTTTCACCGGACTTCCGGGTGATCTGCCCTTACTCAGTAATTCCGTCAATGCGCACGGCAATCCCGGTTACACGTTCGCGCCGTCCTATCAAGCGGGTGGATGGTCGTGGAGCCTTGGAGACGTGGCGAGCACCAGCGTCATCGGAATTTACGGCCCCGATGGCTCCATCAACGACGGGAACTGGCACCACCTGGTGCATACGTTTGACCGCTCCGGCAGCGCTTTCACCTACCTTGATGGAAACGTGGTCGATTCACGGTCAGTGGTCGGAACCGGCGATCTCGACACCGGGGAGCCAGTCAATATCGGCCAGGATGCTTCCGGCGATTATCCAGAAGCAGGTGAGATGGACATTGACGACTTGGGCGTGTGGCGCCGGGTCTTGACGCCTTTCGAAGTTCGTTCCATTTACACTGTGGCACAGAACACCGCAGCCCAGACGGGCGCTAGTTTTGACACATACGGGCCGGTCTCTCTGATGGTCACGAGCGATGCCGGCGCGATCCAGTTGGTCTGGCAGGCCGGCACGCTGCTCGAAGCTGACGAAGCTGCTGGTCCGTGGTCGCGCGTAGCCGGAGCCAAACCACCGTATCACCAGGTCACCGCTAGCACGGCTCGCAAGTTTTACCGGATTCAACTCTGATGAATTGAGAGCATCTGCCAATTTCGCAACTAAGGAGCTTCCGCACATCGCATGTTGCGCTTCCATTCATGGGGTTTCCACAACCCGGTAAAATCGCTGCTCAGAAAAGCTCATTGGAAATGAAAAAGTCAAAACCGCACCAATCTCGCTCACCGGATTCTCCAGGTCGTTCCAACTAATCGAATCAACACGGATTTTTTGTTTCAAAGTCGGAACGAGCGTTGACCCCAAATCACAACTTGATTTCAACCGAAATTGGTCCAACGGTTGGGGTCCTGTGGGTGGCAGAAAGTCCATCGGGCCGAGAAGTGATTGATTGGCGAGGATATGCGATCAGGCTGGGAGAGTTATGTTAGCAACTCTCTGGATCGTTCTGACATACCCGCTTTCGTTCTTCCGATGCCGGCACGATCTCGCCCTCGAAGTCCTGGCGCTGCGCCATCAACTCATGGTGCTCGAACGGCAGACACGCAGGCCCAGGCTCCGTGGGTTCGACCGATATCTTTGGCGTCTCCTTATGAGGGTTTGGCCCAATTGGAGAAACCGTCTGATCATCCTCCAACCCGAAACACTCATCGGCTGGCAACGAGCTAGCTTCAGGCTGTTCTGGCGATGGAAATCCCGACGCAGACATGGGCGGCCTGAAAAGGACCAGGAAGTGATCCAGCTCATCCGGCGGATGTGGAGTGCCAACCGATTACTATCATCGGGTCCGCCCGCACCGTTCACTTTCTCACGACAGTCCGATCCCACGGCCAGTGGAGTCGCCAGATCGTGGGAGTGTCATTGAGATCCCGAAGGTTGGGGGCTTTTTCAATCGACTGAAACAGAAGGTGGCACTATTTCAGATATGGACTACATACTGAAACAGTGCGAGACTCGCGGGTATGGCGAAGAAGTCGAGCAAAACAAAACCAGACCGGCCTTCCGGACGTTGGATTACTACGATGGAAGGGTATCGAGCCTTCCATCCGAACCCTTTGCCGCCGACGTTGGACTGGACCCCGGCGCTGGCGGCGGCGCTCGCCGATGCGTCGATGCTCGTGGGACGATTGGCCGGTGAAGGGCGGCGACTGCCGAATCCGCATATCCTCATCCGCCCATTCATCCGGCGCGAGGCCGTGCTATCGAGCCGGATTGAGGGCACCCAAGCGACGCTTGGCGAGTTGCTGGCATCCGAGGCAGGAGCGTTGGTGGAGCGGAGCCCGGATGATCTGCGGGAAGTCGGGAACTACGTCACCTCCCTTGAGCATGGAATGGAGCGTCTCCAATCGTTGCCAATGTCATTGCGGCTGGTGCGGGAGTTGCATGAGCACCTCATGACGGGCGGGCGTGGTGGGCACGCCACGCCAGGAGAGTTTCGCCGGACCCAAAACTGGATTGGACGCGCCGGGGAGACGCTAGCGCAGGCCAAGTACGTGCCGCCCCCGCCCGACGTCTTGGGCGAGTATCTCTCGGCTTGGGAGAAATTCCTTCATGAGCGGATGTTGCCACCACTGGTTCACGTGGCCTTGGCCCACTACCAGTTCGAGGCAATCCATCCGTTTCTCGATGGCAATGGGCGCGTTGGCCGCTTGCTCATCACCCTCCAATTGTGCGAACGGAACATTCTTCCGGCGCCACTTCTCTACCTCTCCGCGTTCTTCGAGGCGACGAGGGCGGACTACTACGCAGGACTGCGCACCGTCTCGGAGCGCGGCGATTGGGAGGGCTGGGTGCAATACTTCTTGAATGGCGTTGCCCGACAGTCCGAAGACGCGTTGAGCCGGGCAGAACGAATCAACCACCTCCTTACGGACTGGCGAACGAAACTCTCCGGCCAGGCGGGAACGAAGGTCGCCCTTCAGATGCTGGATATGATCGGAGGCAATCCATTCCTGACTCCGCGCGGCGCGGAGGCCAAGCTCAGCCTCGCCTACAACACGGTGATGCGAGCGGTTGAACAATTGGAGAAATTGAAGGTGTTGAAGAAGGTCAGTGAAGCCAAACGCGACCGCGTGTACTGCGCGAAGGCTATCCTGGACATTCTCGAGGAACCGGCTCGCCTCACGCCGGCGTAGCCCCATCCTATTGATAGAAATTCCCTTTTGACGCTCCGCGATTAAGGCGAGCACTTTCGCGAAAGCACCTTCGTGTTCTGGCATCTGACACCTGACACCTGCCCCCGGCACCCAGGGCAGTTTCAAGATTTCGACTTTAAGGAGGCAGGTGAAACAAAAGGCGGTATAAAACTGGACAAAAGGCGCTGACTTTATTTAACTGCCGGCATGTCCGAGCCTATTACGCTACCCGAGCACGAGCAACAACCGGCTTTGGATGAGTTGGAGATCCGATGCCTGGTGGATGCCACCGAGATTCAACGGTGGAATGAATTGGTCAGCAAACTCCACTACCTGGAGAACGCCCATATGGTCGGGGAGCAGCTCCGCTATGTCGTCATGTGTCGAGGCCACTGGCTAGCTCTGCTCGGATGGTCCGCAGCGGCTTTTCATCTCAAGGATCGAGAGAGTTGGTTGGGATGGTCGAATCTCCAGCGTCGTTCGCGACTTCATTTGCTGGCTCAAAACAGTCGCTATGTC
>SXGS01025127.1_pt1 | contig 13896 bp, 8 predicted proteins | sample 3174681 | NCBI WGS metagenome assembly SXGS01 (sample SAMN11356861, study PRJNA531348) | freshwater metagenome | isolation source: freshwater sample F1-80 | place: China: Fuxian Lake, Yuxi | collected 2017-12-25
CGACAGCCCCAACCTTTTTGCAATTGCCGACATGTCGAGGACCGATCCATGGAAAGCGTAATCGAAGCCCTCAATCGGGCTCGCATCCTCTCCATCGAGGAGTTGAGGGCAAAAGCTGGCGCACCGGCGGAAGGTTTTCACGCAGACCAGTTGCATGCCGATCCATTTCGCGCGGCGAATCTGCCGGCCCATACACCATCGTCGCTCGATCTCAAAAACAAGCGGATCGTCGCATTCGACGCGAGAGATCGCCAGACGAGGATATTCGACCTTCTGCGCAACGGGCTGCTTGGAACGGTTGGAGACCACGACACACGCGTGATCGCGGTGGTGGCGCCCGCACATGGCTGCGGAGTGTCTACACTCGCTGCCAATCTGGCCTTCAGCACCGCGCGAAAGCGGCAGTGGCAGGTCGTGCTTGCCACGCTCGACCCGTCGCAGACATTCGAACGCCTCGGACTTCGCGCCACCGTAGCGGATTCAGGCAGTGTGGCGGGAGCCGAGACGATCAGGGTTCAGGTCGATGGTTCTGCGCTTTATCTGGCAAACCTGGCTACTCTTGGCGAACTGAGCGGGCAAACCGTTGCACGGCACACGCTTCTCCGCGACTGGATCGATCATGTCAAAAGAGAATGCGGACCGACCGTCCTGATCCTCGACCTGCCGCCGCTACCGATCAGCGATGACAGCGCAACGGTCGCGATGATGTCGAATACGGCGCTGCTCGTCGTGGGTGTCGGATCATCGACCGTCGCGGACATCGAGGCATGCCGAAGTTCGCTTGCGCAGACACCTCATTACGTTGTCCTCAACAAGGCGCGCCCTCACGGTCTTTAACGGCATCGTTTTCCTGCTTGCCGACGCTCCCGTCGCTGGGGCAGGGTGGCACGGCGCGCCCGCGCTTGCGGTGGGGCGCAGGCTCGGGCGCCGTTCTCAAGGTACGTTCAGGATTTCGATCCATGTATGAATCGCATTTCGGACTTCGGGAAAAACCGTTTTCCATCCTTCCAAACCCGAAGTTCCTCTATTTGGGCAATCGCCATCGGATGGCCTATTCGATGCTTGAATACGGCGTGGCGGACAATGCCGGTTTCACGGTCATCACCGGCAATATCGGGTCGGGCAAGACGTCGCTCGTGCGCAAGCTGGTGGGCGAGATTCCCGAAAACGTGACGACGGCGCTGATCAGCAACACATCGGACCAGTCCGGCCGGCTGCTTGACTGGATCATGATGGCTTTCGGCCAGCCTTTCGAGGACCGCTCTTATCCAAGGCTGTATCAGGAATTCCAGCGGTTTCTGGTCGAGCAGCGTCAGGGCGGCCGCCGGTCGGTCGTGATCATCGACGAGGCGCAGAATCTCGATGCGGCGCGTCTGGAAGAATTGCGGATGCTGTCGAACGTCAATGTCGACGAAATGCTGCTTCAACTGGTCGTCGTGGGCCAGCCGGAACTTCGCGATCTGCTCAGGATGCCGGGCATGAAGCAGTTCGCGCAGCGCGTTTCGTCCGACTTCAATCTGCTACCGCTATCGGTGCCTGAAGCGGTGCCATATTTCGCGCACCGGCTCACCGTCGCCGGGGGAAGCCCGCGTCTCTTCACGCGGCCGGCGACCGGCTTGATATACGATCATGCGGCAGGCATTCCGCGGGTCATGAACATCGTTGCGGACCGTTGCCTGCTTTATGCCTTCGCCGAACGAAAGGGCTTCGTCGGCCAGCGGATCGTCAACAAGGTGACGGACGACATGAACAAATACGGCTCTTTCGCGGCGGCCGGAAACCTCGAAGCCTGACGATATCTTCTGCCGGGACGTGCCGAAATTAGCGATGCGTAAACCGGTTTGCGGCAGTCTGCCTGTTCGGAAAGGCCGCGATTTGCTCGGGCGGCCTTCTTTTGGCGAGGCGCAATCCGATCATGCGATCGGGTCAGGATATCACATTGATGATGCTGATCCTTTTTGCAGCGGGGCTGATCCCGGGCGCGCGGTTTACCGTCTTCGTGCTCGTTCCCTTCGGCGTCGCCATCACCATCGCGTGCCTAGCATGGGGATTGGTGTCGCCGGGATCCGTGACGCTTCTTGCATGGGCGGCCTATATCGCCGCCCTCAACGTCGGCTTTCTGCTCGGCGGCGTGTTTCGCAGATGCCTGCAAAGGTGCCGGACGGACGATAAGTACGCGTCGCATTCCTAAAGCGCGTCGAGATCTTTCAGACTCTCTCCGTGCGCTTTAGGTTCTTGCGCATGCCTTTATCTCGAAACCGGTGCCCACTTTCGGGAGACATGCGCTAGCCCAAGCGTCACCGCCGGATAGCTGCATTTATCTAATGGCGCGATGGGCAATCCTCGCGCATGATCCGGCAAAAGTGGACTTGCGGCGTCCTCTTCTAGGGTTGGGCCTTGGTCGCGGCGAGGATCGCCATGGTGAAAATTGGCATCGTCGGCACAGGCTATGTCGCTGACCTTTACATGCGCTCATTCGCGAGCTTTCCGGGGCTCGACATCGTGGGCGTTACGGACATCGCAATCGATCGAAGCGAACGGTTCGCGCGACATTGGGGGCTGGTCGCGCTTCCCGATCTCGCGGCCCTTGCCGAAGCTATCGGGCCGGGCGGCCTCGTTCTCAATTTGACCAACCCGGCCGCACACTATCAGATCAGCCGGCAATGCCTCGAGGCGGGGCTTAACGTCTATTCCGAAAAACCGCTTGCGCTCGAACTCGAACAGGCAAGGCACCTATGCGATCTGGCAAAGGAACGCGGCCTGCTGCTTGCTTCCGCGCCGTGCAGCGTGCTCGGCGAAGCCGCGCAACTGATGGCGGCAGCGGTGCGGGCGGATGTCGCGGGTCGCGTCAGGCTCGTCTACGCCGAACTCGACGACGATTACATATCGAAAGCGCCTTACAGCCTGTGGACCAGCAATTCGGGAGCGCCATGGCCTTCGAAGGACGAATTCGAGGTCGGCTGCACGATCGAACATGCCGGATATTACCTGACATGGCTGATCGCCATGTTCGGCAGCGTCCAGAGCATCGTCGCCGTGTCGGCCTGCCTGGCGCCCGATCAGATGGAAGTCGATCAGCCGGCTCCCGACTTCTCGGTCGCGACACTGTTCTTCGAATCCAACGTGGTCGCGCGTCTGACCTGTTCCATACTGGCGCCGCACAATCACAAGCTCGTCGTCGTCGGCGACAACGGCATTTTGCAGGTGGACGATTGCTGGGACAATTCTGCGCGGGTCCGCTTTCGCCGGCGTTTTCCGTTTCGCCGCCGCCTCATCACGTCGCCCATTCCACAAAGACTGAAGTTCTCGGCTGAAACGCATGCCAAACCGCGCAGGTTCGGGGCGGCATCGATGAACTTCGCGCTTGGGCCGCTCGATCTCGTCGAAGCGATCCGAGACAAGCGCGCGCCGCGTCTGACGGCGGATTTCGCACTGCACGTTACCGAGGTAACCCTCGCGATTCACACCGCCGGCAATTCCTCGGGAATCAGGACGATCGAGACCAGATGCGCGCCTCTTATGCCGATGCCCTGGGCGTCGCAGTTGCGAAGCCCCGCTCGCTGGCGCAAGGCTGTTTAAGAGATACTTGATATATAGATCGAATTTGCTAGGCGTATTCGGTCAAGACATCCTGCATTGTATTATTTTCAGGGCGCTATTTCAGGTCTTTGAAATAGAGCGGGGGTCGATGTGAATATTTGTTATTTCATAAACACGTATCCGCTGGGTAGTTCGACTTTCATTCGTCGCGAACTCCAGGCGGTCGAGCGCGCCGGCATCAATGTCAACCGGATCGCCGTGCGCGTCGGCGCCCCCCTCATCGAGCCGGCCGATATCGAGGAACGGGCGAAGACCGAGTATATTCTGGGGCAATCCTGGTGGCGGCTGATCTGGATCGCATTGAGCACGATCGCCCAGTTTCCGGTCCGGACGCTGCGTGCATTCGGCCTTGCCATGCAGATGGCGGGCCGGTCGCGGGAAGGATACGTGCGACATGTCGCATATCTCGTCGAGGCCTGTTATCTCGCGCGGCGTTGCCGGGAGCTTCGCATCCAGCACGTCCATACGCATTTTGGAACGAATTCCGCGGCGATCGCGATGCTGGCGAACATGCTCGGCGGTCCGGCCTACAGTTTCACCGTCCATGGCCCGGAAGAGTTCGACATGCCGATTTCGCTGTCGCTTGGTGACAAGATCGCTCGCGCCGCCTTCGTTGTGGGCGTGAGTTCGTTCGGCCGCAGCCAGCTTTACAGGTGGAGCGAGGCCACGCACTGGCATCGGATCAAGGTCGTCCATTGCGGTCTCGACACGACGATGTTTCCGGATCCTTCACCGCCGGCCGGGCGCCGACGGCTCGTCACGATCGGACGTCTGGTCGAGCAGAAGGGACAGTTGCTACTTATCGAGGCGATGGCGCAGGCATCGAAAACCTTTCCCGATCTCCACTTGACCATCATCGGCGACGGCGTCCTGCGCGGCGAGATCGAACGCGCCATCCGTCACGCCAGGCTGGAGCGGAACGTCACGATGCCCGGATGGCTGGACGAGCAGGCTGTCAGGCGGGAACTGGCGGACGCGGACGCGCTCGTTCTGCCGAGCTTTGCCGAGGGCTTGCCGGTCGTGCTCATGGAAGCCATGGCGTCGGCGCGACCGGTGATCACAACCCGGATCGCCGGCATACCTGAACTCGTATCCGACGGCGTTCACGGCTGGCTCGTGACGGCGGGCGATGTAACGTCGCTTGTGGCTGCAATCGAACGGTTTGCCGTGACGCCCGCCGAGGAACTCGGCGCAATGGGCCGCGCATGCCGCGAACGATCCCTCGACCGGCACGACGTCGACCGCTGCGCGGCGCAACTCGCCGAGATGTTCGCGGCGGACGTCGAACCTGCCCGGCTTTCCGAGAACCGGACGCCGGTTACCACAACGCGGCTTTCGGGCAACCGAAAGCTCGGCTGGATCGGGAAAGGCGCGGAGGATGTGCGCTGAAGCGCCGCTTCGTGATTTTCACAAGCACAGGTGCCTGTCGTGCAAGCACAATCGAATGATTGATTGAAGACGCACTTGCACGACCGGTAAATTCGAGCCCCGCAGGGTCTGTCATTGGGTGCGTGATTTCATGAACGACTGTTCGCCGCTGGCTGCTGTATCGCCGAACGACATCGCCGTCGTCGGCATGTCGTTGCGCGTTCCGGGCGCCAGGAACGTCGCGCAGTTCTGGGCCAATATCAGAAACGGCGTGGAATCGGTCCGCGACCTGACGGCCGAGGAAATGGCGGCGGCGGCCGCCGACGGCGACCCGCTGGACGGCGCGAACTATGTGCCGCGCACGGCTGATCTGGCGGATATGGAGATGTTCGATGCGGATTTCTTCGGTCTCAGCCCGAAGGAAGCGGCGATCATGGACCCGCAGCATCGCCACTTCCTCGAATGCGCCTGGGAGGCGATGGAGGATGCGGGGCGAACGCCGGATACGGCGTCCGGGCCGGTCGGCGTTTTCGCCGGCTGCGGCATGGGCAGCTACTTCTATTTCAATGTGTGCAGCAACAGGCAGCTTGTCGATCAGGTTGGCATGTTCCTGCTTCGGCACAACGGCAACGACAAGGATTTCCTCGCCACCCGCGTTTCGTTCAGTTTCGATCTGCGCGGGCCGAGCGTCAACGTGCAGACCGCGTGCTCGACCTCGCTGGTCGCTACCCACTATGCCTGTCAGAGCCTCATCAGCGGCGAGTGCGACATGGCGCTTGCCGGCGGCGTGACGATCGAGTTTCCGCATCGGCGCGGCTAGATGTTTCAGGAGGGCGAAATCCTTGCGCCGGATGGGCATTGCCGGCCGTTCGACCATCGCGCAGCCGGCACAGTGTTCGGGAGCGGCGTGGGCGTGGTCGTGCTGCGCCGCCTTGCGGATGCCATCGCCGACGGGGACCGGATCCACGCCGTCATCAAGGGCTCGGCGGTCAACAATGACGGCGCGACGAAGGCCGGATATCTGGCGCCCAGCGTGAACGGGCAGGCCGAGGCCGTCATCGAGGCGATGGGTCTTGCCGGGGTCGATGCCGACACGATCGATTATGTCGAATGCCATGGAACCGGAACCGCGCTCGGCGACCCCATCGAGATCGAGGCGCTGACGCAGGCTTTCCGCCAGAACACGACGCGCAAGAGCTTTTGCGGCGTGGGATCGGTCAAGTCCAATATCGGTCACCTCGACACGGCCGCAGGCGTCGTCAGCCTCATCAAGGCCGCGCTTGCGCTCAAGCACGGCGAAATCCCCCCTTCGCTCGGTTACGACGCACCGAACCCGGCCATCGATTTCGGGAGCAGCCCGTTTTTCGTCAATGCGGCCCTGCGTGCCTGGCCACGAACAGGACGGCCACGCCGCGCGAGCGTCAATTCTCTGGGCGTCGGCGGCACAAACGTCCATGTGGTGCTCGAACAGGCACCTACGGTAGCGCGTATCGAGCGCGGACGTGACGAGCAGGCGACGCTGCTGCTTCTTTCGGCAAAGCAGCCCAAAGCGCTCGATGACATGGCCGCAAGACTGGGTGCGGCGATCGAAGCGCAGCGCGAATTGGAGATAGGCGACGTCGCCCATACGCTTTTGACCGGCCGCAAGCATTTCGAACATCGCCGGGTCATCTGCGTCGAGGGCCGCGAAGATGCGATCGCGGCGCTGACGACCAATCGCTCCTTCGCCCACAAAAGCGTCGAGGGCGCGGGCGAGGCCGTGTTCCTGTTTCCCGGCGGCGGTGCCCAGCATCCCGGCATGGCCCGAAGCCTTTACGAGAAGAACGCCGAGTTCCGGGCGCATGTGGATGAGGGGTTGGGCTATCTGCCGGTCGAAGCTGCCGCGGATATTCGCGCGGTCTGGCTTGGCCGGTCGAGGGCACCCAATGAAGCGGCCGGGCTGTTTCTGATCCCGTCGCGCCAGTTGCCGGCCATCCTGATCACGGAAGTCGCGCTCGCGCGCCTTTGGATGGGAAAGGGGATACGCCCCACCGCTCTGATCGGACATTCGATGGGGGAGAATGCTGCGGCCTGCATCGCCGGCGTGCTGAGCTTCAAGGATGCGGTCGGTCTCGTCCATCTGCGCGGCCGGTTATTCGACACGGTGGAGCCGGGGGGCATGCTCTCTGTTTCGACCGATGCCGCGACGCTTCGCGACCTCATGCCGGCCGAACTCGACATCGCCTCGGTGAACGCGCCGCAGCTTTGCGTCGTCTCGGGACGCAATGCCGATCTGGAAGCGTTCAGCGGCGTCCTTGCCGGCCAAAATATCGACACGGCGCGCGTGCCGATCGACATTGCCGCGCATTCGCGCATGCTCGACGGCATTCTCGCGCCGTTCGAGACCTATCTGCGCAGCATCGTGTTGCGACCACCCGCGATTGCGATCATCTCGAACAGGGACGGCCAGCCGCTTTCGGCTGCGGACGCCACCGATCCCGCCTATTGGGTTCGGCATTTGCGTTCGACGGTCGAGTTCGCAAAGGGACTGGCCTTTCTAGCGGCCGATGAGCGGCGCGTCTTTATCGAAGTCGGTCCGGGTCGCACGCTCTCCTCGCTGGTGAAAGCGCAGGGCAATATCGACGCCAACCGCGTGATCAATTCGCTGCCGCATGCCGACGACGATCAGGACGACCACCTGCATTTCAATGCCGCGCTCGGACGAAGCTGGGCGGTCGGGCTCGCCCCGGACATCGAGGATCTGACGTCGCGCCCGGGTGCGCGGCGCGTCGGCCTGCCGACCTATCCGTTTCAACACAAGCGCTATTTCATCGAGCCGTCGCGTGAACGGGGCCATCAAGCCGCCACTGAGGCGCCGCTGGAGAAACTTGTCGACATGGAGCAATGGGGCTACCGACGCTCATGGAAGCGCTCGGTTCCCGACTATACGCCCCACGCGGAGGCCCAAACTGCGTCTTGGCTGATTTTCCTCGACGATGGTGGGCATGGCGCAAAATTGGCGACGAGACTGCGTGGTATCGGACACACCGTCGCCACCGTCGCAATCGGCGATGTGTTCGCCGTTCGCGGCGCGGATGAATTCGTGCTGTGCCCGGAGGACGGGGCAGCCGGATACGACGCGCTGGTCAGCGCGCTCGGCGAACGGGGAGACCTGCCGCGCAGGATCGTCCATCTGTGGCTTTTGTCGGAAGCCGAGACATTCAGGCCGGGATCGAGTTTCTTTCAGCGCAATCAGGAATGCGGGTTCGACAGCCTGCTTCATTTTGCGCAGGCGCTGGCGGAGGTGGATCAGGGGCATGATCTGGCAATCACCATCGGAACGAACGGACTTCAGCGGGTCGATAGAAAGGCCGTGCCGTATCCGGAAAAGGCGACTATGCTCGGGCCGGCAATGGTTATTCCGCGCGAATTTGCCGACAGTTTCGTGCGCGTTGTGGATTTCGAGGTTGCCGGTGTGCCGGTAAAGGTGCGGCGCTGGAAGCGTCAGGCGGCACCGGTCGATGCGATATCCGACCAGCTTGGGGAGGAGGTTTTTTCGGGCGCTGCCAGCGAGATCGTCGCGTGGCGCGGCGAGCGGCGATGGACGCAATCCTATATGAAGCTGCCGCTCAAGCCGGCGGCAGCGGACATTGCTGGCCTGCGGCAGGAGGGCGTCTACCTCTTTACCGGCGGCCTTGCCGATTTGTCGATCACACTCGCGCGGTCGCTGGCGCGTGACCTTGGAGCCCGCCTCGTTCTTGTGGGCCGAACGGACCTGCCGCCGCGAGATGCGTGGCCGCTTTGGCGACGCGTCCTTCCTTTGCGACACGGCATTCGGCGCGCCATCGAAGTGATCGACGACCTCGAAGCGGGCGGCGGCGAAGTGCTTTACGTGCAGGCGGACGTCACCGATCCGGAAGCGATGGAACGCGCTTTCGGTCAAGCTCGGGACCGGTTCGGCAGGATCGACGGCGTCTTTCATGCAGCGGGCGTCGTGGACGACGGCCTGATGGCGGCGAAGTCGACCGAGAGCATCGACAATGTGCTCGCGCCGAAACTTTATGGAACTGCCGTGCTCGATCAGGTTCTGGCGCGCGACCCGGTCGATCTCGTCGTTTTGTTCTCCTCTACCAGCACCGACACCGCGCCGGCGGGACAAGTCGATTACGTCGCAGCAAACGCCTATCTGAATGCCTATGCCGAGGCGCACGCAAACGACCGGAATCGACGGATCGTTGCGATACACTGGGGCGTGTGGAACGAAGTGGGCATGGCGGCCCGTGCTGTCGCCGGCGTCTCGTCCAACAATTATGGGGCCACGGTCTCGCACGAGCGCCCGTCGGATCTCCTGTTCGACCGCTGGGTCGAGGATGAGAACGGCGTTTCCTGGCTGGAAGCCGATATCGGGCCGGATTCGCACTGGATGCTGGACGAACATCGGCTGACATCCGGGCAGTCGATCCTGCCGGGAACGGCCTATATCGACATCTTTCTGCGTGCCGCGCGTGCATACGGCCTCGCCGGAACCGGCGTTCTTTCGGACCTCGTCTTCCTGCGGCCGCTGATGGTGCCGGATGGCGAGACGCGGACGTTGCGAATCGACTTTACGCCGACCGGGCTGGGGTTTCAGGCCACCATCCACTGCGCCGGCAAACATGCCGAAGCGCTTTTCGTGCCCGGCGAGCCGGAGTGCAGGCGCGGCGACCCGACGACGCGGCTGCAAGCGGCATGCACCGATATCCGCATGGCGCCGGAGGGGAGGGCGCTGGCGTCGGTGCAGGAGGGACATATAAGGTTCGGTCCGCGCTGGCGGGTGCTGCGACACCTGGCGCTCGGGCCGCGCGTCGCCTTGGCGAAGATCGCACTGGTTCCGGACTTTCTTGGCGATTTCCAAAGTGGATGCGTCGTTCATCCCGCGCTTCTCGATATCGCAACCGGCTGCGCGCTGGAACTCGTTCCCGGCTACGAGCCCGACGAAACGCTTTGGGCGCCCGCAAGCTATGGTTCGATCGTTCTTCATCGGTCCTTGCCCGCCAGCTTCGACAGCATCGTTCGGCTCGCAGAGAGCGCGGATCTCGGGGAGGAGTATGCCGCGTTCGACGTGCAGATCGTCGGTGACGACGGCGTGGTCATTGCACAGATCGAGAATTTCGTCGTCAAGCGGCTGGTGAACGACCTCGGTTTCGCCGACGCGCCGGAGGTTCCGACCGCCGCCATCGGCCGAACATCGCAGGCTCATGCACCGCTTGCCGCGCAGGTCCGCAACGGCATCTCACCACATGAAGGGTTCGAGGCGCTGGTGCGGGCGCTCGGCACCGGCGAGACGCAACCGATCGTCAGTTCGATGGACCTTGAGGCGCTGCGCGTTCGCGCGTCGGCACGAAAGGCGGATGCGGCCGGCCCATCGCAGCAATTCGATCGACCGGAACTCGACGAAGACTACGTCGCGCCTCGCAACGAGATCGAAACGAAACTGGCCGAGTTCTGGCGCGAGCTGCTAGGCGTGGGACGGGTCGGCGTTCACGACAACTTCTTCGATGTCGGCGGCCATTCCCTGATCGCCGTGCGCCTGTTTCGCATGATCCGCAATCACTACGGCATCGACCTGCCGATGTCGGTCCTTTTCGAAGCGCCGACGATCGGCGCATGTGCGGCGCTGCTTGCCGAGCATGGGGCGGGCGGCGATTGCGAACAGATTGCGGCGCAGGCGTCCGGAACGACGGCCGCCCGGAGCGTTCATCTGGGTCCTCTTCACGCAAGCGCTGCGAATTCGTCGGCAACCCCGCTTTTCATCTGCGCAGGCATGTTCGGCAACGTTCTTAATCTTCGCCAGCTTGCGATGCATGTCGGGCGCGACAGACCTGTTTATGCGCTGCAGGCACGGGGCCTTTTCGGCAATGCGCCGCCGCACGAAACCTTTGAGGAAATGGCGCGCGACTATCTTGCAGAGGTGCGGACCGTGCAACCTCATGGGCCGTATTTCCTGGCGGGCTTTTCGGGTGGGGGGATAACGGCCTACGAGATGGCACTGCAACTCGACGGAGCCGGCGAGAAGGTCGCACGGCTGATCCTGCTCGATACGCCGCTGCCTGTGCAGCCGGGCCTTTCGAAGCGCGACCTTGCGTCGATGAAGCTTCAGGACGTTCGCCGTGACGGCGTCATGTTTTTCTCGCGTTGGCTGCGCAACCGCGTTCGCTGGGAGATGGAAAGGAAGCGGAGGCGCGAGGCGCGATCGCAGGTCGTATCGTCCGAAACTTTCCACAATGCGCAGATCGAGGCGGCATTCCTGCGGGCGCTGGCGCTTTATGAACTCAAGCCCTATGACGGCAGAGTCACGCTTTTCAGGCCCGAGCCGGAGATCCTTTATCATCTGAGCGGCGGCCGCCGGCTGAAGGAAGGGCGCAATTTCGTCTTCGACGACAATGGCTGGACGCCCTTCATCGAGAATTTCGAAGTGACGGTCGTTTCGGGCGATCACGACAGCATGGTGCTCGAGCCGCATGTGCGCATGCTGGCCGACCGTATCCGCCGCGCTTTGTCTGGCGCGATGGAGCGTGAACGAGCGACGGAGGCAGAGGGAAAGTCCGAGCGCGGCCTTGCGGCTTCAATGCACAGCGGCCGTGGCCTGATGGCGCTGGTAGACTAACATCATCGAATCGATCCGTTTGTCCCAGTCGAAATGATCGACGATGCGCTGTCGCGCGGCACGGGCGAGCGTGTCCCTGTATTGCGCGTCGTTCGCCAGTCGCTCCATCGCCGCGGCGAAGCCGGCGATCATCGCCTCGCGCGACGTCGGCTCGACGAGAATGCCGCAGGTCTCGTCGATATAGTCGGACGGGCCGCCCCATCTGGTCGCGACGGCCGGCGTGCCGCACGCCATCGCCTCGAGCACGACCGCGCCCCCACACTCGCGCACACTGGGCAAAAGCAGCGCTCGGGCGCCACGGACCCGATCGGCGCATTGCGCTTGCGGCAGCCAGCCGCTGAAGATCACGCGCTCGCCAAGTCCCAGATCGGCCACAAGCGCCTTACAGGCGTCCTCCTCCGGACCCGATCCGATGATTTCCAGCGTGACGTCGTCGCCACTCTTCATTCGAGCGAGTGCCAGAATCGCGATGTCGACATTCTTCAGGCCGATCAGTCGTCCCATAAAGACGAAATGCCGCTTGCCCGCGTCGCTTGCGATGTCGCCGCATTGCCAGACGGCCAGATCGACGGCGTTTTCGTGCATCGCGACCATCTCGCCCTTGCTGCCTTGCGGCAGGGCGGCGCGCGTGCGTTCATTCGCATGGAGCAGCGCAGCGCCCCGTAACTTGCCCGGAACCACGCGATGGGCGATCTGCGCGGCAGCTCGTGCGAGGTTGATTTTCACGGCGTTCATACCTGAAAAAGCGCCGCTCGGCTGAAACGCTTCGGGGTATGTCATGTTGCCGTTCATGGGGCCGATGACGACTGGGCATCCCATTTCGTACAGGAAAGACGGCTCCCTTGGAGAGACGGGAATCGGCTGATGCAGGATCGTCACCTTGTGGCGGCGGATTATGTCGCGAGCGATCCGCCGCGCTTCGAGCTGGGTCGCAAGACGGCTGGCATAGCCGATGGTGAAGTGGGAGACCATGGATGGCAGCCGGCTTTCCAGACGCCAGCATAGCCTGTTGAAAGCGTTGTCCTTCACGAAAACAATCCGATCGAGATCGGTCGCACATGCGTGCGCGATCTCGTCGCGGGTCCTTTCATGCGTGACCATCCAGGTTTCGATGCCGCGACGGCGCAACCGCGTGAAATAGTGGAGCGGCAAGGACGCCTCGCCGCCGAACCGGAAGGATGCATGTTCGCACACGATCAGAACACGCGGTGCGCGCTGGGTAGAGCTTTCGACGTTTCGTGTGTCAGCCTTGTCCAACGGCGTGCCCTCGAATTAGCCGGATACGCCCCCGCGCTGGGGTAGATCGCATACGCCTGACCTCGGCGAGTTTTTCGGCATAACCGAGCATCGACCCGCACAAAAGCCAGGTGAAGGGGATCAAGGTCGCGTTGGGAATGAGGTCCAGCATGTTGAATGCCAGCATCAGCGCAAGAGCTCCCAGATAGGGCGAAGCGCCTTCGTCCGACAATGAGCGGCTCTGTCGCCAAAGCATTATAACCGGCAGTGCGAGCAAAACGAATTCGGCGATATACGCCATCCAGCCTCCCAAGCCCAACACGATGATCCAGCGACCGTCCATGGTGGAAATATTGCGACCCGTTTCATAGTCGTGGATCGCGCTCCGATCCCATCCACCCCAGCCAAATATCGGTTTTTCACCGGCTCTTCGGAGCAATGCCTGTTCATTGTCGAAGCGGAACTGAAGCGATTGCATGCGCTCGTGATCGATCCGCTCGGCCTGTTCCAGCATTGCCTGCACCGGCACGAGATCGGCACCGCGCAGGATCGGATAGGCGATGACGACGACGGCCAGAATGGCGGCGACCCGAAGCTGTGTGCGCGTCCGTGCAAACAGAACGAGCGGGAGGAGCGCTGCGGCGAGAACAAGCGGACCCAGACTGCGGCAAAAGATCAGGATGACTGCGAGATAGAGCGTTGCGGCGAGGTAGCGTGCCCGCCGCCGCGGTTCGGCGAAACGCAGGGCGGCGCCCGCAGCCGCACGTGCCGTCACGGTGAAAAAAGCGACCCAGAGGCCGTGCTGCAGGAACACGACCGGCCTGAAGCCGCCGAACCGCACCGTCTGGGCGAAGCCGTGCTGGAAGAAGCCGTAGATTTTCGTGTTGAGCTGCGGGCTCATGCGCATTTCGTAGAGCATGGGGATCGAATAGATCAGCCCCGCTATGACCAGCGCCCGGACAAGCTCGCGATGCGCATTCGGCGTTGCAAGTACCTCCCGCCCGAGGAGAAGCGGAAGCAACGCCAGAAACTGATAAGCCGCGCTCGACAGGATGTCTCGCGACGAA
>SXGS01389599.1_pt1 | contig 13896 bp, 13 predicted proteins | sample 3174681 | NCBI WGS metagenome assembly SXGS01 (sample SAMN11356861, study PRJNA531348) | freshwater metagenome | isolation source: freshwater sample F1-80 | place: China: Fuxian Lake, Yuxi | collected 2017-12-25
CGAGCTGGAAATCACCGACCTCAACCGCGTGTACCTCGAACGAGGCGAGCTGCAAGTCGAGACGTTTGGCCGCGGCTCGGCGTGGCTCGACACGGGGACTCACGAGTCGCTGATCGAGGCCAGCACGTTCGTGCATGTGCTGGAGACTCGACAGGGATTGAAGATCGCCTGCCCGGAAGAAATCGCCTGGCGCATGAAGTGGATCGACGACGCGCAGGTCCGCAAGCTGGCCGAACCGATGAAAAACAACAGCTACGGCCGCTACTTGCTGGACCTCGTGGCGCGAGGTGAATGAATCGCATGAAAGTCATCGTTGGCTTGGGCAATCCTGGAGATCGCTACGCGCGGACTCGGCACAACGTCGGGTACGACGTGATCGACGAACTCGTGCGCCGATTCGTGCTCCCGAAGCCGCGGATCAAGTTTGAGGCGGAGACTTGGGAACTGGAACTCAGCGGAGAAAAACTGTGGTTGCTCAAACCGCTGACGTTCATGAATCTCAGCGGCCGCAGCGTGCGGCAGTGTCTCGAGTTCTTTCAACTTTCGCCGACAGACTTGCTGGCGATCTCGGATGATTTGAACTTGCCGCTCGGCCAGTTGCGGATGCGAGCGTCTGGTTCCGACGGCGGCCAGAAGGGGCTGCGAGACATCCAGAATCAGTTGGGGACGCAGGAGTACGCCCGACTGCGAATCGGGATCGGCCGACCTCCGGGGCAGATGGACTCAGCCGATTTCGTGCTGTCCCGGTTCGCGAAGTCCGAGCAGCCGGACATGGAACACGCGATTGTCTGCGCGGCGGATGGCGTCGAATTGTGGGTCCGCTCCGGCATTGCCGAAGCCATGAACCGCATCAACGTCTCGCCTCCCAAAGACGGCGAGCGGTAGGGCGTCAGCCCTCCGAGAATCTCCGTCAAGAAAAAACCGACTCGGTGGGCTGACGCCCAACCGCTCGCCGTGCGCGGCAGACGGATTCTGTGCGCGTTACACTGCCGCCTCTTCACGAGAGGACTTCATGGCGACAGACAGCGGAGAACTGCGAGACAGCGGCGAGCCGATTGTACCCGGACCAAATTCGGTCGGGTTCGTCGAGAAACGCTCCGCGACGCTTTTTGTACCGCCGAACCCGCTGCGACTGGCCGGCGGCGGCGAGTTGGGGCCGGTCACGGTTTCCTACGAGACCTACGGCGAACTCAGTCCACAAAAGGACAACGCGATCTTCGTGTGTCACGCGCTGACCGGAGACGCTCACGTCGCTGGCTGGCACACGCCACAGGATCGCAAGCCGGGTTGGTGGGATGAGTTCGTCGGCCCCGGCAAAGGGCTCGACACGAATCGGTACTTCGTGATCTGCGCGAATGTGCTCGGCGGATGTCAGGGGACGACGGGCCCGCGCAGTCTCAACCCGCAGAACGGCGAAGCCTACGGGCTCAACTTTCCATTCATGACCGTCGGTGACATGGTCGAGGTTCACGCCGAGCTGGTCCGGTCGCTGGGCATCACGAAGCTGCTGTCGGTCGTCGGCGGCAGTCTCGGCGGGATGCAAGTGCTGGAGTGGGCGGCTCGGTATCCGGCGATGATTCAATCGGCCGTCTGCATGGCGACGGCCGCGAAGCTGACGGCTCAAGGGATCGCCTTCAATGCGGTCGGCCGCCGAGCGATCTGCACCGACCCGAACTTTCACAGCGGGCAGTATTACGACAAGCCACAAGGACCGAACGTCGGCCTCGCACTGGCTCGCATGGTCGCGCACATCACCTACCTGTCGGACGCTTCGATCGAAATGAAATTCAGCCGCCGCCTGCAAGTCGGCGACCGCCTCTCGTACGACATGATGCGACAGATCGAATTTCAAGTCGAAAGCTATCTGCACCACCAGGGCAAACGCTTCATCGAACGATTCGATGCCAACAGTTACCTCTATCTGACGCGAGCGATGGACTACTTCGACCTCGCCGAAGGCCGTGGCTCGGTCGCCCAAGCACTCAGCCAAACGAACGCGCGGTTCCTCGTCACCAGTTACACGTCCGACTGGCTGTTCCCGACGATTCAAAGCAAAGAACTCGTCCGAGCCATGATCGAAGCCGGCCGACATGTGACGTTCATCGAACTGGAAAGCGCTTACGGCCACGACGCCTTCTTGATCGAGTTCGAATGGCTCGAACGGCTCGTCCGACCGTTCCTCGAACAGACGCTGCTCGCGGTGCGACAATCATCATTTGGAGTGCGGTGACCAAAGTCACCGCTTTTCAAAACGCCTGATTCAAGGGGCAGCAGTCGATACTGTCACCAATGTGTCTTGGAAAGCGACGACTTGGGTCGTCGCAGTCCAAAGGAAAGGAACCTCCCATGATCATCGACGTTCACAGTCACGCCTGGGAGTACCCCGCGCACTTCAGCGACGACTTCCGCCAGCAAGCCAAGCGAGCGAAGGCCGGCGTCGAAATGGACCTGACCGTGACCTACGACGCCTACCGAGCAACCGCGCCGGATGACACGATCACAATCGTCTTCGGAGGCAAAGCGAAACTGAGCGGCTTGTGGGTCGATGACCGTTACGTCGCGAAGTACGTCGCTGCCGATCCGGCGCGGTTGATCGGATTCTTGTCGGTCGATCCAACGCAGCCCGGTTGGGAAGACGAATTGCGATTCGGACATCAGGAGTTGGGGTTGCGTGGCATCAAGCTGCTGTCGATGTACGCCGGCTTTCGGCCCGATGAGTCGCGGCTTGATCCGCTCTGGCAATACGCGACCGAGCATCGCCTGCCGGTGTTGCTGCACACGGGGACGACGTTCGTCGCGCAAGCGCCACTGGAATGCACGCTGCCTCGACATCTGGATGTCGTCGCCACGCGATTCCCGGAAGTGCGGATCATCATGGCCCACCTCGGCCACCCATATGAGGGGGAGGCGATCGTCACCGCTCGCAAGCATCCGCACGTCTTCTGCGACATCAGTGCGCTGCATTACCGCCCGTTTCAGTTCTATCACAGCCTGATGCTCGTGCAGGAATACGGCATCTGGGACAAGGTGCTGTTCGGCACGGACTATCCCTTCACGACGGTCAACGCGACGGTCGATGGCTTGCGGACACTCAACGACATGCTGGCCGGCACCGCGCTGCCGCGACTCAGCCACGAGGCGATCGAACGGCTGATCCAACGCGACTCGCTGCCGCTACTGGGACTGCGGTGAGCTGTCCACCGTTCGCTGGCGAACGGTCTGTAGCCCGACCCCTTGTGGGTCGGAGGATTCGATGTTTTCCAAAACGACCGTCGAATCTGGAATCACTCGACCCACAAGGGGTCGGGCTACAGTTTGCCAAACACGATCGAATGAGCCAGCCGTGTCTGTCCGCCGGATTTCGGATGCCATGTTGGCCGATGCTGGATACGATTCTCGCCCCGATTCGTTCTTCCCATTTCCGGAGGCCTTAAGATGCGAAACCTCGTTTGGACACTGGCGTCGATGGTTCTGGTGGTCTGCGTGAGCGCGGCGGCTTGGTCGTCGGAAGCGGATGAACTGCGTGCCAAAGCGAAGGCCGTGCAGAACGAGGCCGAACGGGCGGCGAAAGAAGGCCGCGACGAGGAGGCCGAAAAGCTGTACCGTCACGTCAAAGAATTGTTGCAGGCGGCTCAGAAGCACGAGTCAAAATCGGAGAAAGCGCCCAACCGTGAAAACGAGTTGCAGCAGCACCTCAAAGCGTTGGCCGAGAAGGAGCAGCACGCAGAGCAGTCAAAGAACGAAGAGGCTCTCGCCGAGTTGCGAAAACTCCGTGCCGCGACGGAACACGAGTTGGCCAACTTGCGCGAGCACGGCGAACAGAAGATCGCTCCGAAGCACACCGGTAAACACCCGCAGAAGCCTGTGGAGGAAATGGGGCTGCGCATCAAGCACATCCGCGTCGCGGTCGAGAATCTGAATGCCGCCGGACTCCATGACATCGCCGAGGAGTTGGCTCACAAGGCAGATACAATGGACCGTGAACGCCAGCAATTTCACAAAAGGATCGCGAAGCCGCGGCACTCGCCGAAGAAGGGCAAACATGCCGAACCCATCCCCCTCCACAACGCGGATTGGGATCGCAAGCACGTTTCGGATGCTGAGCCTCTCGACGATCTGCGTCACGAAGTCCAACGTCTGCGTGAGGAACTGAATGAACTGCGTGAACAAGTTAAGAAATCCAGCCGATGACATTTGCGTGATTTGTCGGATGAATGACGTCGCCGGCCGAGACCACTGGGGTCACACCTTCAGCGTCCTGATGGGCGGCGGCCACCAGCCGCGCGGCATCGACAGCCAACACGTCACCTTCCCCGACCGCTCCGGTCGCCCCATGCACCTCGTCGAAACCGAAGAACCGATTCGAGAGCTCGTGCGTGGGGCCTGACGTTGTAGAAACCGATGGTGGAACCGATTGACGTACCTCAATTGTGAGCCTACTGTCGGAGCACATCACAAATCTGTTCCAATTGGTTGGCCGACAGGAGCGAGGGGTGATGGCGCGACTCACAGACTCGAACCTGCTGGCTCTGTTTCGCGAGGCGTTGAGCGAATGGCGGGCGGAGGGTTTTGTCGTCTGGAAGCGACTTCCGGCCGAATGGTTGCGAAAAGAGTTGGCAGGACAGACTCAGAAATCGATCGCGAAGTTGCTTCACGAGCATCTGAAGGCGGGCCGAGAGATCGACCAAGTTCGGGAACGTCGCGAGCGGTATCGAGATCGCTATGAATTTCATTTCGATTTTCGGCTGACGATTGACGAACGCCGCGTCTACCTCGAAACGGTGCTGGACGAATCCAGGACCGGTCCCACAATCACGATTGTGAACATGCACGATGAATAACAAAGCCTTGTCCTCGCGATTGGCCGCCAAGCCGTACCCGCGCCGTTGTGCGGAATGTGGAAAGGTGGCAGTCGAGGCCACCATGATTCCCTACAAGGCGGAAGTGAAACATGACGGCAAACTGCACAAGTTTCCGATCGTCAAATTGAAAGTCGACAAGTGCCGTTCCTGCGGCGAGGAATTCTTCACGACGGCCACCGATGAGCAAATCACGGCCAGTCTGAGGTCCACGATCGGCCTGCTTCCGCCGGCAGAGATTCGGCGGCAGTTGGGACAGTTGGGCATTTCACAGCGCACGTTCGCAAGCCATTTGAGAATCGCACCGGAAACCGTGTCGCGCTGGATGACGGGGTTAGCGATCCAGAACCGCGCACTCGACACGCTCATGCGAATTTACTTCGCCTTTCCCGCCGTGCGTCAAACGCTGGGGAAAGCCGGCCCGCTGGACATGTCGAATCGTGACCAAGTCAACAAGATCGTTCATCGCGCAAAGGCATAAGCCATCGCCATCCGCGCTGGGCGCGGGTCTCCCGACCCCGCCCATTGCCCGACCGAAGGTCTCCCGAAATTAGTGACGCGCGATCGCCATGACGCGAATGGAGACCTGCGCCGAGCGTACGACGTTCAATGGTCTCGTTTCGGAAGCGAAATCACGATCTGCACCGGACGCTCCGTTGACTCCCAAGGAATGAGAACGGTTTGGTAGTCCCTATGTCCGTCGGGATACTCAAACGCCACGAGCATCGTGTCGCTTTCCGGGTAGCGATTCGCGGAGCCTCCAAAAACTCCGACCTCGCAAACTGTCAAAAAGATTGACGATGGCTCGGTTTTGATGACTTCATCGAAGTGGTGCTCCGTCGGATGCCCTTGGCGATGCTCTTCAATCGTCTGTTCGATGAATTGCTTCGGGACGATTCCATAACTCACACGCAGGTCATCTGGAATCGACGGATCGCAACGAATCTCAAGGTCGATCGAGCCGACGGCACGGTAGCCGTGAGTCGCCAGCCAAACGAAGGCTACGAAGAGTGCCAAGCCGAGGACACAGGCAACCCAAATGATTCGTCGTGGAGATGAACTTTGCCAGGAATCGTTCATGACGCGAGGATACGAACCGTTGTCGGCTGCGGCTATGCTATTTGTCACCGCTCGAAAACTGGGGCAGCATCCCATGTGCAACCGAACTTTCAACGCGACAATGTTTGATGCTCTACGGCTCAGAATGCGTGCCGTTGTGATTGGGATTTGTGTCGTCTGGACGATGTGCTCAAGAGTGTCTGCCGACGATGGCGACAAGCTGCGGTTCTTTCGCGAGAAGATTGAGCCGGTGCTGCAGGCTCAGTGCTATTCGTGTCACTCGCGGCAGGCGGATGAGTTGAAGGGCGGCTTGCGGTTGGATTTCAAAGCGGCCGTGCTGCGCGGCGGGGATAGCGGGCCGGCGGTGGTGGCCGGGAAGAGTGGCGAGAGCTTGTTGATTCAGGCGATTCGGCATGAAGGAGGCATGGCGATGCCCCCGAAAAAACCGAAGCTCTCGGACAAGATTATTGCCGACTTCGAGAAGTGGGTTGAGATGGGTGCACCCGATCCGCGCGATCGGGAACCGACCGAGGCGGACGATTCCAAGTTCGAGGTGGCTCGGAAGCATTGGGCATTTCAGCCGATTCGTAGGCGAGCCGATGGGCGTCAGCCCTCGGACGATTTGCGAGGCTCGAAAGATGTCCGGGGGCTGACGCCCTCCGGCTCGCCAGAAATTATTCGTGAGACCGACAAACGCACATTGATTCGGCGAGTGACGTTTGACTTGATCGGCCTGCCGCCGACGCCGGAAGAAATCGCGGCGTTCGTCGCGGATGAGTCGGCCGACGCCTACGAAAAGGTTGTCGATCGGTTGCTGGCCAGTCGGCACTTTGGCGAGAAGGCAGCGCAGCAGTGGCTCGATGTCGTGCGGTACGCCGAGACCGAAGGGTTTGAGTACGACCGGCACATTCCCGGGGCGTGGCGGTATCGCGATTACGTCATCGACTCGTTCAACAAGGACAAGCCGTTTGATCGGTTCCTCACCGAGCAACTCGCCGGTGACGAGATCGAACCGGAGAACCGCGAGTGTCTGACCGCGTCGATCTTTTATCGGCTCGGCCCGGTGCGACGGAACGCGGGGAACACCGACATCGCGCTCAGTCGCAACGAAGTGCTCACCGAGCGGACGGACATTCTCGGTTCAGCGATTCTCGGCCTGACGGTCGGGTGTGCTCGCTGTCACAACCACAAACTGGAGCCGATCACTCAAAAGGATTATTACCGCTTGCAGGCGTACCTCGCGGCGACGGATGAGCACAACATCGTGCTAGCAACGCCCGATGAGCAACGGGTCTGGGAAACGGAAACCACGAAGGGCAAGGACGAAATTGCTCGCTTGCAGAAGCTGGCCAAGGATGCGACCGACGCCGCCGAGAAAGATCGGCTCGCGCTGCTCGTGGAAGAATTGGAAGACAAACTTCCCGCGCCGCTGCCGACGATCCCCGCCACTCACAATGACTTCGCGAAACGCACCGCGATCCACGTCTTGAAACGTGGCGTGTGGGAAAACAAAGGGGAACCGGTCCATCCGCGACCGCTGAGCGTGCTGGTCGCGGAGGACGTCACTGAACTCTCGCCCGGCGAGACACAGCCGCGCTCGCAGTTGGCGAAATGGCTGACGTCTCCGGAATCCGCCGCAGGCGGACTGACCGCGCGGGTCATCGTCAATCGTCTCTGGCAACAACACTTCGGCGTCGGCCTCGTGAAGACCGCGAATGACTTTGGCTTCAAGGGGGAGAAGCCGAGTGATCCAGAGCTGCTCGATTGGCTGGCCGCGTCGCTGATCGACAACGGCTGGCGATTGAAGCCGCTGCATCGGTTGATGGTGCTGAGTGAGGCGTATCAACGGGAGGGCGAGGCTCCCGCCAAGCCGCAATTGACGCCGGACACCCCGCACGCGGCTCGGCGGGAGCCTCGCCCTCCCAGACCGCGCCGCCTCTCCGCAGAGGAAATCCGGGACGCGATGCTGGCCGTCTCAGGACGGATCAACTCAAAGTTTGGGGGGCCGAGCGTCATCGTCCCTGTCGATCCTGAGATGGTGAACCTGCTCTACAAGCCGTCGCAATGGGCGATCACCTCCGACGTGACCGAGCACGATCGGCGATCGGTTTACCTGATCGCCAAACGCAATCTGCGTCTGCCGTTCTTCGAGAACTTGGATGCTCCCGCGTTGCAGACCAGTTGTGCTCGGCGAGAATCGAGTACTCATCCGCCGCAAGCGTTGGAGCTACTCAACGGCACGCTGGCAAACGATCTCGCTCTGGCCTTCGCGAAGCGATTGGAACGGGACTGTGGTCGCGATCAAGCCAAGACCATCGACCGAGCGTTCCAATTGGCTCTCGGCCGTTCTCCGACCGCGAAAGAACGAGAGCGCTCGCTCGTGTTTCTGCAAGAACAACCTTTGAGTGAGTTCGCTCTGGCGATGTTCAACCTCAACGAGTTCATTTATGTTCGATAATGCTCGCTGAGTGTCTTATCTTTCGCCCCACATTTTTCGCCTGCTCCGGCTTTCTGAACTGGCGAAAAATGTGGGGCGAAAAATGACGCAGGGAAACAGCAATGATTCTGCCGAAGCTGAAATGTCATTCGCAGGTGACTCGCACTCGGCGGGAGTTTGTGCGCGAGGCGTGTTGCGGGTTCGGCGGACTGGCGCTGGCGTCGTTGCTGAACGATGAGCAACTTCGCGCGGCAACCACGAATCCGTTGGCGGCGAAGCGACCGCATCTCCCGGCGAAGGCCAGTTCGGTGATCTTCCTATTCATGGCTGGTGGGCCGAGCCATGTCGAGACGTTTGATCCGAAGCCGCTGCTCAACAAGCTCAACGGGCAGCGGCGGCCGGAGGAATTTGGCGAGGCGAAGTACCAGTTCGTTCACACGGACGCTCGGCTGCTGGGGACCAAGCGGACGTTTCGCAAGTACGGTGAGAGCGGCATCGAGGTGTCCGATTTGTTCCCGCACACGGCGACCTGCATCGACGATATCGCGGTGCTGCGGTCGTGCTACGGAGACAGCGTGGTCCACTCGGCGGCGCAGTACGAGCTGTTCTCCGGACGCGTCGTGCCGGGCTTCCCCAGCATGGGTTCGTGGCTCCTGTACGGCTTGGGCGCGGAGACCCGATCGCTGCCCTCCTACGTCGTGATGCCCGATCCGAAGGGAGCACTCGAAGCGGGCCAGCCGATGTACGCGCACGGGATTCTGCCAGCCGTCTATCAGCCGACGATGTTTCGTCCGGGGGATCGCCCGGTGCTCAATTTGGATTTGCCCAAGCACGTCACGGCTCAGCAACGTCGCCGCACGTTGCAGTTCCTGCGCAACTTGAATGAGTCTTCGCTCGATCCCGCCGACGAAGAGTTTCATGCGCGCATCAACGCCTACGACGTCGCATTCCGAATGCAGACCGAAGCTCCGGAAGTGTTCGACCTCTCGCGCGAGCCGCAAGAAACGCTCGACCTCTACGGCATTGGTTCGGAGCCGACCAATGACTACGGCCGACGCTGTTTGTTCGCGCGGAAGCTCGTTGAGAACGGCGTCCGCTTCACCTGTGTCGTCTCTGGTGGCGGGCCGGGCAACATGCAGTGGGACGCTCACGGCGACATCGAAGAGAATCACCTCCGCAAAGCGGCCGAAACCGACAGGCCGGTGGCCGGGTTGCTCAAGGATTTGAAACTGCGCGGACTGCTCGACAGCACGCTAGTGCTGTGGGGCGGCGAATTCGGACGCTCGCCGGATGCGCAATCTCCGACCGGGGGCCGCGATCATCACAATCTTGGATTTTCGATGTGGATGGCCGGCGGCGGCATTCGCGGCGGCCAAGTCGTCGGAGCGACGGACGCGATCGGACTCAAAGCGGTCGAGAAGCCGTACCACTTCCGCGACATCCACACGACGATCCTGCATCAACTCGGCCTCGATCAGCATCAACTGACGTACCCGCACCTCGGCCGCGACGAACGCCTGACGTTCCTTGAAGGGCGGGTCATCGACGAGATCGTGTAGGTCAGCCTTTCCAGGCTGACCCATTCCAAGATCGACATCGCTTCGTCCAATTGGCCGATTCTCCGCCGCTTGTGAAAACTGTCTCCCCTCCAACATCGCCGAACCCGCGAGTGCTCAGGCACATCCACATGTCACCAAGCACGATCATGTTTCGCAGAATTTTGGCGAGCAGACGATATCAACGGATCTCCTCGCTTGCCGGTCAACACAGACACCAGCCGGGACGGTACTCGCGGCGGATCAAGCGATCCGCTTCGGGAGCGTTCGGGCAGTTCAATTCGGCGGCGTCCCACTTGATCTTCTTGCCGAGCCGATACGCGACATTGCCAAGATGATTGGCCTCGGTCAGCCAACCGGAGTACTCGAAGTTGCACGTCGTCTGTGCTCCGGTCTTGCAGGCGATCAACCACTCGTGCATGAGGCCGGGAGATTTCGGAATCGACGGCGCTGGACGTTGATAGCCGTCGAAGTCCTTTTCCGGCAGCAAGACGTGTTTGCCGTAGTCGGATAGCAGCATCCCCTTGTCGCCGATGAAAAGTACTCCGCTGTCCCATTTGGGGATGCCGCCGTCGGTCCAGATTGCCGGCTTGTTGACTCCTTGATGCCACGTCACTTTGGCGGCCGGCATGTCACCGCGCGGGCCGTACTCGTAGGTCGCCTGCATCGAGGCTGGAGCAAGTTCCGCATGCGGCGGAGGGCCGGACGCTTCGACCGTCAGCGGAGCTTTCAGCTTCAGCGCCCAGAACGGCAGGTCGTTCCAGTGACTGCCGAGGTCCGACATCGTGCCGCTGCCAAAATCCCACCAGCGATACCACTTTGGTCCCGGAAAATAGACGCTGTGAAACGGACGAGGTTTCGCAGGGCCGAGCCACAAATCCCAATCCAATCCCTGCGGGACTGGTTGAATTTCGGTCGGACGTTCTTCGACATGGACGATGTCATTGTATTTCGTGGCGTCCTCCGCGCTTTGTCGTCCCCACGCTCGGCCGACCCAGACGTGAGCCTCACGCACCGGGCCGATCGCACCGGCTTGAATCAGCTCGACGACGCGGCGGTAGTTCTCTCCCGAGTGAATCTGAATTCCCATCTGCGTGGCGACCTTCACACGGCCAGCGGTCTCGCGAATCTGCCGTGCTTCCCAAATGTTGTGCGTCAGTGGCTTCTCGCAATAAACGTGCTTGTTGAGCAACAACGCCGGATAGGTCGCGAAGGCGTGCGTGTGCTCGCAGGTGCTGACGACGACGGCATCGAAGTCGCGGTCGTGATCGAACAGCTTGCGAAAGTCGGCGAACTTCTTCGCCTGCGGATACTTCTCGCTGACCTTGCCGAGCGTCGGCTCAAAGACATCGCAGATCGCCGTCACGTTTTCGTCGGCCAGTGCCGGCAAGTGTGCGCCACCTCGGCCACCGACGCCGATGCAAGCGACGTTCAGCTTCTCGTTGAGATTCTTCGCCCGCAGGATCGCGGGAGCGGCAAACAGCGACGTGCCGACGACGGCACTCGTCTTGAGGAACTGACGGCGAGTGGCGGGACGAGCCATGTGAGTCTCCGAGCTAGTCGGTCAGGCTTTCCAGCCTGACGCGAACGCTTCAACCGCATCGTTTTTTGATCGGGTCAGCCTGGAAAGGCTGACCTACGTTGGCTGATACGGTATCGCGCCCGGTGGCGAGCAGCCACGCTGCGATGGCTTAATGGGAGCAATCGTTGCAACCGGCCCGCGATGTCGCTGTGGCCCTCTCGGCCTGTCGTCAAGTCCCCGAATCACGGTCTAGAGTTGCCCGTTCGATGGCAAGCCTTCAATTGGCGGACGGCGATGCCGATCGCGATCCCTTCACGAATCTGTTTTCTGGCGAGGTCCATGATGTTGCCGCTCTTCAAGAAACTGCTGGACGACGAGCAGGGTTTTGTCGTCACCTCGGAATTGATTTTGATCTCGACGATCGTCTGCTTGGCGATGGTCGTGGGTCTGACCGAAGTTTCGCACGCGGTGTCCGGAGAGTTGATCGACGTCGCGAACGCCTACAACCACCTCAATCAGAGTCGCCGCTATCACAAGCTGGGCTGGAATGACAACGACTCGGTGTCTGAAGTGACCGGGACGCCAGCGCGAGACGAAGACCAATAACGTAGGTCAGGCTTTCAAGCCTGACCCGAATGGCCCATCGACCTCGATCGTTCATTTTGAAGTTGCGCCTTTTGACGCACTGAGTGATCAACTTCGAGTCCCGTCCCCACCGACGCGAGGTCGGTGGGGAGCAACCATAAGACGTCAAACTGCACAACGTCAAAAATCGCTCATCGGGTCAGCCTAGAAAGACTGACCTACTTCCGGTTGCCACAAAGCCAGCGCGTCATCACCGCGCGGTTGACCGGCATCATCGACCAGCACTTCACGGCCCACGCGATGTGAGACCGCTGCGAGCTGTCCCCAACCCGCCGAGACCGTGCCAGTCTTCAAATCCGCTGCCGGAGCACGACGCTCCTTCACGGCCGCAAGGAAGTCTGCGAGATGCGGCAACGCCAGTTCGCTGGAGTCGGACGTCAGCGGCTCCTTCGAGTCGTAGACCTTCCAGCCGCCACGATCGACGACCAACGTGCCACGCTCGCCGAAGAACGCGACCGCCGCTGTGCGACCTTCTGGAGCATGATTGCTCCAAGTACGATGCTCCCAAATCACCGTCTTGTCGCCGCAGTCGAATTGCACCTGTAGCGCATCGGGAGTCTCAGCTTCGTCCGCGATGACCCGACGGCCGTTCGTCGAGGCGACCCGCTGAGGCCAAGCGACATCCAGCCCCCACCGGGCGACGTCGAGCAACTGCGAACCCCACGCTCCGAGTTCTCCGCTGCCGTGTTCCCAGAACCAACGCCAGTGATAGTGAAAGCGATTCGCCAGGAACGGCCGCTGGGGCGCGGGACCGAGCCACGATTCAAAATCGACTCCGGCTGGTGGCTCGGCAGGCAGAGCCGGCGCGAGCGGCTGACGTCGCTGCACGAACCACGCCTTCGCGAGCGTGACTTGCCCGAGCTGCCCACTCTGCACCAACCGGATCGCCGATTGAAAATGCTGGCCGCTCCGCTGCGGCAAGCCAACGCCGACAATTCGATGATTTGCTCGAGCGGTCTCGATCATCCGAGCCGACTCGCCACCGAAGTGACAGGCCGGAGTCTCGACGTACACGTCCTTGCCCGCCTCGCAGGCCAGAGCCGTCATCGATGCATGCCAATGATCCGGCGTCGCAATCACGACCGCATCGACCTTCGGATCGTCGAGCACTCGGCGGAAGTCTCGTTCCGTTTTGGAAGACGTCCCCTGAACGTTCTGAACCGCTTGGACCGCAGCGGGCAAGTGGTTTTCATCGACATCGCAGAGCGTCACGACACTCGCATCCGGCAGCGACGCGAAGCCGCTCGCCAAGGCCTTGCCCTGATTTCGGACGCCAATCACGGCCAGGCGAATTCGCTCGGACGCCGCCCCTTTGGCCAACGCGGCGGCTCCCGCCAAACCGACCATACCGGCGGCGACCCCGGCCGCATTCTGAGCACTGCGGCCCAAGAACTGCCGACGATTCAAATCGGCTTTCAAAAAATCGTCAACTTTCATGGCGGAGTAACCCTGGCCAGTGTGTCGTGCGGCGACTTGCCGGCACCGAAAGATTCGCGGCACAGTCTATCGGTCACGGTCGACAATGTCTCGAAAGAAGTGACTCCAGCCGTTTCGTCTCGCGATCCAATTCGTTCCTTCTCCCCTTGGGAGAAGGTGGCCGAAGGCCGGATGAGGGATTCCGCAACGCTTGGCTCCCTCGCCACTGCCCTTTCCCAAGGGGAGAGGGAGATTTGAGCAGTCCCCCGCCGCGCGGCTTGACGGCGCGAAGCAGGTGCGGAAGATGTGATACCCCACGCGTCCTCAACTGAGATGTTTATGGCGAGCGGCAGGGCGTCAGCCCTCCGAGTGATTCCATCAGTTTTGACTCGGAGGGCTGAC
>SXGS01563852.1_pt1 | contig 13896 bp, 13 predicted proteins | sample 3174681 | NCBI WGS metagenome assembly SXGS01 (sample SAMN11356861, study PRJNA531348) | freshwater metagenome | isolation source: freshwater sample F1-80 | place: China: Fuxian Lake, Yuxi | collected 2017-12-25
CGGGTGGTCGGTGGCGCAGAACACGCGCACGACGTCCGCATGAAGCGGGCCGTGCCTGGGATCGCAGCTCAGCATGAAGGCGACCCGCTCGCCGGGAGCGGCGCTCTCTCGATCTGAATATCCGAGGATCCGTTCGGCCGACGTCGCCCTCACGTGAGCTCCCCGTCGAAATGCCTTGCCCAGCGCCGCTTGAAAACCGCCCATTCGGCATCGGCTACGCTGGTGAAGACGAGGCCGGGCAGGAGCCGCGGAGGATCGCCGCGGATCCCGGTGTAGATCGCCAGCGCCCACTCCCGATAGGGCTTGGTGCAGACGAGGACATGCTTGGCCGGAAACGGTTCGTGCCGAAAGATGTCGAGCAGTCGCTGAAGCTCCGGACTATGCCGGCCGTAGGGCTGGCGTCGAAATTCCTCGGCCACCGCGAGGTTGCTCTCGGTCGGCCTCGCCTTTCGATGAGCCGTAGGCGCGGACGAGTTCACGAGCGACGCACCTCGTCGGCAAGTTCCACCTCGGTCTCGTCGATCGCTACGGTCAGGGTGGCGAGGAGTTCGTCGATCTCCGCCTCGTTGATGATGAGCGGCGGCGCCACTACCAGGGCATCGCCGACGGCGCGGATGATCAGGCCCCGATCCTCGGCCCTGCGAAGCACCCGCTGGCCGGCTTTCACCGCGGGCGTGAACGGTGTCTTCGTAGCCTTGTCGGCGACCAGCTCGACGGCGCCCATGAGACCCAGCCCGCGCACTTCGCCCACGAAGCGATGCCCGGCCAGCGCGCGGAGACCGGCCTGGAGCTTCGGTCCGACGCGGCGCACATGGCCGACGATGTCGCGCTCCTTATAGATGGCTAAGGCCTCGAGGGCGACGGCCGTCGCCATCGGATGCCCCGAATAGGTGAAGCCGTGCCAGAACAGTCCGTGCTTTTCGCTCTGCCGTATGAGCGCTTGATAGATCGGCTCGGTGATTAGCGTCGCTGAGATCGGCACATAGGCGGCGGAAAGAGCCTTGGCGCAGGTCAGGATGTCCGGCCTCAGGTCGAAGGTCTGGGATCCAAACATGTTGCCGGTGCGTCCGAACCCGGTGATCACCTCGTCGGCGATGAATAGGATGACGTACTTACGCAGCACGGCCTGCACGCGCGCGAAGAAGTCGGCCGGCGGGACGATCACCGAGCTGCCGCCCATGACCGGCTCGGCGATGAACGCCGCGATCGTTTCCGGGCCCTCGCGGAGGATTAGGTCTTCGAGCTCGGCGGCAAGGCGGGCTGCGAATGCCGCTTCGTCCTCGCCCGGTCGTCCGAACTTCCAGTGATGCGGACAGCCGACGAACAGCGCCCAGGGTCTCGGCAGGTTGAAGTCGTGATGGTATTCGCGAATGCCCGACAGGCCGGCGGTGGCGACTGTGGTCCCGTGGTAGCCCTTCTCGCGTGAGATGACCTTGCGGCGTTCGGGCTCGCCGCGCGCGTGGTGATAGTGCCAGGCGATCTTGATCGCAGTCTCGTTGGCCTCGGAGCCCGAGTTGGCGAAGAACACCTTTGACATCGCTGGCGCGATGGCGACGAGCCGCTCTGCCAGCTCGATGGCGGTCTGATGGCTGCGGCCGCGGAACGTATGGGCATAGGGCAGCTTCGACAGCTGCCTCGTCGCTGCATCGACCAGGCGTTTCTCGCTGAAGCCGAGCGACGCGCACCACAGCCCCGACATGCCCTCTAGATAGCGGCGGCCGCGGTCGTCGATCAGGTAGATGCCTTCGCCGCGATCGAAGATGAGGGGGCCGTCCTTCTCATGCAGCCCCGTATGGGTGCAGGGATGGAGGTGATGGGCGACGTCGCGCGCGGCCAGCGAGTTCGAAAGACGAGTCAAGGGCGAATCCTCCAGGGACTGGTCGGGTGCTGGGGCAGGTTGCCGCCGGCGAGGACAGCGTAGGGTCGTCCCCGGATGCTAACGGGGCCGGGAAGGGGGTATCAATGAATTTCGTCGACGGTCGACAGTTGCAAATCGACTAAAAGGTACTTAACCTCGCCTTGGGAGGGGAGGCAGCTTGGAAAAGGTCCGCTGGGGGATACTTGGCGACGCCAATATCGGCCGCGGGCGGGCATTGCCGCCCCTGCGCGACGACCCTCTGTGCACCATGGTCGCCCTGGCCTCGCGTGATCAGGCGCGGGCCGACACCGCCGCGGCCGCGCTGGGCATTTCTCGGGCCTACGGATCCTACGAGGCGCTACTCGCCGACCCCGAGGTCGAGGTCGTCTACATTCCCCTGCCGAACCACATGCATCTCGAATGGACGACCCGAGCTGCCGAAGCCGGCAAGCACGTCCTTTGCGAGAAGCCGATCGCGCTGAGCGCCGCGGACGCAAAGCGCCTCATCGACGTCCGCGACCGCACCGGCGTGCTGATTCAGGAAGCTTTCATGGTCCGCACCCATCCGCAGTGGCTGCGCGTGCGCGAGCTGGCGCGGAGCGGCGATATCGGAACACTCTGCGCGATGCAGAGCATCTTCGCGAACATGAACCGCGATCCCAAGAACATCCGCAACATCTCGGCTTTCGGCGGCGGTGCGCTCTACGACCTCGGTTGCTATCCGATCACCACATCGAGATTCGTCTTCGGCGCTGAGCCGAAGCGGGTGCTTGCGCGAATGGATTACGATCCGGACTTCGGCACCGACCGGCTCGACAGCGTGATCCTCGATTTTCCCACCGCACAGTCGAGCTTCGTCTGCTCGACGCAGATGGCGCTCTATCAGCGCGCGATGGTGTTCGGCACCAAGGCGCGCGTCGAGATCGAGATGCCGTATGCCGCCCCAGCGGATCAGTCAACCAGGCTCCTGATCGATCGCGGCAGCCAGCTCGCCGGAATCCCGCCCGTCGTCGAGACGATTGCGCCGTGCAATCAGTACCGGATCCAGGCTGAGCTGTTCTCGAAGGCCGTGCGTGGGCTAGCCCCGCAGGCGATCCCTCTCGAGGACTCCTGGGCGAACATGAAAGTGCTCGACGCCGTGCGGCAATCCGCACGCTCCAATGCATGGGAGAAAGTCGAACCATGAGGGGCGACGGGCGGTGGCAGCGCTCTTGCGGCCACTCGCCGAGGTCGAGACGATAACACTAGTGGGAGGCGGACATGAGGATTCTGAAGTCAGTGGCGAGGACGATCGGGGGCGCAGCCTTGATCGTGTCGGCGCTTGCCCTCTCGGGGGCGGCATCGGCAGCCGATGTCATTGCGCGGTTCGGCTTTGTGGGCATCGAGGAGCATCCATCGAGCCAGGCGTTGCAGCGCTTTGCACAGCTCGTATCGACCCGTACCAATGGGAGCGTGCAGATCCAGCTCTTCCTCGGCGGCCAGCTGGGTGGCGAGAAGGAGATGTCGGAGCAGCTCCGTCTAAACTCGCTGCAGGGTGCGTTGGTCACCAACGCGGCCTTGAGCTCCTGGGTGCCCGAGGGCCAGATCTTCGACCTGCCCTTCATCTTCCGTGACGACGACCATGCGTTCAGCGTCACCACGGGGCCGATCGGCGCCCGTCTTGCCCAGCGCTTTACGCCGCAGGGCTTCCATGTTTCGGCATTCTGGGTGGTCGGAACCCGCCACCCGATGGGCACCATCCCAGTGCGGACGCCGGACGACGTCAAGGGCAAGACGATGCGGGTGATCCAGTCTCCGCGCCAGATCGAGATATGGCGCACGCTGGGCGCCAACCCGACGCCGATCCCGCACACCGAGATCTATAACTCGGTCCAGACCGGGGTCGTCGACATCCTCGACAATTCGATGACTACCTACTGGTTCTCGAAGTTCTACGAGGTCGCGCCGCACTTCACGCTGCTCGGACACATTTATGCGGTGGGACCGATCGTGTTCTCCGAGCAGTTCTGGAAGCGCCTGACACCGGCGCAGCAGACGGCGATCGACCGTTCCGCCCTCGACGCGGCGCATTTCCAGAACAATCTCATCGTTCTCAATGAGGAGAAGGCCCTCGCCAACGCGGAGAAGGCCGGCTCCAAGGTCGCTCGCAACGTGGACAAGGCGCCGTGGCGCAAGGCCATGGCCCCGATCTGGGAGAAGTGGGCCACGCAGGTCGGCGGCATCGAGCGTATCAACGAAATCGTAAACTCGAACTAGCCTCAGCAATCGGGCGCGCGATCGGCATGACCGCGCGCCCGACATTTCAGCGGGCTTGAGGGAAACGATGATGAGCGCTGAGGTCGCCCGTGTCCCGGGCAGCCGGTTCCGATCCGGGATTTCGGCTTTTCTCGCGGTACTCGACCGGATCCAGGAAGCCGCCCTGGCGGCTTGCCTGTTCGCGATCATTCTCAATGTTCTCGCCGGCGTCATTTCCCGTTATGTCTTCAACAACTCGTTCCAGTGGACCGAGGAACTCGGCCAGTGGCTCTTCACCTGGCTGATTTTCATCGGGATCAATGTTGGCCACCGGCGCGGCCTGCACATCGCGTTGGGCTCTGTCGACGGCTTTCTGCCGGCTGGCCTGCGCCATCTGCGCGGCGTGCTCGCCGGGACCATCGTCGCTTACACCATGCTGATGCTGATGTTCGGCAGCTGGGATCTGACCTGGCTACTCGGCGGCGTCAGCACTGGGCTGCAATGGCCGCAATGGACGCGCACGATCGTCGTGCCGGCGGCCTGCGGCATCGGGCTGATGTACATCCTGTTCGACGGTATTGACGAGCCGGAATCACGACTGATCGGACCTGTGGCTATCTGCCTCGCGATTGCGGCCTATGCCGCGACCGAGGCGTTCGGCGTCGTCCGCTTCCCGGGAACCAGTCCGAGCGTGGTGATGGTCACGGCATTCCTGGCGTCGATGGCACTCGGCGTCCCCGTTGGATTCGCGCTATTGTTCGGCACCTTTCTCGCGACATTGGGCGCGGAGCTGCTGAGTCCGGCGGCTGTGGTCTTGAACATGGTGAACGGCGCCAGCAAGTTCATCCTGCTTGCGATCCCGTTGTTCCTGACCGCCGGATATCTTATGAATGCCGGCGATCTAACCCGCCGGCTGATGGATTTCGCCCACTCGCTGGTGGGCCACCTTCGCGGCGGCCTGGCGCAGGTGAACGTGGTGGCGAGCATGCTGTTCGGCGGCGTGTCGGGCTCGTCGACCGCGGACGCCGCCGTCGACAGCAAGATCCTGGTGCCACAGATGGTGCGTCAGGGCTACTCGCCGGCGTTCAGCTGCGCGATCACCTCCGCCTCGGCGATCCTCCCGAACATCATCCCGCCGTCGATCGCGATGCTGATCTACGCCGCGGCGGCCGATGCATCGGTCGGCAGGCTGTTCATCGCCGGCATCGGAACCGGGCTAGCACTCACCATCGTTCTGCTGTTGACCGTGCATGTTATCTCGGTGCGGCGCGGCTATGGCCGCGGCGGCCAGCGCTCGACTGCCCGGCAACGCATCGGCGCGTTCGTGAGCGCCGTACCGGTGCTCATGATCGCGGTCTGGATCTTGGGCGGGATCCGCTTCGGCATCGCGACCGCGACGGAGGCCGCTGTCTTTGCCGTGCTCTGGGCGGCGTTTCTCGGCGTGTACTACCGCGCCTATCATTGGCGCGATCTTTACCGCGCGCTGGTCAACAGCGGCATCGACGCGGCGCTGGTCGGCTTCATCATCGCCGTCGCAGCTCCCTTCGCGTGGGTCCTGATTTCCGAACGCGTCCCGCAGGAATTCGTCGCCTTCGTGTCCGCTTTCGTCGAAAGCCGCTGGGCGACGCTGCTTCTCGTCAACATTCTTCTGCTGATCGCCGGCTGCTTCATCGATCTATCCGCCGCGGTGCTGATCCTGGTGCCGATTTTCCTGCCGCTGCTGCCGAAACTCGGGATCGATCCGATCCATTTCGGCATCGTCGTCATCGTCAACATGATGATCGGCGGGATAACACCGCCGTTCGGCGTGCTCGTGTTCGTGACGTCATCGATCACGCACACGCCGGCGGCCGAGGTCTTCCGCGAATGTCTGCCGTTCGTCATCGCCCTGGTCCTCGGCCTGATGCTAATCACCTACGTCCCGGCGATCTCTATGGCGCTCGTCCACCTCGTCTACTGAGACTGTAATGGCCATCCGCAACCAACCCATCGACAACGATCCTATCGAGGCGCTCCGCGACCGCGCGCGTGGCATTCGACGGCATGTGCTGCACATGGCGAGCCAGCTGGGGGAGGGCTACGTCGGGCAAGGCCTGGCGATCGCCGACCTCATGGCGGCGGTGTACTTCAACGAGCTTCGCTACGACCCGAAAAACCCAGATTGGGTGGACCGCGACCGATTCCTGATGTCGACCGGCCACTATTCGATCGCTCTCTGGGCGGCGTTCGCCGAAGCGGGAATCATCTCTGTGGCAGAACTCGACACCTACGGGGCGGATGACAGCCGCCTGCCGATGAGCACGATAGACACGACGCCGGGGGTCGAGGTCACCGGCGGCTCTCTCGGACATGGTCTCGGCCAGGGCGTGGGCACCGCACTCGGCTTGCGCCTGCAAGGACGCAGTGCCCGCGTCTTCGTCGAGCTCTCGGACGGCGAGCTTCAGGAGGGTGCCACATGGGAAGCGGCGATGTCCGGCGCCAGCTTCCGGCTTGACGGGCTCGTCGCCCTGATCGACTGCAACGGCATTCAGGCGGACGGCCCGATCGTTCTGGACATGGAGCCGGTGGCGCCGAAATGGCGGTCCTTCGGCTGGGATACGGTCGAGGTCGACGGCAACGACATGGGCCAGCTCGTCAACGCGCTCCACTATTGCCGTACGCGCAACGGGCGGCCAAAAGCCGTGGTGCTGCGAACTCGTCCGGGAAGCGGCGTCCCTGCGCTCGAGACGCGGGAACGGGCGCACTTCCTACGGATCGAACCCGGTGAGTGGTCGACTCTGATTGCCGAGTTCGAGGCAAGCCATGGCTGAGCGCGCACGTTCGCAGACCATCGACGCCTCCGGCGCGTCGGATGGCCGGCAGACCGTCATGGCGCCGTTCGGAACGACGCTCGCGGCCCTCGGCGCCGAGCGGACGGATGTCGTCGGGTTGACTGCCGATCTGGGGAAATACACCGACATCCTGCCGTTCGCTTCTGCGTTCCCCAGCCGCTTCTTCAATGTCGGCATGGCCGAGCAGAACCTGATCGCGGTCGCGGCCGGGCTGGCGCGTACCGGCCTCGTGCCCTACTGCACCACTTATGCCGTGTTCGCGACGCGGCGGGCCTACGACTTCATCTCCATCGCCTGCTCGCACTCCCGCTTGCCGGTCCGGATCTTCGCCGGGCTTCCCGGATTGTCGACCAGCTATGGCGCCACGCACACCGCGCCGGACGATCTCGCGCTCATGCGCGCCGTTCCCGACCTTACGGTCATCGACCCGGCGGATGCCACCGAGCTGGCCCTGGTCACCCGCGCGGTCGTTGACGTCGATGGCCCGGTTTATGTCCGCCTGCTGCGCGGGGCGGTTCCGGTCGTGTTCGGCAGCGACCATCGCTTCGAGATCGGACGGGCATGTCCCCTGCGGAGTGGCACGAATATCGGCATCATCTCCACGGGAATGATGACGGGCCGGACGCTCGAGGCGGCAGAGCTGCTCTCGACGAAGGGCATTTCCGCCGCGGTCCTGCACATGCCGACGCTAAAGCCGTTCGACGGCGATGCCGTCCTCGAGCTTGCCGGCCGCGTCGACCGGCTGGTCACCGTCGAGAACCACTATCGGGCCGGGGGACTGGGCACCGCCGTCGCCGAGACGCTGGCCGATCACGGCGTGGGCAAGCGCCTGCATCGTATCGGATTGCCGGACCGGCATATCGAATGCGGCGCCGTCGCCACGCTTCAGGAACGCTACGGGCTCACCGTTGGCCGTCTTGTGGATGCGATTTCGGGTGCGCGAGTGCCGGCTTGATATCAGCCGGTGGCGGCCAGGCGGTCGGGTTCGGCCGTTGACGGCAGGAAGGTCGACCGGCCTCTGAGGATATGGGCGCGGATGAGCTCACGAACCTTCGCCGCATCGCGCGCGGCATAGGCTTCGTAGATCCGCTCGTGTTCGTCGCCAGGATCGCTGCGGGCGCCGTGGCGTGGAATCATCAGGGCCCAGGCCCAGCGGATTTTCTTGAGGCAGTCCAGGTAGGCCTCGCGCAGCGTGACATTGGGGCAGGGGGTCGTGAGCGCGCGATGATACTCGAGGTTGGCGAACTGATAGGACGCGCGGTCGGAAGCTTCCCGCATCTCGCCGAGCAGCCTACGGAGATCCTTCAGCGCTTCCGGTCCGGCGACCGTGCAGGCGCTCGCCGCCGCCTCGCTCTCCAGGATGGCCCACATATCGTAGATCTCGAGCACGTCGTTGCGTGACACAGTGCGGATGACCCTCCCGGTCTTGCCTTCGCGGGCGATCAGGCCGGCCTTCTCGAGGCAGATCACCGCCTCCCGAAGCGATGTCCGGCTGATTCCTAGGTCGCGGGCGAGCGTCTCTTCGATGATCCGCGAGCCGGGCTTCACTTTGCCACTGATGATCAGCTCTTCCAGCAGTGCCGCCGCCCGTTCCGGCAGATTTGGAACGGCGAGGATCTCGCGCATGCTGCGCAAGGCTTGCGTGAACTCATCCATGACGGGCCAGGCCTTTTGTCCGAGGAAGGCGGATAGTTAAAGTCTGAGAGGGCCGAATGCAATGCGGCGGCGCGTTACGAGGCAGGCTGTTCCAGCGAATGGAGAAGGTCACGAGCTGCCAGCGGTCCGCGGTCGATCCTCAGGTTCAGCATCCTGACACCCGAGGGATCCGATTGCATGGCCTGCTGCTGCGCCTCCAGGATCGCCTTGTCCTCGGCCAGTACAGTTCCGATGTCGCCGACGAAGCGGGCTCGGCGCTGGGGCTCGAGGATGAAGTCGCGGCAATGGGCGAGGAACTGATGGTGCGAGGACTCGGTCTCCGGCGTCAGCGGAGTCAGGACCTGGATCTCGCGCCGCAGCGTGCCGTCCCCGCCATTGTCCACTTGATAGATCGTCTCGATGCGGACGTTGCCAGGCGGCTTGAAGATCGTGCTACGCAGGTTGTCGCTGCGCGGCAGCCCGGTCAGCTCACCCATGGTGCGGGAGTTCTCGACATCGCGCATCATCCTGCGGACCTCGACGGCCTGCGGCGTGGCGACGATTTCGGGATCATGCTCGGCGATGGCGGCATTGCCGACATTGGCGCGGTGCACATAGGCGGCGTGCGAGAGGTCGAGAAGATTGTCGAGGCCGAGCTTGTAGTTGGCCGCGATGCGCACATGGAAATGGTCCGCCTCCCAATCCGGCAGCGCGTGCCAGTGATAGTCCGGGATCATGTCGGGATCGGCCTTCGCTTCCTCGCCGATCCAGATCCACACGAAGCCATGACGCTCCTCGATACGGTAGCTGCGGACCAGCGGCTTGGTCGGCAGGCGGGACAGTCCCAGGGCGAAGACGCATTGGCCCGTCGGCGCGAAGCGCATCCCGTGATAGGCGCATTCGATCTCGTCGCCGATCAGTCGCCCCCGCGACAATGGCATGCGGCGATGCGGGCAGCGGTCCGCGATCGCGGCCACGTGACCCGACGACGTCCGGTACATCACGAGAGGTTCGCCGCAGATAGTGCGCGCCAGCAGGTTCTGGCCAAATTCATGCGACCAGCCCGCAGCGTACCAGCGCTTTTGGATGAACATCGTGCCCCCTCGCGACGGTCCGACGCGCAGAAGAGGATGGCGCAGAAGGCACGGCACAACAACCGTTTTTTGTTGCTCGTCGACGGTAGACGACTGTAGTCTTGCGCCATGCATTCGAGGGGGGGGGGTAGATGACAGAGCTGGTGGCCCTGATCACCGGTGGAGCCCAGGGGCTCGGCGCCGCTGCCGCCCTCGGACTCGCCCGGCGCGGGTGCGTCGTCGCCGTCGTCGATCGCAACGGGGCCGGCGCCGAGAAGATCGCCGCGGCCTGTCGCGAGACGTCGCCCGGCTCCTTCGCCCTGCAGGTCGATCTGATCCACAAGGATGCGGCGCATTCCATGGTCGAGCAGACGGTCAAGCGGACCGGTCGGCTGGACATCCTGTTCAACTGCGCCGCCGCGGCGCCGGCCGAAGGCTTCCTCGACATGACCGCCGAGGCATGGGATGCGGCGCTCACGGTCAATGTCCGCTCGGTGGCCCTCGCGATGGCCGCCGCCGGGCGCGAGATGGGGCAGCGCAAATCCGGCCGCATCATCAACGTGACCTCGGCGGCGGCCCGCATGTCGCCGCCCAACTACGTGGCCTATGCCGCGACGAAGGCAGCGGTCGATGCCTTGACCCGGACCGGCGCGGTGGCGCTCGCGCCGCTCGGCGTCCGGGTCAACAGCTTGTCGCCCGGTATGATGGACACCCAGCTGCAGATGGATACCGAAGCCATCTTCTGTGCGCTCGATGGGCGCAGCGATCTCGAAGCGTTCAAGCGCGAACGGACGGCTCGCATTCCGCTCAAGCGACGCAGCACGCCGGAGGAGATGGCCGAAGCTTTCGTCTGGCTCGCCCTCGATGCGCCAGACTACATGACCGCGGCTCGCCTCAACGTCAGCGGCGGACTGGACAAGGACTGATGCCCCGATCTTGCCGGCGGCGATCCCGGCCAAGGACACGATGATGAGTGAGCATGCCCAGATTTCTCGGCCGGGTGTTCCTCCGCCGGTCGATGAATTCGGACCCGGCATCGCCTATGTCGATGGCGAGTTCCGTCCGTTGCGCGATGCCAGGATCTCGATCTTCGACTACGGCTTCCTGCGTTCGGACGCCTGCCAGGACACGGTCTCGGCCTGGAAGGGCGTTCTGTTCCGCCTCGACGACCACCTCGACCGTTTCGCGCGTAATGTCGGAAAGCTGCGGATGACGTGCCCGCTCGATCGCGACGGGCTGCGAAACCTCGTCTTCGAAGCCCTGCGGCGCACGGGATTTCGCGATGCCTATGTGCAGGTCATCATGACCCGCGGCTTCCCGCCGCCCGGCGTGCGCGACCCGCGTCGCTGCGTCAACCGGCTGATGGCCTTCTGCCGGCCCTACCTCCACATCGCAACGCCCGAGGTACAGGCGCGCGGCGTGAAGCTCGCGATCACCAAGATCGTCCGCATCCCGGCTGAATCAGTCGACCCGATGGTGAAGACCTACCATTGGCTGGACCTCCAGATGGCTCAGTTCGAAGCCTTCGATCGCGGCGCCGACACAGCGGTCGTGGTCGACAAGGATGGCAACATCGCAGAAGGTCCGGGGTTCAACATCTTCGTCGTGCGCGGCGGTGAGGTGCTGACCCCCGAAGGCAGCTGTCTCGACGGCATGACCCGGGCGACCGTGTTCGATCTCTGCCGCGATACCAATCTCAACTCCCGCGCGATCGCTCTGGCGCCCGACGTACTGCGTGCCGCTGACGAGGTATTCATGACCAGCACCGCGGGCGGCATCATGCCGATCGCGTGGGTCGACGACCGCTGCATCGGCGACGGCGCGATGGGACCGGTGACCAAGCGCCTGCGCGACATGTACTGGCAGCGCCGTGAAGCTGGCTGGCACGGCACACAGGTGGACTACGCGGAGAACTCGCGTTGACCGATCGGCGGACTGGGAGGCTCGACGGCCGCGTCGCAATCGTTACCGGCGGCGCCAGCGGCATCGGGCGCGCGATTTCCCACCGGCTCGTCGCCGATGGCGCGCGCGTAACGATCTTCGATCGCGCGGCGGAGGCCGGCGAGGCGGCGGCGCGCGAGGTCGACCCGAAAGGCGACACCCGCGCCATCGGAGTCGACGTCACCGAGCGCAAGGCGCTGGAGCAGGCGTTCGCGGCTGTCACGACGCGCGAAGGACGCATCGACACGCTGGTCGTCAGCGCCGGGGTGAGTCTCCCGGCACCCTTCCTCGATATGTCCGATACGCTGTGGCATGAGGTGATCGGCGTCAACCTGACCGGCGCGTTCCTGTGCGCCCAGATCGCCAGCCGCCACATGATCGCCCACGGGCAGGGCGGACGCATCGTGTTCGTCGCATCGAACTGCGCGCAGCGCGCCGCTATGTCGCGCGCGAATTACAACGCCTCCAAGGGCGGGCTGATCAGCCTGATGCAGAGCATCGCCGTCGAACTCGCTTCCCGTGGAATCCTGGTCAACGCCGTCTCTCCCGGCCCGATCGAGTCCCCGATGTCGCGGAAGAACCACACTGCGACCCTACGGTCCGCCATTCTGAGCACGACGCCGCTGGCTCGCTATGGCCAGGTGGAAGAGGTGGCCGGCGCCGTCTCCTACCTGCTTTCCGCTGATGCGACATACGTCGTCGGCCACGAGCTGACCGTGGATGGCGGCTGCGGCGCAGCGCTCTATCTTTACGAAAATTGAATGGCGGCCGACGCCACTGCGAATCCTTTTGGGGGGTGGTCATGAATGCTCTGTTCTCGCTCGAGGGCCGCGTCGCCCTCATCACCGGTGCCTCGCGCGGGCTCGGCTTCGGCATGGCCCGCGGTCTCGCGGCGGCCGGGGCGCGGGTGGTGCTGAACGGTCGCGTCGCCGCTACGCTCGACGGCCGTCGCGCTGAAATCGAAGCCACCGGCGGCAAGGTGGCGACAGCGGCCTTTGACGTGGCCGATGCCAAGGCCGCCGATGCGGCGATCGACGATATCGAGAAGCGGTTCGGATCGGTCGACATCCTGATCAACAATGCCGGCTTCGGCGTCCCGCGCGATCTCTTCGAGACGACGGACGGGGAATGGCGCTCGGTGCTCGATGTCGGCCTCGATGCCTGCTTCAGGCTGTCGCGCCGGGCTGCCGCCGGGATGGTTAAGCGCGGCTGGGGACGGATCGTCATGATCTCTTCGGTCAATACCCGCATCAGCCGGGGCACGAACACGGCCTATGTCACGGCCAAGACGGGCCTCGAGGGGCTCACGCGCGGCCTGGCGGTGGAACTCGCCGCTAAGGGCGTCACGGTCAACTGCATCGCGCCGGGCTACATGGCGACGGAGATTAACGAGGACTTTCTCTCCGATCCCGTCAGGTTCAACTGGATTCTTAACCGCACGCCCATGAAGCGTTGGGGGCGCGCCGATGAGCTTGCCGGTGCCGCCCTCTTCTTGTCGTCCGAAGCGTCCTCGTTCGTGACCGGACATGTGCTTGTCGCTGACGGCGGAATGTCCATTGCAATATGAACCTCTCTCTTTGCACCCGCCGGTAGCCACATCCGGTCAGGGTTTGTGGGGATAGGAGCAGCGCTGGCGCGATTGTCAGGTCGGACTTTGCTTCTGGTCGAGGCAGAACCTCCGCCAGATGTCGCATACGGCCCGGTTTTGGCTAGAGGCGGACTCGGCAGCTGCGACAGAGAGGCCTCTTAGTAGGAAACACGACAAATCTACTGAGTCACTTCGGGCGAAACCGAGCCGCGGTTGCAAGGCCGATGATCGATCGCCCGCTTCGAGGTATCGCAAGAAAATCGACTGAGCGCAGCACCTGCGACTTGCTTCCCGAAATTCACATTTCGGAAGGTGGCGTCGGATGTTGTGGCATACCCGGTGGTGCCGAGCCCCCCGCAACTGTGGCGGGCTGTGAACGGACAATAGTCAACTGAAAGAGTTCCGTTCGCGCTGGAGTTAGGGCATCCTGCTGGCGGGGAGTCTGGACCGTTAGGTCGTTCACGATGGGAAACACCTCAGAGGGAGAAGCCGTTGACCTGCCCGGTCTCGATGACGGGCAGCTCGCTGAGGTATCGGCGCGCGTCAAGGTAGTTGTCGCCTGAGTCACGCAGCCTTCTGCCGAGTATGCTGATGGCTGGCGGTCATGCTGAGCGCCTCGTCACGCTCTGGATTGAGAGTGACGGCGCCGATGTGCGACCAATCGCGCGTGTTGCCAGACCAGCGCTGTGGGTTGCGCTGCCTGGCCTCGGTGTAGAGCGCGTGTCGAGCCGCGAG
>SXGS01058447.1_pt1 | contig 13895 bp, 10 predicted proteins | sample 3174681 | NCBI WGS metagenome assembly SXGS01 (sample SAMN11356861, study PRJNA531348) | freshwater metagenome | isolation source: freshwater sample F1-80 | place: China: Fuxian Lake, Yuxi | collected 2017-12-25
AAATAACCGTTCCTAAAGGAACTCTGGTAATCCGTGCTGCAGAAAAATTAGGAATACAGATCCCAAGATTTTGTGATCACCCATTACTTGAACCAGCTGGTGCTTGCCGGCAATGTTTGGTGGATATTGAGATAAATGGAAGAGCATTCCCTAAACCACAAGCCTCTTGCACAATTCCAGTTGAAAACGGAATGATTGTTAAAACTCAATTAACCTCAGCAGTTGCAGACAAGGCACAAAAAGGTGTTATGGAGTTGCTATTAATTAATCATCCACTTGATTGTCCAGTTTGCGATAAGGGTGGTGAATGTCCACTTCAAAATCAAGCAATGTCTACTGGCAGAAGTGAATCTAGATTTGAAGGAATAAAACGCACATTTGAAAAACCAGTTGCTATTTCATCCCAAGTATTACTAGATAGAGAAAGATGCGTACTTTGCGCCCGATGTACAAGATTTTCTGAACAGATCGCTGGTGATCCATTTATTACATTAAATGAGAGAGGCGCTCTACAACAGGTTGGTATTTATGAGGATGAACCATTTGATTCTTATTACTCAGGTAATACCGTGCAAATTTGCCCAGTCGGCGCACTTACTGGAACTTCATATCGTTTTCGTGCCCGACCATTTGATTTAGTTTCAACCAACTCTGCATGTGAACACTGCGCATCAGGGTGTGATATGCGTACTGATGTGAGACGTGGTAAAACTCTAAGAAGATTAGCTGGTGATGATGCTGATGTTAATGAAGAATGGAATTGCGATAAAGGTAGATGGGCGTTTAAGTACGAGGTAGCAAAAAATAGGTTAACTGCGCCGATGATTAGAGATTCAAGTGGTCAACTACAAGAGGTCTCATGGCCTGAGGCTTTAGCAGCAGCAGCCGCAGGTTTAAGAGATGCTAAAACAGGAGTTCTAGTTGGTGGCCGCGCCACTATTGAAGATGCTTATGGGTATAGCAAGTTTGCACGCGTGGCATTGGGTACAAACAATATTGATTTTAGATCACGTGTTCACAGTGATGAAGAGCTAGATTTCCTAGCTAGTGCACCATTAACTGCTACTTATAAAGATATTGATAAGGCAGACCATATTGTTTTAATAAATTTTGAACCAGAAGATGAATCACCAATAGTTTTCCTTCGGATTTACAAACAAACTCATAAGAGGTCAATAAAAGTTACAACAATTGCGCCATTTGCGAGTAGAGGTAGTGAGAAGTTAAAAGCGAATGTAATTAAGACAGCTGCGGGCAATGAGATTTCAGCTATTTCTTCACTTAATGGCTTAACTAAAAAAACAGTAGTTCTAGTAGGTGAGCGATTATCAGAAACTCCTGGAGCGCTATCTTCAGTTTTACAAATAATAAATCAGTCTGGTGCAAAACTTGGTTGGGTACCAAGAAGAGCGGGAGAGCGTGGTGCAATTGCAGCAGGAGCTGCGGGTAACTTACTTCCTGGCAATAGATTAGTTTCTGATTCAGCAGCTCGAGTTGATATTGCCACTGTTTGGTCATCTTCTTCACTACCAACAGATATTGGAATGAATACTTCAGAAATTATTAATTCTGATCTTCAAGCAGTATTAATCGGAGCAGTTGACCCGATGGATATAGCACCTGATGCAAAAATTAAATTATCAAAGAAATTTATTGTTTCATTAGAGATTCGACATAGTGACATTACAGATATTGCAAATGTGGTTTTACCAGTTGCTACCGTCGTTGAAAAAAGTGGATCATTTATGGATTGGCAAGGAAATGTGCGTAAATTTGAAGCAGCGGTTGCTCAATCATTAAATAGAAGTGATGTAAGAATTTTATCTATGCTTGCTGATGAGATTGGTAAGCCAATTAACCTAGCGACAGTTAAGGCGGCGCGTGCCGAGTTTGATTCAATTGGTAATTGGGATGGAGCTAAAAACGTTGCTAAGGCTGTTACCCCTGTGGCCAGTAAGAATGTATCAAGTGATGAAGCAATTCTTACCTCTTGGCGAAATCTGCTAGATAAAGGTTCATTACAAGATGGGGAGGATAATCTTGCTGGGACTGCTCGTAAATCAGTCGTAGTCATTAGTTCAGATAGAGCTAAAAAACTTGGGGTTACTGATAGTGAACTAGTTAGAGTTTCAAATGAGTATGGCGCGGTCACATTACCTTGCCAAATTGCCGATATCGAAGCATCTAGTGTTTGGTTACCTCGTAACTCAGCTAGCAGTCAACTAATTAGAAATTTAGGCGTTGTTAGTAATTCAATTGTAAAGGTGGCTAAAGCATGAGTAATGCAGAATTAATTAGCCAAGATCCGGGTTGGATTATTGCTCTCAAGGGTTTAATAATTTTTGCTGCCTGCGTATTTTTAACAATTATGTCAGTTTGGGGTGAGCGACGAATTGTTGCTCGCATGCAACAACGAAGTGGGCCTAACAGAGTTGGTAAATTTGGTTTACTACAAGCTTTAGTCGATGGCGTAAAACTTGCACTAAAAGAGGATTTAATTCCAAAAGCAGCTGATCGAATAGTGTTTGTGTTAGCACCAATTATTAGTACTACTACTTGTTTTATGGCTTTTGCGGTCATTCCATTAACCGGTGAGGTAAATTTCTTTGGATACGAAACTGCGATGCAACTTACAGATTTATCAGTAGGTGTGCTTTATGTTTTAGCAATTGCATCTGTTGGCGTGTATGGAATTGTTTTAGCAGGATGGTCCTCCGGCTCTACCTATCCATTATTAGGTGGACTTAGATCATCAGCCCAAGTTATTTCTTATGAAGTTGCCATGGGTCTTTCCTTAGTTGCAGTGTTTATTTATTCAGGATCGATGTCCACCTCTGAAATTGTGGCAGCACAAGATCGATGGTGGTATGTCGTAGTTCTTTTCCCATCATTTATTATTTATGCAATATCTATGGTTGGTGAAACTAACCGTGCTCCATTTGATTTAGCCGAAGCAGAAGGTGAATTAGTAGGTGGATTCCACACCGAGTATTCATCACTTAAGTTCGCACTATTCTTCTTATCAGAATATGTAAACATACTTGCAGTATCTGCATTAGCAACAACATTATTCCTAGGTGGTTATCGAGCCCTTCCTGGGCTTGGTTTTACTGAGCAATGGCTTGGTGGCTGGTTTACATTAGTTTGGTTCTTTGTAAAGGTATTAGCTTTCTTCTTTGTATTTGTCTGGTTACGTGGAACACTGCCACGCCTTCGGTATGACCAGTTTATGAAGTTTGGTTGGAAAGTTTTGATTCCATTTTCACTTGCTTGGATCATGATTGTTTCAACACTTCGAGTAATGTCTCAGCGCCAAAGTTCAACCTTCTTATTAGTTGCTTTTATTTTTTCCGTAACATTTATATATATTGCGATAGCCTCACTTATGGACAGGGCAAAAGTGAAAACAGCTATCGAATCAAGAATTACAAACACTACTCAACCGGATTTTCCAGTACCAGAAATTCCAAACTCTAGAGCGGAGCAATTAAATGGCTGATGAATTAATGCCTAGATCTGATGAGTTTGGCTTAGCTAAATCTGATGCCGCTAAGGCGCCTATTACTAACCATGAAAGATCTAGTTTTGGTAAGCAACTACTTGGTTTTTGGGTCACATTTAAAACCATGTTCAAAAAAGTTAACACTGTTCAATATCCAGAGGTTAAAGAACCAACTGCAGAGCGCTTTCATGGACGACACCAATTAAATCGTCACCCAGATGGTCTTGAGAAATGTATTGGTTGTGAGTTATGTGCGTGGGCATGCCCTGCTGATGCTATTTATGTTGAAGGTGCTGATAACAAAGAGGGTGAGCAATTTTCTCCAGGTGAGCGGTATGGCAAGGTTTATCAAATTAATTACTTACGTTGTATTTTTTGTGGACTCTGCATAGAGGCATGTCCTACCCGGGCACTCACGATGACAAATGAGTATGAATTAGCGGACGATACTCGCGCAAAATTAATATTTGAAAAAGATGATCTACTTGGTCCACTAAGAGCGGGAATGGTTCCACCACCACACCCAATGTATCCAAATACAGATGATGGTAATTACTATCGTGGTGAAGTCACTGGTTCACATCCATCACAAGGTATAGCTAAAAATGATTAATTTAGCTCTCGATATTGGCACAACAGCTGGCCCAGAATCAGTATTATTTTATTTTTTAGCACCACTTTCTGTTTTAGCTTCGATTGGAATGCTGTTAGTTAAAAAAGCAGTTCATTCTGCGCTACTTCTAGCTTGGGTAATGATCTCCCTAGCTATTTTTTATATTGCCCAAGATGCGCTGTTTTTAGGAATTGTTCAGATTGTGGTTTATACCGGAGCAGTAATGATGCTCTTCCTATTTATTTTAATGTTAGTTGGTGTTGATACATCTGACTCACTTGAGGAAAATATAAAGGGATTACGTCCTATCGCAATTACTGCTGCAATTGGTTTTGGCGGCCTACTAACCTCTTTGATATCTCGTGCAACATTTGGCAGACCTACAAATCTTTTAATCGATGCAAATTCCGCGGGTAATGCAAATGGAATCGCTGAAATTTTGTTCACAAAATACGTATTTGCCTTTGAAGTTGTTTCTGCACTTCTAATTACTGCAGCTTTGGGTGCAATGGTTTTAGCTCACAGCCAAAAATCTCGATCTAAATTTGCTCAACGAGATTTATCTATTGCTCGATTTAGAAAAGGTGAACTTAAGGACGCGGCGGGTCTTCCCGGTCCAGGTGTTTACGCTCTTCATAACGCAGTTGATGTGCCAGCTTTATTGCCTACTGGAAAGGCTGCGCCAACTTCTATATCTGCAGTTCTGCAGGCCAGAGGCGACATTATTGAAAGTTCTAAATTCCAACTACAGGCTGACGAGGAGGAGAAGTAATGGCAATTGCTAATTATCTCTATCTCTCTGCAATCTTATTTACAATTGGTGCAATCGGTGTTGTGGTAAGACGTAATGCAATTGTTGTGTTTATGTGTATTGAATTAATGTTAAATGCCGCAAATTTAGCCTTTGTTACCTTTGCTCGCATTAATGGAAATTTGGATGGACAAGTTGTTGCGTTCTTTACGATGGTTGTTGCGGCTTGTGAAGTTGTAGTTGGACTTGCAATTATCGTAACTATTTATCGATCTCGTCGTTCTGCATCAGTTGATGATGCAAGTTTGCTTAAACTATAAAATGTTAACTTCCGCTAATTTAGTATGGTTAATTGCACTCCCATTATTTAGCTCTGCTATTTTGCTTTTAGCTGGAAAAAGATCAAATTCTTGGGGACATGTCATGGCAACCATTGTCTCAGACTGCACATTCACAGTTGGCGTGATTGAATTTTTTGCAATGCAAGCAAGAGCAGAGGAGTCACGCGCGGTAACTCAAAAGCTGTTTACATGGATCTCTGTGGGCTCATTTAATGTAGATGCCTCATTACTTCTAGATCAGTTATCGATTTGTTTTGTTTTATTAATAACAGGTGTTGGCACACTTATTCATATCTACTCAATTGCCTATATGTCTCATGATCTTGACCGCCGTAGGTTTTTTGCGTACTTAAATTTTTTCATCGCTGCGATGCTTCTGTTGGTACTAGGGGATTCATATTTGAACCTCTATGTTGGCTGGGAAGGCGTTGGACTTGCTTCCTATCTACTAATTGGATTCTGGAATCAAAAGCCCGCATATGCCACTGCGGCAAAGAAGGCATTTATAGCTAACCGAGTTGGTGATGTTGGTCTTTCACTAGCAATCATGATCGCTTTTGCAACCTTTGGTGATGTTTCATTTGCTGGGATTAAAGATCAAACAGATAGCGCTTCTACAACTCAACTAACTGCGATCGGCTTAATGTTATTACTGGCAGCTTGCGGAAAATCAGCGCAATTCCCACTTCAATCTTGGTTAGGTGATGCTATGGCTGGTCCGACACCGGTCTCTGCATTAATCCACGCTGCGACAATGGTTACCGCAGGTGTTTATTTAATTACGCGCTCAAACTTTATTTTTGATGAGGCCCCTATTGCGCAAATGATGGTCCTAGTTATTGGCGGTATTACTTTGCTATTTGGTGCAATTATTGGAACTGCTAAAGATGACATTAAGAAAGCGTTAGCGGCTTCAACCATGTCACAAATTGGCTACATGATTTTGGCAACTGGACTCGGACCAATTGGTTATGCCTTTGCAATCATGCATTTACTAACTCATGGTTTCTTTAAGGCAAGTATGTTTCTTGGCGCCGGTTCTGTAATGCATGGCATGAAAGATGAAGTAAACATGAGAAAATTTGGCGGCGTTGGAAAATTCATGCCAATTACAGCTCTTACCTTCGGACTAGGTTACTTGGCAATTATTGGAGTACCACCATTTGCTGGTTTTTACTCAAAAGACAAAATCATTGAAACTGCATTTAATGCTGGCGGTATAAAAGGAATTGCATTAGGGGTAGCGACCTTACTTGGCGCAATGATTACCGCTTTCTACATGACTCGAGTTGTGATCTTAACTTTCTTTGGTAATGAAAGATGGGGTCATAAAGATGAACCACATGAGAGTCCAGCATTGATGTTAATCCCAATTGGGTTGTTATCTCTTGGATCAATTGCATCTGGTTTTATTTTGTCTAAGGGTGAGGGATTAGTTCATTGGCTAGAACCAATTGTAAACCCGCTTAAAGAACATCATGCGGAAGAATTTTTACCACCTTTAGTAGTTTCAGCAATGACACTTTTAGTAGTAATTATTGGAGTTTCGATTGCAGTATTTAAGTATCGTGGTGATCAATTAGCAATTGCTCCCGCGAAGGTTTCATTACTAACAAAAGCTGCAAGGCGTGATCTATTTCAAGATGATTTAAATGAAGTTGTACTTATGCGCCCAGGCCAATCTTTAGTCAGAAATCTATTAAATCTTGACTACTTGATTATTGATGGATTAGTTAGAGCAGTTGGCAGCGTTTCAATCACCACTGGCAGCAAACTTCGTACTCTACAAAATGGCTATGTCAGAAGTTATGCATTAATGACTGTAATCGGTGCACTAGCACTTCTTATCGTTATCTGGGCGGTGACCGCATGAGTTTGTTAACAATCATCGGATTATTGCCACTAGTCATCTCACTCTTAATTGTTGTGATACCAAGTAAGAGTGTTGGCTGGATTAAAAAAGTTGCTTTTGCTGGAACAACACTTATCGCAATAATTTCCATTTTACTAGCAATCGGTTTTGATAAATCAGATACATCACTTCAGTATGTGCAGAGTAATGCTTGGATTCCTACCTTTAACATTAATTACTCGGTTGGAATAGATGGTATTTCACTCGTATTGATTCTGCTATCTACGATTTTAGTGCCGGTAGTCGTTCTTGCTACCTGGCACGAATCTGATGGTGGAAGATGGAGTGCAAAAGTTTTCTATGTATTAATTTTGATATTAGAAACTCTGATGATTGGCGTATTTGCTGCAACTGATCTATTTCTTTTCTACGTGTTCTTTGAAGCAATGTTGATTCCAATTTATTTCCTAATTGGTGGTTATGGAAGTGGAAATAAGTCAGCTGCGGCGGTTAAGTTTTTACTTTATAGCTTATTTGGCGGCTTGCTAATGCTCGCCTCAATTATTGGTGTTTATGTTATTTCTGGAAATCAAATTGGTGCTACTTTTGATTTAGCACAGCTTGCAACACTTGAAATTGATAATCGAACTGAAAACTTTTTATTTCTTGGTTTCTTTATTGCATTCGCAATTAAAGCGCCATTATGGCCATTTCATACCTGGCTACCAGATGCTGCCAAGGCAGCGACTCCTGGCACTTCAGTACTTCTACTTGGCGTACTAGATAAAGTTGGTACTTACGGAATGATTCGTTTTTGTATCCAATTATTCCCGGAGGCTAGTAAAACATTCACACCATTAATTATTTCCTTAGCTGTAATTTCTATTATTTATGGGGCATTTATGGCAATCGGTCAAAAAGATATTAAAGGTTTGATTGCCTTTACCTCTATCTCTCACTTTGGTTTTATAACCATGGGAATCTTTGCGATGACATCACAAGGTATGTCTGGTGCAAATTTGTATATGGTTAATCATGGATTTTCCACCGCCGCACTCTTTTTAATTGGCGGCTGGATGATGATGAGGCGAGGATCATCAACTATCGCTGATTTTGGCGGCCTACAAAGAGTTACACCAGTAATGGCTTGGAGTTTCTTTATTGCTGGAATGTCTGGCTTGGCACTACCAGGTTTATCTAGCTTCGTAAGTGAGTTTCTAGTATTAGTTGGTACCTATACACGTTATCCAGTAGCAGCAATTATTGGAACACTTGGAATAATTTTAGCCGCTTTATATATTTTAATTCCAGTTCAAAAAATCTTGCATGGCCCAACTACTCCGGGTAATGAAAACTTAGCAGATTTAAATCTGCGTGAAAAAATAGCTATCGCCCCAGTAATGTTAGTCATTGTAATAATGGGTTTTTATCCAAAACCAGTTTTAGATTTGATTAACCCCACATCTGAGCAAGTTGTAACAAATGCTGGATTTAGCGATCCTGTGGCAAAGGTAGGTAAGTGATGTTAACCGCACCATCCTTGGGGTACTTACTGCTTGCGCCAATACTTATAGTTTTAGCGGGTGCCGTAATTGGAGTTTTGGTTGAAGCATTTGTTGGTAAAACTCGCCGTACAGCTATTCAAGTAACACTAAGTATTGGTGCACTTTTACTTTCACTACAGCAACTGTGGCGTATCAGGGATTTATCATCTACTACTGCAGCAGTTGGTTCAGTAACCATTGATAAGGCAGGAATTTTCCTACAAGCCACAATTCTTTTGTTGGCAGTAGCTGCTGTTTTGTTAATCGCTGATCAAGATAATTTTGTTGCTCAAGCATCAGCACTTCCAGGTTCACCTGAAGAACGCACTGCACTGCAAGAAAAGAGTGCGCAAACTGAGATATTCCCGCTATTTTTATTTGCTGTTGCAGGAATGATGTTATTTACAGTTGCTAGCGATCTAATCACTTTGTTTGTTGCACTAGAGGTATTTTCATTACCACTATATTTATTAGCTGGTTTAGCTCGCAGGCGTCGATTACTATCGCAAGAGTCAGCTCTGAAGTACTTTTTATTAGGTGCATACGCCTCTGCATTTTTCTTATTTGGAGCTGCATTTTTGTATGGATATGCTGGAACCATTTCACTTGTCGGAATCAGCGCTGCAATTGGAAGCGCTAATGATGTTTTCTTACTAATTGGCATAATTTTCATCTCAGTTGGCTTACTCTTTAAAGTTAGTGCAGTCCCATTTCACTCTTGGACACCGGATGTTTATCAAGGCGCTCCGACTCCAATAACTGCATTTATGGCTGCCTGCACAAAGGTTGCTGCATTTGGCGCTATTTTAAGAATTTTCTATGTTGGCTTTGCTGAGTCTCAAACAATCTGGCGACCAATAATTACAGCCATAGCAATAATTACAATGTTGTTTGGCTCCATAGTTGCAATCGCTCAACGCGATGTTAAACGCATGCTGGCATATTCATCAATCGCCCATGCAGGCTTCTTACTTACTGGAGTTGTAGCATTAAATAAAGAGGGCTTAGCTGCTTCACTCTTTTACTTATTCGCTTATGGATTTGCCACACTAGCTGCATTTGGAATTATTGCTTTAATCAGGGATTCATCGGGTGAGGTAAGTGATTTAAATAGATGGGTTGGTTTGGGCAAGAAATCACCACTTACTGCAGCAGCCTTTTCATTCTTATTATTAAGTTTTGCAGGCATTCCGCTTACTTCAGGTTTTGTTGGAAAATTTGCTATTTTTTCAGCAGCTTATCAATCTGGAAATATCTCATTAGTTGTTGTTGGTGTATTAGCAAGTGCGATTGCAGCATTTTTCTACATTCGAGTAATAATTATGATGTTCTTTACCGATCCAGTTAATGACTCAGTTTCTGTAATAATTCCTTCAGTTAAAAGCAAGATTTCTATAACTGCCTCATTGCTTATTTCACTAGTTTTAGGTATCGCACCTTCACTGCTACTTACCACAGCAGGTAATTACGCTAACTTCATTAGATAATGAATCAGATAGGAATACCTAATTTAGATAAGACACTTGAAGCTTCACTTATCGCCGATATGGTCAAAGTTGAAGAGTTAATGAGATCACACATTCAAGGTGATTACCCATTAGTTGTTGAGACATCCAGGCATTTAGTTGAAGCTGGCGGCAAAAGACTTCGACCTTTACTCACTTTAATTGCTGCTCAGTTTGGTGATCCAACTAATAGCGACATAATAAAAGCCGCAGTATGTTGTGAACTTACCCATCTTGCAACCTTGTATCACGATGATGTTATGGATGATGCAGTATTAAGACGAGGTGTAATTAGTGCAAATAAAAAATGGAACAATGCTGTTGCAATTTTAACTGGTGACTATTTGTTCTCAAAAGTTTCAGATATGTTGGCAGATATTGGCCCAGATGCAGTTAAATTACAAGCAAAAACTTTTGAACGATTAGTGATTGGGCAGATAAAGGAAACTCAAGGTAAGAGTGAAGGACTGTCTCAAATTGATCACTATATGAAGGTAGTTGCTGACAAAACTGGATCACTAATTGCTACCAGCGCCAGGTTTGGTGCATTACTTTCTGGAGCCTCAGCTGAAATCGTAGATTCGTTAACAAAGTTTGGAGAAAAGATAGGTGTTGCATTTCAGGTAGCTGATGATCTTCTTGATGTAGCTAGTAGTGAAACTGCTTCAGGTAAAACACCTGGAACAGATCTAAAAGAAGGAATCCCAACCCTAGTAACTCTTTATGTCATTGCAGCTAATAACTCTGCGGATAAAGATTTAATTGAGAAATTGCGTAGCCCAATAAGTGATCAAGATTTACCAAATGTCATTAGCAAACTTAGAACTCACAGTGCAGTAAAAGAAGTTCAAGGTTATTTGGCCCAGATTGCTAAAGAAGCGAATGACTTATTGGTCGATTTACCTGAAGGGGCTGCAAAAGAAGGACTTAAGAATTTAACCTATGCCTTGGTCAACCGATCTACCTGATTTATAGAGATCTCGCCCTAAGAATCCTAACGCAACCCAAATAAATATAAATCCAATTAGTTTTGAAACTGGTAGTGGTTCGTGAAAAACTATAATTCCTATTAGAAACATAATACTTGGAGTTATGTATTGAAGTAGTCCAGTAATTGTAAGTGGCAACCTTGTGGTTGCTGCATTAAACATAAGCAATGGAGCTACTGTAAATAATCCAGCAGAAGCAAGGGCTAGCGAAAAACCAATATCCTGGCCAAATTCAGCTTCTTTTTTATTCATAAGCACAATTAAAAATGTAAGGCTTGGTATAAAAGAAACCAGAGTTTCAATTGATAGTGTTTCTAGAGCCCCAGCATTTAACCTTTTTTTGATCAAACTATAAGAACCCCAACTAAAAGCAAGTCCTAATGCAATTAACGGAATATGCCCATAGGTTAGCGTCAAGATCAATACACCAATGGTTGCTAAGACAATCGAGATTATTTGCAACCTGCGAAGTTTTTCTTTTAACACTAAAACACCAAAACTTACTGCTACTAATGGTGTTATGTAGTAACCAAGAGCCGCCTCAACAACTCGATCAACTGAAACGGACCAAATGTAAATTCCCCAATTCATAGATAACAGAAGAGAGGTAAGTGCTAGTAGCGAAAAAGTTCTAGCATTTTTAATTAAGCTAAAAGTTCTACGAAGCTGCTTTTGATATGCCAGAAATAAAATACAAACCATTAAAGACCAAATTGCTCTATTTGCTAAAATTTCAAAGGCTGATGCTCGATCTAGCCAACGCCAATAAATTGGAAGCAATCCCCAGATTATGTATGCGCCAACACCATAGGCAATACCTGAACTATTTCGATTCAATCTGACCTTTTCTTGAGAGAGTTATCGGTAATTAGTAAATTGAACAGCAAAATCCCAAGTTTCATTCTTAACCTGAGCAATTGCGGTTTGCAAATCATCTCTACTTTTACTTGAAACTCGGAGCTCATCTCCTTGGATTTGAGTTTTTAAAGATTTTGGTCCACTTTCTTTTAAAAACTTTGCAATCTTCTTTGCATTCTCAGTAGTAATACCCTCTTTAAACTCACAATTAATTCGGTATATTTTGCCACTTAATTGCGGCTCGCTAGATTCAAGATGTTTAAGCGAAACACTTCGTTTAACTAATTTATCTTTAAAAACATCAAGAGCGGCCTTTACTCGCTCTTCAGTATCAGCTTCTATTAAAACCTTGGCGCCAGTTTTCTCTACTTTTACACCCGTATTCTTAAAGTCATACCTAGTTGCAATCTCACGGTCACATTGATTAAATGCGTTATCTAACTCCATTTGATCAATCTTTGAAACGATATCAAAACTACTCTCTGCCATGTCTACACTTTACTGGTTAATTCATACTTATTTACTTCAGATGATAAGTATGTTCTACTGCTTGCGATTACGGAAAATAGTTGAAGTTTTGGCATAACAAGTACTCAGGCTTTAGACTTCACCTCGCTTAACAATCCTTGGCGGGTTGCCCGAGCGGCCAATGGGAGGGGACTGTAAATCCCCCGGCTCTGCCTTCGAAGGTTCAAATCCTTCACCCGCCACCAAAAAAATTAAAGCGAATACCGTTTTATTAAAGCTCTTAGATTTAAATCATTTCTTTCTTTGTTGCCGTTATTCCATAAACCAATTTCTTGAGTCCCATCTATGTAGTTTAAAACGCTCTGGCCAGGTAATCGTTTTGTCTTTGTGCCAACTCGTTTGCTTTGGATAAACCACCATAGATCATCTGTGTAAAATGCTAATTCTGAATAAGTTTTTTCATCAGTCACATCCACATGAAAGAAATCTGCTTTATATAAAGTGCCAGCCCCTGAGGTAGCGAATAGGTCCATTGATGGGCCAGTACTTAGTGAGTAGTTTTTTTGCCATTTACTATAAGCAGATATTTCACCCTCAGGCGTATGAGTTATCTTATGCACACGGGATGCAATTATGGTCCCAGGAGATAGATGATGCACGATCATAAGTTTTAAGGTTAAATCAGTATCAAAAATTAAATCATCATCAACCACAATAATAGGGAGAGCTTTCTCTAGTTTTAGTGTAGGAATTAATTTTTTTCCTGGGCCTAAATTTTCACAGGCATTAATGTTTATAAGTCCGCTAGATGCAAAATCCTTTACTGAATATGGCAGCTTGCTAATATCATCTTGTGCAATATTTAAATATATTTTTTTTGCGATAAGCCTTTGTGCAAGCAAGGAATTAAGTGTTTGGCTTAAAGTATCAAATCTTTCTGGATAGCTAGTTAATGAGACCACATGCTCCCAATTAACAGCTCTAAACTCCTTGGAGTCTGGAATTAGTAATTGATTTAACAAAATTTCACCAGTAGCTGCTCTAATTTGACTTAAATTTTCCATCACAACTTTATGGTTTTTTGTAGCTTTACTACCCAAGTGGCGAGCAGTTCTGATTAAGTAGTAAACAGCAAATACTTGCAGAGCTAGAATTATTAGCAATAGCGAGGTATTCATTAGGTCTGCCTAACTTTGATGTAGTTATACTAATTTCATGGATAAGCCAACCATAATTCTAGCCACTAGTAACGGTATTGGGATGGGACATCTAACACGGGCAAGTGCGATTGCTTCAGAATTAAAGAGTTTTGCTAATCCGATAATCGTATCTATGGCTGCTGGTGTAATTGAAGTGCCAAAAATTGCTGGCGTAAGATTTGAATACATACCAGGGCGTGATCGCAAATGGATGGGTAGGCTGGAATGGGATGCTTACTTAAGAGATCGTTTAGTTGCATTAATTGATGAAAC
>SXGS01525023.1_pt1 | contig 13889 bp, 9 predicted proteins | sample 3174681 | NCBI WGS metagenome assembly SXGS01 (sample SAMN11356861, study PRJNA531348) | freshwater metagenome | isolation source: freshwater sample F1-80 | place: China: Fuxian Lake, Yuxi | collected 2017-12-25
CACCGTGCAGGCCCAGCTCCTCGATGTGCTCAAGACCGCCCGCGACGTCACCGGGGCCGGGGTGCTGATCATCACCCACGACCTGGGGGTGGTGGCCGAGTTCGCCGACCGGGCCCTGGTGATGTACGCCGGCCGGGCGGTGGAGACCGCCCCCGTGGCACACCTCTACACCGATCGCCGCATGCCCTACACCGCCGGACTACTGGGCTCGGTGCCCCGCCTCGGGGCACCACGCGGGGAGCGACTGGTGCCGATCCCGGGCGCACCGCCCTCGCTGATGGCGCTGCCGCCGGGCTGCCCGTTCGCACCACGCTGCCCGCTGGCTGACGACGAGTGCCGGGCCGCGGAGCCGAACCTGATCGACATCGGGCCGGGACATGCCGCGGCCTGCATTCGCACCGCGGCGGTGACGGGCCGCAGCGCGGCCGACATCTACGGCGTGTCCGTCGAACCCCCGGCAGCCGAGGAGCCCGAACCGACGACGGTGCTGCGGGTCCGCGACCTGTCCCGGACCTACACGCTGACCAAGGGAATGGTGTTCCGCCGCAAGATCGGCGAGGTACGCGCCGTCGACCACGTCAGTTTCGATCTGGACCAGGGCCGCACGCTCGGCATCGTCGGGGCGTCCGGCTCGGGACAGTCGACCACCCTGCACGAGATCCTGGAGTTGCGTGCGCCGCAGTCCGGGTCGATCGAGGTGCTCGGCAGTGATGTCGCCACCCTCACCGCCGCGCGGCGCCGCGAGTTGCGCAGCGAACTGCAGGTGGTCTTCCAGGATCCGGTGGCCGCCCTGGACCCGCGGCTGCCGGTGTTCGACATCCTCGCCGAACCGTTGGCCGCCAACGGTTTCGACAAGACGGCGACCGACGCCCGAGTGGCCGAACTACTCGAGATCGTCGGGCTGCGCCGCGCCGACGCCAGCCGCTACCCCGGCGAGTTCTCCGGCGGGCAGAAGCAGCGGATCGGGATCGCCCGCGCGCTGGCGTTGCAACCCAGAATCCTGGCGCTGGACGAACCGGTCTCGGCTCTGGACGTCTCGATCCAGGCCGGGATCATCAACCTGCTGCTGGACCTGCAACGCGACTTCGGCTTGTCCTACTTGTTCGTCTCGCACGACCTGTCGGTGGTCAAGCACCTGGCCCACCAGGTGGCGGTGATGTACCGCGGGGCGATCGTCGAATACGGCGACAGCGACACGGTGTTCGCCGACCCACAGCACGAGTACACCCGGCGATTGCTGGCGGCGATCCCCCAGCCGGATCCCAGGCGCCGCCGGTAGCGTCACTTCGCCATGTCCAGCCCCGGCTGCGGCGGATCATGAATCGGCCGCCGGGTGAACACCAGCGTCATACGCACCGGGCCGATCCGCTGCCGCAGTTCGGCCAGGAGGTCGGCGCGGATCTCGTCCTGTTCGTCGACGGTGCGGGCTCCGGTGTAGGACACGTGGACGTCGACCTCCACCACTTTGCCCCGGCGGACGGAGAAGACGTCCACCAACCCGAAGGCGTCCGCCGAGTCGTGCTCACGGGCGATGTCATCAAGGGCGGCGCGCACTGCGTCGTCGACTTCACCATCGGTCCTGCGACCGGAAAGCCTGCCGAACTCCAACCGGACCTGCCGCAGCGGCTCCCAGACCAGCAGCGCGCAGATCACCACCACGATCAGGCTGTCGGCGATCTGGCGGATGTCGAAACTCGCCGACGTCAGCCGGGTGCCGCTGGGCAACACCGCCACGACCAGCAGAGCCGCGCAGAGGCCGGCGCTCAGCCAGGCATCCAGCCTGGCGCCCCCGGCTTCCACTTTCAACAACGAGGACACCCCGCCGATGGATCGGTTGTTGCGCTTGTGGTTGGCCACCACCAAGAACCCGACGACCGCGGCGAAGGCGGTGTAGACCGCCGCCAGCCCGTACTCGGGCAGTTCCCCTTGTCGGGTGAGCAGATACTCGATGATCTTGGTGCCGTTGGCGGCGACCCCGGCCACGACCACCCCGAGGATCATCAAGGACCGGAACAGCACGTACAGGTTTTCCAAGGCCAAGCGGCCGCGGGGTGCTTGGGGACTCGGCGGAACGGCGGCGATGCGCGCAAGACCGATGGCCAGATAGGCCGTGGCCGCGTCGATCAGCGAGATGGCCCCATCCAACTGGGTGGCCGCCACGGAGGTCACCCCGTAGGCGACGAAACCCAGAACGCCCAACATCAGCGCGACCCACAGGTGGGTCCGCAGACTGCGGGTCTCGACCTCCAGCACGGTCTGGGCCGTCGGCGGCGTTGACGGCACTGCCATGGCAGATCACGCTACTTCAGGTCCGGGTGGCTAGCATTTCGACGAAGCCGACACCAGGAGATGACCCGTGACCCAAACCCTGCGCCGGCGAGCCGGCCGGATCGCAGCCATGACCGCAGCCGCGACCTTGGCGCTGGCCGGTTGCTCGACGCCGGCCCGCGACGCCGCCTCCACTCGCGGCAACGCCGAACTCGGCAGTGCCGGCGACATCAACCCGCAGGACCCGTCGACCCTGAAGCAGGGCGGCAGCGTGCGACTGGCGATCGGCGCCGTGCCGTCGAACTTCAACACCCTCAACATCGACGGCAACGAGGCCGACACCGCCTCACTGCTGCGGCCGACCATGCCGCGCGCTTTCATCGTCGCGGGGGACGGCACGATGAAGGTCAACACCGACTACTTCACCAGCGTGGAGTTGACCTCGACCGACCCGCAGGTCGTGACCTACACGATCAACCCGAAGGCCACCTGGTCGGACGGCACCCCGCTCACCTGGGAGGACATCGCCTCCCAGGTCAACGCCACCAGTGGCAAGGACAAGGCCTTCGCGATCGCCTCGCCCAACGGGTCGGACCGGGTGGCGTCGGTGACCCGCGGCGCCGATGACCGCCAGGCGGTGATGACCTTCGCCCAGCACTATCCGGAGTGGCGCGGGATGTTCGCCGGTAACACCATGCTGCTGCCCAAGGCCATGACCGCCGACCCGGACGTCTTCAACAAGGGTCAGTTGGACAAACCCGGGCCGTCGGCCGGTCCGTTCGCGGTGTCCAACGTCGATCGCACCGCCCAGCGCATCACGCTGACCCGCAACCCGAACTGGTGGGGCACCCCGGCGCTGTTGGACTCGATCACCTACCTGGCCCTCGATGACGCGGCCCGCATCCCGGCCCTGCAGAACAACACCATCGACGCCACCGGCATCGCCTCGCTCGACGAACTGACCATCGCCCAGCGCACCGAGGGCATCTCGATCCGCCGCGCCCCCGGGCCGAGCTGGTATCACCTGACGTTCAACGGCGCGCCCGGCTCGATCCTGTCCGACAAGGCGCTGCGGCAGGCCGTCGCCAAGGGCATCGACCGCCAGGCGATCGTCAACGTCACCCAGCGTGGCCTGGTGGACAAGCCCGTTCCGCTGGGCAATCACGTATTCGTCGCCGGCCAGGAGGGCTACCAGGACAACAGCGCCGTGGTGGGTTACGACCCAGAGAAGGCCAAAGCCGAACTCGACGCGCTGGGCTGGAAGCTCAACGGGGAGTTCCGGGAGAAGGACGGCAAGCGACTGGTGATCCGCAACGTTCTCTATGACGCGCAGAGCGCCCGGCAGGTGGCCCAGGTGACCCAGAACAACCTGGCCCAGATCGGGGTCAAGCTGGAATTGGACGTCAAGCCCGCCAACGGGTTCTTCACCAACTACGTCAATGTCGGCGACTTCGACATCACCCAGTTCTCCTGGGTCGGCGACGCCTTCTCGCTGTGCTGCCTCAACCAGATCTTCACCACCGACGCCGAGAGCAACTTCGGCAAGATCTCCTCGCCGGCGATCGACGCGAAGGTGGAGCAGGTGCTCGACGAACTCGATCCGGTGAAGGCGCGCGCGCTGGCCAATGAGGTCGACGCACTGCTCTGGGAGGAAGTCTTCAGCCTGGCCCTGTTCCAGTCCCCGGGCAACGTGGCGGTGCGCAGCAACCTGGCGAATTTCGGACCGGCCGGATTGGGCGACTTGAACTACAGCGCCATCGGTTTCATGAAGTAACGTCCCTGGGCCCACGGGTCAGCAGCCCCGGCGGCAGCGCCGGCAGCGCCGCCTCGACCCGGGCGGCGGTCTCGATGACCGTGCCCATCAGTCGCAGTTCCGGGCGCACCGGCAGCTCGTCGAGGTCGGGCCCCATGGCCGGCAGATCGGCCGTCAAGCCGGCGCACACCTGCGCCGCGATGCGCAGTGCGGCCGCCTCGCGGGTGTCCAGGATGCTGTGCCCGGCCGTCGCCAGCCGCACCAGTGCCGCTCCGGGGATGAGTCCGGCGATCCGGTCCGCGACGGCGGGCGGGGTGACCAGATCGCGGCCGCCGGAGATCACCGCGGTGGGCCAGTCGAAGGCCGGCATGGCGGCCACCAGATCGAACGGCTCACCCTCGAATTCGGCGGGCTCGTCCTCGGCGGACTCCCGCATCGCCACGGCAGGGTCCAACGGCAGACCGTCGGGGGTTCCGTGGAAGTTGAGCTCGCGGAAGCCGATTTGGCCGACCAGGTCAGACTCGTTGCGGTAGGGCATCTTTCGACTCGCCACCCGGCCCACATGGGTCATGGTGGTCCACAGCAGGCGACGGCCATCGAGCAGCAGGTCCAAGAGCCTGTGCAACATCGGCTCCCCGCCGATGCCGAAAAGCGCCACCGCCAACTGCGCGTCGCTCGGCGTCATGGCGCCCTGGTCGGCCAACTCGCGCACCTTGGCCGCCAGGTCCGCGGTGCCCGGATCGCCCCCGTGCCACAACAGCCGGCGTAGTTCGTCGCGCACGATCTCGATGTCGTCGCGGTTGAGCAGTGGGGAGTCCAGGATCATCGCTGCCACGGAATCGGGGTGGCGCACCCCGACCCCGGCAGCGAGGTAGCTGCCGTAGGAGGTGCCGTAGATCACCGCCTCGGACACCTCGGCGTCGTCGAGCACCGCGGCGATGTCGTCGACCACCTGCTCGATGGTCAGCGCATCGTCGGGCAGGTCGGCCCCGGCGTCGTCGTGGCGCGACATTCCGACACCGCGATGTTCGACCATGATCACGTCGAGTCCGGCGTCGGCGGCACGCCGCCGCATGCCCTGGTAGTGCCCGACCGACGCCATCCCGGGGCCGCCGGGAACGATCACCAGCGGGCGATCGCTGCGCGGACCCGTGCGGACGTAGTAGAGATCGAACTCCTCGAGCGCTTCCGGTGTCACCGGGCGGCGGATGGCGGTCACCCCGGGCAGCGCGGCGAGCTTGTCGTGCGCACGGCGGCGCTTGTCGCCCAGGGTCATGTCTCTGATTCTGCCAACGCGGGCAGGGAAGAAAGTCACCAGTTGCCCTCGCGGTGGTGACGCTGGCCACACCACAGCCGTAGCGTGGTTTCACGATGACTGAGTTCATGAGCCAGACCGACGCCTTCACCTGGGCGATGGAATCCGATGCCCGACTACGGTCGACGGTGGTGACGGTGATCCTGCTGGACCGATCCCCGGACTGGGACGTGGTGCGGGCCCGATTCGAGGCGCTCTCGCACAATCTGCCGATCTGGCGCCAGCGGGTGGTGGAATCCCCCCCGCCTACCCCGCCACGGTGGGAGGTCGCGCCGGACTTCGACATCGCCTATCACCTGCGCAAGGTGTCGGCCCCCGAGCCCGGCAATCTCGACGGCGTGCTGGAGATGGCCCGGGTGGCGGCGATGTCGGACTTCGACCGGGCCCGGCCGCTGTGGACGGCAACCCTGATCGAAGGACTCGACGACGGCGGAGCGGCGGTGCTCTGCAAGTTCCATCACGCCTTGACCGACGGGGTCGGGGGCGTGCAGATCGCGATGCACCTGTTCGACCTGACCGAGGAACCGCGCAGCATCGAGTCGGTGCGCACCGGGACCGATGAGCCGCAGGTGCACACCCACGGGCCGCTGTCGGACTACCTCGACGCGCTTCGCTACGACCTCGGACTGGTTCGTCAGGCGGTGGGCGGCGCGGCCGGTGCCGCACCGAAGGTGTTGTTCAACGCCATCCGCCATCCGCTTCAGTCGGTCACCGACGCCGGCGAACTGGCGGCCTCGGTGTACCGCACGATGCGGCCGGTGACCGAGACCGGATCGCCGTTGATGAAGGAGCGCACCCTGGTGCGCCAGCTCTCGGTGCACGAGGTGCCCTTGACGACGCTCAAGGAGGCAGCCCACCGCAGTGGGGGCGCCCTCAACGACGCGTTCGTCGCCGGCATCGCGGGGGGCCTTCGCCGCTATCACGAGAGACACGGCGTCGCGGTCGGCGACCTGCACCTGACCATGCCGATCAGCGTCCGTACCGAGGACGATCACGAGGGCGGCAACCACATCACCCTGGCACGCTTCGACGTCCCGGTCGGCCTGGCCGATCCGGCCGAACGCATCAGCGAGACGCGGGAACGCACCACCAAGGTCCGCAACGAGAAGTCCACGCCGTACATCCAGATCATCGCCGGCGCGATGAACCTGATGCCGCGCTGGTACATCGGTTCGGTGCTGCGCAAAGTGGACTTCCTGGCCAGCGACGTGCCCGGAGTGCCGGTGCCGGTGTACCTGGCCGGCGCCAAGGTGCGGGTCCAGTACGCGTTCGGCCCCACCATCGGATCGGCCGTCAACGTCACCCTGCTGACCTACTGCGACACCTGCGCACTCGGGGTCGACGTGGACACCGGCGCGATCCCGGACCACGACGTGTTCCACGACTGCCTGGTCGAAGGGTTCGACGAGGTACTGGCGCTGGCCACCGATTGACGACGATGCGACGCGCCGGCCCCTCACCCGACTGCTCGGCGCGGACGGCGCCCATGGCATCCGGTGGCGCCTATAACCGACATTCGCGCATGCAGGCGGTGGGGTCGATCCCCGGAGTCGCGCTCCTGGAGCAGGCCGCCGCCGTCGTCGAACTGCCCGATCCGGGAGCACCCCTCGTGCTGGCCGACTACGGCTGCTCCGGCGGACGTAATTCGCTAGCCCCGGTCACCGCCGCGATCGACGTCCTGCGCGGCCGGGGCAACCACCCGATCGTCCTGGCGCACACCGACCTTCCCGACAACGACTTCTCGGCACTGTTCGACACGGTGTGGAATGCCGTCGATTCCTACACCTCTAAGCCGGATGTCTTCCCAGTGGCGATCGGACGCTCCTTCTACCACCAACTGCTTCCGGCGTGCAGCGTCACGCTCGGGTGGTGTTCCTGGTCGGTGGCCTGGCTGAGCGGGCCGCCCGCGGCGATACCCGACCACGTCCAGGTCAGCTACAGCGACGATGACGCCGTCCGCTCGGCCTACTCCCAGCAGGCCGCCGCAGACTGGAGGGACTTCCTCACGGCTCGCGCCGCGGAGATGCGCGCCGGTGCGCGCCTTGTCCTGGTCGTTCCGGCCGCCGACGACGACGGCACTGCGGGCTACCGCCCGATGTTCGAGGCGGCCTGGGAAACCCTGACCGACCTGGTGAGCGACGGGTTCCTCGACGCCGACGAGGTCGTCCGGATGGGTATGCCCCATGTCGGGCGCACCGCGGCTGACCTGTTCGCGCCGTTCGGAGACGACGGCCGGATCGCCGGGTTGACCATTGAGCACCTCGAATCGTTCACCGGCCCCGACGAGTTCTGGCAGGACTACCAGTCCGCCGGCGATGCGGCGGCTTTCGGTGCGCGATGGGCCGGGATCTTCAGCGCCGGAGCCTTCCCGTCGCTCGCGACCGGGCTGCACAGCACCGCCGATGACCCGCGAACCACGGCCGTGTTGCAGCGGCTGGAATCCGGGATCGCGGCCCGACTGGCGGCAGCGCCCCAGCCGATGCGCATCCCGGTGATCAACGTCGTCATCGCCAAGACCGCCGGCGACCGGTGAACCGGATACCGCACGAACCGCCCTGGGCCGAGTGGCGTTTCGTCCAGGACGTCGTTCCCACAGACGAGAACCGTTGGATCCATCTGCACAACCTGGCGATCGCGGAGTTGCTCTTCGACGCCCGTAATCTCTATGTCGCCGAGCGCGTCGGCATCAGCTGGGACGGTCTTCGAGAAGCCGGCCGCACCCTCGTCCTGCGACGGCTCGAGATCGACTTCGAGCAGGAGGTGCCGAGCGGAACGGCGTTGAAGGTCGGGGTTCGGGCCGTGACGCGAACCCGGCGGACCGTCACGTTCGATGAAGCGGTGTGGCGGGTCGACCCGCCCACTGCCGTCGCTCTCGCCCGGTCGGTGCACCTCGTCGTTCGACGCGATAGGCCGGGGGCAATCGACCTACCCGAGGACATCGCCGGACGGTTCGAGCACTTCGAGGGACGCCCGCTGAGGTGGCCGGCCACCTGAGAGCCACGCCTGCGCGCTGAACCTACGCGCTCAGTTCGATGACCTCGGCGTCGGCGATACCGTCGTAGCGCCCGGGGGTGCAGGTCAGCACGATCACCTGGCCGCGCTGCCCAACGGTGTCGAACACCTCGCCCATCTTGTCCAGCCTGTCCGGGTCGCTGAAGCCCAGTGCATCGTCGATCACCACCGGAACGGTGTCTTCCTCGGCGACAAGGGCCGCACCGGCCAACCGGGCCAGGATTCCCAACTGTTCGCGCGCGCCGCCGGACAGCGAGCCGAAGGGCACTGTGCGGCCGTCCAGGCTCCGGGCGCAGATGGTGAGTTCGGCGTCGACGTCGACCTCGAAGGATTCACCGAACACGATGCGGCCCAACCGCTCCAACTCGCTGCGGTAGGGCTGGACGTAGCGCTGTCGGGTGTTGTCGCGATGGCGCAGCATGGTCTCCCGCAGCATCTCCGCAGCGGCCGCGCGTTCCTCGAGGCGGGCATGCTCGATGCGGGCGTACTCCAGGTGCGCTTCGGCGGAATCGAGGTCGCCCTGGCGTCCCTCACTGCCCATCACGCCCAGTTCGACGGTGAGGTTGTGCATCTCCAGCGTGACCGCGTCACGGTCGGCGGCGATCGCCTCCGCGGCGGCCGCGGCAGCCGCCATTTCGGCGTCGACCGCCACCGGGTCGGCGGCGGCGTGCCGCTGCGCGAGCGCCGTGACGGTGGCGTCGGCATCGTCCTTCGCGGCGAGGTCCGCCGCCGCCTGGGCTGCCACCGCCTCGTCGCTGACGGCCGCCCGCAGCATCGCCAGCTGATCGCGGACAGCGGTCAACTCGCCGTCGGCGGTCGCCATCCGGTCCCGCAGAACCGTTGCCAGCGTTGATGTCTCGCTGAGCGCGACGGTCGCCGCGGCCGCCGCCGCCTGCTGGGTCTCGGCAGCGACTCGGGCCTCCTCCTGCCCGGCAGCAGCGGTGGCGAGTTCGGCAGCGGTGCGTTCGGGATCGAGTTCCGGGTGACCGGCCAGGCCGTCCCTGAGCTCCGCCAGCCGGGCGCGCAGGTCATCGACATCCACGCCATCCCGCAGCACCGCGAGGGCGGCGGTCAGCTCGGCGTTGGTGGTGGCCAACGTGCGACGTTGCTGATCAACCGCCCGCGCCGCCTCGACGTCGGCGACGCCCCCGCGAGCGAGTGCCTGATCCAGACGCTGTTGCGCCGCCTGACGATCCGTCTGCAGTTTCACCGCCGAGGCGCCGGGACTGACCCGCACCGTCATCACGCCGGGTACGTCGACGACGATCGCCGACGAGGCGGGCTGGGACCACTCGTGACCGGCGGGCAGCGTGCGCGACTGGCCGTCGACGGTGATGTCGAGGTCGGTCGCGACGGCGAACTGCACCGTGCCGGCCTCGGCGTCGAGTTGGGCCTGCAGGCGCTCCACCAGTGCGGACTCCGCGTCGATCTCGGCCAGCACCGCGTCGGTGAGCGCGATGGCGGCCAGTTGCCCGGCCACCCGCGCCAGGTTCGACTCGGTCTGTTCGATGCGTTGCACCCGGGTGTCCAGCCGGTCGGCCTCTTCCAGCGCGACGCAGGCCTGGGCGGTGACGCGGGCGGCCTCCAGACGCTGCTGGGCCGCGGCCAGCGCCGTGGCGGTCTGCTCGGCGGCCCGGGTGGCGGAATCGGCAACGTCTCGGGCCTGCGCCTCAGCCTGGTCGGCGGCGGCCGCTTCGGTGCCCAGCCCGACCAGGATTGCGGCCCGGCGATCACACTCGGCGATCAACTGCTGGCGCTGGCCGTTGGCCAACGCGGAGTTGGCGCTGGTCGCCTCGGCGGCCGCAGCGACCAGGCGGGCCTGCCCCCACTGCTCGGCGAGTTCGGCGACGACGGAGTGCGCCCGCCGGGCGGCGGCCAGACGCTCGCCGGCCGGGGCCAGTGCCTCCCCGAGGGTCTGCAGGATCACCGACAGTTCCTCGTGGCGACGCACCCGTTCGCCGACCTCGGCGACACGCTCGGTGCACCTGCGCACCTCGGCTTCGGCCGCCCTGAGCCGGTCGACGGCGGCCTTCCACTCCTTGGTCGGGCGTCCGGTGGCGGTGAAGTAGCGCAGGAACTCGGTGTCGATGCGGTCGATGAGCAGCGCATCGACACCCGGCGCGGTCGTCGCGGCCGCGCCGGCGGCGGCGTCCAGGGCGCGGGACAGGGCGTCGCTGCCGGAGAGATTCACCGCCTCGGTGGAGGCCGATTGCAATACCCGCTGGGCATCCCAGAGCTTGGTGTCCAGCGTCTCGCGCAGGATGGCCTCGACCCGCTCGTGGGCTTCGTCGCCGGTGAACTGCTCACGTTTGGGCGCGATGACCTCGAGTTCGGTCATCTGCTTCTTGTGGAAGCGCTTGCGGTAGACGAATCGGTAGTGCCCGGTGCTGATCTCCGCCTCGACCTGCGCACCGACATCGGCGTGGGTGGGCTTGACCTGCTTGACGTCCCGATGGGTGGAACGGTCCTTGTAGCCCAGCAGCAGGTCGAGCGCCTCGAGCATCGAGGACTTCCCGATCTCGTTGGGTCCGCACACCACGACCACGCCGCGGTCGGGGAAGGTGAGCTCGCGGTCGGCAACTCCCCGGAAGTTGTTCAGCCGCAACCGGTGCAGGATCATGCGGCACTCCCCTCGTTGAGTCGCAGCAGCAACGCCAGCGCACCACGGGCGGCGTCGGCGTCGGCTCCGCCGGAACGGGCGCAGTCCAGCAGTTCGGTGACCGCGTCGGCGGCGAACCCGCCGATGCCGAGATCGTCGAACTCGTCGTCGGCCGGCATGACCGCCAGTTGGGTGTGGCGCTCCCAGGTGCTCAGCGCGGCGAACCGCCGGGAGTAGGTGTCCAGGCAGGCATCCAGGGCCGCGCGGTCGGTGATGGTCAGCGTGCCGACGAGGCCGAGTTGCACGACCGTGCGGTCCTTGTCGGTCAATTGGTCCAGATTGAGGTCGAGATCGGCGATATCGCGGGAGTTGTTGACCTCGCGGTGCAGCGTGAGGAACCGCCACGTTCCCACGGTGTGCGCCTCGACGGCCACCGGGTGCGTCGGGTCGTCCAGGTCGATGTCGACCACCAGCACGTGGCCGGGGTCGGCCTCCCGGTGGTCATAATTGGTGACCTCCGGGGCCCCCGAGTACCACATCCGGTCCCCTACCCTGGTGCGGGAATGCTTGTCCCCCAACGCCACATAGTGCAGCGCGGAGCGGTCGATCGCCTCGGTGAGACCGCCCATCCCGATGTGGGCCGGATTGTCGCGATCGGGGTCGAGCGAGTCGACAGCGCCATGCGCCACCAGAATCCGCGCGGTGCCGTCGGCCGGCAATCCGGTCAGCACCTCGGCGGTCAGGTCGACGGTGGGCCGCTTGGACCGCCACGGCGCCGCGATGATCTGCAGACCCGGGCGTACCTCCCAACCGCCGGCCCGGTCGAGCACCGTGACGTTGTCGGGGCATTCCCGGGCGAACAGCGCGCTGGTGTAGACCGAGGAGGCGTCGAGTGGGTCGTGGTTACCGGGCAGCAGGTACACCGGGACGCCGATCGCGCGGATCGCCTCCAGGGACTGGCTGATGACCTGCGGCGCCAACAGGTTGTCGTCGAAGACGTCACCGGAGACCACGACGAACTCGGCACCGGTGTCGTGGGCCAGTGGCCCCAGGGCGGCGACCGCGTCGCGCCGGGCGGCCGAGTAGCGGGCCTGGGCATCCTCTCCCAGGAACTTGCGGGTCATGCCCAACTGCCAGTCCGCGGTGTGCAGGAACTTCATTCCCCCGTCGTTCCTTTCGCTGTCTTTCCGAGTGCTCGGCGCGAGTTTATGGCGGCGGTCTGACAAGTTCGGGGACCTCGCCCGGCATGTGCCCACCGGGCTGGAATTTCCCCAACTCCTCCTCGGGACTCCGTCCCGCATCGTCGTCGGGACCAGACCCACATATCCCAACTCCTCCTCGGGACTCCGTCCCGCATCGTCGTCGGGATAATGGGGCGGTGAGAACTCTGGTGCTGATGCGGCACGCAAAGTCCGACTATCCCGACGGCGTGGCCGACCATCAGCGCCCACTGGCCGATCGCGGGCTCCGGGAGGCCGCTCTGGCAGGCGACTGGCTGCGGGACAACCTTCCGCCGATCGGTGCCGTGTTGTGCTCGTCAGCGACCCGAACCCGGCAGACCCTCGCCCGTACCGGCATCGACGCGCCGGTGAGCTACCTGGACGAACTCTACGGGGCCGGCCCGGGAACGATGATCGCCGAGATCAACAGGGTCGGCGACGACGTCGGTGTGCTGATGGTCGTCGGCCACGAGCCCACCGTCAGCCAGGTGGCACTCGGACTGGCCGGCCCGGGAAGCGACCCTGAGCCCGCCGAGCTGATCCGGATGAAGTTCCCGACGTCGGGGATCGCCGTGCTGCGGGTCTCGGGCCACTGGACCGACCTCGAACCCGAGGGCGCGCGGCTGAAGTCGTTCCACGTGCCGCGCTGAGACGCCCCGAGTACTAACCGGGCGGCAAGACCGGCTTCTCCGTGGGCAGGCCGCCGTCGTCGAAGTCGTAGCCCGGATCGAAGACCGTCACGCCCTGCGGCCCGGCGAAGGAGGGCTGGGCCAGCAGCCACTGGCTGGGCTTCTGCTCGCTGGCATAGGAGATGAGTCGGGCCTCCAGGTCGCGCACGATGTCCGGGAACCGTTCCGCCACATCGGTCTTCTCGCCGGGGTCCTCGACGAGGTCGAAGAGTTCGGTCTTGCCGGGCAACAGCGCCACCTTGACCAGTTTCCACCGGCCTCGCCGGATCGACCCGCGATAGCTCTCGACATTGATCAGGATCTCGTCGTGCGGCGATGCGGACCCCGCAGCCAGGGTGTCCCAGGCGTCCCTACCGTCGAAGGGGTGGTCGGGGCTGCCCTGCGCACCGGCGAGGGCCAACAAGGTCGGCATGATGTCCACGTGATGCAGGATTTCGTCCGACTCTGACGGTGCGATCGCAGCGGGCCAGTTCACGATGGCGGGCACCCGGACGCCGCCTTCGTACAGGCTGCCCTTGCCGTCGCGATACTCACCGTTCGATGCCGGCGGTTGCACCGCCGGTTTACCACCGGGCGCTCGCACCTTCATGTTCGTGAGCCCGCCGTTGTCCGTGGTGAAGAGGATCAGGGTGTTCTCGCGCATGCCTTTGTCCTGCAGGGCGGCGACGATCCGCCCGACCTGGACGTCGACGAGCGAGATCATCGCCGCGTAGGCGCGCTTCTCGGCGTCGTCGAACACCGAAGCGTAGGCGTCGATATCGGCCTGCGGCGCCTCCAGCGGAGAATGCGGGGCCAACGACGCGACGTAGAGGAACAGGGGGTTTGCCGGGTCGTGCCTCTCGATCGTGGCGACGGCCTCGTTGCCGATCAGGGTCGTGTAGTACCCGTCTTCGCGAAGGAACACCCCATCGCGCTGCCAGTCGACGATGCCGCCGCGTTCCTTGGTGAAGTAGTCGACTTCACCGACCAGATTGCCGTAGAAGTGATCGAATCCCCGGTTCTGCGGCCAGTACTTCTTCTCGGCATGACCGAG
>SXGS01276007.1_pt1 | contig 13887 bp, 12 predicted proteins | sample 3174681 | NCBI WGS metagenome assembly SXGS01 (sample SAMN11356861, study PRJNA531348) | freshwater metagenome | isolation source: freshwater sample F1-80 | place: China: Fuxian Lake, Yuxi | collected 2017-12-25
CCGTCGGCAGCGTTGTCGCCCTCTCGGCGGTCGTCGGCGCGTGGCTCATCGCACATGTCGCCGATGCCGAGCAAGCCGGCGCGGGCGCGATGATTTTCGCGAGCCTCGCAGGCATCACGGTCGGCGCGCTGATGGGACTTTTCTCCGGCGCCATGGTCACCGGCTTCGGCATTCCTCCCTTCATCGTCACACTCGCCATGATGCTCGTCGGCAGCGGGCTCGCCTATTTGCTGGCGCGCGGCGAATCCATTTACCAGTTGCCAGAATCCTTCATCTGGCTTGGCCGGGGCACTGTGGGCGGCGGAGTTCCCATCTCCGTGCTGCTCATGGGCGCGCTCTACGCCATCGCGCACATCGTCATGAGCCGCATGGCGCTCGGCCGTTACCTCTACGCGGTCGGCGGCAATCGCGAAGCCGCGCGGCTCTCCGGCGTCCCCGTGATCGCCGTGCTTCTCTTCGCTTACACCGTCAGCGGAGCGCTCGCCGGCCTCGGCGGCATCATCACCGCCTCGCAGCTCAAGAGCGGTTCCCCCAACTACGGCACGATGTACGAACTCTACGTCATCGCCGCAGTCGTGGTCGGAGGCACCAGCCTTTCGGGCGGCGAAGGGAGAATTCTCGGCACGCTCATCGGCGCATTCATCATCGCCGTGATCCAGAACGGCATGAATCTCACGGGCGTCGAAAGCTACACGCAGAAAGTCGTCCTCGGCCTCGTCATCCTCGGTGCCGTGCTGCTGGACATGCTCAAGAAACGCGGGTGGTTCCAGCGAAGCCACACCGCGCGAGAAGCGCTTCGATAGTCGCGCGTTCCACCCCGATCTTCGGTACGGCGTCCAACAAATCCTGCGCAAGACACGGATACCAATTACGACGTTTCGGATCGCCGAGGCGCGCGAGATTCACAGGCTCGATGGCACTCCGAATCGCCTCCAGCCGCGCCCTTCGCGACTTGCCGCCGCTCTCGTGACAATTCGCAAGGCACTGCCGCAGCGCGGGACCGAAGACTGGATCGTTCTCCAGCAAGAAGGCCGGCCCTTCGTCACTTTCCGAACCTCCAGCCCCCAGCCTGCGCCGCGTCTCCGCCGTCATCGCCGCCGCGAAGTATAGCGTCGTGACCGCCGCGAACTGCTCGAAGTCCTGCATGCTCGAGTAAAGCGCGCCGACCAGTTCCGCAGTGATCTCCAATTCCCGAATCGTCTGCTGCGCGTAGGACTCCAGCGCCGCGTCGAAGCGTTCCGTCCCCCAGTCGCACTCGATCATCCTCGCCAGCCGCTCGATTCCGAGCAGCGTCAGCGGAAACCCGCTCGACAACAACGGGTCCACAAATCCGGCGGACGAAGGCAGCAACGCCCAGCCCGGCCCGGTCACCTCGCGTGCAAGGAAACTCAACGCGCGCGAGTGGACGAAAGGCTGTACCGGACTCGCGTCCGCAAACTGCGCCGCCACATCCGGCAGTTCATCCAGCAACCTCTCCCACCCCGCCGCACCGCGCCCGAACTCGCAGCGCCGCGCCACCGAATCAGTCGCGGCAACACCTGCGCTGGTAATCCCGTTGTTGAAACGCAGCATCCAAATCCAGCCGCTGGGAAAGACATGATGCACCGCCGCGTCATCAACCGGATAAGGCGGCTGCTCTTCCGCACGATGCATCTCCCCCCAGCGCTTCACGCCGGTGAAGTGCGTGAACAACGCCTCGGTCTTCGGCATGGATTGAATCGCCCGTTCGCCCAGCCCCAGCGCCCGATGCACGAAGCCGCGCGGCCCCGTGGCGTCCACGACCCAGCGCGCCCGAATGCTCAACTCCTGCCCGTCACGCACGCCGTTCAACACCGAACCGCCCGCCACCATCTCGGCCAACACCAGTTGCGTCTCGTCCAGATACTCGACTCCCAACCGCTGCGCCTCTTGGACCAGGAAGTGATCAAAGTCCGCGCGGTACCAGTGCGTGTCAGCGATCGCGTCATTCGGGCTCGCGGCGACCAGAAGTTCATTGCCCCGGTCCGGCTGCGGTGCCCAGCGCTGACCGGGCCGGTGATGATAAAACGTGAAGCCGCGTTTCAGCCCGCAGGCGATCTCGGGATGCGTCCCCTGCCACGTTCCCCACTTCGTCAGCTGCGCGAGTCCGTCGAGCCGATACCGCCCGGCGAGTTGTTCGAGGATCAAGTTTGCCAGCGGCGTGGAAGACTCGCCGATGGCAAAGCGCGGGTGGCGGCCGCGCTCGATCAGCACCACCGAGCGCCCCAACTGCCGGGCAATCATCGCCAGCAACGAACCGCCGAAGCCCGAGCCGACAATCGCAATGTCAAAGTCCCGGCTCATTTCAGCTTCGGGCCGTGAGTGTCCCGCACGTTGCGCAGTGGATTCGCGCTTCTCCGGCTTGCGACAAGTTGATGCATTCGAGACGTTCCTTCCGGCGCGCGAAACATTCCGGGCAGTTCGAGAATCGCTCCAGATCCCAAGTGTCCGCGAAGACCCGGCAACGTGCTTCGCCCAGCACCGCATCCACCGCCGCTTCAAAAGTTTCCAGCCGTGGCGGCGCAAACTCTCCACGACGCACGAGCTCCTCCATCGCGCCGTTGCCGAGTCGCGTCGGAATCAACGTCACCGCCGTCGCACCGCACTCAAAGGCGAACGCCGCCGAGCGCTGCGCCCACTCGACCGCCTCGCCCTCTTCCAGAAACGGCGGCTTTACCAGCACGAAGACGCGCAGCGCGATGCCGTACCGTCGCAGAAACTCCGCAGCGCCCGCGAACATTTCCGGCGTCATGCGCTTGTTGAGCCGCGGCAACACCTCCGGATGAATCGTCTCCAACCCCATCGCTACTTCGAGCACCGGCACCGTTCTGCCACCCGAAGCCAGTTGGTCGCGAAACCGCACTGCTGACTCCCCTACCAGCGCCGGGTGACACTCCACAATGACACGCTCGAATCGGCGCACGCGTTCGGCAATGGCCGGATGATCCTCCACAGGAATCGCGCGCGCGTCGAAAAAGCTGCCGCTGTTGTAGAGCTTGATCTGTCGCGCGACAGGAAGCTGCGAAAGCGCGAAATCAATCTGGGCCGGGATGGCACCGGGTGGAACGGACGCGGCGAGCGTGTTCTGCCACAAGTCGCACATCAGGCAACGCCATGGACACTCGCGATTCGTCAGAAGCACGGTTGCAACCGAAACCACTTCGCCCGAAGCCGAACGCTCTGGCTCCACGAGAAATGCGTACGGCTTCGCAGCATCAACCTCACGACGCGAACCGCGCCGCTCCAGTATCCAATGATCACGGCCGGCAGCCGTGTCGGGATACGACGAGGCCGTCGCGGAAGCAGCGTTGTGCTCGGGATGAAGCATGCCCGCGAAGGTTGCGAGCTTTGCGGCCGAAGGTCAAACGCGCGACCGCTCCTTGTCGCGATTGAAGATGCCGGTCGAATTCCGTTGAATGACAATCTTGGGAATAACTGCTGGATCTCAGCCCGAAGCAGCTCGTCCAGGCCGTTCCTTGTTCCGAATAAGCAGCGAAGAAGCTCGCCAACGAAATGCTTAGTCGATCTGAGCGGGAAACAGCCTCTCCACTTCGGGTCCTTCGCCTCCGTTCACACCTCGCTGGATGCGGCGGGACTACACTGCGGCGTAACGCGCGCTGATCTCCGCGAACCGTTGTCGGGCGAAGCGGCTCAAAGCCTCGACGCCGGCCGTGTTCAACTCCAGGCGTTCCAGGCAGCCAGGGGAAGGCAGCACCAGTCCACCGCCTTCCAGATGCCGCGCAATCTGATTCGCCAGGCACACCCCGTCACATACCAAATCGAATCCGTCATCCGGCGTGTGGTGATGAATGATCCCGATTACAACCCGCTCGGGAAGATTCCAACGCTGGGCGGCAATCCCGCCGAGCTCCCCGTGATGCACGTTCAGAATCTGCCGTTCCGCTTCGAGAGTGCTCAAGCCGCCCTCGGTCTGCGCGCGGTGAATCCATTGCAGATCCTCGCGGCTCATGTGCCGTCCCATGATGAGCTTGCCGACATCGTGCAACAACGCCGCCGTAAAGGTCTCCTGGGGCAGTTCCACCCGCGACTCCTCGCACAGCACCTCGGCAACAGCCGCCGTGGCCACGGAATGCAGCCACAGCCGGCCTTCCGCCAACCCGTAGGCGGAGACGTCGCGCTGGAAGGAGTTTCGCACGCTTGCCGCGACGGCGAGGGCAACGATCCGCGCCGTGCCGAGCCGGAACACGGCTTCCACTGCGCGGGTCACGCGAGTGCCGCCGGAGACCGCGGCAGAATTCACCGCGCGTAGCAACCGCAGTGTCAGGGCCTGGTCATACGAGACGATGTCCGCCACCTCGTTGAGATCCACCTTCGGGGAATTGATGACCGATGCGAGCCTCACCACGCTGGCAGGCAGCGGCTCCATCGTGCCGGCCTCATCAATCAAATCGTCGATGGCAACCATGGTGCGAGGGCGGCTATGCGGCAGCCGCAGCGGGCGCGGCCTGTGCCTGATAAACGGTGGAACGCCCGACCGTCACCGCCGTCCACGCTGGATCGATGTTCAACGTCGTCTCCGATGCGCCAAGCAACAGCGTGCCGTGCGGCTGCAAGACCTGCCGGATGCGCCGCAGAATGCTGCGCTTGGTCTCCACGTCGAAGTAGATCATCACGTTGCGAATGAACACGACATCGAACATGGGCAGGACCGGCCACGGCTTGAAGAGATTCATCTGCCGGAACTCCGTGCGCTTCTTCAGCTCGTCCTTGATGGCCCACTTGGCGTCAGCCTTCGTGAAATACTTCAGCAACATCGCCGCTGGTAGCCCTCGGTTCACCTCGAGCTGCGAGTAAACTCCCTGCCTCGCCTGCGCAACGACGGTCGGCGACAGATCCGTGCCGAGAATGCTCACGTTCCAGTCCTTGAGCTGCGGGAAGTGCTCAGCCAGCACCATCGCAATCGTGTAGGCCTCCTGCCCGGTCGAACTCGCCGCCGACCAGATCGCCAGCCGCCGCGCCGAGGCGCGCTGCTCGATGATCTGCGGCAAGATGTGGGTGCGCAGCGATTCGAACGGATGAAAGTCCCGGAAGAACGACGTCTCATTGGTGGTGAGAGCGTCAATGACTTGATCGAAGAACAGCGTCCCGGCGCGGTTGGCTCTCAACTGCGCGATGAAGGCGTCGAGCGTCTCGAAGCCGCTCTGGCGCGCGATGGGAGTGAGGCGCGTCTCGACGAGATATTCCTTTCCCGGTTCGAGCACGATCGCCGCCGTGTCGCGGGCGAAGTCCTGGATGAATTTGAAATGTTCTGGGGCGATGGGCATGAATCTCGGTTGGGTTCGGTTCGTGGCTGATGGTTACGCTGCGCTGGCAAAACTCGCCCGCTGCACCGACACCCGCCGCACGATCTCGCCACGCACCTGCGGCAGTGGAAGAACCGTGTCCGCCAGCCCCGCCTGCACCACGCAGCCCGGCATGCCCCAGACAACGCTGCTCTTCTCGTCCTGCGCGATCACCTGCCCGCCCTGCTCGCGAATCCATTCGCAGCCCCGCAACCCGTCCTGCCCCATGCCCGTAAGAATGACGCCCAGCGTACCGCCCTTGTAACATGCCGCCACCGTGCGGAAGAGAACATCCACTGCCGGCCGGCACGAATTCTCCGGCGGCGCCTCCGTCAGATGCAGCACCGTGCGCAATCCCTCGCGGCGCACTTCCATGTGCTTGCCACCCGGCGCGATGTAGGCGTTTCCAGGCTGCACAACCTGCCCCTCCGCGCCTTCCTGAAACCGAATCGCCGAGCCGGTACCGAGTCGCTCCGCCAGCAGCGCCGTGAACATCGGCGGCATGTGCTGGACGATGACGATCGGCACAGGAAAGTTGCCGGGGAAATTCTTGAACACCTCCGCCAGCGCGTTGGGACCGCCGGTCGAAGTTCCAATCGCGACAATCTCGACCGGCCGCGCGACCGCTCGCGGCGGAACCACCACGGGTTTCAGCCTGGAAACGAATTCCGTGTGTTCACCCGGCGGCCCGCCAACACGCAGGTGCCGGCAGTGGGCCTTGATCTTCGGCACCAGTTCCGTGCCCAAGCGGTGGATGCCTTCACCCACGGACCCGACGTTAGCCGGCTTCGTCACGTAGTCCGTCGCGCCCAACGCCAGCGCGTCGAGCGTCGTACCGGCACCCTTCGCCGTCAGTGTGCTGAACATGATCACTGGGAGCTTCGGATAGACCTTGCGGATCTCGCGCAGCGTTTCGATGCCGTCCATCTCGGGCATCTCGACATCCAGCGTCACGAGGTCAGGGTTGACCTGTGGAATCTTCTGGATCGCGATGCGTCCATTGGCAGCAGTGCCCGCGATCTCGATTTGCGGATCGCCGGAGAGCACCTCGGTGATCATCTTGCGCATCACTACGGCGTCATCCACCACCAGGACACGAATTTTTGGCATCAGTAACTAAGGGTTTAGGTCGGTTCAACCGCACAACTGCTTCACGCCACGAGGCCGAGCATCATGAGCTTCTCCTCCAGCGACTCTTTTGTGACGGGCTTCATCAGGAAGTCGTTCGCGCCGGCGTCCAGCGCCAGCGAGATTTTCTCCACCGTGTTATTCGTCGTCACCATCATGATCTTCATCCCGTCGTAATCGTGGTTCTTGCGGACGAACTGCACGAACTCGTAGCCATTCATCCGAGGCATGTCCCAGTCCACCAGCGCGATGGCGAATGGCTCGCGCGGATCGCTTTTGATCAAGGTGTCCAGCCCCGCGCGGCCATCCTCGGCTTCGACAGTGTTGAACGAGAGATCACCGGCGATCCCGCAGAGAAATCCGCGCATCGCCTTCGAGTCATCAATGACAAGCATCTTCATGGTCGGAAATCAGATGAAGGAACTGCCGCGGGGAATGAAACCGCGCGGGCCAAAGTAATCGATGTAACGCACGGACCAGTGGCTCCACTGCCGCGACTCGTCACCCTTCCAGTCGTTGTAACGCGCGACGCAACCTCCGTAGCACCCCTGCGCCATCCCCGCTTCATTCGGCGAGAACCGCCGCCGATCGACCAGGTGAAACTTGCGGTCTTCCGAATAGGTCGCCCAAGGGCACACGTAGATCCTGACGCGGTCCACCACTCCGTCCACCGCCCCGTCCACGCGCTCATCTTCGAGGATGATGTCGATCCGGTCGCGCTTGCTCGGATCGCCCGGCACCTTGCGCCCAAGCGAAAGTGTCAGACCCTCATACTGCCGGCCGTCCTCCGCCGAGTGGTTGTGATAAAACGTGAAGGCCATCAACGCCGGATCCGCCATCAGTTCCGCCACGAAATCCCGGTAGCGCGGATCGGCGTCGCGCAGAAAATGATTCAGTAACGTCAGCGCCGGCGCGAAGTAGTCAGCATCCTCCGCCAACCGCTGGACGTGCGTGCGAAAGATCGTCAGACCGTATTTGTTCCACGCACGGGACCAGCCCAACCCCTTGCGCTGGCGTTTCTGCTCCAGCGCGTTCATCAGCCGGACGAGAAGCCAGGCCGGGCGCTTCTGGAGGTTCAACTCGCGCATGAGCGCCGGCATGGAAAGCTCCTCGGGCTGGAGCGATTCCGCGTCGAGCGTGAGCGATTCAGGAGAGGCAAGAGTTGTGGTCATGTTGGGTTGGAGTCAGGTCAGATTTGGTGTGTTACCGTTGGCGTTGTTCGCACGCATCAGACAACGGCTTTCGCGCGTGATCGTTGAGTCCGTAGTCTCCGGGGTAGCTCGTCCGGGAAGCATCATGGCTGCACTCCTGTTCTGGAAGCGGCCCACTGAGTCACCACCCTTTCCAGTTCCTCCGCGCGAATCGGCTTCGAGAGAAAGTCATCCATCCCGGAGGAAAGGCAGTCCGCCCGTTCTTCGGGCAGCACGCCGGCAGTCAAGGCCACGATGGGCACCCGCGGCGCATCCGCCGAACGTGAGCGGCGTCGGATCTCACGCGACGCTTCGAGACCGTCCATCACGGGCATCTGGCAGTCCATCAACACCACCGCGTAGTTCGCGCGCTCGACCATTTCGACGGCTTCGCGTCCGTTCGTGGCCAGATCCACCGAACAACCCAGACGCTTCAGGAGCGAGGTCGCCAGCAATTGATTCGTCGCGTTGTCCTCGACGAGAAGAATTCGCGCACCGAGCCCTGCCTGTGTGTTTCTGCGACCGACAGCGGTCTCCCCAACCGGCGGTGAAAATCGTGACGGTCGCGCCGGAGCGCCGGCGCCATCCGACGCAGGCAGCACCAGGTCCGCCGCCCACGGCAGCGTGAACCAGAAGGTAGAACCAACCCCCGGACTACTCTCCACACCAATCTCGCCCCCCATCAATTCGACGAGCTGCCTGCTAATCGCCAGGCCGAGGCCACTGCCGCCGTAACGCCGCGAAGTCGAGGAATCCACCTGCGCAAACTTCTGGAACAGGTTCCCGATCTTCTCCGGCGCAATGCCGATGCCCGTGTCACGGACACTCACGCGGACAAAGCCCGTTCGTCCCACTTCGCGCCCACGCTCCACGGTGATCGTGACGCTGCCGGACGCGGTGAACTTGACCGCGTTCCCGGCGAGATTCAGCAGTACCTGCCGGACACGATTCGCGTCCCCAGCCATTGGCACCACCGGCTCGCCATAAAATCGCGCCTCCAGAGCGAGCCGTTTCGACTGCGCTTGGCTTCCCAGAAGCCCGGCCACATCGCGGGCCACCAGGCCCAGGTCATACGGGGCATTCTCGAACGTCATCTTGCCCGACTCCACCTTCGAGAAATCGAGGATGTCATTGATCAATGCCAGCAACATCCGTCCCGACGACTCGATCGTCTCAACGTAAACCCGCTGATCGTCCGCCAAGGGCGTGTCTGCGAGCAACTGCACAAAGCCGAGCACGCCGTTCATCGGCGTCCGAATTTCATGGCTCATCGTGGCGAGGAATTCGCTCTTGGCGCGGCTCGCAGCTTCCGCGCCCTCCTTCGCCTTTCGCAATTCCAACTCGGCGAGACGTCGCTGACGCTCGTAGCGCTCGCGTTCCAGCCGGACCTTCAGCACCGGCGCGATCACCTTGCACAGGCTCGCCAGCAGCGCGAGATCCTCGTCGCTGTATTCGACCCGGGCATTGGCGAGGTGGATGGCTCCAATCAATTCGTCATTCAGCACGACGGGCGCACCCATTGATCGGAACAATTCCACATGCCCTGGCGGCGTCTGGTGCGGGCCGTTCTTTAGCAACGCCCGTCGCTCGCGCAGAATCCGCCCCCACAAGCCTGACCAACCCTCGCGCGGAAAGGTGACACTCTTCTCCGGCATCGCGCATTGTTCCCAGATCTCAAAAGTAAACGAGGGACACACCAGCGCCCCGTCCGTCTCCCGGATGTAACCGAAGAACCCATACGGGCTCGCAAACATCTCCCTCACCTCGCGAAGCACCTGCTCGAACATCGAATCGCCCTCCGCGCGAAGCAGAATGTCGCGGATGCGATTCTCCGCCCGTTCACGGCGCGCGATCGACTCGATCTTCTGCTGCGCCACCTTCCGCGCGGTAATATCAGTGCGAATGGCGACGTATTGCTCCGGCACGCCGGACGCGTCGAGGAACGGCACGATCGTCGTGTCCACCCAGTATCGAGAGCCGTCCTTCGCACGATTGCAGACCTCGCCATGCCAGACCTTTCCGCCGGAGATCGCGCTCCACATCTCGCGGAAGAACTCATTCGGATGATGCCCCGAATTGATGATGCGATGGTCCCGCCCGATCAATTCCTCGCGTACGTAGCCCGAGATTCTGCAGAACTTGTCGTTCACCTCGACGATCCGGCCGCGTCGATCGGTGACACCCACGATGGCATGCTCGTCCAACGCCGCCTTCTGATTTAGAAGCGCCCGCGCGTTTACCTCCGCGCGTTCGCGGGCCTCGCCCAGCTCCCGGTGCGCCGACTTCATCCGCGTTTGCCCGACGACCTGCGACGTGACATCCGTGATTGTGATCGCCATGTGGCCGGGCCGGGAATGCACAGGCGAAACGAAGCACTCCTGCTGCATGTGGCTGAACCCGCTCAAATGATTCGCCGACAGCGGCACCGGCAGGAGAAACTTGTGAAGAATCTGGGAAAGCACCTGCGGCTGACCGCTCGCCCGCACCCGAGCCAGGGTCCGTTTGAGCGACGGTGCATCTGGAAACATCTCTGTGAGGCAACGACCGACCGCCTCCGAAGCTGGCCGCCGCGTCCACTGCTCCAGGCGCTGATTCCACACCAACACACAGTCAGACGCGTCGATCTCCAGGAACCCGCACGGCAGCGTGTTGACCGAGGGAATGTGAATGTGGTCCCTCATTGTTGCGAAATCGATTCCTCCAGGCGCGACAACAAGTCGGCCAGTTGATCCCTTGTGAACAGCAGCACTAGATATCCGCTGATGCTCTCCTCCGCGATTGTCAGGCTGGCCCGCATCAAAAGCACACGCGACGTGTCCGTGGCCACCAAGTCCGAAATCAAATCCACAAACCCGCTGATGCCGCGCAACTGCAATTGAGGCAGCTCGTAGAACACGGGCCCGCCCAGTTGATCCGCCAGGTTCCCGATAACGCCGCCCATGATGATGTTCCCCAGTTCCAGCAACGCCGCCTGCTCGTTCTCATTCAACACATCCGGCGTACCGGTCGCGCCCAGAAGCAATTCACCCAGCCTTCGGGCACCTGACTCGTTCAAGACCAGCAAGGCGTGCCCGGACAACGTCCCGGAGAAAGCCTGGCTCACGCGAATCGCCGAGCCTTTCTGCAATTCCACAAACTGCGTCGGGTCGTCCAGGTTGAAAAACTCAATCGACGGCACCGCCAGCCCGACGGGCCGCGAGCAGAGCTCGGAGATCGAGGCCGCCGCGCGGCCGACGCCGATGTTCACGATCTCCATCAGCGCGTCGAAAGTCTCCGGAGTCGAGATGGCACAGTTCGGTTTCATGCGGCGAGTCTGGCGAAGGTGGCCTGAAGTTTCTCGTAGGTAATGGGCTTCTCAATGAAGCCATGCACGCGGTGCTCGGCGCACTTCTCACGCACCGACTTCTGAATGTCCGCCGTGATCACGATCACCGGCGGCTGCACAGGCATCTCCCGCAGGCGATCCAGGAACTGAAGCCCGTTTACCTTCGGCATCAGCATGTCGAGCGTGATCAAGTCCGGGGCCAGTGCGGGCAACCCGGCCAGCGCCGCCTCGCTGTCCGCGAACTCCGTCACCTCCAGTGTCGGGTTCACCTGCGTCAGCGCGGCGCGAATCAGCCGTCGCATGAACTGCGAGTCATCCACCACCGCCACTTTTTTGATCGTCATAGCTTCAGCCTTTGTCCTGTCGCATGCCGTCAGGCCAGCCACACCCGCACCGTCCGTGCGCCATCCTCGTAAGTGAACAATTCCCCCGGCGCATAATCCCGTTGCCGCGCGTCCGTCGCGACCTGCACGAGATCAATCGACCGTTCGCGCAATCGCTCAACCAGCTCGCGCGGCACGAGCAACGGCAGTTGATCTGTCGCGGCCGCGTCAAAGCTCAAGGCCACCTTCGTCTCGGCTGCGTCGGTGACACGAATGTTGAGGGAATTCGATTTCATCGTTTGCTTGGGCTCTGCCGGCACCGCTTGAATCGAAGTCGCAGGTTCGTGCGCCGGCACGCGCGCCGCCATCGCTGCGGACCATGCCGAGCGCCAGTCCACAGGCACATCGAGCACGCGGAGGTATTGGAGAACCCCCTGGAAGGCGCGGAGGAAATAGATCATCGCCGGCGGCCCAGCCAGGCGGAAGGCCATGCGCTCCGCCCCAAGCAACTCCTTCAGGCGACCGCCGGGATTCCAGTCCGCCACGCGACAGCTTTCGGGACTGGTCAACGGTTCGCACAACAGCCGCGCCATCTCGCCGAGCCTGGGGCGCAACGGATCCAGCAGGGCCGCGTTGAAACCCATCTCGCCAAACGCGCGCCAGGCGACGTCGTTCGCCGCCCCGGTCGCAAGGCCGCCGTTCATCGCTTCCGTGATCAGAGTGCAAAGGCCAGACGCGAATCCAGCGTCGAGCTCTTTCACACACCCGAAATCGAGAACCCCAAGCGTCACGCCACGTTCGCCACGCCGGAAACGGTAGTTCCCCGGGTGCGGATCGGCGTGCAGGCAACGCCACGCCGCCACGCCGTGTAGGAAAAACTTCACAATCATCCCGGCCGCAACCCTGCGATCCGCCTCGGACCACTGACGCGCCTCCGCCAGAGTCACGCCATCCACCCACGTCATCGCGAGCACGGAAGAATTGCTGAACTCGGGAAAGACTTCGGGGATCTCAACGCCACTCCAGCCCCGCGTCCACTCCGCGAACCGGCCCAGCCACCGCGCTTCAGAGACGAAATCCATCTCCGCCCGGAGCATCCGGCCGATCTCAAGGCGATACGCCGCCATGTCAAAATCCCGGCGCATGCCGCCCATCGGCGCCATCAACCACCCGAGCGCCTGCAAGTCCGCATCCACCGCGCCTCGCAGCCCGGGATACTGGACCTTCACCGCCACCTCGCGTCCGTCGTGCAATCGCGCACGATGCACCTGGCCGATCGAAGCGGAGATGCCGGCGCGATTGATCCACTCGAAACATTTCGCCACTCGCCGGCCTGTCTGCCGCTCGAACTCGCTGAATATCTCTTCCGCCGGAAGGCTCGGCGCATTCTCCGTCAACCGAGCGAACTGCGGCGAACTGCCGTCCATCTCCGAGAACGCCAGCAACTGACCGATCTTCTGCGGCAGCCCGTGCATCAGCCCGAGGCGATCCACCACCTGCCGGACCGCGCGCTCCCGTGCCGGGATCGACCGGCGACAGCGCGCCGCAGCAAGGTCCCGGGCGAGCAACCCGAGTTGCCCCGCGCGTTTCAAAGTCTCATTCATGCCTGTGCCCTCCACGTTCCGGCGAGTTCCTCTGCCGGCAGACGGCGCAAACGCCGCGCATGCCCGCGCAACACCTGCCGCATTCCGCGACGCAGGTCCGCTTCGAGATGTCCCGGGCAGCCACCCAAAGCTTCCCCGCCCGAGAACGCGGCGGCAGCAGCGCAACTCTCTCGCGCCGCCTCGGAGTAAAGTTCCTTGAGCACACGCTCGACAGGCCGCCGCGCCATCCAGAGATGCCAGTCATCAAGCGACTCGGCGATCATCCGCTCGACCACCGGCACCGCCGCCAATCGCCGGGCCAGTGCGCCGGACCGGAGATCCCGGATGCCATCAATGTCGAGAACCGGCACCGGCATGTCCGGCTCCACATTCCGCGGCACACCGGCATCCACGATGAGCTGCGGGCCGCGCGGGCCGGTCAGCGCGGCGGAAATCATCTCGCGCGTCAGCACCGGCTGCGGGCTTGTCGTCGCCGCGATCACCACGTCATGGACAGAGAGAAGCCCCGGCAACTCGCTCCACGCGTGCGCCGTACCGCCGCAGTCCGCCGCCAGCGCGTGCGCCCGCGGGAGGCTCCGGTTTACAAAGGTCAGTTCCCGCACGCCGCCTTTCGCCGCGTGCCGGGCAATGTCGCGCGCCACGTCCCCTGCCCCAATGATCAAGGCCCGTGGAATCTGATCCGTCGTCCGCCTCGATGCCTCGCGCGCCGCCATCACCGAGACGACAGCCGAGCCGATGCTCGCGTTGCCGTGGCCGACTTCCGATTCCGCGCGGGCGCGATTTCCGACGCGAATCGCGTTCACCACCGTCCGGTGCAGGAAACCTCCGAGGGTCCCCGCCCCGGCAGCGGCCGACCTCATCTGCTTCACCTGGCCCCGGATCTGAGCGTCGCCGAGAATCGCCGAGTCCAGCCCGGCCGCCACGCGGAACAAATGCCGCGCCGCTTCAGCGCCCACAAGGTGTTGGCGTGCGCAATCGTCACGCAGCACGGGTGCG
>SXGS01426593.1_pt1 | contig 13886 bp, 10 predicted proteins | sample 3174681 | NCBI WGS metagenome assembly SXGS01 (sample SAMN11356861, study PRJNA531348) | freshwater metagenome | isolation source: freshwater sample F1-80 | place: China: Fuxian Lake, Yuxi | collected 2017-12-25
AAAATTCATTACAAAAAACTCTTTCCCAGCATCAACCCACAACTTGCCACACGGGGTGTGACAACCATGAGCAAATACCAAAAAACAAAACAATTGGTATCAACAAAAAACAAAACACACTATTGAGTTCTCAAACAACAGGCGCATCCAAGTAATTCTCTGAATAATTCGAAAGTTATTCAAACTTTCTTTTCTTCAGTTTTCCTTGCTGCGTTGTTACTAGCTTATTTCATTCATTTCTTTCTTGTCAAATCCGCGATTTTCATCGGAATTTACCAGAAATTCATAAATGAACCCACCAAAAATTGAAGCTCATCTGCTCTTGGCCGCAATGGCGCACACAGAATCGCAACTAGATTTGGAAGGGGTTTGGCCTCCGCTCCGGCAGGTTACCCGGTCATGTTCCAGACCGTCGTATCCGTGCCCCTCAGCGGGCGACTCAGAAAACTTTACACACTCTCCGACGCTCGTGCAAATCGAGCTCCGGACCCGCCGAAAATCCGCGGAATCTCGGGGTTTTGGATAGTGTTTCGCTCTTGCGATAGCCGCTTGTCAGTCAGCGCGCTATCGCAAGAGCGGGACACTATCTGAAACGCTGCTGCTCTCGAGTGCGGACGTTCAGCCGCCAAGCACTTCGACGATCGCCATGGTGCGCTTGCCGCGCCGCACCAACAAGTAGCGTCCGTGCAGCAAAGCCGTCGGCTCGATCACGGCGTCGGCGTCGGTGACTTTTCGGTTGTTCACGTACGCTCCGCCCTCGGCAATCGTCCGGCGGGCCGCCGAGTTGCTGTCCACCAAAGCGGAAGCCACCAATAGCTCCACGATGCCCAAACCGGACTGTGCTACCTCGGTGTGCGGCAATTCCGCCGTCGCGGCCCGGAGCGTGCTCTCGTCCAAGTCGGACAACTCGCCGTTGCCGAAGATCGCAGCCGAGGCAGCGATGACCTTCTCCGTCGCCTCGACCCCGTGCACCAAGCTGTTCACATCCCAGGCCAACGCTTTCTGCGCGGCGCGCTCATGCGGCCGCTCCTCGGTGGCCCGGGCCAGCTCCTCGATCTCCTGCCGGGAACGGAAGGTGAAGATCCGCAGCCGCTCGGCGACGTCGGCGTCGGCGGTGTTGAGCCAGAATTGGTAGAACTCGTACGGGCTGGTCATTTTCGGATTGAGCCAGATCGCGTTGCCTTCGCTCTTGCCGAATTTGGTGCCGTCCGAATTCGTGATCAGCGGCGTCCCGATGGCATGCACGGATCCGCCCGCTGCCTTGCGGATCAGTTCGGTGCCGGAGGTCAGATTCCCCCACTGGTCCGATCCCCCGGTCTGCAGGGTGCATCCGTACTGCCGGAACAGTTCCAGGAAATCCAGGCCTTGCAGGATCTGGTAACTGAATTCGGCATAGGAAATGCCTTCGTCCGAGTTCAGCCGGGAGGCCACGATGTCTTTTTTGATCATGGTGCCCACCCGGTAGTGCTTGCCGACTTCCCGCAGGAAGTCGATCGCGCTCATCGGAGCAGTCCAATCCAGGTTGTTGACCATCCGGGCGGCGTTTTCCCCTTCGAAGGAGAGGAAAGGCTGCACCTGGGCCTGGATGTCGGCTACCCATTCCGCGACTTGTTCCTTGGTCTGCATGGAACGTTCCGTAGTGGGCCGAGGGTCGCCGATCATCCCGGTGGAGCCGCCGACCAGGGCCAACGGCTTGTGTCCGGCCAACTGCAGCCGGCGCATCAGCAGCAACTGGACGAGATGCCCCAGGTGCAGGCTCGCCGCAGTCGGATCGAAACCGCAATAGTAGGTCACCGATTCGGTGCTCAAAGTCTTTTCCAGCTCGGCCTGATCGGTGGAGACCTGGATCAGGCCACGCCAGAGGAGTTCCTGCCAGATATTGTCGAAACTGGCATCGTTCTGCTGTGCAGTGAATTCGGTTGCTTGTGACACAAGACAACCGTAGCAGCGCACTGCAGCAGCTGCCGACTGCGCGCTACGGGAAGCTTCAGGACTCGATGCCGGCCGGCAGCGCGGTGCTGCTGAGCAAGCGCAACCGCTGCGTGGGCCTGGTCATCGCGACGTAGAGATCGCCGACCCGGCCCGCCGAAACCAGTTCAGCCGGTTCCACGATCACCACACCGTCGAACTCGAGTCCTTTGGCTTCGTGCGGATCGATCACCACGATGTCCTGTTCCAGGGAACCGGCCCCATGGCCCACCCGTTTGCCGAATTCGGCGCGCAGGGCCTTGGCCAAACCGGCGACCCGGTGCGGCGCGGCGATCACCGCGAGCAGTCCGCCGTCGACTGCGGCCAGTTCCTCCGGCATCGCGGTCAACAATGCTTGCTGCAGATCGGCGACCCGATCGATGATCGGCGGCCACACGCCGTCGCGCACGGCCTTCGGTGCGGAAACCACTTGCCCGGCCGCATTGGCCATCCGCGCGGCGGCCTCGGCGATCTGGGCCGGCGTGCGGTAATTCACGGTGAGCTCTTCGAGCTGCCACCGATCGCCGAAATGCGGCGACAGGGCCTGCTGCCAGGACGAAGCCCCGGCTGCGGCCGAGGTCTGCGCAATGTCGCCGACGATGGTGAAGGATTTCATCGGGCAACGCCGGACCAACAACCGCCACTGCATCGCGGAGAGTTCCTGCGCCTCATCGACCACCACGTGCCCGAAGGCCCAGTTCCGGTCCAGCACGGCACGCTCGGCAGCGGTAAACTGCTCGGCCTGGACCGCGTTGTGCTCCGCCAGGTCCTCCGCGCTGAGCACGCCGTCCACCCCCACGTCTTCGAGCGATTGCTGGACGTTTTCCAGCGTCCGCTCGGCATTGGCGATGTCCCGTTTGCGCTCGGCTTCCCGGGCTGCCGCATCCCGGCCGCCGGAGGCATCCAATTCACCGAGCAGTTCCGCAGCTTCGTCGAGCAGCGGGACATCCGCCTCGGTCCATGGCCGGCCCGGTTCCCGGTACAGCGCTTCGCGTTCTGCCGCACCCAATTCCGGCGCCGCGGCCTCGAGCAGGGCCGGTTTGGCGAACAGCTCGGTCACCAGCTTCTCCGGCGACATCGGCATCCACGCCAAGTTCAAAGCAATCCGCACATCCCGGGATGCCCGCACGTCTTCGGCCAGATACGAACGGTCAGCACTGTTGCCGATCGACTTGCCTTCGACGATCTCGGTCAGCTGTTCGGTCAGCTCACGCAACAGGATCTTCACGAAAGTCAGCCGGGCTTCGTTGTGCGGTTTCCCGGTGGCCCGCGCCTTGTCCCGGGCCCGGCGCACCTGTTTCGGGGTCAGCACGATCTTCTGCCCCTCCACGTCCAGCACCCGGTCTTCAGCCGGGATCCGCTGCCGGTTCCCGACCGCTCGGCCGATCACCGTGGCCATCAGCGCCCGGCCCTTGATCTCCGCGATTTCCGGGGCTTCGGTGCCGACGGCGTTGATGCCCGGCATCAAGCGGCCCAGGTTCGCCATCACCACACCGGTCTCGCCGAGCGAAGGCAGCACTCTTTCGATATAGGTCATGAACGAGGAGGACGGACCCACCAGGAGCACCCCGGCGGACTTCAGCCGATCCCGGTGGGTGTACAGCAAATACGCCGCCCGGTGCAGCGCGACTGCAGTCTTCCCGGTCCCCGGGCCGCCTTGCACCACGAGGGCTCCGGCCAAAGGCGATCGGATCACCCGGTCCTGTTCGGCCTGGATGGTGCCGACGATGTCGCTCATCCGCCCGGTCCGTTTGGAATTGAGCGCCGCGAGCAGCGCCCCCTCACCCTGCAGGGCTTCGGAATCGCTGAGCATTTGCGGATCGAGCACATCGTCTTCGATGGCTTTGACCTGCCGGTTCTGCAAGATCAGATGCCGACGACGGCGGACGCCTTGCCGCTCGAAGGCGGTCGCCTGGTAAAACGTGCCGGCTTCCGGCGCCCGCCAATCCACCATGAGCTGTTTGAGGTCTTCGGTGGACAAACCGATCCGGCCGATGTACCGCTGTTCACCCGAATCGAGGTCCAGCCGTCCGAAGACCAACCGGTCGTCGACCGCGTTCAACTGCGCCAACCGGTCTTCGTACAACGACGCGAAGGCATCCCGCTCCGACCGGTTCTGATGCGAACCCACCGCGGTGTTGCGGCGCACCTCCCCCAGTTGCTCGAGTTTCTCCTCGCGCAACTCATCCAGCCTTGCATACAGCCCGGCAACGTACTCGCGCTCATGCGCCAGCTCTTCACGGGCTTTGCCGGTGTGGTGATGTGTTGGTTCAGCCTCAAGCATTGGGGCATCCTTTCAGCCAGCAGACCGTCCATTCTACAGCTATTTCAATGAACTGAAATGAAACAGGCGCGAAACGGAGGCCGCTCATGGGACTACAAACGGACCAGCGAACGCACCCGGTGCCCGGCCAATGCGGCGCGGCCGTGCAGTTCGCCCAATTCGAGCACTACTCCATAGCCGGCCACGTTCACCTCTGCCCTGGCGAAAAGCCGGGATGCCGCCGCCAGGGTTCCACCGGTGGCCAGCACATCGTCCAGGATCAGCACCCGGCAACCCGCCGGAATATCGTCTTGGTGCAACTCCAAAGCCGCCTTGCCGTATTCCAAGTCGTAGCTTTCGGTGTACACGGCCCGGGGCAGCTTCCCGGCCTTGCGCACCGTGATCACGCCGGTGCCGCTGGCGTACGCCGCGGCCGCCGCCAGCAGGAAACCCCGTGCTTCGACGCCGGCAACCGCATCGAATTGCCCCTCGAACGGCTCGATCAGCGCATCCACGACGGCGCGCAGAGTGGCCCCGTCGGCGAACACCGGAGTGAGGTCACGGAAGGTAATACCGGGTTTCGGGTAGTCGGGGACCGTCGCGCACAACCGGTTGATCCGCGCTTCGACTGTTTCGTCCGTCTTGGAATCGTGCTGCATGCCAACCCTGTTTCCCACTCATCATGCTCGTCTGTCCGGGTGCCGGATCCGGGGTCTGCCCCGGAAAAGCCCTACTGCCGGAAACCAACAATGCCATACCGGGCTCCGCTCCGGCTGATCCCGGATACAAAGTGACCCTGGTCATATCCCCACCGCTGGGCTACCCTGTTGCTCAAGCTGATGCCGGCGAATGCCGCACGGCGTTTTCGAGAGGATATTCCATGAAGCTGCTCAAGAGGTCGGCCGCGCTCGGGTCTGTGGTTTGTTTGGCCGGCATGGCGCTGTTCGTCGCCACCCCGGCCAATGCCACGTCCTGGACCTGCGGATCCGAGCCCCTTTCCGCAGGGCAGACCCTGAACGACTCGACCCCGGCTGAAGCGCAGCCGAACTGCGCGGCGGGAGACCCGGCACCGAAGCCGTGGATCTGCGCGCCGGAGCCCCGGGTCATCGTGACGGTTTACTGCCCGTAACCCCCGAAAACTGGTTCTGCCGGGCCGGTTTTCCGGCCCGGACGGATCAGCGCAATCAAGCACCAGACTGCGGTGCCCCGGATCTCTTCCGGGGCACCGCAGCTTTGTATTTGGAAACGCTCGGATTCCCCGAGATCCAAAACCGCCAAGGAAACTGCTCGGTGCCGCCGGCCCCGCTGACCCCGACCCGGAGCCCGCTGCTGATCGTCTCCGCAGCCGCCAGGGCGTTCCGCCGGAGCCCGAGCCCGGGCGCCGCAGCCGCCTCGACGGAACTCGGGTCCGCGGCCAAGTCGTGGATTCGGACCCCGTCCGCGGCACGGGCCAAACCCAGCGCCGCAGCCAACCTGGCCGGGCCGGAGGCCAAGTCGGCGTCCCGTTTCGCGGCGGGCCGCCGGGAGCGGGCCAGTTCGACGCCGCGGATGATCTCCCCGGCCCGTAAGAGCACCGCGGACGCCGTGCCCGCCGGCGAGCAGATGATGTTCCCGCTCCAATACCTGCCATATACGAAATAGCAGTAAAAATATCCGGCCGGGCCGAACATCACCTGGGTCCGGGGCGTCGGCCCGCGGAAAGCATGCGAACCCGGATCTTCTTCGCCCAAATAGGCTTCGACTTCGGTGATCCGGACGGTCACCGGGGCGCTCCGGCCGGATCCGCCGTCGAAACTGCTGGTCAGCTCGGCCCCGAGCAGCAACGGCGCCACGGTGAGCGCGTCCTGCACCAGGAATTCGGCCAGCGGCAACCCTGCCGGGCCGCTCACGCGGTGAGCGCGCCGACTGCCTCGGCAATCGGGGTGTCGCCGGAAATCAGTTCCACCACCTGCCCGACGCCGGCTCCGGCCAAGAGCAATTCGGCCACCACCGACGCCACATCGGCCCGTGGCACGGAGCCCCGGCCGGTCTGCTCGGCGAGCAGCACACGGCCGGTGCCGGCGTCGTCCACCAGCCGGCCCGGGCGGAGGATCGTCCAGTCCAGTCCGGACCGGGCAACCAGATCTTCTTCGGCTCCGAGTTTGGCCACCAGATACGCGTAGAACTCATCGTCGATGCCGTCTGGCCGGGAGCCGGCACGCACCGAGTCGGCACCCATCGATGAGATTTGGACGAATCGCCGGACGCCGGCTTGTTCGGCGGCATCGGCCAGGAGCACTGAACCGGCACGGTCGACGCTGTCCTTGCGGGCTGCTCCGCTGTTCGGCCCGGCCCCGGCCGCGAAAACCACCGCCTCGGCGCCGATCAGCGCCTGGGCGAGCTGGTCCACCGAAGAGTTTTCGATGTCCAACAGCACCGGGGCGATCCCCCGGGACCGCAGCTCGTCCTGTTGCCCGGGTTTCCGGATCAGCCCCACCGGTTGGTGCCCCGCAGCGGCAAGCTGCTGACCCAGGAAAAGCGCTATCTGGCCGTGTCCGCCGGCAATCACAATCTTCATGCTGCCATCCTGCCACGCGGCGCCGGATGCCGGAATGCCCCAGGCTCCGACCCCGCACCGCTATGTCCGATTTCCGCTAGCATAGGTCCGGTCGAGCTGTCAGGATGGACTCATGGACTTCGAACAACGCTACCGGGCCATCGATGCGCGGGACCCCCGATTCGACGGTCAGTTCTACACCGCGGTCCGGTCCACCGGAATCTACTGCCGGCCATCCTGTCCGGCCCGCACCCCGCGCCGGGAAAATGTGCACTTCTACCCGACCAGCGCGGCAGCGCACGAGGCCGGCTACCGGGCGTGCAAACGCTGCCTGCCCGAGGCGGTTCCCGGAACGCCGGAATGGAATCTGCGTTCCGACGTCGCGGCCCGGGCGATGCGGTTGATTGCCGACGGCGTGGTCAACCGGGGCGGCGTGGAACTGCTCGCGGCGCAGCTGGGCTATTCGGTGCGCCAGCTGAACCGGATCCTGCTCGCCGAACTCGGGGCCGGCCCGTTGTCCCTGGCCCGCGCAGCCCGTGCCCAGACCGCACGGGCGCTGCTGACCTCGACCGGCATGAAGTTCGCGGATGCCGCCTTCGCCTCGGGTTTTTCCTCGGTGCGGCAGTTCAACGACACCGTGCAACAGGTCTTCGACCTGACTCCCGGCCAGTTGCGCGCCACGGCGACGAAGCGCGGCAACCTGCCGGCTGCCGCCGGGGCCGGCTCCGGCCTGCGCGGAACCACCCTGAACCTGAAACTTCCGCTGCGCCCGCCCTACGACCACGGCATCTTCGATTTCCTGGCCGCCCGCGCGGTGCACGGCGTCGAACTGGCGGATGCGGAAAGCTATTCCCGCACCCTGGCACTGCCCTTGGGCCACGCCAGCATCACGGTGCAATTGCCCGAGCTGCCTGCCGGTATGGATTCCGGGCAACGGGCCTGGGCCACCGACCACTTGCTGCTGCAGGCGAGTCTGCAAGACCTGAAAGACTTGCCGACGCTGCTCAGCCGGGTCCGCCGGCTCTTCGACCTGGATGCCGATCCGATCGCCATCGACAACGGCCTGCGCAACAGCTTGCCGGAACGCCTTGCCGCAGTGCCCGGCATCCGGTTGCCCGGAGCGCTGGAAGCGTCAGAAATGCTGCTGCGCGCGATGGTCGGCCAGCAGATCACGGTGCAAGCCGCCCGCGGGCAATTGCACCGGCTCGCCGCCCTGGGCGGCAGCGTGGACAGCCCAGTCGCCGGCCTGGACCGGCTCTTCCCGAGCCCGGCCCAGATCGCCGAGCACGGGGCCGACATCCTGCGCGGACCGAAGCGGCGCACCGATTCGATCCTCGCCGCGATGGCCCGTCTGGCCGGATCCGACGAATCCGGCCGGGGACTCAGCCTGGGCGTGGCCGACGACGTCCAGTCGCTGCGCGAAAAGCTCCTTCCGCTGCCCGGGATCGGGCCCTGGACGGTGAATTACCTCGCCATGCGGTTGCTCGGCGCCCCGGATATCTTCTTGGACAACGACGTGGCAGTCCGCAAGGGCCTCGCCGCGGTGGGGCTCGATGCTGCGGACACCGCGGCACTGAGCCCCTGGCGCTCCTATGCGACAGTCCATTTCTGGCGGGCCGCCGCGGCCCGGCCAACCGATCGGGCAATCGGACCCGGCACACCGGCCTCGGCGCCGCGCACCGCAAGGCTTCGAACCTCAGTCAGCAACGAGCAAAAGGACCCCAACGCATGAATGCCAATTTCTTCACGCTAACCACCCCGGACGGACCGTTCGGTGTCATCACGTCGTCCGAAACCCCGGAACGGCCAGGGACCGCGGTGGTCCTGGCCTCCGGATGGACCGACTCGGTCGCCGAGCTCTCCGGCCAGATCCACCGCAGCCTGCGCCCCGAGCAGATCACCGAATCGGCCCCGGACGCGAAAATCGAAGCAGCAGTCCGGGCTTTCTATGCCGGCGATTTCGCCGCAGTCGGGCAGATCGAAGTGCTGCAGAAATCCGGGCCGTTCCGCAGCCATGCCTGGGAGGTGCTGCGTACCGTGCAGCCCGGGAAGCCGGTGACCTACAGCGACTACGCCGAACTCTCCGGGAATCCGCAGGCAGTCCGCGCGGCGGCGAGCGCCTGTGCCTTCAACGCCGCCGCACTTTTCGTCCCCTGCCACCGGGTGGTGCGCTTGGACGGCAGCATGGGCGGGTTCCGCTGGGGCGTGCAGATCAAGGAAAGCCTGCTGGCCCGCGAGTCCGCTGCCTGATTCCGGCGCGGCCCGCTTCGCAGCCGGAGGCCGCAGACCGGGCCGCAACCGATGACCAGTCCGGTTCACCGGACCCGAATCCCCGCCGAGCCGGTACTATCTGAGGAATGAGCGCATCTGATCCCGGACTGCCGCAACTGCGGTTGTTGGGGCCGGTCGAGGTCGCGCTCGGCCCGGATCGGGTCGCGGCGCCGCCGGGCCCCCGGGCGAAAGCCTTGTTGATCGCGTTGTCACTGGCGCCTGGCCGGATCTCGAGCGCGGAACAGCTCATCGACGATGTTTGGGGATTGGACGCCCCGGCTTCGGCGAAAACCGCGTTGCACACCTTGATTTCCAGGACCCGTTCGTTCTGTCCGGCATTGCTGGAAAGCAGCAGCGGCGGCTACCGGCTCGGCGTCACCGCGGCGCACATCGACCTCTGGCATGCCGAGCAGTCGTACCGGGATGCGGTGGCCGCCTTGCCGGACGCCCCGTTGACCGCGAATTCGATCGCTGAGGCGGCCCTCGGGCTCTGGACCGGGGATCCGGGCGGAGACGCCTCGCCGTCGCCCGCGCTGGACGAACTCCGGCGGCAGGCCGAAAGGCTGTTCGGCGACCTGCAGCAGATCCGCGGCGAAGCCTTGCTCGCGGCCGGAAACGCCCCCGCGGCAGTGCCGGCTCTGTCCCGCCGGGCCGAACTCGAACCGTTGAACGAAGCAGCCAATCTGCGTTTCGTCCGGGCTTTGCACGAGGCCGACCGCACTCCGGAGGCGATTGAGCATTTCGAGCTGTTCCGGCGCAGGCTCCGCGACGAGCTGGGCAGCTCGCCCAGTCCGGCGGCCGCAGCCCTGCAGGCCAGATTGCTGGCCCCCGGAAGCCCCGAGCGGGCACCCGGCAACCCGCCGGTTCCAGCCCGACGCCAGTTCGTCTCGGGGGTGCGCGCCGCGCCGAATGAGCTGCTCGGCCGGGATGCGGATCTGGCCGGCGTCGAAGCGCTGTTGGATTCCGGCCGGGTGACCACCGTGCTCGGGCCGGGCGGACTGGGCAAAACGCGTTTGGCCATGGAAGTCGCCCAGCGCGCCGCGGCCGCGGGCCTGCCCGGCGTCGTGGTGGTGGAATTGGCGAGCGTGCGCGACGGCGCCGATATCTGGCTGGCTCTGGCTTCGGCTCTGGGCATCGCCGAGCCGGGGCAAAAGGCCGCGCGGGTCGCCGTCGATGTCCGGCAGCGGATCATCGCGAACCTCGCCGAACGCAGAACCCTGCTGTTCTTGGACAATTGCGAACACGTGATCGCCGACGTGGCTGCGATCGTGGCGGATTTGATCGCCTCGGTGGCCGTGTTGAAGGTGCTCACCACCAGCAGGTCCCCCCTGGACATCGCCGGCGAACGGATCTACCCGTTGCAGGCGCTGGCCGTGGTTTCCGCTGAAGGGACGCCGCCGGCCGTGTCGCTTTTCCTGGAACGGGCCAACGCGGCGCGGCCAGCCGCCGCCCTGCCGATGCCGGCGGTGAGCAGCCTCTGCGCCCGGCTGGAGGGGCTGCCCCTGGCGATCGAATTGGCCGCAGCCCGGGTCCGGACGATGAGCGTCGAGGAGATCCAGAACCGGATCACCGAAAAATTCGCCATGCTCACGGTGTTGCGCGCCTCGGACCGGGCTGCCCCGGAGCGGCACCGCACCCTGCGCGCGGTGATCGAGTGGAGTTGGAGCCTGCTCCAAACCGACGAACAAGCCACCCTGCGCCGGCTGTGCAGTTTTCCGGATGGATTTTCGCTCGATGCCGCGGTCGCCGTGGCCGGCTGGGACCGCACGGATTCCAGTTCGGTGGAGGACGACCTGGAAGCCCTGCTGAACCAATCGTTGCTCCGGATCCAGGAGCATCCGCTCAATGGGCAGCTGCGTTACCGGATGTTGGAAACCGTCCGGGAGTTCGGCAGCCTGGAACAGGACGCCGCCGCCGAGCAACGGACCGTGGCGGGACGGATGGCGGATTGGGCCCGGAATTGGTGCCTGGGCCGCATGGACCGCTGCTACGGGCCGCAACAAGTCGAAACCATCCGGGACATCACGGTGGAGCAGGACAACCTGGTCTTCCTGCTGCGCCGGGCGTTGACCGAAAAAGACAGCCCGACGGTGTTCTGGATCTTCGGCTTGCTCGGCAACTACTGGTCGATCCGCTCCATGCACCAGGATGTGATCAGTTTCGCCCCGGCAGTCTGGGACGCCGTCGTCGGCCAGGAGATCGACGACCGCGAAGTGCCTGCCGCGCTGCTGAGCTTCACCGTGCTGTCCGGCAACGTCGGCATGGTCGATCTGCGGCTTGCCTCCCGGGCCCGGACCATGATCCGGCGGATGCTGGCCCGGGAGGTCGAAACGGACGAGCATTTGCGGACCATGGCCGCTATCTGGCTGAATCTGGGCTCGGCACACCGGCTGCAGGCCAGCATTGCCACCGCCCGATCCAGCGGAAATGCGCTCACCCAGGCGTCCGCATACATGGCCGAAGCATTTTTGCTGGAGAATTCTGGGCAAACCGTCAAGGCGATCACCGCCGCGCAGGAGGCCTTCCGACTGGCCAAGAAATACGGCGACCCGTGGACCATGGGCACTGTGTCGGTGTCGCTTTCGCAGCTTTTCTCGCAGCGCGCGAACCACGCGCAGTCCCTGATCTGGGCCACCCGGGCGCTCGGCCAGCTCCAGGCTTTGGACGCGGTCGGCGACTTGCGCCAGCTGCACGCGATGATGGCGGCGAGCCAAGTCTCGATCGGACAGCTGGGCGCGGCCCGGGAAACCCTGGCAACCGCGCTGGCCAGCGTGCCGGGCGACGATCCGGAGCAAGCTGTGCTGGCCGGGAGCACGATTGCGCTCCAGGCCGAGATCGCACTGCATTCGGGCCAGCTCGCCGAAGGCTTGGAGATCTACCGGACGCTCTTGGATTCGCCGGTCTACCGGCAGATGCCGCCTGGTCCCTACGGTCCGTTGCTGTATTCCGCGGCGATCGGCGCCCATCTGTTGTTCGGGCTCGACGGCAGTACGCCGCGGCCCGGGCAGGACGGCGTACTGCCGCCCTTGGACCACTGGATCGCCCGGCTCCGAGTGCGCACTTTGGTCTGGCGGCGGATCGGCGGCGACGCCTTCACCGACCGGCCGGTCCTGGGTTCATCGCTGCTGGTCATCGGTTCCTGGGCGGTGCTGACCAGTCCGCCGGAGAGCCCGCGGAGCCGCATCGGACTCGAATTGGTCTCGATGGCCGACGGCCGCCAGGACATGCCTTCGCTGCTCCGCGAGCCGCATCTGCGCGCGGCACGGAATCGGCTGGGCGATGCCGCCGTGGCCCGGGCGCTGCGCGCGGCTCCCGGCTTCGAAACCGAAACGGCGCTGGACCGCGCGTACCTTCTGCTCCGCGACCCAGCGCTGCGTTAACTGAATTTGCCGCCGGTTTTGGCTGACGCCGCGGAAATTTCCCCGGCGTCAGCCAAAACCGACGGCGTCTACCGGCTCAAGCCTTGCGCATGTACGCCCGGACCGTGAGCGGCGCGAAGACCAGCACAATTGCCGCCGCGCCGATCAGCGCGAACCAGGCATTCGAGCTGAATACTCCGTCGTTGGTCAGATCCCGCAGGCCGCTGATCAGGAATGACAGCGGATTCACGTTGACGAATGCTTCCAAGAACGGCGGCATCGACTCCGGTCGCACGTAGGCGTTCGACAGGAAAGTCAGCGGAAACAGCACCAGGAAGGAAATGCCCTGGACGCTGGCCGCGGTACGGGCGATCACGCCGAAGAAGGCGAAAATCCAGCTCACCGCCCAGGAACAGACGACGACCAGGAGTCCGGCGAGAATCACATTGCCGACCCCGCCTGCGGCCCGGTACCCCATCACGAAACCCGTGGCGAAGGTCAATGTGGTGCCGATCGCATAACGGAGCGTATCTGCGAGCAGGGCTCCGGCCAGCGGCGCGATCCGGGCGATCGGCAGTGACTTGAATCGGTCGAAGACGCCCTTGTCCATGTCTTCGCGCAATTGCACGCCGGTGACCACGGACGTGGTGATCACGGTCTGCACCAGAATGCCGGGCAGCATGTACGGCAAATACTGCTCGACGCTGCCCGCGATCGCACCGCCGAAGATCGCGGAGAACATCACCGTGAACAGGATCGGCTGCAGCGTGACGTCGAGCAACTGCTCCGGGGTCCGTTTGATCTTGAGCAGCCCGCGCCAAGCCATGGTGAACGAGTTCCGGATCGTCTGCTGCAAACTGACGTGGTTCTTCAACCGCGCGGTGGCCGGATTGATGGCCTGGGTCAAAGTGCTCATCGGGTGCCTGCTTTCTGCGCTTTGGCATTCTGCCCGGGGACGGCGCCGAGTTCGCTGGCGTCGTCGGGGATTTCTTCTTCGGTGGCGGCATGGCCGGTGAGCGCCAGGAAGACCTCGTCCAGGCTCGGCTTCTGCACGGAAATCTCAGCGACCTGGATCGCGGCGTTGCGCAGTTCGATCAGCAGGTCGGTCACCGCATCGGGACTCTGCATCGGGGCAGTGAGCCGGCCCGCTTCCGGGGAAACCGTGGCGCTGGCGCCCAGCGTCCGTTCGATCAGCAGCTTGGCCGCAGCCATGTCCGCTTTATCGGCCAGGCGCAGCAGCAACGCCGAGTTGCCCACTGAGGCTTTGAGCTCGTCGGCGGTGCCTTCGGCCGCGACCTTGCCTTTGTCGATCACCGCGATCCGGTCCGCCAACTGGTCCGCCTCGTCCAAGTACTGCGTGGTCAGCAGGACCGTGGATCCGCTGGAGACCAGCCGTCGGATGGTGTCCCACATCTGCGCCGGGGTCCGGGGGTCCAACCCGGTGGTCGGTTCGTCGAGTAATATCAGCGGCGGTTGCGCTATAAAGCTG
>SXGS01373312.1_pt1 | contig 13885 bp, 11 predicted proteins | sample 3174681 | NCBI WGS metagenome assembly SXGS01 (sample SAMN11356861, study PRJNA531348) | freshwater metagenome | isolation source: freshwater sample F1-80 | place: China: Fuxian Lake, Yuxi | collected 2017-12-25
ACAAATGGGCGCAACATAACTCCACCCATTTGTGAGACACATCACTAGCTGCAAACGGTTCCCTGTGAAATCCGGTGCCTAACGACCGGCTGCTCGGCTCCCTTTCCATCCAACTTCCTCGGAGTCAGATGCGTTCAGGAAAGCTTTCTGACTTTCCCCTCTCTCCCATGCGTTCTTTCTCGCCTAGGGCGAAGACTTTTCGAATAAATTGTCTGTCCCTACGAATTCTTGTCCCTTCTTCATTTCAGTTTCCTGACGCGCACTTCGCGTAACAGGAACTGGGGCTCCTTGTGCAGCGCGGCATGGAGGGCAAAACCGATGCGCCCGGAGGGGTGAACCTCATACTTTTCGATCGTGGCCACGTGAGCCGGATTCTTTTGAGACATTACCACCGCGCTCGCATTGAATTGGCCGATCTGGAAGCCGTTAATCCAAACGGTAATCTCCGGATCGGGACCCGTGCAGCGAATCCTGACAATATTCCAGAATGCCCCATCCCATTCCTTGAGAAAGTCGCCCAACTGACAACACTGGAGCCACTTGTCGCGGGTTAACGCGTCATAGTTGAAGCGGCCGTCATACTGAAGGTGGAAGTGAGCACTGGCCCCAACACCTCGCTCCTCGCGAGTTTCGTAGAGCATGAAAGGGCGGGAGGCGCCAGTGGCGGATTTCGGGAAGCCGATCGTTCCCTCATCGATGTGGTCCATGCTGAGGGCGATTCCATCTCCCTTTGCATTGGCCCGGAGCAGGAGACTGGCGGAGGTTCGCCAGGACGAACGGTATTCAAAGGTGAGTTCGAAGTCGGTAAAGACCGACTCGCTAATGAGGGTTTGCGTAGCGCCAGCGCAGGGCACCGACCCCGAAAGCACCTTGCTCTTGACCTTCCAACCCGCGTTGTCCGCCGGAGTTGCTGCTGAAGGGTGAATCGACCAACCCTTTAGACTGTCGCCATCAAACAAAGGCACCCACTCGCTTTGCCCTTGGGTTGAAGGCTCGACTTTCTCAACCCGGTCGATCCACATGATCTGACTGCCTCGCAGTTCAGGTTCCTCCAAAAAGTTATAGACATTTTGCGCTTTGGAATAATTGCCGGTGATCCGCAGCGGCAGGTTGTAAGTGATTTTACCGTCTTTCACCGCCCCGGCCGCCGCCAGGGCGTCCCAGATGAAATACATGTGGGAAAAGTAGTAGAGGCGCTGATCCGTCCTGAAATGAATCAAGTCGTCATGATCGACATAGAGCTTGCCCACTTCCGAAAATTCGCGGCCCAGGATACCGCCACGCACCACCAGAGGGTTTTCATCGGCCGACACGGTCGCGGAGAGGATGCACAGAGTCAGAACTCCGGCTGTCGAGTTTCGCATCATACCAGCAACTCGGCGAGGGGACCTTCCTGGATGCCGTGGTCGAGCCCGGGAATCTTGAAACCGAAATCGTCCACGGGATGTCCGGCCGCGTGGAGGAGAGTGTTGTGGATCGCGTTGATCGTGCGATGGCCCTTGTTGTCGAAATCGGCATAGGTGACACAGCGCCCGCCGAGATCCAGTCGGGGGTTCCCCCCAAGCAGGACGTAAGGCCATTCCAGGCAACTGGTGTGATGTTCGTTGGCGTTGTCACTGAGATAAACAATGACGGTGTTGTCCAGCATCGTCCCGGAGCCTTCCGGGATGCTCTCCAGCTTCTTCAGGGTGCGGGCGATCTGTTCAAAGTGGAAGGCACGAATCTTCTCCGAGGCATCGATCGCCACCTTTTCATGATTGTAGAGGGCGTGACCGATAGTGTGTTTCTCCATCCCGACTCCAAGTTTGTCGAAGACAATCGAAAAATCCTGGTGACCGACGCCCGAAGCAATGGTGGCGACATTGGTAAGACCGGTGACGAGAGCCGTAGTAGCCATTTCGAAATGACACTCCAAACGGTCGGCCGGATTGCCGGAGCGGTATTTTTCCGTCATCGGCTTGATGCGATTCTTTACGTCGGGATCGAGGCCGGCAATGGCAGCATGACGGTGACCGATCTGCTCGTAGGCCGAAAGATAGCGATCCAGCTTTTCCTTTTCCAGCGAGCCGAGTCGCTTGCGTACCGCGCGGATGTCGTCTTTCACGTAATCTAGCAAATGCGTTTTGACCGTGAGTCCCTCCCGGTCTCCGATGGCGGCGAACATGCGTTTGTAGGCGACCTGCGGGTTTAAAATGGTCGCGACCGCAGTGTTGGCGGCCGAGGCAGAGCAGTTGAACGTGATGTCGAGATTCGTCCTCTGCGAAATCCCTAGAACGATGGTTTCGAACAGCGCCGGGTGGCGGCTTCCAAGCTCACAATCGACTGTGGGGCCGAGGATATGCTTGGCGTCCCTCGTGTTGTAACAGCCGAGGGCGCCGTAGTAGGTTGAGTGGCCGGCGCCGGCGATTCGTCCTGAAATCCCCTGGAGAATCAGCATCCGATCCACATAACCCGAGACCGGTTGCAAAGCCCGCGGTAGATCTCCGGCGCCGAACTTTTCCTCCACTGTCTTCTTGCGCTTGCCCATGGGCTGAAGAGTCAGGTTCGTCGGATGAACCTGGTTGGGCGGGCAGCCGTTGCCTTCGAGAAGGAAGAGAAAACGAGCCGGCTGCGCGCGTCCCTCGACTTCCGCGTGCAGCTTGCCCAGAAGAGGATGGATCAACACCGAACCTGCGGCGGACAGGCACAGGCCCCGCAGAAACTCGCCGCGGCTGTAGAGTCGGGAATCGGGCGCGGCAGAACGATGCATGGCTCTCTTATTCATGGGAATATTTCTCCGTTATTCGCGACTGGGTTTGAACGTTGGATGAAGGAATCGGAAACGAGCAGCTCCAGAATCGCCGCTTTGAGGCTGCCCTGGTCCTGGTGATAAGCACGTTCCATTTTGCGCAGGGTCCTGGCATCTCCGAGGGTTTCGTTCCGGCCGCAGAAGAAGCGAAACACGTACCGGAGAAAAACCTGGTGGACACGTTTCGAATCGGCGAGGCGATGCATCAATTCGAACGGATCGGCAACGGTTTCTCCGTTCAATTCGCCGGTTGTGACGACCGGACGCTCCAGCTCCTCGGTCCGGCGCTTGCCCCAAAGATCAAACTGCTCCAGGGGCAGCCCGAGGGGATCCATCCGCTGGTGACATTTCCAGCATTCTTCTTTGCGCACCACCTTCATTTTTTCTCGCAGTGTGAGCTTGGGATCCTCTGGAAATCTCGCGTCCACTTCCACCGGGGTGTCGGGGATCACGCCTCCGAGGAGCTTGGTCTGAATCCATCGTCCGCGCTGAATGGCGTGATTCTTCGTGTTGTCGGAAAAGGCGATCAGCCAGGCCGGATGCGTGAGGATGCCGGCGCGTTCGCCTTTGAAATTGTGCCACTCGGGATCTTTCCCGAGGTCTGTTTTCTCCAGGTTATAGCACGTGTGGTAGAAGCGGTGTCCGTTGTTCTGTTCCTGGTGCCATTTCGCGGCATTCGAATAGTTGAACGCTCCTCTGACACTGTATTCGCTCGAGGTGAGCAACTCTCTCACAACATTTCGGTCTCGTTTGACAATGCGGGAGACGAACTTTTCCGCATCCTCAATGATCCACTCGGGCCGATATTGAAAAAGATTTTTGTCTTTGAACACGAAAGCGGCATTACCGTATTCAAAATACTCGGCCATGAAACGCAGGATGCGCTGATGCGCGTTCTCGTTATCAAGCCAGGGGCGGATCACCTTCTTCAACTCCTCTCGTTCTTTAGTATCGTATTCGAGCAGAGCTTCCACCATTTGCGGTGTCGGCCCCGTCAGGTTGAGGGCGAGCCCTACCGCGTAAGCGTATTCAAGTGGGGCCAGGTTCACTCCTTGTCCGGCGGCAGTGGGCATCTTCCCGACTTCAAATCGGAAGAGCGTCTCGGGCCTCAGGTAGGTCGCGGCGATCATCGTTTCATTGGCGACTTCGACGCTGGAGTCCGTCGCGGTCTTCTGCTGTAGCGTCAGCAACTGCCGACGTTCCTCGTCCGTCGGCTGTCGGCTGTAGAGCTTCTCGAACTGCTCGTTGAGCAGGCCGCTCCATTTGGCATCACCCGCCGGCAGGCTGCGGTAGGCGCGAAGGGAACCGGAAGTGAGCTGAGCTGCCGCCAGTTCTTCGGCGAGCCTGATGAGAAGCTCGGTTTCCGTCAGGCCGAAGTCGTGGATGCTGGAAAAATCTTTCAGAGTATTTGCCGGGCCCTTGTAGGGAAACGCGGGGTGCGTGAGGCCTGTCTGCGGGACGGGAAAGGTCGCGATCGGAACAAACTGGATGACATCTTGACCCGCGACTCGATTGACTCTTTCGGAGAAACTCTCCGGGCTGTAGCGCCAGAGGCGGCGGGGAGAGGGAGCCGGTTGGTCGTCGATGAGCTCCGCTTCGAAGAGGGCTGCGTGATCCACGTAGTTGCCGTATCCCGGAAGGGATTTCTTATCAACGAGTGTGGCTCCACTGGCGCTGATGGCCTGGCTCAAAAAAGCGAGCATCTGCTTGCGAACTTTTTTTGGCGGCTGGTCTTCGTCGTCAGGCGGCATTTCCTCCAGGTTCAGCTGGTCGTAAACGGAGAGCAGCACATCCCGTTCAAACGTGCCGTCGCGAAGGAACGGAGCCAGGTGGGTCTTGCCCTTCTGCTTTGTGTCGTTGTGGCAATCGAAGCAGTAGGTCTGAACGAACTCGCGAGCACCAAAAAGAGGCGAGGCAGGCTTGGCGTCCTCAGCGAGGGCGAGCCAGGTAAAGAAGAAGGATGCGAGCAGGAGGCTACGCATGCTTGGAGCGTCTGTTGTTCATCAGGAATTCCAAGTTTCGCCGTCGCGTGAGTGACTGACAGGTAACTGCCTTCTGAACGCTGCGCAGTTCAGGAATAATCCTTAAAACGGCAGTTGCCCATGGCGAATCTTCGCAAGATCCCGGCGATAAAGTTTTTCCGCATCGCTCACCAGATCCACAAGGGATATGCCTCCCTCTTCGTCAAGCCTTTCTCATCCAGGCTTTTGCAAATCTCCACGATGTTCAACTGCCGTTTTAAGGATAATTGCTTTTGCTTCGGGTTCATTGGCGGTGACTTTATCTCTTCATGGGCGGTTGACAAGACCCGCTCTGGCGCAAAAATCCAGGGGTGAATAGTGAATGGCTCTCGGATTAGATTTTGGAGAACGATTGGAGTAAGAAAGAACGCTCATAGCGGATTTGGTGATCTCCCTTCTCCGGGATGCCTGTCTCGCCGAAGCCCGCTCGGTCGAACGCGGATGCCCGGTCACTTTCCGACTTCGCTCAGACTACGTAGGGACAGGGGGCCAGGAATTCCAACCGATCGAAAATCTTCATCGCCCCGATCACTCCGGGCACACCTAACCGCGGAGGAAACAGAGAACAAGGAAGGGACGGAGGTTTGGCCACCCCGAAACGCCGCATAGGACAACCGCGCTATTTCTTCGCTCGGGGTTCCGGCTTCAGGCGGCAGGAACGTTCGGAGTCCCGCTCTAGTTGGTTCAATTTCATTACGAGAACCGCCGCACGATGCCCTTTGATCTTCGATTGGGCTGATCCTCAATAGCTTCCATTTATGGAAATCTGCACGTAAGGGGCGCCATCCCCATTCAGGAGAAGGTTGGCATCCTCATATTGAAAGCGCCGATCGACGGCGTAGCCCCCTTCCACGGTGACGTTGAAAAGGCGGTGGAACCGATACCGAGCACCCGCACCCACACGGATCTCACGGTAGCTGAGGTTATCGCCGTTGAGTGCGGGGTTATTGTAAGCTCTTCCAAAATCCTCCGCGACTCGCGCCGTGATGCCACGGAGTTCGCCACCCACAAAAAACATCCACTCCTGATTTGGCGAATAGCTCAGCTGCGGTTTCGGCAGGACGGCCCTCAACTGCCAACCCTCGGCGAATCTCCAGATGACACCGGGACCACCGATGAAAGGTACATCACTCTGGTAATTGAAGTTGAGTCCCGCCACAAAGGTCAGCGACGAGTTGTAGTCGTAGGCCAGTATCACGTTGAAGGGCGCATTGAGATCGCCGCCGCTGATGTCTTGAAAGTCGGAGTAAATGCCGGGTCTCAAGTCGGTGCGCAGGCTCCACTGATCGCCGATACGCCATTGATTGCTCAGTCGTAGATACGTGGATTGGAAGGAGTCAGGAACCGGTCCCCCGGCGGCAACATCGAAAGAGGCATAGTCCCAACCGGCGCCAACACCCCACGTGTAGGTTTCACTGGTCGTAAAGAGCCGCGAGTAGTCCAGGCCGAAACGTGAGGCGCTGAAATCGCCCAGCGACTGATCCCCGCGGTTCAGCTCCGATCGGAAGGAATGGGTGAACTCCGTTTGGTAATTGGCTTTTGTGCCGCCGGTCATCGGCTGAAATAACATCGGTTGTCCCGCTCCCGCGGACTGTGGTTGGCCTTGGGTTAAGGCAATGGATGGCAACACCACACTGCAACCCAGCATTGCTGCGGCGGTGAAAGATTTGGATCGGTTTTTCATCAAGGCGGCAAACTAGCCTCATTTTTGCATCTGGCAAGTCCGGCAATTCGCGGTCCAGCAGTTCGCCTGGACTCCCAGGCGCATCTTCGCAAGATCCTGGCGATAAAGTTTTTTTCGAATCACTCACCAGATCCACAGAGGATATGCCTCGCTCTTCGCCAATCCTTCCTCATCCAGGCTTCTGCAAATCTTCACGAGGTTCAACTGCAGTTTTAAGGCTGAAGGGGCGGCCCACCCGTTGTCTTGACCCTTCAGGGCTTGGGATGTTTTGGACGATCGATCCTGTGGCATTGCCCTGGATTGACAGGATGACAAAACCCGCTCGCCACCAGGCGCAGCTTGCAGCATCATTGCTTCGATGCAATGGATCGCCCCATCAGAGAAAGACACCGCCTCCGCCTCGCTTGAAAGACGCCCTTGGAACGCCGCCGAGGGGGCGGGGTCTGCACCCCACTTTGCTGAAACGGATTTCAATGGTGACCGTCAGCAAGGACACCTAGGCATCATCTCCCTGCGTTTCGCCGAAGTCCGCTTCGACGCCAAGCGCGAAAAGTTGGAAAAAACCGACGCATCGTCGAGGCCCGGCAACCGCGTGGACGAATCCGCCGTCGGCCACGCCGAGGGCATGCTCCACCTCGCGCCGAGTGCCCGGTTCGATTTCCTGCTGAATCTGCCTGGGGCAAAGCACATCGGCGCGAAGGTCAACGACGCCAGGCGCGTCGTAGCGAAGTGCGAAGTTCCAGTTGGGAATTCCGTCAGTTCGACATTCGACACGCCCCCCTTTCCCACCACCGTGGACTACAAAGCCTTTGGGCGCATCCACGAATGCTTCCTCGGGGAATTCACGATGGATGACAGCCCGACTACCGGGAAATTCGTCGTTCGGCCTCACACTCCTCAATCCAGATCGTTATGCGTAAGATTTTGAAAAACTACACTCTCGCCATCGCGTCGTTCGGTGCGCTGGTTGTGCCCGTCCTGGCTGCGGACTCGGCACTTGAAACTTTCTTCCGTGGTTACCTCGACGAGCGGTTCGCACTGCATCCGACCGAGGCCACGGGGTTGGGCGATCATCGTTTCGATGACAAGCTGGACGACCTGTCGCCGACTGCGCTGGAGAAATCGCTCACACACTCCAAGCAGGCGCGCGCGCGGCTTCACAAAGAGATCGACCGCGCCAAACTCTCGCCGGACGAGCGAGTCAACTTCGACATCTTCAATCACGAGCTTGAAGCGTCGATCTGGTTGCGCGAGAACACGCAACCCTTTGCGACCAATCCGCGCGCTTACAACGAATACATCAGCGACAGCGTGTTCCTCATTCTCACGCAGTCGCGGCTGCCGAAGGAAACGAACGTGGCCAATGCCATCGGGCGGATGAAACAAATACCCAATGTGGTCGCGGCGGCGAAGGCGAACCTGAAGAATCCGCCACGTGCGGTGCTGGAGACAGCGATCAAGCAGAACAAAGGCTCCATCGGTTTTTACGAAAGCGATTTGTTCGAGACGGCCGGCCAGACCGCGCAACTCGCCGCGCTCAAGGCCGAAGCGGCGCGCGTGGTGCCCGTGCTGAAGGATTATCAGCAGTGGCTGGAAAAGGAGCTATTGCCGCGCGCGACCGGCGAGTGGCGGCTCGGCAGACGCAAGTTCTCAAAGAAGCTCGAATACACGCTGAACGCCGGACTGAGCGCTGGCGAAGTGTTGCGCGATGCGGAGGCGGAATTCACCCGCGTGCATAGCGACATGTATGTCGTCGCCCGCCAGCTCTGGCATCGATACTTCCCGGCAGCACCGTTGCCCGTCGCGGACCCGGCGGGCAAGCGCGCAACGGTGGCCGAGGTCATCACTGCGGTGTCGAAGGAGCACAGCGAGCCGGAGGAACTGCTCGCCGATGCGCGCGCGCAAGTAGACAGCATCAAGAAATTCATCCGCGAGAGAAATATTCTGCGCCTGCCGGAGCCAGACCGTTGCCAGATCATCGAGATGCCGGAGTTTCAGCGCGGCAATTCTCTCGCCTATTTGAACGGAGCGCCGGCGCTCGATCCGGAGGCGCCAAGCTTTTACGCCATCAGTCCGCCGGCGAAAGACTGGACCGCGCAGCGTGCCAAGAGCCTGCTCGAGGAATACAACCGCCACATGCTGCAAATCCTCACCATCCACGAGGCGTATCCCGGTCACTACGTGCAGCTGGAATACTCCGCGCGCTCGCCCTCCCTGCTCCGCCGGGTCCTCGGCTCGGGCGTGATGATCGAGGGCTGGGCCGTCTATACCGAACAGATGATGCTCGACCAGGGCTACGGCGCCGGGCCGGATGAGCTTCAGCTCCGCCTGAACCAGTTGAAGTTCTATTTGCGCGCCGTGTGCAACTCCATTCTCGACCACAAACTCCACGCCGGGAACATGAGCGACGACGACGCCATCCGCCTGATGGTCGAGGGCGGTTTTCAATCGCAGGAGGAAGCGAGCCTGAAGCTGGTGAGGGCCAAGCAGACCTCCACGCAGCTCAGCACCTACTTCGTCGGTCGCATGGCCCATGTGCGGATGCGCGAGCAGATGCAGCGCGAACTAGGCGCCAAGTTCAACCTCGCCCGCTACCACGAAGCCGTGCTCTCCCAAGGCTCCGTGCCGATGAAGTATCTGCCGGAACTGGTGCGGGCAGAGTTGAAGTAATGGACCCTTCAGCGGCTTCACTATCGCGTCGTCATCCATCCCGCAACCGCCGCCGCTGTCGGCGACGATCGAATCGCGGATGCTGAAGCCGAAATACCACGAAGATCCCAGGGAGAGACAAACTGTCTCTTCCGTTCAGGGAGATCGAGTCCCACGAATTGCCATGAGCCCGATTCACCGTGCCCAAACCACCAGACCTCAGAATTTCTGAGGCATTCTGTGAAAAAGAATGGAGTGTTCGTTTCCCGGAAAAGAACCCCTCTCCCCATCGGATGCGGCGAGGGAGCTGGTTGCAGTGAGGATTTCAAGGAAATGGAAAACGATTTGTTGGCAACGAATCCTCCCTTCATTTCTGAGGTCTGAACCACAGCTTTCCTTGGCCGCGCGATTCTGCTCCACTTCCGCCATGCATCACCGCGCCTTTTTGTTCATCGCTTGCGTTTGCGCCTTCGCCGGAGTGCTGTCCGCCCAGGTGCCACCTTACACGAATGCGCCGCCGGTGGAGCCGCCCTATTACCGCGTGCGCTATGAAGCGTCCACACTGCCGGGAAAACTCGCTTTCCCCGTCAGCTACACGATCTGGATTCCCCCCGGCGCGAAGACCCTCCGCGGCGTGGTGGTACATCAGCACGGCTGCGGCGAAGGCTCGTGCAAATCCGGAATGACCGGCGCGTTCGACCTGCACTGGCAGGCGTTGGCGAAGCGGCACGGCTGCGCGCTTCTCTCGCCTGTGTATGAGCAGCCGGAGAAGGCCGACTGCCAGCGCTGGTGCGACCCGCGCCATGGCTCCGACGAGACGTTCCAGTTGTCCCTCGCCGCCCTGGGCGCGCTCTCCGGCCATCCAGAACTCGCGCTCGTGCCGTGGGCGTTGTGGGGCCACAGCGGCGGCGGACACTGGGCCGGTGGCATGGCCTTGCTGCATCCGGAGCGGGTTGCGGCCGTGTGGCTGCGCTCGGGTGTTCCCTCGCTCAAAGCCGCGACGAACAAGCCAGCGCCCTACACGATTTCGCCCGGCGCCTTGAAGGTGCCGGTGATGTGCAACCTCGGCACCAAGGAAGGCGTGACCGACAAGACCAACCGCTTCGCTGGTGTATGGCCCGCCAACGAGATTTTCTTCACCGAACTGCGCGGCCGGGGTGGACTCGTCGGTGTGGCCATCGATCCGCTTTCCAGCCACGAATGCGGCAACCAGCGCTACCTCGCCATCCCGTGGCTCGACGCCTGTCTCGCCGCACGCCTGCCTCGTCGCGCCGGCCAACCGCTCAAGCCGATGCCGGAAAAATCCATGTGGCTAGCGCCGTTGAACGTCATGGAGCCAGCCAGCGCCGCGCCTGTGCCGACGGCGAAATTCTCCGGCGCGCGGGAACGATCCATCTGGCTCCCCAACGCCGCCGTGGCGAAGGCCTGGTCGCAATACGTGAAGGACACCGCCGTGACCGACACCACCCCACCACCAGCGCCGACGAACGTGCGCGTTACCGGCAACGAGCTGACTTGGGACGCCGAGGCGGATCTGGAAAGCGGCCTCGCGCACTTCCTCATTGAGCGGGACGGCCAGCCACTCGCCTCTGTGCCGTCGCAATCGAAGAATCCCTTCGGCCGCCCGATTTTCCAGGGCCTGCAGTACAGCGACACCCCCTCCCAACCGCTCGTGCCCACGCGATTCACGGACACGAATCCGCAGGCCGGCAGGATACACCGATACAAGGTGATCGCAGTGAACACGGCGGGCATGAGATCGAAGTGAGGCAACGGAAGCCGGCTCGACGGGGTCTCGCCCACTCCCCAGAGGGATGTTGTGAAGGAAATGATTCGCCATGGGCAACTGCCGTTTCAAGGCTCACTCAAGCCTCGTGAGCCGCAGAGAGGATAGATCAAACCACGCCTTCCCCTGCGCCGCGCGCAATTCGCACACCAATTCGACGTCCGTGCGATCCTGCTCCACTTCAAAATCAAACGACACGGAGGTCCATCCAAGATCTCCGGCGAATTTGCGAGTAAACTTCTCGCGTGAAATCCGCAATCCCACGCCCGTTTTCGGATCGTCGACGGCGAGCTTCACACCCTGGAGCCGGACCCTGCCGTGGAAACGGTACTGCCCATGATCCAAGACCACATGTGTGCGCCAGGAGGCCGCGCCTCGTTCATTCGCACCCACATGAAGCGACACGACCCCGTCTTTCTCCTCAGACTTCGATAAACTGGGAGAGCCGATGTCGATCTTGGATTCCCATGTTGAAAGAGCGTGACTTTGCTGTTTGTCCCAGCGGACGACCACTTCGGGAACCGTGAACTGGCGCTCGAGAAAACGCCATCGCTGCTGAACACTCCGGGTGAAATTTGTGACGCGGGCGGCATGCCCTGCCGCGGATTGAGGATCGACCGCAACCAGGACGGGCTGAATCTTGGAAGCAATCTCTTGCGCCTGCAGCGCGATCGCCGAGGCGTTGAACACATTGGTTACGAGATGGCTCATGCGCGCGAGATAACGCGAACGCGCCGCGGGGATTTCCAGGATGGCATTGGCGACTAACCCGACCATCGAGGGGACGGTCGGCATGTTGTGCCTCTGAAAAGTTTGATCGACACCCTGAGGAAGAAACACCATCCGTTGGTTGTCGCGATCATGGAAAATCCGGAAATTATTTCGGTTGAGGGCGTACCCGTCCCAGTGGGAAGTGATGATCTCAACCGCGAGAAAGGACAGGAACCGGTCCACATCCAGAGTCGTTTGAACGCGAGCCCATCGGGCGTCGAGATTCGGCTCCTGTGCAGCGGCAGCCAAGGCTCGCAGAGGGGCGTGATCTCTCGGACTATCGCCGGAATTCACTTCCATCCCTCGAGTGACATCGGATTGGGAATGTCCATCGTAGAGGTTGCCTCCGGTATCCCGGAAGGCGCGCCGGAGGAACTGTTTATCGATGCCTTCGATCAGCACATACAAGCCCAGGCTCTTCCCATTCAGCTCAACGGTCGCGTGCGCCGCGCGAGGTGTTGGCACATCCGCCGCGTTGAACAAATCCCGCGCGATTTTCTCGGAAAGATAGGAGGGATCCTGGACGGAATTGTTGAGGTGTAGTTTCTTCAGCCCATGAAATTTCTGACCCTGGGCTAGCCGGTCAAAATGGATGGTGAACGCGGGTTTTTCATCCAGAGGACGAAAGCTGCCTGGACCGCCCTTCAGGCGAATCGAGACGTTGGTGTAAATGACGTTCCCTTCGTGAACCGTCGCACTGACGTAAGTCCGGGGATTGTTTTGCAGCGCGTTCCATGCCGCGGATGGGATGGTGATGCGCAACCTCGGGATGTGGCCCAAATCGAAAAGATCCGCGCCGGGCAGCCCCTTGCGTGGCCCAACTGGAGAAACGGCTCCCAGGCTGAGCGCAGCCAGGAGGACCACCAAACATCGGCACGTCTTGTTCCAATCTGCTTTCAAGAGGCGTTTAACTCGCTGGTTCTTTCGAAGAGGCCTGGGGCAGTTGCCATTTTAGGGATCATGCTTGATGTCGAAATACTTGCCCACGCGGCTCCACGTGGCAAGCATTCAGGGCGGCGAGCTCCGTCTCCGTCGGTAGCCGCCGCGTAACCGACTGGCCTCGCCCCGCATAAACAGGCGCGCCAAAAATCGTCCCGGCATTCCTTGACATACAACACACTATCTCCAGGGGGATTAGCAGGTCCGCGTTCTCGTTTCACCAAATCAGTTTCCACATCAAAAAAGAGCACGGACCAGAAGTCTCGTTGGAGCGGTTAGGATTATAGGCATCGACCGCGACGACGGTTTCTCCTGGAACGAGCAAAGAGCCTTGCAATGGGTTCGGTGAAAAAAGATACGCGTTCGCCAGGAAACCGCGTTCCCTGGGATGTGTTTGGGGCAGGAACGACTGGACAGCGGGACGTTCGCTGTTGAGATCCAACTCCCATAGTCGAAGCTGGCTTAGCGAAGGGTTGTTCACAAATATCGACCTCGCTTGTGACACCGGAATCCACCGGCCTGGCGCGGCGGCTCCCGGGTCGCAGGGAACGGACCGCAACAAGCGAAGCCTCTGATCCTTGGGAGTGTATTGCCAAAAATCGTGCCGCGGGTCCGTCGAGGCGGTGCAACAGATCATCAAACGACTCCAATCCCCAGGGTCGAACGGACGCAGGTCATACGCGATATACTCTCCTTTAGGAGCGCCGCTGCCGGGCAGGTCCGCAGCATGAATCGTCTTTCCGCTCCAGTCCGTGTGGACGAGGCGCGTGGTGGAAGGTTCGGGATGTCTGGATAACTGTCCCACCAGAACGATACCATCGGGAGTGGCCGCGACTTGGGGGTAAAAGAATCCCATCGGCTCCGCGTAAGTTACCGGTTTTTCGAACACGAAATCAGGCCCCTCCCGAGTCCCCAAAAACATCACGGGCGTGTTGAACCGCACTCGCCCATCGTCGGAGATCGCCAAAATCACCAACGCGATGCGGCGGCCGTCTTGAGAGATGCCGACATTCATTCGAAGATGAAAACTGTCAAAAGGTTTGTTTGGAATTAGCTCAGTTCGATCCACCAGACTCAGGACGTCCTCGGGCTTCTCGCTTCGAAAATAACGGCGCGTTTTTGAATCAATGACCTCAGAGGGCATTTGATTACGCTACAAGGCTGACGGTCACTGTTTGGTTTTTGTTTACGTTTGTTTGGTCGGACTTCTGCTTTCGATTTTCTTCTCTGCGCCGACGTCGCTGAGA
>SXGS01388992.1_pt1 | contig 13885 bp, 7 predicted proteins | sample 3174681 | NCBI WGS metagenome assembly SXGS01 (sample SAMN11356861, study PRJNA531348) | freshwater metagenome | isolation source: freshwater sample F1-80 | place: China: Fuxian Lake, Yuxi | collected 2017-12-25
CGCGCAGGTTGGCGACCGCGTACACGCCGCCCTGCTCCATCCATGCGAGGCGCGCGGGCGAGAAGCTCGGCGTGAGCGAGATGTTGAAGCCGCCGTAGCCGTAAAGCAGGACCGGATTCGAGCCGTCGCGCGCGAGACCGCGCTTGTAGGAGAGGAACATCGGCACCTGCGTGCCGTCCTTCGACGCGTAGAACACCTGCTCGGTGACGTAGAGCGAGGGATCGAAGGTCAGCTTCGGCGTGCGGAACGCGCTGCTCTCGCCAGTCGCGAGGTCATAGCGCCACAGGGCGGCGGGGGAGGTGAAGCTCGAGAACGAGTAAAAGGTCTCCGTGTCGCCCGCGCGGCCCGCGAAGCCCGCGGCCGTGCCGACGCCGGGCAGTGTCACCTCCCGCACGAAGCTGCCGCCCTTGGCGTGCACGGTCACGATCGAGCGCGCGTCCTTCAGGTAGCGGCATAGGAACTGGTCGCCGACGAACGACACGCCCTCGAGCTTCTCCGCACGCTGGGCCACCACTTCGCGCCAGCTCGAGCGCGTCGGCTGGCGGGTGTCGACCGCGATCACGCGGCCGCGCGGCGCCGAGAGGTCGGTCATCAGCCACAGCGTGTCGCCGTCGCTGTCGACGAGGTCGAAGCTCGCGTCGAACTCCGGGATCAGCTCGACCACGTTCCAGCCCGGCTGCGCGAGATCGTCGACGAACAGCCGATTGCGCGGATCCGTGCCCTCGCCGACAGAGATCACGAGCCAGCGGCCGTCGTCCGTGACCGCGCCGCCGAAGCTCCACTCCGGATGGTCGGGACGCTCGTACACGAGCACATCCTGAGATTGCGGTGTGCCGACCGCGTGGAACCACAGCTTCTGGTTGCGGTTGACGGCCTGCAGCTCCGCGCCGGGCGCGGGCGCGTCGTAGCGCGAGTAGAAGAAGCCCTTGCCGTCCTTGCTCCACGAGGCACCGCTGAACTTGACCCAGCGCAGCTCGTCGGCGAGGTCCGCGCCGCTCGCCACATCGCGCACGTGCCAAATGGTCCAGTCCGAGCCGCCGTCGCTCGTGCCGTAGGCGAGGTAGCCTCCGTCGTCGGAGAGCGCGGTACCGTTGAGCGCGACCGTGCCGTCCTTCGAGAGCGTGTTTGGATCGAGCAGCACGCGCTCACCGCGCCCGTCCGCCGCATCGGCGACGTACAGGACGCTTTGGTTCTGCAGGCCGTCGTTGCGGCTCATGAACCAGCGCCCGCCGCGTTGGGACGGAAGGCCGAAGCGCCCGTAATCCCAAAGCTCGCGCAAGCGGGCCTGCATGTGCGCGCGCATCGGCAGCGGCTCGAGGTGCGCGCGGACGAGCTCGTTCTGCGCATCGATCCACGTGCGCGATTCGGCCGAGTCCGGGTCCTCGAGCCACTTGTAGGGATCCGCGACCGTCTCGCCGTGGTAGGTGTCGACATGGGCCTCGCGGCGCGTTTCCGGGTACAGCGGGCTCGACCAAGGGCCGCGCGTGGTCGAGCACGCGGAGGCGAGGGAGAGCGACAGGGCCAGCAAGGGGAGCGTGCGCATGGGGCGATCGTCCGGTGGTCGTGGGGATGCCGAGACGCGCAGAGCATCTCTCGCGGGAGTCCCGAGCGCCAGCGGCCGGGTGCGCCCGGTAGGCAAGGATGGCGTAGGTATGGTCGTCGCGCGGGGAGCCGGGGTTCCACCTCCGGCTCTCGCATGCAATGATCGACACATGTCGATCTCTCCTGCGATGGTCCATCGCTCGGCCCTGCCGCGAGTCCTCGTCGGCGCGCTCCTTCTGGCGCCCCACGTCCTCGCTGCCCACGAGGACGATCCCAAGCTCTGGAGCCTGCGTCCGCCGCACCACGGTCGTCCCGTGCGCACGAGCGTGCAGCCGGGACAGCCGATGGCGAGCGGTGGCACGCCGCGCGCGATGCTCTCTAACGGCGTCACGCTGCTCTCGCAGATCCCCCTGACGACCTTCGGCGCGAACTCGGGCAACAGCTGCTGGGGCTATACCTCGCCCTCGGGGCGCGAGGTCGCGATCTTCGGTCACAGTGCGGGCTCGGCGTTCATCGACATCACGGACCCCAGCGATCCGGTCGTGCTGCTCAACGCGCCAGGGCCTCAGAGCCTGTGGCGCGACATGAAGGTCTTCGGCACGCATGCCTACTGCGTGAGCGAAGGCGGCAGCGGCATTCAGGTGTTCAGTCTCGCCAACGTGGACAGCGGGATCGTCACGCAGGTCGGCACGATCAGCACCGGCGGCGCACTCTCGACACATACGGTCGCGATCGACACGCAGAGCGGCTACCTCTACCGCTGCGGCGGCGGGACCAACGTCGGACTGCGCATCTACAACCTGAACGCCAACCCGGTGAACCCGCCCTTCGTCGGGCAGTGGAACAACCTGTACATCCACGAGACGCAGGTCGTGACGTACACGAGCGGACCCTACGCGGGCAAGCAGATCGCCTTTGCCTGTGCGGGCACGGGCAACGGCTCCGGCGCGACGCGCCTGTCGATCCTCGACGTCACCAACAAGTCCAATATCACTGCGATCAGCGAGGTGTACTGGCCCAGCGCGGCGTACTCGCACCAGTGCTGGATCTCCGACGATCGCCAGTACTGCTACATCAACGACGAGCTCGACGAGCCGGGCTTGCCGACGACGACCTACGTGGTGAGCATCGGCAACCTCGCCAATGCGACGTTGCTCGGCAGCTTCACCAACGGCAACGCGGCGATCGGGCACAACCTGTACGTCAAGGGCAACCTGATCTACGAGGCCAACTATCGCAGTGGTCTGCGCGTGTTCGATCGCACGGATCCGCTCAACTGCACCGAGGTCGCGTCCTACGACACGTTCCCGCTCGACGATGGCGCGCAGTTCAACGGGCTGTGGAACGTGTATCCGTTCTTCCCGAGCGGCGTGGTGATCGGCAGCGACCTCGAGGCCGGTTTCTTCGCATGGTGGGTGGGGCAGCCGCTGGTCTCGGTGGCCCTCGCGCAGCCCGATCCGGCCCTGATCAATCCCGGCGGCCAGTCCTTTGCCGCCACCGTGCAGGCGAGTCCCGCCTCGCTGCTCGTGCCGGGCTCGGCGCGCTTGTTCTACGACGCGGGGGCGGGCACGGTGAGCGCGCCGCTTGTCGACGAGGGCAACGGCAACTTTCTGGCCAGCTTCCCGGCGCTGCCCTGCGGCACCGAAGTCAGCTGGTACATCGCCGCGGACTCGACCAATGGCGTGACCTGGAAGTACCCGCCCGAGGGGGCGAGCCTGCCGCTGCGCAGCGTGGTCGCGTACGGCGTTGGAGTGGCCGCAGAGCTCGATATGGAGAGCATCGCGGGCTGGTCGGCAGGGGAGGTCGGCGACAACGCGACCTCGGGTCAGTGGGTGCGCGGCAATCCCAACGGCACTGCGGCGCAGCCCGAGGACGACCACAGCCCCGTGGGCACGTTCTGCTGGTTCACCGGGCAAGCGATCGCCAATGGCTCGGTGGGCATGGCGGACGTCGACGGCGGCACCACGACTCTCAAGAGCGCCGTCTACGACCTCACCGGGTTCCAGGATCCCGTGATCAGCTACTGGCGCTCGTACTCGAACAACCAAGGCGTGGTGGACGACACCTTCCGCGTCGAGATCACCAACGGCTCGGGCTGGCAGGTGGTCGAGACCGTCGGCCCGACCGGCGCGCAGGCGAGCGGTGGCTGGTACTACCACGAGTTCCACGTGTCCGATTTCTTCGCCCCCGGCCCGGGCGTCCGGCTGCGCTTCCGGGCCTCCGACCTCGGGCAGGGTTCGATCGTCGAGGCTGCGATCGACGACTTCCGCATCCGCGACGTCGATTGCTCCGCGCCCTCCGTCTACTGCACAGCCGGTACGAGCTCCGCAGGCTGCTCCGTTTCGCTGTCGTTCACGGGCTATCCCAGCGGCAGCGCGCCTGCGGGCTTCGTGATCTCCGCGAGCGGAGTCGAGGGCCAGCGCGCGGGACTCTTCTTCTACAGCGTCAGCGGTCCCAATGCGTCCGTGTGGGCCCCGGGCAGCTCGAGCTTCCTGTGCGTGAAGTCGCCGACCCAGCGCACGGGCTCCCAGTTCTCGGGTGGCAACGCGAGTGCCTGCGATGGCAGCTTCGCCCTCGACTGGAACGCGTTCCGCGCCGCAAGCCCGCAGGCGCTCGGCGCGCCGTTCTCACCGGGCACCGCGGTCTGGTCGCAGTCCTGGTATCGCGACCCGGGCAGTCCCGGCACGACCAGCCTCTCGAACGCGCTGCGCTTCGTGATCGGCCCCTGAGGGCACGCCTCACGCTGCGGTCCGGATGTTGGCTCGCGACCGCTCTCTCGCGGGACGCGCAGGAGGTCCGTTTTTCCCGTCGCGACCCGTGCTCGCTCTACACCCATTGCGCCTTGGCTTGCGGCCTCGCGCACTTGCGCGTGCAATGAATGTTCCACGGCGCCAGCTCTCCCGGCGTCCGGACCACCTTGCACTGCCAAACTCGAGCGACCCTCCGAGCGCTTGCCCTCGTGACGATGGCGGGTCATTTTGTCGTTCGAGCCCTGCTCGGTAGCGCTGCGCTCGCCTGCCTGGCCTTGCCCGGCAGCGCGCAGGTGCGTCTCAGCCAGATCTATGGCGGGGGAGGCAACGTGGCCTCGATGTGGTCTTCGGACTTCGTCGAGCTCTACAACAGCGGCCCGCCGCAGTCCCTTGCAGGCTGGTCCGTGCAGTACGCCTCGGCGACAGGTTCGACCTGGCAGATGACTCAATTGCCGAGCCTCGTGCTCGGCACGGGCCAGTACCTGCTCGTGCGCCAGTCGAGCGGCTCGTCGCTTCCCTCACCCCAGTCCGTGCAGCTGCCGCCGGCCGACGTTCTCGGTTCGATCGCAATGTCGGCGACCGATGGCAAGGTTGCGCTGTGCTCGGGCAGCGCGCCGCTCGCGGGTAGCGCCCCTGCGTCGGCCGCGATCGTGGACTTCGTCGGCTACGGCCTCGCTGCCACGTGGAACGAGCCCGGAGCTCCCTTCGACGCCGCGCGCAACGCCCCGTCTCCATCGAACAGCACCGCGATCCTGCGCCTCTCCTGCGGCGGGGGCGACACCGGCACGAACGCGCTGGACTGGGCGGTGGCCTTGCCACAGCCCCGCAACATCTCCACGCCACCCTCGACAGGACTGTCGCTCCACACACTGGCCCAGCCCTGGTTCGCGAAGGCCGGTGGTCGCGTACGCGTCGTGTGCGAACCGCTCGCCTGTGACCTGCAGCCCTTCGTATCTCCGCCGTCCGTCGCCATCGATCTCTCGCCTCTCGGCGGCGCCGGCGGAGTTCCGCTCGTGGACGACGGCACATCGGGCGACGCGGTCGCGCAGGATGGGCTCTACTCGCTGGAGATCGTGTTGCCCGCCTCGCAGCCGCAGGGCGCGCTGCACTTGCAGCTCACGGCGAGCGACGGAGTACGGCTCGGTTCAAACTGGGTCGGCTTGCACGTCCACGCGCCGATCGTGCCCGACCACGACAACTGTTGGGGCGCGCTCGTTCTCGCCGGACCCTACGGCTCCGGCGTCCAGTTCAGCGGCACGCACGCGAACGCGAGCGCAGAGTCGAATTCCTTCCAGTCGAGCTCCTCCGCAAATCCCGGCACCATGCTCTCGCGCCGCGGGGTGTGGTTCACCGTGCAGGGCAGCGGCGGCGAGCTCGTGCTCGATACGTGCGCGTCGCCTCTCGTCGGCGGGACCACAATTCCCGACACGGTGCTGATGGTCTTCGGCGGAAGTTGCGATGCGCTCTCGTTGGTGGCTTCCAACGACGACGCGCCGAGCGGTTGCGGCGCTGGCAGTGGCGCCGAACGTCGCTCGCGCGTGAGCTTCTGCTCGGCCGCCGGCGAGCAATATCTGGTGTGGCTCGCGCCCTTCGCTGTGGGGCCTCAGAACTTCGGCTACTCCCTCACGGTGCGCGACAACGGCACCTGTACGAGTCCAACCGCGATCGCGAGCTGTCCTCCGAGCTTTCAGGGCGTCGCAGGGCTCGAATCGACGCTCGGGCCAGCCCTCGACGATGGCTGCGACAACTCGAGCCGGAGCTTCATCGAGGTCGCGTTCCTCGCGCCTGTCGAGCGCTGGAACGGCACGGCTCGGTCCTTCGGCGATCGACGCGACCACGACTGGTATCGGTTCCAGGCTTCGACGAGCGAGTTCGTGATGGCCTCGCTCACGGCGCAGTTCGCCGGGCGCGTCGAGTTACGCGCACTTGGCTCGGGCGGTGGCTGCGAGAGCGATGTGCTGCTCGCCCAGTCGGCGCTCTCCGAGCCCTGCGCGCCGACGCAGGTGTCGCAGCCTGTCGTGGCGGGCGCGTGGTACGCCGTGCGCGTGGTTCCGAGCAACCGCGAGCTCCCCGGCGCACTCGCGGCCTCGACGGGCGGTCTCGCGCCCGGCGGCTGGGGCGTCGGCTACGCGCTCGAGCTGCGCCGCGGCTCGCCGGTCGCCAACGACCTGTGCAGCGCGGCCCAGCCGCTGACGTTCGGTGTCCCCCTCCAGGGCGCGATCAATTTCTTCACAGGCCGCGAGGCGAGCGCTAGTTGCGCGCCGCTGGGACGCGACGCGTGGTACAGCGTCGACGTGCCGGCGACCGGGACGCTCTCGATCGACACTTGTGGTTCCACGACCTCGATGAACCTTGCGCTGTACTCGAGTTGCGGCGGCGTCGAGCTCGTGTGCAGCAGCGGTTGTGTCGTTCCGCCGTGCGGTCCCTTCCACGCTTGTGTCACGCTCTCGGACGTCGCGCCGGGCAGCTACCTCGTGCGAGTCGCGGATCGCGACGCGACCGGCTCGTTTCAGGTCACGGCGCGTTTCACGCATGCCAACGACGCGTGTTCGGGGGCCGCGCCTCTCGCGCTGCCCTCCACGGTCCAGGGGACCACGCTGGCCGCGGGCGTCGACACCGGCCTGCCGGCGGTGGCCGGTCCGCTCGGCCAAGACTTCTCCAGCTCCACGAGCCCGGGCGTGTGGTACTCGCTCCAGCTGCCGCAAGGGCTCGATGGACAGACCGTGAGTATCGACACGCTCGGCTCGGCGCTCGACGCGCGCCTGACGGTGTTCTGGGGCAGCTGCGCTGGGTTGCTCCCGCTCACCACGAACGATGACTTGGCGCCGTCTGGTGCAGCGCGCGTCACGTTTCGCGCACTCGCGGACCGGACGTACTACGTGTTCGTGCACGGCGAAGGTGGAGCGAGCGGCGCCTTCCAGTTGAGCGCATCGCTGGCTCCTTCCCAGCCCAACGATGATTGCGCGAGCGCGCTCGCAGTTGGTCCGAACAATGGCGTCGTCAGTGCTTCCCTTGCGGGAGCCACCGCGGAGCCCGTGCCGTACGGCGCGTTAGCTCTCGCCCCCTGCGGCGGCGCCTACGCGGCCATGGATCTCTGGTACCGATTCGACGCCGCCTGCGACACCCTGCTCACGCTCTCGACCTGCGGCGCCACGGATACGCTGCTGTCGGTCTACATGACCTGCCCCGGAGCGAGCTCGAGCGCTCCAGCGGTGCTCGCGTGCAATGACAACGGCAGCGGTAGTTGTGGATTCGGCTCGCTGGTGCAGGTGCCGGTCGTGAGGTTGCAGACGTACTGGATTCGCGTCGCGAACGCCCAAAGCGCGGATCCCGGCGGCACGTTCCAGCTTCAGTGGAGCGTCCCGGACACCGACGGGGACGGAGACAACGACTGCCTCGACGCTTGCATCGAGGACCCTCTGAAGTCCTCTCCCGGCATTTGCGGCTGCGGCGTGAGCGACGTCGACTCGGACAGCGACGGCACGCCGGACTGCAACGACCTGTGCCCGAACGACCCGCTGAAGTTCACGCCGGGCACGTGCGGCTGCGGCGTCTCCGATGGGGACACGGACGGCGACGGGCTGGCCGACTGCGTGGACAATTGCGACCCGTTGCCCAACCCGAGCCAAGCGGACTGCGACGGGGATGGGGTCGGGGATGCCTGCGAGATCTTGACCGGAGCCTTGGACACGGACGGCGACGGGATCCCGGATACGTGCGAGCTCGGGGCCGTGATCGCCTATTGCACGGCCGGGACGAGCACCAACGGCTGCTTGCCCACCATGTCGGCTACCGGCAGCCCGAGCGCCGCGGCCTTCTCGGGCTTCCTTGTGCGCTGCAACCAGCTCGAAGGCCAGAAGACGGCCCTGTGTTTCTACTCGCTGCAGGGTCCGGCAGCCTTGCCCTGGGGAAAGAACTCGACCAGCTTCCGCTGCGCGGGGAATCCGTCGCAGCGCGTGCAGACCCAGAGCACGGGCGGCACGGTGGGCCTTTGCAATGGCAGCTACGCCATCGACTTCGTGGCGTACCTGCGCACCCAGCCCTCCGCGCTCGGCGCGCCCCTGACCGCCGGTCGGGTGTACAACCTACAGGTCTGGTATCGCGATCCGCCAGCGGACAAGGGCACGAACCTCTCTGGCGGCCTGCAGTTCACGGCTGCGCCGTAGAGCGCCGCTCGCAGCGGCGCGCTAGCCTACTTCACCTCGATGCGTGTGCTCCTCGTCTCGCACAACTTCCTGCCGACGCACGCCGCCGGCACGGAGGTGTACACCGGCCAGCTGGCGCTGGGACTGCGCGGGCTCGGACACGAGGTCACCGTGCTCGCGGCCGATAAGGACGTCGGCCGCGCGGATATGAGCATCGTGCGGCGCGAGTGGGAGGGCATCCCCGTCGTCGAGATCACGAACAACCTCTACCACCGCGATTTTCGCGAGACATGGGACAACCCGCGGGTCGACGCGCTGTTCGAGCGCGAGCTCGAGCGACTGCGGCCGGACGTCGTGCACTTCCAGCACCTGCTGTACCTCTCCTCGGGCTGTGTCCGGAGTGCAGCGCGCAGCGGTGCGGCCGTGCTGTTCACGCTGCATGACTTCTGGCTCCACTGCGCACGCTTCGGGCAGCGCCTCCATCCCGACGGCAGGTTGTGCGCGCGCATCGAGTTCGAGCGTTGCGGCACGTGCTTGTCGAACCTCAAGTTTCGCCAGACCGCGATCGAGCGGGTCACGGGACGCGCGCTCTCCGCGCTGCGCAAGGGGACTGGTGTCGACCTTTCGGTCGCCGCGCGCAAGGCGGCCAAGGGCCTGCGCCTCGGCGGCGTGCCGCAGGGTGACATCTGGGAGTCGGCGAACGCGGGTGCGGCTGCTGAGATGACGCACGCGGCTTCCGAGCGAGACAGCTCCCTGCGCGAGCGCGTCGTGCCGTACGTGCAGCGCTTTCTCGCTCCTTCGCGCTTCCTCGTCGAGCGCTTCATCGAGTGGGGACTCGAGCCCGCGCGCATCGAGCACCTTCCGACGGGCCTCGACCTCGCGCGTTTCGCGTCGCAGCTGCGCGTGCGCGCGGCCGGGACCTCGACGCCCCTGCGCGTCGGGTTCCTCGGAACGCTCGCGCCGCACAAGGGACCCCAGCTGCTGCTCGAGGCGTGGGCGCGCCTCTCCGCGTCGACGCGCGCGCGCGCCTCGCTCGAAGTGCGCGGGCGGCCACCTTCGGATTCCGTCTTCGCAGCCCGGCTCGGGCAACTCGCGGCTGAGGCGGGCGCGAGCCTGTCTGAGCCGCTGTCCCGCGGCGACGTTCCGCGCTGGCTGGCGGGTCTCGACCTGCTGGTCGTGCCGAGCCTGTGGTACGAGAATGCCCCGATGGTGATTCTCGAGGCGCTTGCTCTCCGCACGCCGCTGCTGGTGACGAACCTCGGCGGCATGGCCGAGCTCGTCGAGCCCGGGACGAGCGGAGCGCGCTTCCCGGTCGGTGACGTTGCAGCGCTCGCAGCAGCGCTCGCGGAGCTGCTCGATGAACCGGAGCGCCTCGCGCGCCTCTATCCGCGCGGAGCGATCACGGCGGATCTCGCGACCAACACGAACCGTCTCGAGCAACTCTATCGCGAGCTGCGCACGGCGGCCTTGCGCCCGTGAGGGTCCTCTCGCTGGCACCGTCGGGAGCCGAGCCGCGGCGCGCGCGTGCTCTGGAGCGCGCGCGAGCGGAGGCGCGCCTGCTGCGCGGGGCGGGGCACGAGGTCTGGCTGGCGACGCCGCAGCGCGCGGACGCGGACGAGCGCTCCGCGCTGGCGTTCGTGCGCGAAGATCGACTGCCGGATCACTGGCACAAGTCCCGAGATCCCGGCTGCGAGCGCGCGCTCATGGACACCGTGCGCGACCGCGGCATCGAGCTCGTGCACGTGCATCACTGGCAAGGACTCTCGCGTTCCCTGGTGCTCGCCGCGGCTCGCGCGGGAGTTCCGGCCGTCGTGAGCCTGCACGATGCGTGGATCGCTTGCCCGATCGGATCGCGCGTGCGGCCCGTGCTGGGGTTCTGCGACGCCATCGTCGGAGCGCATCCATGCCTCGCCTGTGCGGCGGAGACCGCACCGCGCACGCCTTGGGTCACGATGGAGCAATCGTTCCTCGCGCTGGCCGAGCGCCAGCGAGACCTGCAGCGTGAACTCGAGCTTGCGCGCGTGCGCTGGATCACTTCGCACGAGCTCGCGCTTCAGCTCGAGCGCTGGCTCGGTGCACCGTTGAGGGCGGAGCCGATGTTCGAGCCCGAGCTCGAGCTTCTCGTGGCGGGCTATCGCACCGCTCTCGCGCAGGGCGCGCCGCGGGTTGTGGCGGAAGAGTGGTTCGAGGCGCGCATGCAGGCCGAGGCGCAGAGTAACTGGGATGCGGAGCACGACCGCGCCCGTGCGAAGCCCGAGGCCTGAAGCGGCGCAGTGCCCGCCCGCCGGATGCGGGGCCGCCTCGCGCTGCTAGAGTGACGGCATGTGCCGTCCGTTCCTCGCTCTCACGCTCGTTCTCGTCTGCGCCTGCTCGACGCCTTCCGATGGGACGCGCGGAGTTTCCAGCGAGCGTGAGGCGGTTCGCGGCGTGAGCGCTAGCGAGCTCGCGCCCGAGAAGGCGGATTTGCTCAGGGCCTATGCGCGCGGCGGCGAGCAGTGGCCCGGCGAGCGGGCGCGGGCACTCGCCAATCCGGCGCTCGCGAAGTTCCTCGTCGATAACCTCGTGCTCGAGCTTGTCCGGGCCCAGCGAGCGCTCGGTGGCGCGGATCAGGTCCGTGCGCTGCGCGCCTATCGCCGCGCGCTCGAGGAACTCGTCTCGATGCCGGAGCTGTCGAAGCCGGTGCTCGTCACGCTGCTCGAGGTCGCCGACCCGGTGGGGGCAACGGTCGCGGGAGTCGCGCTCGAGGAGATCGGTCGTCCCGCCGTCGAGCCGGTCAGCGAGCTGCTCCTGCGACCGGACGTCGAGCCCCGGCGCCGGGCGGCCGATTTGCTCGGGCGTCTACCGCACGGCGGTTCCCAGGAGGCCCGCGTGCGCAGGCTCATGGTCGAGCGCTTCGGCGAGGAACCGGACTGGCTGACGCGCACAGCCCTTGCACGCGCGATCGGCCTGCGCGGCTCGCGCGACTCCGACGTCATCCCGTGGCGGCAGGCGCTGCAGGCGGGCCTGCTCGACGAAGATCCTGCCGTGGCGCAGGCCGCGACCGAGGGTCTGATCGCGCTGGGCGACGAGCGTGCGATCCCCGCGCTGATCGACGTGCTCGAGCGCTCCGCACGCTCCGGGGACTACACCCGCTTCCAAGGCGTCCAGCGGGCGCTGCTGGCCCTCTCGCGCGCGAGCGAGCAGCCCAGCGTCGAGGCCTGGCGCGCTTGGTGGGCGAAGCGCGAGGCGCAGGCTCGCAAATAACGCAAAAAAGCCGTAGGATTCCGCAGCGGCGGCGCCTACCGGCGCGCTCCCCATGACGCAGTGGAAGTTCACCAAGCGCCAGCCCGCCTGTCGGCACTGTGCGCGCGCCTTCGAGAACGGCGAGCCCCACATCTCGGCCCTCGCGATGCGCTCGGAGGAGCTCGCTCGCGAGGACGTGTGTCTCGCCTGCTGGAAGACGCAGCCCGCGCGCGGGGACCTGTTCTGGTGGCGCACCCGGCATGACGCCGAGCGCAAGCGCGGGATCGCGCTCAATCTCGAGGCGCTCGAGGCGCTGTTCGTGCGACTCGAGGGCTCGAACGAGGGCCATCTGGCGGAATTGCGCTATGTGTTGTGCTTGGTCCTCATGCGCAAGCGGCGCCTGAAGATCGAGCGCGTCGAGCGTGACGCGGATGGTGAGTCGCTGATCGTGACGCGGCCGCGCCGCAGCGAAGTCTTCCGGGTGGCAGTGTTCGATTTCTCGCCGGAGAAGATCGACGAGCTGCGCACGCGGCTGCAGGAAGTCTTCGAGGGCGCCGAGAGCCTCGACGCTGGCGCTGCCGAGCCCGCGCCAGAGGCGTCGGCCGAAGCGGTCGCGCAGTAGGCGTCTCCTCGCCGAGCAGCCCCTTGGGCGCAGGGGCGGCGCTCCAAGTCCGCTGCGTACTAGGGCCGCCGCGTTCCGCAGCCGCGAGCACGGCGTTCATCTGCGGCGGATGGGCGTGTCCTAGCGCAGGCGGGGGAGGCGCTCCCCCTCTGGAAAGCGGGCGTCGAGCGGGCCGGGCGCCTCGTGCCGTTCCCGAAGGGCCTCGCCGCGGCGGGTTGGGCTCGCTGGCGCACCGCGGCGCAAGCGAGTCTCGGGTGTGGAACCAGCTCCCCGGGAGGACGCTCTCGGCGCCGTGGGACGCCATCCCACCGCAGCCAGGGCACCGGCGCGGAGGCGTCCGCGGCGTCGCCCGCCCTCCGGCGATCAGCCCGTCGGGAAAAACTCAAAAAAATTGAGTGCGCGTTCAGGGGCTTGGCGCGGCTTCGGCGATGGCACCGGAGGGACACTACATCTTGTGGCCGCACGGCCCGATTTCGGACCTGCTGCACAATATGTGGTTCCTGCGTGCGCCCGTGTCTTAGGGCTCCAATCGATGGAAGTGTCTATGCGCCAGACACTTCAGCACGGCTTTCAGCACTTTGACGTTGCGGCGCGTTCGCCCGAGCGGTCAGATGGAAGGAGTGGGGCAAATTGGGACTGTGTGGGCAAACGGTTAGCCGAGAGCTAGGACGGACGCGCGATGTGGCTGGGGGAGTCGACCCATTCGCTGGATGACAAGGGACGCCTGTCCGTCCCCCGTCGTCTGCTCGCGGGTCAGTCCTTCGGTGCCGAGGGGCGCCTGTCCTTCGTGCTGACGCTGGGCTTCGAGGGCTGCCTGTTCCTGTTCACGGAGGCGGCCTTCGCCAAGGCTGTCGCCCGGCTCGAGACGCAGGCCTTCGCCGGCGAGGAGAAGCGCAACATGCAGCGCCTGTTCTTCTCCAAGGCGCAGCACGTCGAGCTCGACGAGAAGAACCGTCTCAACTTGCCGGAGAAGCTCAAGGAGCTCGTCGGGATCGACCGCGAGGTCGCCATCGTCGGGCTCGTCGACCGCGCGGAGATCTGGCCCAAGGCGAAGTGGGAGGCCTTCGACGCGTCCCACGCGCGCGACTTCGGTCGGCTCGATTCCGTGCTGCTCGGAGCTGGCCCTTCCGGGTCGGGTGCATGAGCGGCCATGGGGGGGGTGGAGATGGAGCGCCGCAACGAGTCGGGAGCCGGGGGAGCTTCGCGGTCCGTGCACGAGCCCGTGCTGGCCGCCGAGGTCGTCCGTTTCCTGGGCGCTGACAGCCCCAACGAACTCGAGGGCTGGATCGTCGACGGCACCCTCGGTGCGGGTGGCCACTCGCGCGCCCTGCTCGCGGCCCTGCCGAGCGTGCAGCTGCTCGGCCTCGACCAAGACCCGGAGGTCCTCGCGCACGCGCGCGAGACCCTCACGCCCTTCGGCCGTCGCGTTCAGGTCCGTCGCGCGCGCTTCTCGCAGCTCGGCGCGGCGCTCGACGCCGTGGGCGCCCGTCGCGTAGTCGGCATCCTGCTCGACATTGGGGCGAGTTCGCTGCAGCTCGACAGCGCCGGTCGCGGCTTCTCGTTCCACGCGGACGGCCCGCTCGACAGGCGCAGGGATCCCGAGC
>SXGS01596577.1_pt1 | contig 13884 bp, 14 predicted proteins | sample 3174681 | NCBI WGS metagenome assembly SXGS01 (sample SAMN11356861, study PRJNA531348) | freshwater metagenome | isolation source: freshwater sample F1-80 | place: China: Fuxian Lake, Yuxi | collected 2017-12-25
TCTGCGCCGCCAGCACCGGACCGACCAAGGGGCCGGCCCCGGCGATCGCGGCGACGTGGTGGCCGAACAGCACGGTGCGGTCGGTCGCGACATAGTCGAGACCATCGGCGCGGCGGATGGCGGGGGTGGGGCGGCTGGGATCGATGCCGATCACCCGCGCGATGAACAGCGCATAATAGCGATAGGCGATCAGATAGACCGACACCGCCGCCGCGATGATCCAGAGCGCGTTGATCGGTTCGCCGCGCACCGTGGCGACCACGCCCAATGCGCCCGCGCCGACGATCGCCAATGCGATCCATGGCAGGTGTCTCGTCATGCCTTCCGGCTCCTCCCGTTCTGATTGACGCCCCTTCTAACCGGCCGGGGCGGTTGTGCCACCCCCAACCTCGGGCAGGACGGCGCGGGCGTGATCGTAACGGCAAAGTAATGTCGCGGACACAACAGCATTTATATTTGAATATCAAACAGAAGGCCGCCCCACGAACAGAACATGGTTCGTTAAACTTTGTGACGCATGGGATCGCTCGTTTACGTAATGGCGAGATGAGCGATGATGCAAAGCCTGTTCGCGGAAAGGCGGCGAAGCCGGGCGGTGCGGGGGCTGAGGGTTCTGGCCTCGGACCCCGAAGCGGTGTTCGATGGGCTGGTATCGGCCGCGGCGGCGGCCTTTGACGCGCCGATCGCGCTGATGTCGCTGATCCATGGCGAGCGGCAGTGGATCAAGGCCAGCCACGGCATCATCCTGGAGGATTATCCGCGCCGCGACAGCTTTTGCACCCATACGCTCGACCGGGCGGGGGTGATGGAGTGCACCGATCCGCTGGGCGACCCGCGCTTCGCCGCGCTGCCCGGCGTCACCGGTGCCCCCCATGTCCGCTATTATATCGGGGCTCCGCTCGGCCGGCTGAACGGGGTGCATGTCGGCGCGCTGTGCGTCGTCGACATCCGGCGGCGGCAGGCCGCCTCGCCCGATCAAGCGGCCTATCTGGTCGGGCTGGCGCGCCAGGCCTCGATGGCGCTGGAGGCGCGGCTCGATCGTCTGGTGCGGAGGCCGGCGGCATGATGCGCGTTCTCTCATGCCTGACGCAGCAGCATGACCTGCGGCTGGTGCTGCTGGCGGTCCTGATCTGCGTGATCGGATCGGCGGCGACGGTGCAGCTGTTCCACCGCGTCCGCGCGGCGGCGGGACTGAGCCGGACGGGGTGGATCGTCCTGGCGGCGGTGGCGACCGGGACCATGGTCTGGGCCACGCATTTCGTCGCGATGATGGCGTTTCGCGCAACCGCGCCGGTGGTGCTCGACCCGATCCTGACGCTGGTATCGCTGCTCGCGATCATTTTGCTGGCCGTACCGGGGCTCGCCCTGGCCGCCAGCGATCGCCGGCATGCGCCCGCGATCGGCGGCGCGGTCGTCGGCATCGGCGTGTCGGTGATGCATTACATCGGCATGGTGGCATACCGCGTCGACGGGATCGTCACCTGGGAGCAGCGCTACGTCGTGGCATCGGTGGTGCTGGCCGCCGGGTTCGGCGCGGCGGCTTTCCACGTCCTGCGTGGCCGGAGCCGGTGGCGCAGCATAGGGGCGGTCGGATTGCTCAGCGTGGCGGTCGCCTCGCTGCACTTCACCGGCATGGCGGCGATGGACATCGCCGTCCTGAAGATGGGCGAGGGACTGTCGAGCCTGACCATGGTCGCGCTGGCTGTCACCACGACGGTGGCGACCTGCATCATCGTCGGCTGCGCCGCGATCAGCGCGTTGATCGACGGGCACACCCAAAGCGAAGCCTATCGCCGCCTGCGCCAGATGGCGATGCATGACGGCCTGACCGACCTGCCCAACCGCACCAGCTTCATCCAGGAGATCGAACAGCGTTTCCAGATCCGGGGCGGCTATCCGTGCATGGCGGTGATCATGATGGACCTGTCGCGCTTCAAGGTCGTCAACGACACCTATGGCCATCAGGCGGGTGACCAGTTGCTGGTCGCGCTGGCGGCGCGGCTGGCGGCGATGCTGCGGCCGGGCGAATATGTCGCGCGGCTGGGCGGGGACGAGTTCTCGGCGTTGGTCTCCTATCGCGACCGTACCGAACTGCTCGACTTTCTCGGCCGGGTGACGGCGGCGTTCGATGCGCCCTTCGTCTTCGAGCGGTTCACCGCCGCGATCGGCGCCAATATCGGCATCGCGCTGGCGCAGGTCGATGGCGGTGACGCCGATGCGCTACTCGCCAAGGCCGATCTGGCGATGTACCGCGCCAAGTCGGCCCATTCCAACGAGCCGTGCTTCTACGATAGCCAGATGGACGACGCGCTGAAGGCCCGGCGCGAGCTGATCGCCGATCTGCGCACCGCGCTGGAGGCCGAGGCGTTCGAGCTGCATTATCAGGTCCAGGCGGCGATCCCCTCGGGCGAGATTTCGGGGTACGAGGCGCTGATCCGGTGGCGGCATCCGACGCAGGGGCTGATCCCGCCCTCGATCTTCATCCCGCTGGCCGAGAAGAGCGGCGACATCGTCCCGCTGAGCATCTGGATCATCCGCCAGGCCTGTTTCGAAGCGGCGCTGTGGCCGAACCGGCACAGCCTGTCGGTGAACCTGTCGCCCGTGCATCTGGCCGATCCGCGTCTGGTCGAGACGGTGCGCTCGGCGCTGGCGGACAGCGGCCTGGCGCCCGAGCGGTTGACGCTGGAGCTGACCGAAAGCGCGATCATCCACGACCGCCGCTTCGCGCTCGAACAGCTGCGCGCGTTGAAGGCGATGGGGATCGCGATCGCGCTCGACGATTTCGGCGTCGGCTAGTCCTCGCTCGACGTGCTGCGCTCCTTCCCCTTCGACCGGATCAAGCTGGACGCGTCCTTCGTCGCCGAGATCGAGCATGACGAGCAGGCGGTGTCGATCCTGCGCTCGGTCGCGGCGCTGGGCACCACGCTCAACATCCCGGTGCTGGCCGAGGGGGTCGAGCAGGCGGCGCAGCTGTCCATCGTGTCGCGTGAGGGCTGTTCGGCGGTGCAGGGCTATCTGATCGGCCACCCGTCGCGCGCGCTGGCCGATGCCGAGCAGGTGCGGCAGACCATGTCGCTGCGCCCGCACGCGCTGGAGGAACTGGCGGTCGGCTGAGCCGCCGCCAACTTATCCCTTGCCCGGCGGCGTGTCCGGGGTGAAAGGCATGGCATGGCCAGTTCCTCCTCTTCCCCGCTCGTCGTCGGCATCGGCGGCACGATCGGCAGCGTCTCCTCGACCGAGCGGGCGCTGCGCATCGCGATGACGGCGGCGGCCGATGAGGGGTTTCGCACCCATGTCTTCGGCGGCGAGGATCTGGCGCGGCTGCCGCTCTACAATCCGCGCGCCGCAACGCGGACCGAGGACGAGCGGCTGTTCGTCGAAACGGTGCGCCAGGCCTCGGCGATCATCATCGCCAGCCCGGGCTATCATGGCAGCATCTCAGGGCTCGTGAAGAACGCGCTCGACCTGCTGGAGGAAACGGCGAAGGACGACCGGCCCTATTTCGCCGACCTGCCGGTGGGGCTGATCGCGACCGCCTATGGCTGGCAGGCGACCGGCTCGACCATCGCGGCGCTGCGCTCGATCGTCCATGCGCTGCGCGGCTGGCCGACGCCCTTCGCGGCGGCGGTCAACACGCAACAGACGCGCTTCGACGCGGAAGGACGCATCGGCGACGTGACGGTCGAGGGGCAGTTGCGCCTGGTCGGCCAGCAGGTCGCCCGTTTCGCGCCGCTGGCGGGGACGATCCGCGCTTCCAACTGAAGGGCGTCGGATTTTTGGTTCACGCGAAGCCGCGAAGTCGCGAAGATTTTTGATTTCGCGCAGAGGCGCGGAGGACGCAGAGATGTATCGCGCGCGATGGCGCGCAGTCTTCTTCCCTCGATCATTGGAGGAAGAAGGGCGGCAAGAGCCGCGAATACGACACCTCGGCGTCCTCCGCGCCTCCGCGCGAACCAATCTTCTTCTCTTCGCGGCATCGCGGCTTCGCGTGAGATCAATGATCGCCCGGCCGAGGGACTAAGCCCGCGAGTCCAATATATCCATTCGCCGGCGAAGGCCGGGGCCCAGTTCCTGCTCGGCCGGTGGCGCGCCAAAAGGTAGCGTAGGAGGCAACTGCCTCGCGCCCTCGATGGCGCCAAGAAACTGGACCCCGGCCTTCGCCGGGGAACAGTCAGCGCAGGCGCTGCGTCACCAGCGCCGTGATCTCGTCCGCGATTGCCGCCGGATCACGCAAATTGCCGCCCGCGACGGTCGATACCGTCACCCATTCGCCCAGCATCGCGCCGTCCGCCATCGCGGCATAGTTGGCCCGCACCCGCGCCTGAAGGCCCAGGTCCGCCTCATAGGCGTCATAGGTGTCGTCGGTGTAACTGCGCTTGCGCTTGCGGGCGATCAGGCCGCGCGCGACGTCGAGCGGCGTGTCGAGATAGACCGACAGATGCGGCGCGGGCAGGCGGAATTGCACCGTCTCCAGCTGTTCGATCCATTGCAGCAGCGCCTCCGCCCGATCGGGCGGCACTTGGGCTGCCTGATAGGCCATGTTCGACGCGATGTAGCGATCGAAGACGATGACGTCATGCGCCTCCGCCAGTTCGACCAGATGCGGACGCGATTCGAATCGGTCGAGCGCATAGAGCGTCGCCGCCGTCTCGGGCGCGGCGGCATGGGGCAGGCGGCCCGCCAGATACTCGCCCAGCGCCCAGCCGCCGACCGTCTCGGCATAGCGCGGAAAGGACAAAGCCGCCGCCGACAGCCCGGCGGCGTTCAGCCGCTCGGTGACGGCCGCCGTCGCGGTCGCCTTGCCGGCGCCGTCCGCCCCCTCGATCGCGAGCAGAAACGCCATCAGCCGCGAAAGCCTTCGTGGTGGCGGATCACTTCGTCGATGATGAAGCGCAGGAATTTTTCGGAAAATTCGGGGTCCAGCTGCGCATCGCTCGCCAGCTGGCGCAGGCGGGCGATCTGCGCTTCCTCGCGGCCGGGATCGGCGGGGGGAAGTTCGTTCTCCGCCTTGTAGCGCCCGACCGCCTGGGTGATCTTGAACCGCTCGGCCAGCATGAAGACCAGCGCGGCATCGATATTGTCGATCGACTGGCGATAACCGGTCAGCACGGTGTCGGACATGATGGGCGTATCTCCTCTGGCGCGGACGGATGGACGCGATTTCGCGCCCGCCCTTTCGCGCTTAGGCTTGCGTTCGGCAAGCGTTGTCGCCAGAGGCTCTTACCTGCCCATGACCGTAACCGCCACCCGCCTCGCCAAGCCCGCGCCCTCGCTGGACCCGATGATCCGGCTGGTGGCCGACGACATGAACGCCGTGAATCAGGTGATCATCGACCGGATGCGCTCGGAGATCCCGTTGATCCCGCAGCTGGCCGGGCACCTGATCTCGGGCGGCGGCAAGCGGATGCGCCCGATGCTGACGCTCGCGAGCGCGCAGCTGCTCGGATACCAGGGCACCAGCCACCACGTCCTGGCGGCGGCGGTCGAGTTCATCCACACCGCCTCGCTGCTGCACGACGATGTCGTCGACGGCTCCGACCTGCGGCGCGGGCGGCGCACCGCCAACATCATCTGGGGCAATCCAGCGAGCGTCCTGGTCGGCGACTTCTTGTTCAGCCGGTCCTTCCAGCTGATGGTCGATGCCGGCAGCCTGAAGGTGTTGAACATCCTGTCGGGTGCGTCAGCGGTCATCGCCGAGGGCGAGGTGAACCAGCTGACCGCCGTGCGGCAGGTGGGGCTCCCTGAGGAACGCTATCTCTCGATCATCGACGCCAAGACCGCAGCACTCTTCGCCGCCGCCTGCCGCATCGCGGCGGTCGTCGCCGAGCGGCCCGAGGCGGAGGAGCTGGCGCTGGAGGCCTATGGCCGGAATTTGGGCATCGCGTTCCAGCTGATCGACGATGCGATCGACTATGTTTCGGACGCAGGGACCATGGGCAAGGATGCGGGTGACGACTTCCGCGAGGGCAAGATGACCCTGCCGGTGATCCTGGCCTATGCCCGTGCGAACGACGAGGAGCGCCAGTTCTGGAAGGACGCGGTCGAGGGGCGGCGGACGTCGGACGAGGACTTCGCCCACGCCATCGCGCTGGTTCGCAAGAGCCGGGCGGTCGACGACACGATGGCGCGCGCGCGGCATTATGGCGGCCTGGCGATCGAGGCGATCCGGGGTTTCGCGGATGGTCCGGCGAAGAGCGCGATGATCGAAGCCGTCGAGTTCGCCGTCGCGCGGGCGTATTAAGCTCGGGGCTGCTCCGGTAAAGACTGAAGGCGTTCCCCCTCAACGCCCGTTCAGGCTGAGCGAAGTCGAAGCCCACTTACCGACATTCGCCAGATGGACAGGGTTTCCCATGGCCTTCGACTTCGCTCAGGCTGAACGGAGGCTGGGATGGACGGAGAGGCGGCGGCGGGAATGGTGAGGTCCTTCACCCCGCCCGCCAAACCCCGTATCGCAGCCCGATGACCCTGCCCGTCACCGCCGTCCTGCCCGACCTGCTGGCCGCGCTCGCCGACGCTCCCAACGCCGTCCTCGTCGCGCCGCCCGGCGCGGGCAAGACCACCGCCGTCGCGCTTGCATTGCTCGACCAGCCGTGGTGCACCGGCGAAGTCCTGCTCCTCTCCCCCCGCCGCCTCGCCGCCCGGGCCGCCGCCGAGCGCATGGCCGCGCTGGCCGAGGAGCCGGTCGGGCGCACCTTCGGCTATGCCACGCGCATGGATACGAAGGTCAGCGCCGCGACCCGCGTGACGGTCGTCACCGAAGGCATCTTCGTCGCGCGTATCCAGGCCGATCCCGAACTGGCGGGCGTGTCGGCAGTGCTGTTCGATGAAGTGCACGAACGCAGTCTCGACGGCGATTTCGGCCTGGCGCTGGCGTTGGATGCGCAAGCGGGCCTGCGCCCCGACCTGCGGCTGGTTGCCATGTCCGCGACGCTCGACGGCCGCCGCTTCTCCAGCCTGATGGGCGATGCGCCCGTCATCGAGAGCGAGGGGCGCAGCTATCCGCTGACCCTGCGCCATCTCGGCCGCGCGGCGGAGGCGCGAATCGAGGATTCGGTCGCCGCCGCCATCCGCCGCGCGTTGCAGGACGAGGCGGAGGGCGACATCCTCGCCTTCCTGCCCGGCACCGCCGAGATCGCGCGCACCGCCGAGCGGCTGGAGAACCTGCCCTCCGCCATCGCGATTCACGAACTCCACGGCTCGCTCGACCCGGCGGCGCAGCGCGCGGCGATCCGGCGTGATCCGGAGGGGCAGCGGCGGATCGTACTGGCGACCTCGATCGCGGAGACCAGCCTGACGCTCGACGGGGTGCGGATCGTGGTCGATTCTGGGTTGGCGCGCCGCCCGCGTTACGACCGTGCGGCGGGCATGACCCGGCTCGTCACCGAACGTGCCAGCCAGGCCGCCGTCATCCAGCGGGCGGGTCGTGCCGCACGCCAGTCGCCGGGCGTCGCCTATCGTTTGTGGGAAGAGGCCGCAACGGCGGGCCTGCCGCGCTTCGACCCGCCCGAAATCCTGGAGGCGGACCTCTCCGCGCTGCTGCTCGGCACCGCGCTCTGGGGAGTGAGCGACCCGCGCGCGCTGCCCTGGCTCGACCCGCCGCCCGAGGCCGCTGTCGCCGAGGCCCGTGCGCGGCTCACCGTACTGGAGGCGCTGGACGACAGCGGCCGCCCGACCGCGCATGGCAAGGCGATCGCGAAGCTGCCGATGCCGCCGCGTCTTGCGCATATGCTGATCCGTAGCGGTGAACGGGGCCTCGCCGCCACCGCTGCCGAGGTCGCGGTACTGCTCGGCGAGCGTGGGATCGGCGGGCAGGATGTCGATGTCGAACAACGCATACGTCGCTGGCGAACCAAACGCGGCCCCAAGGCCGACGCCGCGCGCCAGATGGCGAAGCGCTGGACAGCCCTCGCCCCCAAGCCTGTTGAGCAGGAGGCGTTAGACCATGTCGCGGGCGTCTGCCTCGCACTCGCCTATCCCGATCGGGTGGCGCGGCGGCGCGACGGCACGGGCGAGAATTGGGCAAGCGTCGGCGGGCGCGGCTTCCGGCTCGATCCGGCCTCGGGGCTGGCGAGTTCAGAGTGGCTGGCGGTGGGTGAGACCCAGGGCGCGGCATCCGGCGCGCGGATTCTGTCTGCCGCGCCGCTCGACCTCGCGACCGTCGAGGCACTGTTCGCCGATCGAATCGAGACGCGGCGCACCGTCACCTTCAACCCCGCGACCGGTGGCGTCGAGGCATTGCGCGAACGGCGGCTGGGTGGGCTTCGCCTGTCGAGCGGTCCCGATTCGGGGACCTCGCCCGAAGCGATCGCCGAGGCGCTGGTAGAGGGCGTGCGGGCGCAGGGCCTGTCGCTGCTGCCGTGGAGCGAGGGGGCAGGGGCCTACCGCGCGCGCGCCGCCTATGCCGGGGTGGCGCTGGACGACGAAACGCTGATCGAACGGCTGGACGACTGGCTGCCTGCACTGGTGGCGGGCAAAAGGCGGCTGGATGCCATCGCGCCCGGCGCGCTGACCGAGGCGATCCGCAATCTGGTCGACTGGAACGACCAGCGCCGGATCGATTCGATGGCGCCCTCACACTTCACCAGCCCGGCGGGCAGCACCCATGCGATTGATTATGCGGCCGAAGGCGGCCCGCGCGTCGAGCTGCGCGTGCAGGCGCTGTTCGGGCTGGCCGAGCATCCGGTGATCGGCACCGAGCGGGTGCCGCTGGTCCTCAGCCTCACCTCACCTGCAGGGCGTCCGATCCAGACGACGCGCGACCTACCCGGCTTCTGGGCGGGCAGCTGGAGCGCGGTGGCCAAGGAAATGCGCGGCCGCTATCCCCGCCATCCATGGCCCGACGACCCCGCGGCGGCCTCCGCGACGCTGCGCACGAAAAAGGCGGATGCAAGAGCCGCCGGTTCGCGATAAGGGACTTGGATTATGGCCACTGCTCGCATCTTCCAGCGCCCCAAGAACGCGATGCAATCCGGCAAGTACCGGACCGATCGCTGGCAACTCGAATTCGAACCGACCGAGGCGAAAAAGCCCGATCCGCTGACCGGCTGGGCCGGCAGCGGCGACACGCGGGAGCAGGTCCGCCTGACCTTCGCGACGCTGGAAGAGGCGATCGCCTATTGCCAGCGCGAAGGGCTCGATCACCATGTCGTGCCGACGCCGCAAAAGACGCTGAAGCTGCAAAGCTACGCCGACAATTTCCGCTGAGCTTCGAGCGCTCCGGTTGAAACCGGGGCGCTTTTCTTTCGCGCGCAGCGCTTAAGAAGATTGGTTCGCGCGGAGACGCGAAGACGCGGAGGTGTCGCACCCGGCGGCATCCGGATCGCATCATCATAGGCCTCTTGGGAGCGGTGTGTCGCTTCCACGACCTCATCCTCTCTGCGTCCTCCGCGCCTCTGCGCGAACAAACTCTATCCGCGCCTTCCCGTCAGTCCTGGCGTTGCCATTTGTTCGCGCGAAGCCGCGATGACGCGAAGATTTTCACAATTGGTTCGCGCAGAGGCGCAGAGAGCGCAGAGGCGATGTGTCCGGCGGCACCGGACGCGCACCATAAACAGCTGCTGGAACAGATATTTCGCTGCGGCGAATACGACAGCTCCGCGCCTCCGCGTCTCCGCGCGAACCAGCTTTCTTCGCGCCTTCGCGGCTTCGCGTGAAATCAAAGGCCCAGGATGCCGCCGCCCAGCAACAAGAGCAGCTTGGCGTCCATCACCACGCCCGCCGCACGGCGCTCCGCGATGAAGGTCGGAACCTCGGACAGCTTCACCCGGTGCACGACGATCTGCTCGTCCGAATCGCCGCCGCCTTCGCCGACCTTCACCAAGCCGGTCGCGCGGACCAAGGTAAACCGCTCCGAGGTCATGCCGGGCGAGGAGCAGAACTCCCCCAGCGCCTCGATCCGCGAGGGACGATAGCCGGTTTCCTCCTCCAGCTCGCGCGCGGCACCCTCCAGCACCGCTTCGCCCTCGGTTTCGTCCCCGATCAGGCCGGCGGGCATTTCTAGGCACGGCGCGCCGACTGGAATGCGGAATTGCTCGACCAGCAGGATATGGTCGTCCTCCACCGCCAGGATCACGGCGGCGCGGATGTCGCGCGGGCGGTCGGCATATTCCCAGGTGCCGCGCTTGCGCAGCGCCAGGAACAGCCCCTCGGCCAGGGTTTCGAGCGGGGCGTCCATACGGGGGTCGGTCATAGCGAGATGGGTCTGTCCGGCAGTTCGTTGGTATCGACCGCCGTCTTGGGGAAATGTGTCGCCAGCACAAGCCCGATGCGCTCGACCGCCGCACTCATCCCTTCGCCGACATTCCCCTTCGCGACATGCGGCAGCATCACCGCCATCGCGTGACCCCAGATTTCCGGCCCGACCTTGCCGGTCAGTCCGGAGTCGGCGACGATCTCGGCCATATGCTCGTCCTCGGACAGATAGAGCAGCACGCCGTAGCGGCTGTCGGTCCGCCGCTCGGCCGACACGCGGAACAACAGGACCGCGCGTGCCCGCACGCGGGCATGGCGGATGCTCTTGGGGACGAGCGTGATCCGCCGCGATACGGGGCCGAGCAGCGCATAAACCAGGCCGAAGACCAGGATTTGCGCGATCATCAGCGCGCCCAGGATCAGGTCCTCGCCCGGCGCGCTCCAGGCATCATGGACCAGCGCGAGCAGCTTCAGCCCCAGATCGGGGAAGAGCGCCGCGAACAATGGCACCAGCAGCATGGCGGGTGCGGCGAACCACAAGGCGATGTCGCGATACTCGTCGGAACGGGGCGCAACGATGGTGACGATCTCGGCATCGGTCGTCGCCTCGGCCCGCGCGACGGCGGCGGTGACCAGATCGCTGTCGGTGTCGCTCAACATCTCACCAATCCCCCGATGCGCCACCGCCGCCGAAATCACCCCCGCCGCCGCCGGTAAAGCCGCCGCCGAACCATGATCCGTCGCTGCCGCCGGACGAACCTCCACCCGAACTCCAGCCACCCCCCGATCCGCCGCCGCTGCCCCAGCCGGGACCCCAGAGGATAATCGGCCAGCCACCACCGCCACGATCGTCGTCGTCATCGTCGCGGAAGCGCTGGCCCTGTTTGCGGCGCAGGATCGTCAGCACGACGAAGCCGCCGATGAAAAGGACCAGTACGATCAGGATCGGAAAGCCGTCCGAATCGCCGCCACCACGCCGATGCTGGCGGTCGAACTGCTTAGCGGCCTCGGCCACCTTGGCCTTGGCCTCCTCGGGCGAGGCACGGAGCTGCGCGATCACCGCATCCGCGCCTGCGTTCAGCGCGCCGGATATGTCGCCCGACTCGCGCAGGCGCGGGATCATCAGCGTGCGAATCATCTGCGACGACCAGGCGTCGGTCAGGATCGGCTCCAGCCCGCGCCCGACCTCCAGCCGGGGACCACGCTGGCCCTTGCCCTCATTGGGTGCGACGAACAGGATCGCGCCATTGTCCGCGTCCTTCAGCCCGACACCCCAGGCCCGGCCCAGCCGATAGCCATAATCCTCGATCGGATAATTTTGCAGGTCGGGGATCGTCGCGACGACCAGCTGGCGGCCGGTATCCTTTTGCAGCGCCTCGAGCTTCTGCTCGAGCTGCGCCTTGGTGGCGGGGTCGATCTTGTTCGCCGCATCGACGACCAGTCCGTCGAACTTGGGAAAAGTCTGCGCCATCGCGGGGACGGCGCAGAGGATCAGCCAGAGCCCGAGGACCGGGCGGAGCAGCCGGGTGAACCGGGTCATCAGCGACCGATCAGCTGCCGAAATTCACCTTGGGCGCGTTCTCGGCACCCGGCGTGGTCGCCTGATAGGGCGTCTTGGGCTTGGCGCCGTAGAAGACCTTGGCGCCGATCGCGTCGGGGAAGGTGCGGATGCGGGTGTTATACTCCTGCACCGCCGTGTTGTAATCGCGGATCGCGATGTTGATGCGGTTCTCGGTGCCCTCGAGCTGGCTCATGAAGGTCTGGAAATTATCCTGGCTCTTCAGGTTCGGATAGGCCTCGACAATCGCCAGCAGGCGGCCGAGCGAGCCACTGAGCTGGCCCTGCGCTGCCGCGAACTGCTGCATCTTGGCGGGGTCGGACAGGTCGTCACCCGACACCTGGACCGAGGTCGCCTTGGCGCGCGCGTTGACCACCTCGGTCAGGATCGATTTTTCCGAGGCGGCGGCACCCTTCACGGTCGCTTCCAGATTGGGGATCAGGTTGGCGCGACGCTGATAGGCGGCCTGAACATCGGCCCATTTCGCGTTCACATTTTCCTCCGCCGTGGGCACGCTGTTCATGCCGCAGCCGGACAGAGCGACAGCCATCACGACCGGGGTCAGGGCAAGAACGGGACGACGCATTCGAATATTCCTCCGTCAACTGTCTGGTCTATATAAGACGCGCGCGTCCCTTGGCGAAGGGCAAAAGCGACGATACGCTTTGCATCAGAGAAATAGAGGGATTTGGCGATGCTCAAGGAATTTCGCGCCTTCATCGCGCGGGGCAATGTGCTCGACCTGGCGGTGGCGGTGATCATCGGGGCGGCGTTCAGCAAGATCGTGACGTCGCTGACCGACGACGTGTTGATGCCGGTGATCGGCAAGATTTTTGGCGGGCTGGATTTCTCCAGCTACTTCCTCCGGATGGGGCCGATCCCGGCCAATTATGCGGGTTCGCTGACAGATTATGCCGCGCTGAAGAAGGCGGGCGTGCCGTTGCTGGGCTATGGCGCGTTCGTGACGCAGGCGGTCAATTTCGTGATCGTCGCCTTCATCATCTTCCTGCTGGTCCGCACCGTGAACCGTGCGACGACGATGTTCGAGAAGGAAAAGGCGGTCGCCGCCGCCAGCGTCCTGGCCGTGGCATCGGCTAGGCTGGTGCCGTCGAGAATCCGCGCCGTCTCGTCACGCACCCGCATCATCGCATGTCGGATGGCGCAGTCGGCCTCGCTCTTGCAGTCGTTGCAGGGGCGATAGGCCGTGCGGCTGACGCAGGGCACCAGCGCCAGCGGCCCCTCAATCGTGCGGATGATGTCGCCCAGCGAGATCAGGTGCGCCGCGCGGGCGAGGCGATAGCCGCCCATCTTGCCCCGCTGGCTGTCAAGCAGGTTCGCGCCCTTCAGGTCGGCGAGGATCAGCTCCAGGAACTTGCGCGGCACATTGGCCTCGGCCGCGATGCGGGTCATCGAGGTCGGCGGCCCTTCGACCGGCATTTCGGCAAGGAACAGCATCGCGCGCAGCGCATAACGGGACCGCTGGGTCAACATGGGCGCCTCCATGGACCCAAAATGGGGCGAGCGAAAGGCATTTGCGTAATGCCGCCCGGCTTCCTATATCCGTCCTTGCCGGGTTTCACCCGGCTATGACGATAAACTGCGGCGAGTAATAGACGCAGCGGACCCGGGGGCAGTACCCGGCGGCTCCACCATAAAAGGTGGTGTACTTGGACACCGTTTCTGACGGGGCCGAACCAGGATCGACGTGTGTTGAAAAGCGCTGTTTTCGTTCGGAATGGGACCACCGCAACGGCCCATATACACAAGTGCCAACGATAACGAAGCACTCGCGATTGCGGCGTAATTGAGGGCCTCACGGCCTGAGATTACACCAAAATAGCGCGGTCGGACCCCACCGGGCAACAGAAGGGGACTCCAGCGGTACGGGGAGCACCGGGCAACAGAAGCTCCCCACTTTCCCGGGTTTGATAGTTATGTTGAGGATGGGGTTGATCCCACCCTCCGTTCGCACTGAGCCCTTCGACTGGCTGGCAGGCCAGCCGCTCAGGATAAACTTCGGCGCATCGCGCCGAAGTCGAAGTGCACGGACTACGTTTGAGGCGGGGCGATGGGGCGTGGCCTTCGACTTCGCTCAGGCTGAACGGGGCGAGCGTCATTGCGAGCGCAGCGAAGCA